>ERZ1066118.1139-NODE-1139-length-18440-cov-6.687517_pt1 | contig 18440 bp, 13 predicted proteins | sample MGYA00382765_ERZ1066118 | MGnify/ENA primary metagenome ERZ1066118 (study PRJEB33369, sample SAMEA5778348) | biofilm metagenome | biome: Industrial cooling water; feature: Water cooling tower basin; material: Biofilm | place: United Arab Emirates | collected...
GAAGTAGACGAGGCAAACCGCGCTCAACTGCCCATGCCAGAAATGGAAGGCGCAGTTAAATTCGACGGCGTGTCTTTCCGCTTTGGCAATAGCGGCGCATTTCAGCTGACTAATATTAGTTTAGAATTTCCGGCTGGTACGTTTGTCGGTATTGTCGGACAGAGTGGTTCGGGTAAGAGTACGATGACGAAGTTGTTACCGCGCCTCTACGAACCAACGACAGGAACGATTCAAATTGACAATTACGACATCAACAAAGTTGAATTGTATTCCCTGCGACGACAAATCGGCATGGTGTTGCAAGATACGTTGTTATTCAACGGCACGGTGCAGGAAAATATCGCTCTGACGAATCCAGAAGCGAGTCCAGAGCAAATTATTGCAGCAGCGAAAATTGCTGTTGCCCACGACTTTATCATGTCTCTACCCAACGGTTACAACACCAACGTTGGGGAACGGGGTTCGGCACTGTCGGGAGGACAAAGACAAAGAATTGCGATCGCCCGCACGGTCTTGCAAAATCCCAAACTGCTGATTTTAGATGAAGCGACTAGCGCCCTCGATTACGACTCGGAACGGCAGGTATGTCAAAATTTGGCAGAAGCATTTTACTCGCGCACCGTATTTTTCATTACTCACCGCCTCGCTACGGTAAAAAATGCCGACGTGATTCTGGTAATGGATAAAGGGGTAGTGGTAGAACAAGGCACTCACCAACAATTAATGGCACTAAAAGGGCGTTATTTCTGCCTCTATCAACAACAAGAATCACAACTGTAAATACCCTTGTAGAGATGTATGACAGTTTAGTCAATCTAATAACAGAGAGCGTACGAGCAGGGAGTTGAAAAATTCACTACTCACAAATGACAAATGACAAATGACAAATGTCAACCTTTACGAGTGTTTATAACTCAAATAGAGATGCCATATGAATACCGAACCATTAACAAAATCTGAAGAACAATTTCTGGCTTCATCGGTAGTACTTAACCGTCCTGCTTTGTGGTCGCATTTATTTGTTTGGTTGATTGTCGGTGCGACAACTTCGGCGATCGCTTGGGCAACGTTTGCTAAAATCGATCAGACTGTAGTAGCAACGGGGAAATTAGAGCCGTTAGGGGCAGTTAAAGAGATTCAGGCTCCCTCTGGAGGGGTGGTGCGAGAAATTCACGTTCAAGAAGGTCAAAGCGTGAAAAAAGACCAACTCTTAGTGACTTTAGACCCGACTTCTCCTCAAGCCGATCTAGATTCTCTGACTAAAGTTCGCTCTAGTTTGGTACAAGAAAATCAGTTTTATGATACGGCAATTAATAGTAGTAATCTTGTCATTGCTGGGGGAAGCTCAGATCTTGTTTCTTTACTCAAATTACGTGCTGATTTGATGTCGGAAAGTCGATATTTTCAAAGTCTCGTCAAAGGTAGGAATATTAATTCTAAAGAAGTCACAGATTTTATCAAAAATCAAAATCAATTGTTGGCAGTTAGTCAAATTGAAATTCAATCAAAAGTTCAAGCAGCACGCAAGCAAGTTCAAGAACTAGAAAAACAGCGATCGCAGGCATTAAAAGAACTAGCGACGGCAAAGCAAATTTTAAAAGTTAACCAACAAATTTTCCAACGACTTACTCCCTTGGCAATAGGAGAACGGGCGATTTCTCAGATTCAATACGAGCAGCAAAAACAAGAAGTGATTGCACAACAAGGAGAAGTGGAACGCTTAACATCCGAGCAACAAAAGCTAGCAATTTCTATCGATCGAGCTAAGGAAGAATTACAAAATACAATTGCCACAACAGCCAAAGAAGTTCACAGTAAAATTGCCGAAAATCACAAGAGAATCGCCGAAATTGATAGTCAATTGAGTCAGAAGCGGTTGGAAAATAAGACCAAGTTAGCAGAAATCGACGCGCAAATTAGTAAAGCCGTACAATCTGTCAAATATCAGCAGATTAAATCTCCAGTGAACGGAACTGTATTTGACTTGCAACCGCGTGCTGCGGGTTTTGTGATTGGCGACACTAAACCAATTTTAAAGATCGTTCCCAACAATAATTTAGTCGCTTCTGTATATTTAACCAATCGAGATATTGGTTTCGTGCGCGAGGGAATGAAAGTGGATGTGCGAGTTGATTCTTTTCCCTCAACTGAATTCGGTACGATTAAAGGAAAAATAATTTCGGTTGGTTCCGATGCTTTGGCACCAACTCAGGAACGTCAATTTTATGCCTTCCCTGCAAAAATTCAGCTAGAAAGCCAAACTTTATCAGTCAATGGGAAACCAATTTCTCTTCAATCTGGCATGGCTGTTAATTGCAGCATTCTTGTGCGCAATCGACCAATTTTCAGTATTCTGACTGATTTGTTTGACAAGCAAGTTAAGGCTATAGAATCGATTAGATAGATTGCTAGGGGTGAGAATACAGCATAGCGGTTGCTTGAACTGACATAGGTGGATGTATATTAACCTACTTCTTTCCTTACCTATTCAGTAATACCTTAGTAGTACCGTTTCGTTGATTCAGTCTACATTATAGCTTCCTTGTCACCTTGCCATAACCTGGACTTTATTGCTACCAGCCAGCCCAAAAGCAGCGTGAATTGCTTGCAAAGCAGCAACACCTTGCTCTTGGGCAACAACACAGCTGATTTTGATTTCCGATGTGGCAATCATTTGAATGTTAATTTGGTGCTGGGCTAGCGTCTCAAACATCAGAGCCGCGACGCTTGGTTGTCCTACCATGCCAGCACCGACAATACTGACCTTGGCGATCGCGTCATCAACCACAATCTCCCCCCAGCCTAGGTCTTCTGCTGCTCCGTGCAGTAGTGTCCTGGCTGCTTCAGCATCCATCTTTGCCACGGTGAAAGCAATATCTCGCTTTGCGATACCATTAATTACGCCGCAATGCTGGGACTTGATAATCATGTCAACGCTAATATTGTGCTGAGCCAATAGTAAAAACACCTGAGCTGCCATTCCCGGACGCTCTGGCAATTGGCGAATTGCTAAACGCGCTTGGTTGAGATCTAGGGCAACACCGCAAACGGAGGGTGTGGTGTGTGGGGTGTGGGGTGTGGGGGGATGGTAGGTAGTAGGTGGTAGGTGGTATGTAGAATTTCCCTTGTCTCCCTTGTCCCCCTTATCCTCTGCTATTTCTATCTCAAACGCTTCTCGAAGTGCTGCTACGGCGCGATTCCCATCCACAACATCGATGACACAGCTAACTTTTGCTTTTGAGGTGGAAATCATTTGAATATTAATACCAGCTGCTGCTAGCGTTGCAAACATTTGTGCTGCTACGCCAGGACGACCGATCATTCCTGCCCCAGCAATACTGACTTTGGCGAGCTGCTGCTGCACCATCACCTCTGCTTCTTCTGATTTCGGGCCTGGGTGAGAGCGTAACGCTGGGGCGATTGCTGCTGCTACCGCTTCTACCTGCTTCAAAACTGGTGTCGCAACGGTAAAAGCAATATCGTTACTATTCCCTTCATGAATTGACTGAACGATCAAATCCACATCCAAACCCTGACGGGCAATTTCCCCAAACAACCGCGCCGCTACTCCAGGGCGATGGGGAACCCGCAACAATGCCACTTTAGCTTGCCCAGCATCAAACTCTACCCTATCTACTGGGCGGGCAATCTCCAAATTCACCACGCATATCCCAGAGCGGGGTTGGGGTGTGGGTGAAACGACCCGCGTACCGAGATCGTCCGTCCAACTGGAACGCACCACCAGCGGCACACCGTAGTTGCAGGCAATTTCCACAGCACGGGGGTGCAGCACCTTTGCCCCCAAGCTAGCCAGTTCGAGCATTTCATCACAGGTAATTTCAGTGATTAGCTGTGCATCTGCCACCTGCCGAGGATCTGTAGTCAGAATCCCTGGTACGTCGGTGTAGATTTCGCAATAATCAGCTTTTAATGCCGCTGCTAAGGCTACTGCTGAGGTATCAGAGCCGCCCCGCCCTAGGGTGGTAATTTCTAATTCCTTCGTGCTGGTGATACCTTGAAACCCAGCCACTACAACTACTTTTCCATTTTGTAAGTGTTGGGAAATCCGCTCTGTCGGAATATGCAGAATCCGAGCGCGGGTGTGGTCTGCTTCTGTGACAATTCCCACCTGCGCGCCTGTGAGGGAAATAGCTGGTTGCCCCAATTGTTGCAGTGCGATACTTAACAGGGCAATCGACACTTGCTCTCCAGTGGAAAGCAGCATATCCATTTCCCTACAACTGGGATTGGTGGAAACAGCGTGGGCTAATTTGACCAGTTCATCGGTAGACTTACCCATTGCTGAAACCACCACAACCAAGGTATTACCTGCCTCGACTGTTTTCACAATGCGAGCTGCGACTGAGATAATGCGCTCGACTGAACCAACAGAGGTGCCACCGTATTTCTGAACAATGAGTGCCATAATTCTTATCCCACCAATCCTGCCTGCGTTGAAAGTGTCAGAGCTGGGTTCACGTCTTTGAGAGTTCTTCTGAGCAACACAGGTTCTCTTACCCTCATTTGGGATTAGGTTGCTTGGAAAGTAGATTGTAGTATTTGCACCCAATTTTCAAATTAAGGGCAGGGCGTCGAGCAGACAGAGACACGAACTCTATAATTCGACTGCAAGCTTGGAAATAATGGACACAATTTTTCAAACACTTGGCAGAATCAAACGCTTTGAAACCTAACATCTGATAGTACTACTACTTATTGCTCCGATACTTCTGCTCGAATCCGATTGAGCAGGCACTTACTCTGGCAATGCAATATCCCCTTCCCTCAAAAGCAATCACTAGACTGCTAATCTAGCCAATGATGAGATTTGATTCATTCAACACAGCAAGACGGAAATTAAGAGGATATAAGGCGATGAACGTAGTTTGGAAAGGACAATTTCAGGGTGTAACGAAAGCAGGCATTTGGATTAAAGTTAACTTTGCTACCCAAGTTTTTGGAGTGGCTGCATAAATAACCAAATCTGTAACACGCAAATCTTTTATCTTCAAGCAGTCTTTACAATACAACCCTTTCGTTACAGCAAGCTCCAAATGAGGTATTGCACAATTACAGAATGATTTAATAGCCAAAAGCTTCTAATAATGCTTCCAATTTTGATTATGTACCATTACACCAATGTGCAACACTCCAAATGATTCGTGAAAAAATTTAGGGGCAGCAAAAACTGTCGTTGTACCCTAACTTGCAAGTTAAGATAGAGTAAAGTCTCAAGAAGATTCAAAGCTATGCTGGTCAACTTTCCTTGAACCGTTGGGCATAGTCCTTTGTAAACTGGTCGAAAGATGTCGGCTGCTTTTTCGCGACTTCAGCTATCACATCCGTCACAATCATACCCTGACCTGCACTGTAGTAGCTGTAGATTTCATTCACTGCATCCACAAACCATTCTGACACCCCTATCTCAAGTAAGCGTCTCTTGTAGTCCTCTGGTGACACACTCACATAGGTCACTTTCTTCCCAGCCGCAACGGAAAGCTTTTCAGCAACCTCCTCAAAAGATAGCGCTTCCGCTCCTGTGATACTGTATACTTTGCCTTCATGTCCTTCCTCAGTAAGTACCTTCAGTGCCACTGCGGCAATGTCTCGCACATCTACAAAGCTGAACTTTGTATCACCCACTCGGTCATAAAAAATTCCTTGTGTTGCAATCGTCTGTGCAACACGAAACATGTTCTGCATAAAAAGGTTAGGTTGCAGATGGGTGAAAGGAATGCCCGTCTCCTCAAGCTGCTTTTCGGTTTGCCCATGCCATCTAAGAATTGCTGCTGGAGCATTAAGGTTAGCACCCAAGGCGGAGAACTTTACAACATGTCGAGTGCCAGAACGCTTGGCGGCTTCAATGAAATTATTCTGTAGCTTCACCTGCTGCGGCTCAGGTCTTGAGAGCAAGAAAGCTTTGTCCACATCCTTGAGGGCAGCATCGAGTGTCTCAGGTTCATTGAAATCGCCTATAACAACCTCAATATTTAGTCCTTTGAGCATTGATGCCTTTTGGGGATTGTGCACAAGTGCGCGCACTTGTGCGCCAGCGGTAGAAAGTTGCTTGACGATCTCACAGCCGTTTGTTCCAGTTGCACCAGTTACTAGAATCATGGGAGTTCTCTCTATCTCGCTCACCGTTTCACCTTTCACTTTGGTTTAAAAAAGCAGCTCACAAACCTAAGAATTATTCTGAAAATATCGTTGCTAGGTTTGTTCCAGCGCAGCAAGAGCACAATCATTAGCCATACGAGTTTTAGAAAATGCATATTTGAGCCAAGCATAAGTACACTAAGTAAACAGAATGAGTGGCTATATCAGGCTGAGCAACTTGCTGCCTTCTCCTTACCCTTATCAAGGAAATAACAGTTTCTTTGATTACTATCTTGTCAAGAATTTGTTTGAATTAATATGGGTACTGCGTCAGCAAAATCATAAATTTCCCGATCTTCTAAACGATTCTCGGCACAAGTTAGGATATCTTTATATTGCTCTCGAAGTTGCCTTTTAAGAACTTTTCCAGTTGCCCCTACTGGAAAATCTTTTACTAATGATAGAAAGGATAGCTTCTCACAACTATTATTTGATAGTTGCGTATTGATAGCAGCTATTAACGCTGATGCTGTAATATTTTGTTCTGGTTTTAGCTTGATCAGAGCAACTAAACCGTAGTCTCCTTTTTGAGTAGGTGCGCCAATCACTGTACAATCAGCCACATTATTGTTCTTCAGAATTATTTCTTCAATGGGTAAACTATTGACTAAGCCACTAGCACACTGAATAGCATCAACGGAACGATCGACATGGTAAAACCTATTCTCCTTGTCGTAATAGACCAAGTCACCGGTAGTCCAATACCCTTGCTTATAGCTTTTTAAGGTTCGGTTTGAATCATTCCAATAGCCAGGGGTAATAGTTGGAGATTTAATTCCAAGTAGACCTACTTTGTATGGTGGCAGGATGTTGCCCTCGTCATCCAAAACTACAGGTTTGATAAATTTACGTGGTTTTCCCATATATCGACCATATAAGGTTGTCTTCCGACTAGAAACTTTATTAAATAAAGCCATGCCTAGCTCTGATGCGCCTAGACCATCAATAAAGACTGATTTAGAATTTCCCGCATCTACAAGAGTCTTAATATGAGCTTCATGGGCAGCGTCTCCTGTATTGAACCACATTTTGATAGAGTTCAATTGATCCTTTTCTAAAGGTTCTGAAGCCATTTCAGCATAGGTTTGTGGAAATGCTGCAACTATAGTTGGTTTGAATCTTTGAGCGTAATTAATTGCATTTTTGCCAGATAAATCGGACAAAATCATAGAGGGTAAACCAAGTAACGTCGCTGTCATAAAGTAGCTAATTCCAGCTGAATGTGAACTTGGTAAGGCAAACAACAACTTATCTGCTTGACTGGCTGGGAATTTTAGCAGTCTAATACGTTTACCGAAGAAGAATTGCTTATGCCCAAATATCACTGGCTTTGGCTTTCCTGTAGTGCCAGACGAGTGGCAAATCATAACGGGATGCGAATCTGTAGGAGAATACGGATACCATTGCGGAAACTTTATATCTTTGTACTGAGTAAATGTATTATCCTCATCTGTAGCTACAAACTTTAATGAGTTGTTACTTTTTGTGTAGCAACTAATACTATTGAGGTGCTTAGAGTCAGTATATAAACCAACAACATCAACACGATTGATAAAGTCAGCAGCGATATCAGATGCCATACGACCGTTTACCAAAACTGGAATGGCACCGAGATTGTTTAGTGCTAAGTAATGAATAAAATAGCCAATTCCATCTTCTAAATAGATGGCAACTGGATCATTTTCGCGAACCCCAAATTGATAGTAGCAGGAGGCATATTTATCAACAATATCCTTTAATGAAAACAAGCAAAAACTGTTGATTGTATCCCCCATAAATGTCTTAAAAGGTTTTTCCAAAAATAAAAAAGGATGGTTTCGATAGGGATTAAGGGCAACAGAGAGATGGAGAAAATTCCCACATCCTAATTTCTGGTTAAAAAATAACTTAATTCTTTTGTGAATAGGTAGAATTGTTTTGTTTCCAAGCATAATTTAACCTACAACATCATCTTTATTTTTGATTCACTCGATATGAACTCCAGGAAAATCCAGGAAGAGAGACTTAAAAAATGCTTCATAGTAAATCTCTCTAGCTTTTGTTTCTAAGTCAAATCTTCCTGAAACATAGACTGAGTCTCTTTATTAAGTTTATTTTTCAATACAAGACTCATGGACTGGAAGCCCAACATGCCGTCCACTTGGCGCAGTGTAACCAAGCAACTTATCTCCAGATTTCAGCTCTGTGACATTAAGTACCTTGGCACCAGGTCCTAAAACCCTCACATGCCAGTCATCCTGGACAATCAAGTTGACAGAATTTCCAGATTTGGAAACTGCATCTATACTTAGTAGGGGACGAACTTCGATTTTAATCCTTCCTACAACAAGTTCTCGTGCCTTGCCATTACAATCTACGGCTAAAATCTTGTGCCCTGAACTGAGCTCACTAAGATAATTAGTGTTACTGACTTCAGACAGTGCATAAGAGTGTATAGCACCAGCATTTACTCGGAAAGGTCGAGTTGGCATATAGGGGAGCGGATGTGTCTCGCTGCAAACTAAAATCATTCCCTGCGAATAAGAACCAATAAGCATACCTTCGTCTTTGGTAAAGTTAGAACAAGTATCTACACATGCACGTTCTCCCATACCAATATGAGAAACTTTTGTCACTTCAAGTTCTTCTAGTGGAACTTCTACATGTTTTGCCTTACGACAGATATCCCCGATCTGCTTGACATCAGCAATACTCTTAGGGGTTAGCATGACTCCGTGTGAGCCTTTTTCTAAAACCCCAAGTACAATTTCTGCCTCCTCAATATCTTTTACGACAGTAATTATTTTGCCATCGCTGTTGTCTGCTGATGCAATAACAATCTCCAGAGGAATTTTTGTTGGGTCTTTAAAATGTATAACTACCCACTTTTCTGTTCGAGCTATATCACAAGCAACGCGCAATGTTTTGTCGTCTTTAACATCAACAAAAAAGCCAATATCTGCTTTGACAGCATATTTCTCTCTCAATGTACTGATTTCATTAAACCAGAAAGAATCGAAAATTAAAACATCTGCAAAATCAATACATTTTTCAGCCTGCTCTGGCTCTTGAACAAAAGCGATGCGATTAACATTGGAAAGAGCATCACTAACAACTTTTGTGTCATCAAAAACAATTCCATTTATGTCAGAACTTAGGGACTCTGTCATAACTGCAGAGTCCATTCCTCCAAGTGTCCTAATGTCTAACCAAGACAGCTTCATGTTCAACCTCTTCTTGTGTGTCAATAAGGGAAGAAAAATTCAAAATTTTAGCTATTTTTTGAGAGATTAGATGCGGCTCATTATGTTGAAATATATTTCTCCCAAAAGCAACTCCTCTACCACCAGACCAGATTGAGTCCTTTACCATTGATAGGATGGAGCTATCTGAGTCTACCTTCGGTCCTCCGGCAACTACTACAGGAATGTCAACTGCACTAACAACTTGTTTGAACGATTCAACGTCGCCAGTGTAGTTCACCTTGACAATATCTGCACCTAGTTCCCATGCCAATCTGGTTGAGTGAGCAATTACATCTGGATTGTATTCATTTTTAATCTTATCTCCTCGTGGATAAACCATTGCCAGCAACGGCATACCCCATTTATCACATTCTTCCGATATTAGGCTGAAATCTTTGAGCATACTTTGTTCATCTTTTGCACCAAGATTAACGTGAACTGAGACTGCATCTGCACCAAGCTTAATTGCATGTTCTACGCTGCTTAATATTTGTTTGGAAGAGGGATCGGGAGATAATTTCGTTGAGCCAGAAAGATGCAAAATTAAAGATATATCTTTCTGAATCAGAAGTGGATGTATTGCACTGGCTAAACCTTTATGAGCAACAATTGCACTAATTGTTTTCAAAGGTAAAGTCCTAATGAAGCTCTTGACTTCTGTTAGACGTCCGATTGGACCCTGCGTTAAACCATGGTCAATTGGTATTATGAAATACCTTTGTAATCCCTTGAGAATTCTTGCAATGCGATAATTTTTGCCAAGAGACATAATAGACTCCTTATTAGTGCATTATGTGTAAGCACAATTCAGACGCGGCGCTACTCACACTTGTCAAGTTTTGTAACCGAGCTAAATGGCATGCAATACAATCTCCCCATACTCCGGAATCCAAGCTAGCCAGCTATTCTCGGATTCCTGGCACAATACAATAGCTTCATCAAAATAAAAAGAGCTGGGTATTCCAGATAATTTCACCCAAGTTCCAGGACAGCATTCTCCATAAAGTTGAATTGGGTAAGACTCTATCAAACTCCCTAGCTCACATAACTTCAATCGAGTATTGATCTCTCGCTTATGAGAATTTGAATTTAGGGTAGGATTCATGTGCTCCATAGAACAGCTGCAACTTGCTCATGAATGATAAAAAGCTTGACTTGTGCAAGATTTGAGTTAAAATTCTTTAAGTAAACTCAAGTCGATCTTGTGAAAAGACAATCTCTGTCTTAGCGATCGCTATAAGTTTATACTCACGAATAACTTAAGTGTTACTTCCGAGTGTCACACGACTTGCAGTGTATGTGCTTAAAGCATCTCATTACATTAATGAACACTGATGTTTTTTGCTACCATTATTATGTTTTTACCCTGATAACGGCAGGCATCATTCTATTGGAAATAACTTTTATGATGCAAAAAACGACTGACTTTTGATGTCATCACCTCCTCAATTAATAAAGGCGCGATTATAGCATCAATCAAACTTTGTTAAGCAATGTTTACTCAGTTTAAAAAATCAAGTCAGAACTTTCTGTTTTCTGAGACAATAATTAAGTTGCGAGTTAAGTCGCATTGCTTTCACAAGAAAAAGCATAAGATTCGTAGCGGCTTAATACAAGTACCACTTTTATAGTCAAATACCAGTCCAATCCAGTAGGTAAGTTAATCTAGTAGGCAAAGTATGGATTTGGTGATTAAACTCGATAAAACAAATTCTTTACCACTTCACCGCCAACTATATGACGAGCTACGGCTGTCGATTCTAACAGGACGGTTGGCACCTGGACAGCGTATCCCCTCTACACGAGCTTTAGCACAGTTCTGTAAGGTTTCGCGCGCCACTGTAAATCTAAGCTACGAGCAACTTATAAGCGAGGGATACCTTGAGTCAATTCATGGTTCTGGAACATTTGTCACTGACGAACTTCCGGAAATTTTTATTCAATCTACTCAGCCCGATCGTCAAGCACCGCAAACGAAGCAGATAAAGTTATCGAACTACGGTACCAGTCTTACTGATGGTAAACCGTTCAAAACGATAGAACAAGATTTGCTCATCAACTTTCGCCAGGGGCGACCTGCATTCGACGAGTTCCCATTACGACAGTGGCGACGACTTTTGGTACACCATTGTCAATTGTGCCCCAACCTGCTCGATTATACTAATGACCTTCTTGGGTACAAGCCCCTGCGCGAGGCAATTGCTCGTTATCTAGTTCGATCGAGGGCAGTGAACTGTAAAGCGGAGCAAGTCATAATCGTTAATGGTTCGCAGCAAGCACTTGACATGACAACCCGACTCCTGATCGACCGTGGGAACTGGGTGGCAATGGAAGATCCAGGCTACTTGAGTGCACGAAACACTTTTCTGGCACAGGGGGCTCAAGTGTGGCCCGTTCCGGTTGATGAATCAGGAATTGTGGTTAAACACCTGTCGGAGTTCAGTGCGGCAAATATCCACCTTGTCTACGTTACACCTTCTCACCAATTTCCGACTGGCTCTATCTTGTCATTATCAAGGCGACTTGAACTACTATCCTGGGCTAAAAGGTCAGGAACGATGATCGTTGAAGACGATTACGACAGTGCTTATAGCTATGGTGAGCGACCTATCGCAGCTCTACAGGGGCTAGATCGGAGTGATAATGTTATATACACTGGAACATTTTCGAAGGTGCTGTTTCCGGCTCTGCGAATTGGGTATCTAGTCGTACCTGAGAGTTTGGTGAATGTATTTGCCCATGCTAAGTATCTTGCCGATCGGCAATCGCCCCTACTAGAACAACGAATTCTCACCGATTTTATTAATGAGGGTCATTTGGAACGTCATATTCGGCGGATGCGCGCTCTTTATCACCAGCGTCGGCAGACATTGGTTCAAGCCTTGTCGATGTATTTGCAGGATCGCGTGAAGATTCTAGGCAAGAATGCAGGTATGCACCTGATGGTACGCCTGCGTACAACCTTGAATGATGAAGAGATAGTACATCGCGCAGCACAGTTAGGTGTCGGACTAATCAGTGCAGCCCCAAATTACTTGAAGCCTAGCTACGGAGGTGAATTTATCATCGGTTACGCTGACCTTAACGCGCAACAGATTCGAGAGGGGATATGCAGGCTAGCCCAAGTACTGAGAGAGTAGCCTATGGTACGGGCAATCTAACATCTGAGATGAGAGAGGGTAGAGCGGTTCTAAGTTACTACTAAGAGCGCTTTAGGATGAACGCTTTTTGCCATATGCTATTTCCGCAAAGTAGTCTTCCGGAGAGCTTTTCAAGGACTTATGCAAGTCAACTCTAACCCGCCCCTAGTGGTAAGCAGGGCTAGTAACTTTGTAGGAATTTAGATTCAAGGGGTTTTCAAAGGCTATAACACCGATGAGACCCCAATCTAGCTTAATTTGCGAGTTAGGGGACAAAAAGAATTATTGCCGTCCCTAATTTTTTGATCGTCAATCCTTAACCTTTTTTGCTGCACCCTAAATGTTTTTAATTAATCCTTGGACGGGAGACTATTATTTGGTATACTATTCTTCGTAAGCAACCTATCAAATCTATACCACCGCTGTTAAGGTTTTTGACAGTACCTTACATTTGCCCTGAGCTACCGAGACATAAATATGCATCTTTGGAGATCGTGTTGCAAAAGTTTCTAAAACCACTACCACTAATAGCGATTGATTTTTCGTCTATAAAGCTACCACATCTAGTGTTTTTCTAATTTTCTGCAACACAATTACGATGATGGACAGTGTAAGATTGGCTTTATATAAATCACTTCTTATCCCCGCTTCCATATTCCACATGCTAGTGATAATCATCTTAAATGCTCGTATACCGCCAGTTTGGTTAACTCAGCGCCTTGTTGTCCGTTGGCTAAACAAAAGGCTGCTTTAGGAGCTTTCTGGCATCGGAAGCATATCGAACTTTATTTCGCCATTGAGATTGCGCGGTAAGGCTTTCAACATCACAAAGCTAGAGGGTATCATACGGTCAGGAAGCTGCTGCTTCAAGAAGCTACGCAGCTTCTCAGCAGTTGCGCGTTGCAAAACTTTTAATAAGCCCTGCGTTTCGAGCAGGTATTCTATACTCTGGTGAAGAAGTACCTTCTTGTCAGGCGTAATATCGAACTGGATTCCAGCCCGCTTTCTCTGGCACCAAGTGATGCTTCCCTCCAGCCACAGCTCGTCAGGGAGCATCGGCATCGGTAGGCGTAGACGAACATATTGACCCTGCTGCCAAGTATTTGGCACTCCCACCAGGCAGAGACCGCTACAAGAGATGTTCTCCGTATCTAACTCTACCGTGCGATTACCTTCAAATTCTACCCAGCACTTGCTCTGCATCGGCAGCCGATCTATGGTGAAGTTAAATACAATATAGGCTACCAGTCGCTTGTTACTAGGCACATCCTCCCGCTTCATGACTACGCTCTGTTGTACATCCGGATGTTGGTTTAGCACTGCTTCAATACTTGTTTGTAGGGCTGCTTCTGCTCTCTTGCTTTCAGTGATATCTATAACGATTCCTAACATCTGTACAGCTCGACCCGTTTCATCATATAGGATTTGACCTTTGCTTTCTATCCAGTGAATACTTCCGTCAAACCAGAGAGAACGGAACTCAATTTTGTAATCCACATTCTCATCAACGGCGTAGCCTACTGCATGGGTTAGTTTATGACGGTCGTCAGGATGTATGTATTCTAGCAAGGACTCATAATCCCTACTAAAGGTTTTTGGGTTTGCGCCAAAAACAGTTTCTAAGTTATTAGACCAAGTTATTTCTCTATTTTGGAGATTCAAGTCCCAGGCGCCCATGTTGACGGCTGCCAATATCAATCTTAAGCGTTCTTCACTTGTTTGTAGGGTCGCTTCTGCTTGTTTACGCTTGGTAATGTCAGAGCAGATGATAATTATTCCTATTACTTCACTTGTTTGGTTCTCGATTACGTCGGCGCAGAGTGTAACTTGGATTAGGTGACTATTACGAGCGTACATCTCCACCTCGCCATTCCAAGAATATCCATTGAGTAAGAGGCTGTGTATCTCTTGCCCGATTGCAGGAGTAGCGAACAGTGTAATTAATCCTTCACCTGCATTTAAATCGTCTATTGAGTACCCAAATAATTGCAGGAAAGCTGTATTGATATAAGTGGGGCAACCGTTAGCATCTGTAATGCAGACCGCATCACTAACTTCTTCTATCGCTTTGCTAATGCACAGGAGCGATTCTTTGAGCTGCAACTGCTTAGTCAGTTCAGTTTTTAGTTGCTCGACAGTATATTCTATTTTATTTGCCTGCTCAATTATTAGAAATTTTAAATCTGAGATTTCCTGGTTAGTTTTGCTACTTGTTAATGTTGTTTGGTTTATGGATAACTCTGATTCTATGTCCTCACGAACTATTAGTTGTTTGTACGTTGTAATATGCTTTTTGGAGTGAGTTGTCCAGAGGATACTGAATCCTATATCTCCAAGCAAATTGAGAAGTGTATAATCTTGGAGCTTGCTCTTTTCTATCACAATGTGGGCGCAATAATGTAAGGAAAAAGCAGAAAAAATTCCTATTATTAGTAGCAGATAAGGCTGTTGAAGAATTGATTTTCCGCCAGTATTGATAAAAACTAATCTGGCAGTGAGCCAATGGTAAATTCTCAAAACAGTTTTTCTAATAAAGCATTTTTTATTTAGCATCTTTATACAAACCACAGAGATAAGCTTTGGAAGGTTGGTACTACCAATAGGAACAGTAAAAGTTTAGTAACTAAAGTAGCTGCTTAGTGAAGTGAACCGTGATAACTTCGTAACATAGCTCAAATTCTTTACAAGTTAAAAATAGCTATTCTCAATAAATAACATAAAAAGCTTAATTTGCTAAACGTATATAAGATTACATATTTAAAATATTTATATTGTTAATTAAATTTTCGTCGATTTTATCTTTAATTTTAAGTATATTAAAATACATAGTAAAACCAGTTTTTCGTTACTTTAACTGGTTTTACCTGACTAAAATCCAAATACTAATTACAAAAAGGATGATAAGTTTTTTATACGTTGTCTCTTGTAATACTTGTTTTCTAAGTATGTTTAGGATCTTACATTTTGTGCTTTTAGATAAAGCAGTAAAAGATTTTGATGGTCTAAAAGAGCGAAAATCAATTTAAAATCTTTACTAGTAGAGCCAATAAAGCAAATTAATGTTTGACCTAAATTATTAGAATAATTAATGAGTATTGAATGGCAATTATTTTCACGATTCGCATCAATTACGTAGATGCGAAAGCTGTTTCAGATGCCGATTTGAACATTTGTTCTGGTTGGCAGCAAACCCAAAAGTAATTGACATCGAATACTCCACGAGATGTGCAATGAACACGGCAGAAGCTAAAAGCAAGCTGTCAAGAAGATTTCGCTGCAATGGATAAGCGATGAGAATAACGTCGTAGCCATCATTAGTAGTATTATATATATGTGGAAGCCCCTTCTCAATAGTGCAAAGTTGCACGAACTTCAGGTTCTTTTCTGATTTCGGCGCTCCAGCAATCTGCTCTGGTTGCACCACGAGTTCTGGTTCAGCTTGCCAATAGTAATCGACGGCTTAACAAATCTAGACCTGCTCGACCATACATTTGCCGTTTAAACATCTTCAAGCGATTGACTTGTCCTTTCACTTGTCCATTACTAATAGCTAATGTCACCCCAGCTTTAACTGCTAGAGATTTTGGTGATGCTGTTTTTTAGGGGCGGGGAGTCCTAATAGATAAGCAAGCAGTACTGGACTATTGTCTTGAGGGGCTCCTTGAAGACGAGTTTTGAGCTTAAGAGCCTGTGCTTTTGTGTCAGTGTCGACTAATTGCGAACTGCTGACAGCATTCGCGATTTGCTGTAGCTTTTCAATTAGGGTAGGCACAGGGTGAGGGCTAGTAACAGACCTAAGAACTCTGTTGTATTCCACGATAGTTTTGTCCTCTTGGGTGGCTCGTAGAGTAACCTTGTTCCCCTTGTCTACCACAGTCCATTGGAAAGTTCTGCAAAGAGACTGGCTAAGGTTTGCCCACTGCCTCATTGTTGCGTAGACCTGGGGAACCAGCTTATTTGGTATTTCTAGAATGGGCGCATTTTTGCCTTTTAGTATTTCTGGATTTGGTATCCGAATGGGCTGGGAGCGTGGTTCCCGAGTCTTTGCCTGTGCTAGTTCTACCTTTTCTGGTTTCAAAGTGTCGGACTGAAGTTCTGTCTCACCTGCATTCCGGTTTTCTGTGCGGACTTCTGGCTTAGTCGAGTATGTGGAGGCAGCTAGTAGGTCGGACGGGCAAGTTTTAGGTGCTTCCTCCTTTTCATTGCGAGGAGAGGTAACTTCCTGAACGATCCACTCTTTTTTGTTGAGTACAGTATTTAAGCACTCTGGATAGTAGTAACTATAAATAGTATGAAAGGGTTTTAAGATTTCAACTTTGAGGTAAATTTGGTCATCCACTAGTTCTAAGCCGAGTGAAGTAAAAGTTGTTTTGTTGCCATTTTTTTTATGATTAAGCGTATAAGTATAACCAGGTAGGAAAGGCATTAGTCCTAAATACTCAGATTTGTGACATCCATCTTCTCGCCATCGTAAATATGCATAATGTTTATTCTTGATTTTTTTAAATTCAAAATGTCTAGCTGGTTGCTCATCTAGCTCGGTCTGCTCCTCTGTTCCATCCATCTGGCTGAGCATCCAAGCTTGATCGACCTCAATTTTCATGGCTTCAAGCAGACTGGGGCTTAATATGCTAGCCAACTCTTCGAGAAAGCGTAACTGGTCTTTCCGATCGAGTTGTTTTATTAGTTTGGCTAGCTGTTTAGGACTATGTTTGGGACTCGCTAGGTCTTGAGAATTTGGCATCAGGAGAAAAGTTGGTACCAGAGTAGTAATTTTTAGGTGTCTTACTTTATAAGTGCTGCCACCAAACAGAAGTGCTGTATTGTGATGACTAACTTTTGCTAAAATCATCTCTCTAAAGTTAGAGATATTACGGGGTGATAGGGAGGCAGAGGTGAAGATGCACTAAAGACCTGAGCTGATTGAGGAAAATAAAGTAGGATAGTCAAGTTGGACAACCCTACTGAAAAAATGCTAGCTTCATTCTATCAAACTTGTATGGAAGCACAACTGACTGCCAGCCAATACTTAATGCTACTGATGTTAGTGTTACAAAAAGAGAGGTGCGTCACAATTGTAAGGTTGACAACTGTATTTGCATAACCGATACAAGGATGAAAGCCGCAGACGTAACAGAATTTGCCAAGCTCATCCAACCTCACTACTGAATAACTGCAACCCAAGTAGCAAAGCAAGAGGTGATGTTGCGTGTTGATGACACAACATTTCTAGATATGGCAGTATCCGAGCTAAACGCTCAGGCTGTGGTTCAATTGGTAATGGTGGTAATGGGTTAGTCCTTCATAGCGCTCTTGCTGTAGATCTCGAACAAGGGCAACTAATGAGATTATTATGACAGAAGTTTTGGAATCGAGAAACCAAAGTTAAGCCTCCAACTCATGAAATCCAACAGCAGAAAAAACAACGCCTTGCCCAAGCCTGTCAAGCGGCACGGAGGTCTCCCATTTACAGCCAAAGAGTCGTATCGGTCGGTATCAGCTTTCATGAGTGTAGAAGCACAACTAAGCAAATCCACCTGTGTGATTCATGTGTTTAATGAGAAGGTGATATGACAGAAGTCTTGGATTGTGTACGCCAACTGGGGCAGACAGTAGTAGTCTGAGCGGCGCACAACCGCAGTTTAAACCCAAAGAGTGAGCGGTTGTGGGCAAAACTGGAAGCACAGCCCATCCGCTTCTATCAAGAAATTGGCTTCCCCGTGACAAAAACTCAAACAGCCAGCACTGCTTATGTGCTGGCACCGCTACTAACTATTGCAATCGTACGCTTAATCAGTATTTCATACAGTTATATAGAGATCGAGGGGAAAGAAATTTATCCGCTCATCTTCCAAGCTGAACGGGAGGAGAAGGAAGAACTCAGTGAAGGAGGAAAGGCAGCGATCGCTGCTTGGGGTGT
>ERZ1066118.1140-NODE-1140-length-18405-cov-11.503433_pt1 | contig 18405 bp, 14 predicted proteins | sample MGYA00382765_ERZ1066118 | MGnify/ENA primary metagenome ERZ1066118 (study PRJEB33369, sample SAMEA5778348) | biofilm metagenome | biome: Industrial cooling water; feature: Water cooling tower basin; material: Biofilm | place: United Arab Emirates | collected...
CGAGAAATCTTTATTGGAAACGTCAAAAGATTTGTGGGAAGCTCTCCAAGCAAATTTAATTTTACCCCTTTCCGAAGCTTATAAAATCCCACTATTCCTCGATCCAGATGCCTCAAAAATTTTATTGAGTAAGCCATTAAAAGTTGGCTATAAGTTTTTACACGATCGCGTCCAGCAAGCAGCTTATTCTCTGATTCCAGATTCGCAAAAAAAAGCAACTCATTTAAAAATTGGGCAGTTACTACTACAAAATACTACACTTGAAGAACGAAAAGAAGATATTTTCACTTTAGTCAATCACCTAAATTACGGCATTGACTTACTAACTTTAGATACAGAAAAATACGAGCTAGCCGAACTCAACCTAATCGCAGGTCAAAAAGCGAAAACAGCAACGGCGTATGAGTCTGCTCTGCGCTACTTTAAAGTGGGTTTGGAGTTATTGGCAGCAAATAGCTGGCAGCAGCAATACGAACTAACACTGGCACTCTACGAGTCAGCGGTAGAAACAGCTTACCTGAATGGCGACTTCGAGCAAATGGAGCAATGGGCAACGGTTGTCCTACAACAGGCAAAAACTCCGATTGACAAAATGAAAGTTTATGAAGTCAAAATTCAAACTTGCATGGCGCAAGTCAAACAACTCGAAGCGATCGAAATTGGGTTACAGGCATTGGAACTGTTGGGAGTGAGCTTACCCCAGTCTCCTAGTCCTTTAGATATTCAACAGGCACTCAGCCGTACGGCAACAAATTTGGTAGGGAAAAATATAGAAGACTTGATTAACCTACCATTAATGACAGAGGTAGATAAGCTAGCAGCCATCCGAATGCTAACTAGTTTAGGTTCTCCCACCTATCAAGCTGCACCGACGCTATTTCCGTTGGTTGTTTGCGCACAGGTGAATTTATCGCTCGAATCTGGCAATGCACCTTTTTCGGCTTACGGTTATGTCTGTTACGGCGTAATTTTAAACGGAATAGTTCAAGATATTGAGTCGGCTTATCAATTTGGTAAGTTGGCTTTAAACTTGGTGGAACGGTTCAATGCTTTAGAACTCAAGACCAGTGTATTTTTTGTCGCTGGAGCGTGTACGATGCATGGAAAAGTCCACGCTAGGGAAACTTTGCCACTTCTACTCAATGGATATCACAGCGGACTGGAAAACGGACATTTTGAATATGGTGGCTATGCTGCCATGCAAAAATGCCAACATGCCTATTTTACCGGTCAAGAACTGGCAAGTCTAGAGCGAGACATGGCGAACGTTAGCGATGCTCTGGTTCAGTTGAAGCAAGAGAATGCTTTAAGTTGGAATCAAATATTTCAGCAGTCCGTGTCTAACTTGCTAGAACTTACTCAAAATCGGTGCTGTTTGTTAGGTAAAGCATACAATGAAGAGCGATCGCTACTGCTGTTACAAAAAGCCAACGATCGAACCGGATTGCACTACTTTTATACAAACAAACTAATTCTTTGTTATTTATTTGGCGAGGACGATCGCGCATTAGAAAACGCAGAGCGAGCCGCACAATATTTAGATGGCGTGAAAGCGTTTCTTGTTGTGCCAGTATTCCATTTCTACGATTCTTTGGTACAAATTGCCATCTATCCATCAGCATCGCGATCGCAACAAGAACGCATTTTAGAAAGAGTACTAAATAACCAGGAAAAAATGCGAAAATGGGCAGGTCATGCCCCAATGAATTTTCAGCATAAGTACGAATTAGTAGAGGCAGAGCGATCGCGAATATTAGGTCAATATTGGCAAGCTATGGAGTGTTACGATCGCGCGATCGCCGGAGCTAAGGAACATGGATATATCCAAGAAGAAGCATTAGCAAATGAATTAGCAGCCAAATTTTATTTTTTACAGGGTAAAGATAAAATCGCTCAAGTTTATTTAGTCGAAGCTTACTACGGTTACCTGCGGTGGGGAGCAACGGCAAAAATTAGCGATTTAGAGACAAGATATCCACAGCTCCTTATCTCAATTCCAAAGCGAGAAGCCTCATCTGAAAACGTTACCCAGCCTTCAAACTCTACACCGATTGGAAGCTCTAACAGCCTGGATTTAGCAACTGTAATGAAAGCCTCGCAAGCGCTTTCAAGCGAAATTATTTTAGGCAACTTGCTAACCAAGCTCATGCAAATCGTGCTGGAAAATGCGGGTGCAGAAAAAGGTTTTTTACTCTTAGATAAAGCTGGAGAACTTTACGTTGAAGCATCTGGAGGAATTGATGCAGATGAAATCGCGGTGCAGCGATCGCTTCCTTTAAGTAGATTAGAATCGCGAGAGAATAGCCCAATTCTTCCCATCTCGGTCATCAATTATGTCGCGAGAACCCTAGAATCTGTAGTTTTAAATAACGCAACTGTTGAGGAAATCTTTGCCACCGATCCTTACATTGTCGATCGCCAGCCAAAATCGGTTTTATGCACGCCAATCCTGCACCAGGGTAAACTGACAGGCATTCTCTACTTAGAAAACAATCTCACGACTGGAGCTTTTACACCCGATCGCCTGGAAATTTTACAACTGCTATCTGCTCAAGCAGCAATTTCGATTGAGAATGCTCGTCTCTATAACGATTTGGAAAATTACAAACAGTCTCTAGAAACAAAAGTAGCCGAGCGGACGCTAGAGTTACAAGCAAAGAATTTGCAGCTGCAACAGGAAATTGGCGATCGCCAGCGAGCAGAAATCGCAGCCGAGGCTGCCAGTCAAGCTAAAAGTGAATTTTTAGCGAATATGAGTCACGAACTTCGCACCCCGCTGAATGGCATTTTGGGTTACGCTCAAATTCTCAAGAAAGAAAAAGCTTTAACTGAACAACAAAAGAATGGTCTAGATATCATTTATCGCTGTGGCGATCACCTGCTGACTCTGATTGACGATATTTTAGACATCTCCAAAATCGAAGCCCAGAAAATGGAGCTCGATTGCCACGATTTCGATTTTTTAGAATTTCTGGAGGGAATCGTCGATATCTGTCAAATTCGTGCCGAGCAAAAGGGTATTTGTTTAACTTACGAGCCGTCCACCCTGCCGAAATTCATTCGAGCTGACGAGAAACGACTGCGGCAAGTCTTGCTCAATCTGTTAGGCAATGCTATTAAGTTTACTGAAAATGGTAGCGTCATTTTCAAAGTTAGCGATCGCGAAGGAAAGCTGCGGTTTCAAGTAGAAGATACCGGAATTGGTATGGCAGCAGACCAATTAGAAGAAATTTTCTTACCGTTTCAGCAGGTAGGCAAGCATCGCCGTCACGTTGAAGGAACGGGGTTGGGTTTGGCAATTAGTAAGCAATTGATCCAAAAGATGGGTGGCGAAATTAAGGTAAAGAGTAGTTTGGGTCAAGGAAGTATTTTTTGGTTCGAGCTAGAATTACCTAGAAGTTGCCAATTAACCGAGGACGATCGCTCAAGTAAACCTAGGGTTATCGGTTATCAAGGCGATAGATTGAAAGTGTTGGTCATAGACGATAAATGGTCGAATCGTTCTGTCATCGTTAATATGCTGGAGCCACTGGGGTTTGAACTCTTAGAAGCGATCGACGGTCTAGATGGTTTGACCAAGGCGCAGGCGTTTAAGCCTGATTGTGTCATTCTAGATTTAGTCATGCCTGGGATGGATGGCTTTGAAGTCACTCGCCACATCAGGATGATGCCGGAGTTGGCAGGCGTAGTGGCGATCGCGATCTCAGCTAGCGTGTTCGACTTCGATCGGCAGCAGAGTCAGGCAGTGGGTTGTGATGATTTTCTCCCGAAGCCAGTTCGCGAAGCGGATCTATTAGAAAGATTAAGGATTCACTTAGGTTTGCAATGGATTTATGAAGAAGAATTCACAGCTAAAGCTTTAGACAACTCTCCAGAACGAGAATTGGCGGCAGTATCGATCGTTCCTCCCCCAGCCGAGGAGATGGCAAAGTTGCTCGATTTGGCAATGAGGGGTGATATTCGAGGCATTTTAGAACAAGCCGCTAGAATTGAAGCATTAGATCGGCAGTGGATGCCATTTGCGCTGCATCTGCGTCAACTTGCTAAAAGCTATAAAGAGAAACAAATTTTGGAGTTTGTCAAAAAATACTCAGGGGCATGAATGAGCGTGGCTACTGCCGAACCAGGCACGATCCTAGTGGTCGATGATACTCCTACTAACTTGGAGATCCTGTTCGACTTCTTAACTAATTACGGCTTCAAAATTTTGATCGCTGAAGATGGTGAAAGCGCGCTCCAAAAAGCGGAATATGCCGCACCAGATCTGATTTTGTTAGATATTTTGATGCCTGGAATAGATGGTTTTGAAACTTGTAGTCGTCTCAAAGCTAACGAAGCAACGCGAGACATGCCGGTAATTTTTATGACTGCCTTGTCTGAAACAGCAGATAAGGTTAGGGGTTTGCAGGTGGGGGCAGTCGATTACGTTACCAAGCCATTACAGCATGAAGAGGTGTTGGCGCGGGTGCAGACACACCTACGTCTGCGATCGCTAACCAAGCAACTCCAAGCGCAAAACGTACAGTTGCAGCAGGAGATCGAGCAGCGCCAACGGCATGAGTTAGCATTGCGTCAGAGCGAGGAGCGGTTTCAACTGATTGCCCGCGCGACCAATGATGCTGTTTGGGACTGGGATTTAGTTAACGATCGCGTGTGGTGGAACGAGGGAGTGCAAACTCTGTTTGGATACGCGCTGGATGAAGTCGGAACTAATGCTGCTTGGTGGTATGAGCGCATTCATCCGGCAGATCGAGAGCGGGTTGTTACCCACATTCGCACCGCGATCGCCAGTCATGAAACTTTCTGGATTGACGAATACCGCTACAGGCGCGCTAACGGCTCCTATGCCTATGTTATCGATCGCGGCTACATTACCGACAACGCTGACAAACAACCCGTCCGCATGTTGGGCGGCATGATGGATATTAGCGAGCGCGTCCGAGCAGAACAGGAACTACAACGACAGTATCAGCGATCGCAATTATTTGCGGAAGTCACGCTCAAAATTCGCCAATCTCTTCAACTAGAGGCAATACTACAAGCGGCAGCGATCGAAGTCCAGAATATTCTGCAAGCAGATCGAGTTTTAATTTATCACCTGCGATCGGACGGTACTGGCAGCGGAGTTGCTGAGGCAGTACTACCTGGCTGGTCCGCAGTTTTGGGACAGCAATTTTCTGCGGAAGTTTTTCCAGAAGATTACCGTCAGCTTTACTGTCAAGGACGAATTCGCAGCATTGCCGATGTAGAACGGGAAGAAAAAATTGCTCCTTGCTTAGTCGAATTCGTGCGGCAGTTCCAAGTAAAAGCGAAACTAGTCGTGCCGATTATTATCAGAGAGGAACTCTGGGGTCTATTAATTGCGCATCAATGTAGTAGTCCGCGAGACTGGACTGATTTTGAGACAGAGCTGCTACGACAGCTAGCCGACCAAATAGGTATTGCCTTAACTCAAGCTCAACTTCTAGAACAAGAAACTCGCTACTCCCAGGAGCTAGCCCGATCCAATGCCGAACTGCAACAGTTTGCTTCGATCGCCTCTCACGATCTGCAAGAACCACTGCGGAAGATTCAGGCATTCGGCAACAGGCTCCAGGAAAAATACGGCGAGGCGCTGAGCGAACAGGGAGCTGACTATATAAAACGGATGCAGAACGCAGCCCAAAGAATGCAGATTTTAATTGACGATCTGCTCGTATTTTCTCGAATTACTACTAAAGCACAACCCTTCGTTGCCGTGAATCTTGCCAACGTAGCAAAAGAGGTACTATCAGATTTGGAAGTGCTAATTCAGCAAACTGGGGCGCATGTGGAGCTGGGCGAACTACCAACTATTAATGCCGATCCGTTACAAATGCGCCAGTTATTGCAGAATCTGATTGGCAATGCCCTCAAATTTCATCGAGAAAATGAAGCTCCCCGCGTCAAGATCTACAGTCAAATTCATGGTAATCGAGAACAACTAACTGAGAATTCGCCAGATACCCATTTTTATCAAATTACGGTAGAGGATAACGGTATTGGTTTCGACCAAAAGTATTGCGATCGCATTTTTCAAGTTTTTCAACGGTTGCACGGTCGCAGCGAGTACGAAGGCACGGGCATAGGTTTAGCAATTTGCCGTAAAATTGTCGAGAGACATGGTGGCAGTATTACAGCCGAAAGTACGCCAAGCCAAGGAGCAAAATTTATTGTGACGCTGCCCGTGCATCAGTCCTTAGACTAATTTTCCTATCGAGATCGGAAATGCATTGAAATTAATTGTCTCTCTATTAGGGATGGAAACTCTATAACTTGACTTTTTGAATTTTGATTGACTCTCTACTAAAATTAAGACCGACACAGGCTGATTTTTCTCAATGCACTACCGACGATTTGGTAAAACGAATCTCAATCTTTCTGCGTTTTCGTTAGGCACGATGCGCTATTTGGCTTCCGAGGAAAATGCCTATAAAACAATCGATCGCGCAGTTGCACTAGGCATCAATCACATCGAAACAGCTAGAGGCTACGGTAGCAGCGAATTATATCTCGGTGCAGCACTCAAAAAAGGTTTACCCGTCCCTCGTTCCCAGCTTTACATTACAACTAAAATTCCCCCTACGACAGATGCAGACTCGATGCGTTGTTATATTGGTGAGTCTTTAGAACGGATTGGAGTAGATTATTTAGATTGCTTGGGAATTCACGGGATTAACACTTGGGAACATCTCGATCTCGTAAAACAACCGCATGGTTGTATGCAAGCAGTAAGGGAAGCGGTTGCTGATGGACGGGTGAGACACGTTGGTTTTTCTACTCACGCATCTTTAGATGTAATCTTAGCCGCGATCGCCACCGATCTGTTTGAATTTGTCAACTTACATTATTACTACTTTTTTCAACGTCATGCCCCAGCCATAGAACTCGCCCATACTAAAGATATGGGTGTATTTATTATTTCTCCTGCGGATAAGGGAGGACTCTTATATACTCCACCGGAGACACTTAAAGATTTGTGCCAGCCTTTTTCTCCATTAGAACTCAACTATCGCTTTTTATTGAGCGATCGCCGTATTACTACCCTCAGCGTCGGTGCAGCTACCCCAGCAGAATTAAGCGTCCCTTTACAAGTCGCTGACCGTGACGCACCATTAACTGATGCAGAAATTGAAGTTTTACAGCGTTTAGAAACTCATGCTGCCACAACTTTAACCAGCGATCGCTGTAGTCAATGTTACAAATGTCTGCCTTGTCCTGAAAGCATTAATATTCCCGAAGTTTTGCGCCTGCGAAATCTTACTATTGCTTACAATATGCAAGAGTACGGTCAATATCGTTATCAAATGTTTGAAAATGCCGGACACTGGTTTCCTGGGATGAAAGCAAATAAATGTACTCAATGCGGCGATTGTTTACCGCGCTGTCCCGAAAAATTAGATATTCCTCAATTATTATCTGATACTCACGATCGCTTAAATGGATCTCCTAGACGTAGGTTATGGGGATAATAGATTGTTATTTGTCATTCATCATTTGTCATTTGTAATTTTATGAGAGTTTTTTCACAAGATGGATGGCGATCGCTGCAAAACCCTCAGTTTTGGTTACTGGCGATCGCAGGTGGGATAGCTACTATTCATGCAAGTTTAATTTGGCGTAGTAATGCCGATCCAAATCAACTTCTGCTCAGCCTTCTGTGTTGGTTTGCCGTGGCAATTTTATTATGGGAAAAACGCCATATTTTGATTTTGCAAAGCGATCTTTTTTCCAGCTTGCTCGGTTTTAGTTTCCTAGGATTCGTTCTGCTCAGAAGTCTATGGATGACTAGCTTTGACACCTTGTTTCACTTTACTCCCTTTATAGCTGCTGTAGGATTGATTTTACTTACTTTTGGACTCAATAGATTACATCAATATTGGCAGGAAATACTCGTTGTCTTTGCCTTTTCTATTCCCGTAGAATTACTAATTAATCGAATTGGAATTCTGGCTTTGTACACGGCAGATTTTGCTTCTTTAGTTTTGACTTACTTAGGAGTAGAATTTTATCGTGAAGGAGTCAATATTATCCTAGCTAATGGTAAAGCTGTAGAGGTAGCTGCTGGTTGTTCTGGTTGGGAAAGTATATTTCCCTTATTAAAACTATCTGTGTTGTTTTTAGTCATGTTTCCGACTAAAATAACTCAAAAAATTCTTGTTCCTTTAGCTGCAGTTGCGATCGCTTTTATTGTCAATGGATTTCGAGTAGCTATTCTAGCAATTCTTCATGCTTATACAACCGAAGCTACATTTAAATATTGGCATGTCGGTACGGGTTCGCAAGTCTTTTTTCTGACTTCTACTGTATTATTTGGGGGATTCTGTTATTTAATTAGTAAAAAATCTCCTTCCGAACCTTCAACTAAAAGAGAATTTTCTAAATCATGATGTTTAATTTATGAAGCTTTGGCAGCGCTGGCGAACGCCGCTATTAATTTTCACATTTATTAATGTATTATTCGTCTTGAGCCGAGTATTACTTGATGCAGATATTGGCAAGCGCAAAGTTACTCCTTTTACATTTCCTGCTACAGTCCCTCTACCACAGTGGCAACAAGTAGCGAGTCAACCGCTACCAGATAGAATTGTAGAGCAAGAACCATATGGCAAGGTAGCTTTTCCAGGCAGACGCTATCAATACAAACAAAACGATTTGTTACTCAATATCGATACACGCTACGAATTAAATACGGTAGGAGATGGGCAACAAGCGATCGCCAACAATCTTAATCTATCATTTTTACCCAATCGATCTCCATTGCTAATTCGCCACAATAGACAATTAGGTGATTACGCAGTTTTCATACATCAACAAAGAGCGTATTTAAATGCGTGTATTAATTCTCGTGGTGGTAGTACGTTCACTTCTTCCCAATTTGATGCAAACCGCTTGCGCTACGATTTTCAAATTCAGCGAATAGCATTATGGCTGTTGGGAAGACAAGAATTAAGAGATAACCGTTGCATTTGGACTCATTTATCTGTACCTTTAAAACAGCCTACACCCGAAACTTACTCTACTTTAGAGCAGGCTTGGTTTTCTTGGTACAAGTGGTGGAGTTCTCGTTTTCCTCCAATCTAACTTCAGAGATTTTCAGTAATATACATAATTTTTGTAGAAACGCACATCTGCGCGATCTTACAGATCGTGTATTATATCAATTAAAAATAGTATGAAAGGTAATTCTTCCCGTGGCACAATCGCACAGCAATCTCGAACCGCTGTTTCGTTTAGCAGGCTATACTTTATTAACTTTATTTACATTAGATTTATTAGCCATTTTTATTCCTCTTAATTTTACTAATCCTGTTTGGGAGTTCCAGCTAGCAAATCAACTTGTGGAACGCGCACCCGTACCTATTTTAGGGCTGATTTTTGTTTTAATTGGTGAAGCTCAATTTCGGATATTTAAATTTCTGTCCTGGCTCAGCTTGTTAGGAGGAGTTTTGTATTTTTTGCTTATCCCACTCTCTATTAGTGCCATTGTCAGGATTGAGCAACAAAGTTCAGCCCAAATCGCTACAAGATTAGAACAAATTCAGCAATTAAAAGAACAGATAAATAAAGCACAAACATCAGCAGATGTAGCAGCGATTTTAAGTCGCGTTAGTCCGCAATCTACCCCACCAACAATAGAAAATCCAGAAGCAGTTAAACAACAATTGCTGGCTAGCTTATCTCAGAACGAGCGATCGCTTCAAGTCCAAGCAGCTAGCCGAGAAAATAATCTTGGGACGCAAATCGAAAATACCATCAAGATCTGCTTAGGAGCGCTAATTTCCGGCACTTTTTTTCTAATTATTTGGCAGAAAACCCGCAAGATCGTCAACCAAAGCCAATTTGGCTCGCATTAGATGCAAAAATCAGTAAAGAGTGGTGCGTGGTGCATGAAAAGACTTCTTATCAGTGACAAATGACGAAGTAATAACAAATTTACTTGCTATTAAAAAGAAATTGTGTTAACAAGGTCGAGATACAAGTTAAAGTTAATTAGCAGCCAACAGCAAGGACGATGAGTTCATTCTGGAAATCGTCAAGGATTTTACTGGGAATCAGCTTGGGGGCGATCGCGCCATTACCAAACTCAACGCTACAAATAGTTACAGCTCAGCCCTCTCAAGCTCTGCTAGAACTGGGTCTAACGCGATCGACAGATGACCAAAGTAATCGAGCGATCGCGCCGGACACTACATCTCAAGACACTGCAACAACACCTAGTCTATGGTGGGCAAAAGAACAGTTTGGTGGAGATTTGCTGAGTAACTGGCTGACTTATCCCGCTCAAAACGGCGATTCAGGACGCATCGACTTGCTAGTAAAACGACAAAATTGGAATTCTTTAGACTACATTCAACAGTACGAGTTCGTGCATCACTTCGGTACTGATGCTATGGATCGCGGCTACAATCTGAGAGTTCTCAACGAGCAAAATCAACTTCTAGCTAGTTACACTTGTGACTTCAGTGCGATTCCGACTCAATGTCATATCGATCTTGATGCCAACAGCAAATCGATGATTCGTGGCGGAAGTCAGTTTGGTATGATGCGGTAATTAGTATTTAGGCTCGGTTAGCTAGCAGGCTATATATTAACTGGTAGAACGCATGATTTCTCGCCCTAAAATTAGCAAACCTGTCACGCCAAGAGAGACAAAAAAGACGTAGGGATACCAGTATTGGTGAATTTGTTGTTGGGGGGTAAGTTGGGGATGGAGAGTATAAATAAATAGGGCTAGTAAAGCGATCGCCAGTGCGCCAAAACCAACAAAACTCAAGCCGACTAAGATTCTGGCTGGCTGTAACTCCACATCGCTAATTGTATTGAGATCGATTTCTGCTAGTAAACTTAACGAATCTTCCGCTACTTCTGAAGCCGATTCGATTTTAGTTGCTAATGGCTGCGATACGATTGGGACGATCGCGGCTACAGCTTGACGGCGGATTAATCCTTCTGTCTCTCGTAATATTTCTAAAGGCTTGCGATCGGTAATTTCAATCGATTCGCGATCGCTAACTTGATACCTGACTTTTCGTCTAATAGGCTGGTATTTCGGCTCGAAGTCCATAAGACACGCTGAAAACTAAGCTGAAAAATTGAAAGAGACGTGACAAGGCACGTCTCTACACTTTAGCTTTTAGGCAGTGTTTTTTTGTAATTCCTCTAACCGTGCTAGAACTTCCGTGCTGTGAATAGCAGGATTTACCTTCACAAAAGTTTCGCGTAAAATTCCATCTGGGTCGATGAGAAAACTGTGACGCATTGAAACAACACCAATCCACGAACCATAGGCTTTACTCACATCCCCTGTAGTATCTGCGAGGAGAGGGAATTTTAATCCTTCTGAATCGCAGAATTCGGCATGGGAGTCTACAGAATCAGCACTCACGCCAATAATCTGAGCATTTTTTTCGATGTATTTGGGTAAGTCTTGCTGAAATCGTTTGGCTTCTAGGGTACAGCCTGCCGTAAAGTCTTTGGGATAAAAATAAAGTACGACCCACTGACCGCGCAAGTCGGACAGAGAAACTTCTCCATCTCCCGTGTTGGTAGGTAGTGTAAATTGCGGTGCAGGTTGGTTAACTGACGGTAGTTTACCCCCAAGCGCTAAGGCTGGGGTAGCAAAACCACACCAAACCAAAATGGACAGGCAACAGGCAAAAACAGAGGTTAAAAAAGTACGACGAGATATCATGATGTCAACTGAAAGTCCAGTTAACATAAGTTTACATTAGCTGTCGCTGCGATCGAAATCCGTAGGCAAAGATGGTTCTGCGTGAGATTCTGGAGGTGGTTCTGGTTCTGAGGTGATGCTCTCAAGATATTGGCTATCGAGCAGAAAAGTACCGCGATCGAATCGGACGACCCAATATCCCCCAGGACGGCGATCTGTGACTATCCCTTCTTCTCCAATCCGAATTGTATCGGGAGGGCGCAGCATCGGCATCGGCTCGGCGGTTTTAATGTAAGGCGGTAAGGCAACAACTCGGATTGTTTCGCCTATGATGAATTCTTTTGTCATTAGCGAGTCGGGAGTCGGGAGTCGGTAGGGGCGCACTGCTGTGCGCCCGTACTAGGGAGTCGGGAGCAGGGGAGCAACTACTAATTACCCATTACCTGTTACCAAATCCATTATGGAACTTGCCAAATTTTTTGATGATAGTCTACCGCATTAGCGTAAGGATCTACAGGTGGGTGGTGATGGTCGTGGTGATGGTGATGATGGTGATGGCTGTCGTGAGTATGGCTATGAGAGTGCGCGTTACCTGCTACAGCTGCTAGGCGGAATTTGCACATCTCGCAATTCATCTGGACTTGACCTAAATGGGTTTCGATTTCTCTTTCCCTGAGAATGTCAAATAGGATAGGATGCAGTCCTATTTCTGGCAAACAGGCGATTTCAATTTGGGGATATTTTTGTTGCTGTTGAGCTGCGATATCAAAAATCTTTTTGACCAGCGTACCCGTGAAGAGAAAGTGGGGTAAAACAACAATCCGTTTTGGTTGATAGAGTAAAGCACGTTGGAAGCCTGCTTCTAAACGCGGGTGCGTGATGCCGATAAAGCAGGTTTCTACAGTAGCATAGCCGCTACCTTCCCAGAGAATACGGGCGAGCTTGCAAGCGTCGCCATTGGCATCAGGATCGCTAGACCCGCGACCGACAAACAATAATACGGTGTCTGCACGCTGAATTTGAGGATGGTCTATTTCTGCCAAACGCGATCGCCACAGATCGAGAATTCCAGGCGTAATGCCAAAATGCCGTCCGTAGTAGAATTTCAACTGCGGATGTCTGGCTTTAGCGCGATCGAGTTCGTTAGTTACGTCAAATTTGTTATGTCGGGCAGCAAACAGCAAAATTGGCAGCACGGAAATTTCTGTAAAACCCTTCTCTACGCATCGATCTACCCCCTCCTGAATTGTTGGTTCTGTCAGTTCCAGAAAGCAGGGTAGAACTGGTCTAGAGGTATCTAAAGCTTGGTATGCCGAGGCAAAATCTAGCAAGCTCTGCCGTCCAGATTCATCCCTGGTTCCATGACCAATTAGTAATAAAGGACGCTGTAGCGGTAGAGGTGGTAGTTGCAGAGAAATATGTTCCAACGGAGTCAAATGGCGATCGCTAAGCATTCAGATTTTAGCTCCTTTCCCGTGCGACGCAGGAAATAGCGTGAGCGGATAACACACACAGGCATTCTGGCTTACTATTCGTCATGTGTCATTAGTTATCAGTCATTTGCAGTTGGGGCAACAAACGACGAGTAACAAATGACAAGTGACAAAATTGCTTACAGCTGCGGCACAGCCTCGGACTTACACCGATGTTTCCCTATGCTGTTACAGTTCACTTGTGCCTAGATATCTTAACCGATTTGACCTACGACAAAAATACTAGGGGAGGGGTTGTCAGTTATCAGGGAGCAGTGACCAGTGACCAGTTATCAAGGAGGAACAGTTAATTTTGACTTTTGACTTTTGAATTTTGACTTTCTTAGCGATCGCCTCTTCGTCCCTTCCAGCCTCGCTCTTGCCTCATTTGCTGTAGTTTTTGTCTCTGTTCTGGAGTTAACACTGCGTCAAACTGAGATTTGGCAGATTGACGAATTTGTTGTAGTCTTGTTTTTTGCTCTGGAGTGAGGTTGATAGAAGCTATTGCTTCGCGGCGGCGTTGTTTGCTTTCTCTGGCGGTTTCAAGTTGTTGCCGTTGCTCCGGTGTAAATACTGCCTCTACTTGAGTGCGGGTATTGCGGCGAATTTCGGCGATTTTATCCCTTTGTTCCTGAGTTAGTCCCAACTGTTCAAATCGAGGTGAAACTTTATCTGGTCGAGCTTGAGCTTGGGCTATTGTTTGTGGTGCAGGTGCGATGGTTTCGGCTTTAGCTGCTAGAGGTGCAGTGGCGATACTCACAGCGATCGCGCTGGCTAATACAGGGATAAATTTGAATTGCATAGTCATCTTCTCTGAAGTTGCTGAGATTTGATGTCACTATCATAAGAATGGGAAAATCGCGATCGCCTGTGGAGAAAGTAACGAATATAACTATGACTTTAGTCATGATGGTGAGGAGCGAGGAGTGAGGAGCGAGGAGTGAGGAGTGATGACAACTGACAACTGACAACTGACTCCATTGGGTGCAGTCCTGCGGTAGTCTAGATCGAGTGACTCAGATTTAAGCTATAAATGCTGCTTTAGTATGTCCCCTAACGCCTCACCCACGGTTTCCAGCCCTTCCCGCACGATTCGCATCGGTTCGCGCAAGAGCCAATTGGCTTTAGTTCAAACTTACTGGGTGCAAGAACAACTGCAAAAAGCTTTCCCAGATCGCACGTTTGAAGTCCACACCATGTCTACTCAAGGGGATAAGATTCTCGATGTTGCCCTTGCCAAAATCGGCGATAAAGGGTTGTTTACTAAAGAGTTAGAAGTGGGGATGCTAAATCAGGAAATTGACTTTGCCGTACATTCCCTGAAAGATTTACCCACTCGCTTACCGGAAGGGTTGATGTTGGGAGCCGTTACGGAAAGAGAAAACCCGGCGGATGCTTTAGTATTACATTCTAAATATAAAGATAAACAAATCGATACACTACCAGAGGGAGCGATCGTTGGAACTTCATCGCTGCGCCGACTGGCACAACTGCGCTATCATTTTCCCTACCTTACATTTAAAGACGTGCGTGGAAATGTGATTACGCGCCTGCAAAAACTCGATGATGGCGAGTATGACGCGCTGATTTTAGCTGTAGCGGGGCTGCAAAGGCTGGGATTGGGCGATCGCATCGATCAAGTCATTCCAGCAGACATCTCCTTGCACGCTGTCGGACAGGGCGCTTTGGGGATAGAATGCCGCGAGGGTGATGAGGAAGTATTATCTCTGATTCAGGCGATCGAACACGTACCTACACGCGATCGGGCTCTTGCCGAACGCGCCTTTTTGCGGGAATTAGAAGGTGGCTGCCAGGTGCCAATCGGCGTTAACACTAGCATAGAGGGAGACGTGCTAACTCTCACGGGCATGGTAGCTAGTTTAGACGGGCAGAGGTTGGTCAAAGATACCGTGACTGGCGCACCCAGCGAGGCAGAAAAGCTTGGCATCGAATTAGCCCAACGCCTCCGCCAACAAGGGGCGCAAGAGATACTAACAGAAATCTTCACGCAAATTCAACGCGGACAGATATCGTAGAGACGTTATACGTAATATCTCTACCCATAAGGGCGGGTTCAGCCGAAATCTCTACTACAGTTAAAGCCATTCAGTAAACCTGCCCCTAAAAATCTACTCACCACTCACTACTCACTAAACATGCGAATTTTGTTTGTTGCCGCAGAAGCAGCGCCAGTCGCCAAAGTTGGCGGGATGGGGGATGTCGTCGGAGCGCTACCGAAAATTCTCAGAGAAATGGGGCACGACGTGCGAATTTTTCTGCCCTATTACGGCTTCCTGCCAGACAAAATGGCGATTTCCCCAGATCCAATCTGGTCGGGATATGCCATGTTTCAGGATTTTAAGGTTTACGAAGCCGTGCTGCCTGGAACTGATGTCCCCTTGTATTTGTTCGGGCATCCCTCATTTGCACCCCGCCGCATCTATTCTGGAGAAGACGAACACTGGCGTTTCACTTTGTTTGCTAACGGCGCAGCAGAATTTTGCTGGAATTATTGGAAACCCGATATTGTCCACTGTCACGATTGGCATACAGGCATGATTCCCGTTTGGATGCACCAATCTCCAGATATTACTAGCGTATTTACAATTCATAACTTGGCTTATCAAGGTCCCTGGCGTTGGTATTTAGAGAAAATTACTTGGTGTCCTTGGTACATGCAAGGACATAATACAATGGCGGCGGCGGTGCAATTTGCCGATCGCGTTAATACAGTTTCTCCTACTTATGCCAAACAGATCCAAACGGCAGCTTATGGTGAGACTCTCGAAGGATTAATGTCCTTTATTAGCGGTAAATTATGGGGTATTGTTAACGGCATTGATGTTGATGTTTACAACCCAGAAGACGATAAATATATTGCTAAAACTTTCACAACTGAGACGCTAGAGCAGCGGAAGCCAAATAAAGTTGCTATTCAAGAAGAAGTGGGGTTAGAGGTGAACTCCAAAGCCTTTTTAGTGGGTATGGTGACGCGGCTAGTGGAACAGAAAGGAATCGATTTGGCGATTCAAATTTTGGATCGGTTTCTGTCTTACACTGATGCCCAAATTATTATTTTAGGTACGGGCGATCGCTATTATGAAACTCAATTGTGGCAAATGGCATCGCGTTTTCCTGGGCGAATGGCAACGTATTTACTGTATAATGATGCTCTCGCCCGTCGCATTTATGCTGGTAGCGATGCTTTCTTGATGCCAAGTCGATTTGAACCCTGCGGTATCAGTCAAATGATGGCGTTGCGTTACGGTTGCGTGCCAATTGTCCGTCGTACTGGTGGTCTAGTCGATACCGTTATTCACCACGATCCTGAAAATAATGTCGGTACGGGTTATTGTTTCGATCGCTACGAACCTTTAGATCTTTATACCTGTATGGTACGCGCTTGGGAAGGCTTCCACTACAAACCAAATTGGCAAGCTTTACAACAACGCGGAATGCAACAGGACTTCAGTTGGTATCAGTCGGCAAAAGAATACGTGAAAATGTATAACTCTATGTACGGCATCACCGAGGAAGTAGAAACGCCTCAACCGCAAATAGAATTACTGCCGAAATAATTTAGTGAAATAACCGTGCAATTGCAGGGACGAGTTCACGAAAAATCTCGACTTTTGTCTCCAAAACTCAGCTGAACCGTCCCGCTCGAATTAGTAAAAGTATAGGCGATCTCAGGTGATGCTTTTACACGAATCTAATTTAGTTAGAGTATCTCAATTATCAGACGTTGCCCTACTCTTCTTTCTCCTGCTTTACCCCCCGACCTTCCTGCGGAGTCACTAACACTTTATCTACCCGATTGCCATCCATATCCATCACTTCAAATCGCAAAAATTCCCATTCAAAATGGTCTGCAGCTGAGGGAATGCGACCGAGATGAGTAATGACAAATCCGCCTAAAGTTTGATAACTGCCCCTGTGTTCTTTAGGAATTTCTTCAATATCAAAAATCTCAAAAAATTCATCTACAGATAACATTCCATCCAGCAACCAAGAACCATCTTCTCGTTGCACTGCCATCGGTTCTTCTAAATTGCCTGCATTGGGGACATCTCCCACAATTTCTACCATGATGTCATTCAGCGTCACTAATCCTTGAATCACGCCGTATTCATCGACCACCAATGCCATGTGAATGCCCGTTTGCTTAAATAATTCTAAAATCTTTAATCCCCTAGTACTTTCGGGAACAAATATAGGTTGTCGCAACGATACGGTAAGGTCGAGGGATTGACCGGACAAACAACGCTCTAACATATCCGTAACGTGACTGATTCCCAGAACGTTATCTAAACCCTCTTGACAAACTGGAAAGCGGGAATGACAGCTATCGAGAATTTTTTGGCGATTTTCTTCAGGGGTATCCTCCAAGTCCAGCCAAACAATATCAGGACGTGGTGTCATCAAAGCACTAACAGGGCGATCGCCTAAGCGAAATACCCGTTCTACCATATCCTGTTCCGCAGCTTCAAACGTTCCTGCTTCCGTACCCTGTTCGATCAAGACGCGAATTTCTTCTTCTGTAACTTGGGGTTCTGTCGAGGGCTGAATGCCTAACACTCGCAGTACCAAATCTGTCGATGCACTTAAAAGATGAACTACAGGCGAGGCGATCGCCGCTAATGTCCGCATTGGTACAGCCATAGTAGCAGCAATGCGTTCTGGATTATTTAATGCCAGTCTTTTTGGGACTAATTCGCCTAAAATCAGGGATAAATAGGTAATTCCTACAACCACAATACCGAAACTGATTGCTTGACTGTAGGGAGCAAGCATAGGGATACGGTCTAGCGCGATCGTTAAGGTATTGCTTAGGGTTGCTCCTCCAAAAGCACCAGCCAAGATGCCAATTAGAGTGATACCGATTTGCACTGTAGACAAAAATCGATTTGGGGCATCTGCCAGTTCTAAAGCAACGCGGGCTTTAGCATTCCCTTGATTCACCAACTGTTGCAGCCTTGCCTTTCGTGCCGAGACAATTGCCATTTCTGACATGGCAAATATGCCATTAGCGATCACGAGCAAGAGAATAATCAGAATTTCAATAGAAATGGAGGACATTAGTTTTATTTGTTGCTGCTACTCAGGGCAGGCGGTGCTGAACGTTGGCTACTTATTATCCAGTATCGGAGATCTTTTCATATCCAGTTTCTTGCTTCCAAGTCATGATGCAACAATTTTTCATAGAATCTCAATTGGACTGAGGAAAAAATAAGTAATTGT
>ERZ1066118.1141-NODE-1141-length-18403-cov-7.372411_pt1 | contig 18403 bp, 17 predicted proteins | sample MGYA00382765_ERZ1066118 | MGnify/ENA primary metagenome ERZ1066118 (study PRJEB33369, sample SAMEA5778348) | biofilm metagenome | biome: Industrial cooling water; feature: Water cooling tower basin; material: Biofilm | place: United Arab Emirates | collected...
ATGCGTGGGGACGCACCCTCGCCTCCGTATATTCGGTGAGGCCCCGGCCCGCGGCGAGCGTCTCGACGCCACTGGAATGGGCTGAGATCGAACAGCGGATCCCGCTCGAGGAGTTCACAATGGCAACAATCCCCGCTCGTGTGGCCGAGAAGGGGGACCTCTGGAAGAAGCTGCTTTCTCCCCGCGGCCGCTTTGATCTGCAGCCCCACCTTTGAGGAGCTCGTATGTCTCTGCCCGTTGATACAGGTCTCGAAGCGATGGAAGCAGAGCTGAAGCAGACACTTCCTACAGGTCCCGAGTGGATCTACGAGCCCAAGTGGGATGGCTTCCGCTGCATCGTCTTCAAGGACGGTGATCAGGTCGAGCTTCAGTCGAAAGCAGGTAAGCCGCTCGCGCGCTACTTCCCCGATGTCGTCGACATCGTCCGAAAGGTTCCGGCGAGGCGCTTCGTCCTGGATGGTGAGATTGTGATCCCTGTAGCCGGAAGCCTCTCGTTCGATGAGCTGCTGCTCCGCATCCATCCCGCCGCATCGCGCGTTGAGAAGCTGGCAGCCGCGACACCCGGGATGGTCATCGCTTTCGATCTCCTCGCCGAAGGATCTGAGGATCTGCTCCAGAAGTCGCTACAGGAGCGACGCGAAGCGCTGGAGGCCTTCGCCAAAGCGAATTTTTCAGCGACCTCCCGGATCAAACTCTCACCGGCCACCGATGAGGTTAAGCTGGCCAAGGAGTGGTTGGCGGCAGGCCGGGGTGGCCTGGATGGGGTGATGGCGAAGCGAAGGGACCTTCCCTACCAGGCTGGTAACCGCGAAGGAATGGTAAAGGTGAAGCGGGTGCGGAGCGCCGACTGCGTGGTTGGCGGTTTCCGCTGGTCAAAGAACGGGGACAAGTTGGGCTCCCTTCTGCTGGGGCTCTACGGATCGGATGGGAATCTCCACCACGTCGGCTTCTGCAGCGCTTTGAACGAGAAGATACGGGCGGAGGCCGACCAGCGCGTCCGGCCACTGCAGGGCGGTCCGGGTTTCTCCGGCAACGCTCCACAGACGCAGTCGCGCTGGAGGCAGGAAGGATCAGGAGAATGGATCCCGGTCGATCCGGAGATAGTCGTCGAGGTTCAGTACGACCATTTCTCCGGCGGCCGCTTCCGCCACGGCACCCGTTTCATGCGCTGGAGACCCGACAAGGATCCGCGACAATGCGTGATAGAGCAGGTGGAGAAGGAAGGCGCGAGCGCTTTAGGAATGGTGTGATCGCCGAACAGGCTGATGCCCCCTACGTAACAACTTGCCTGAGCCTCTCTAACGATCAAACCGTCAGCATTGTATACTCATCAGCCCGCCGTTGAGCTTGGCTCAGCCCGTAGACCGCGCCCGGCGCGGAGCTTCCCGGTCCCTCCCTTCCATCGTTCCAGTTAGAGAACAGCAACAGTATGACTGGAGTCCTCCAGCGGTTCGTCAACATCCGTGAAGAAGAAGTAGGGCCGGTACTCGCCTCGATGCTCTTCTACTTCTGCGTGCTCTCGGCGCTCATGGTAATCCGACCTGCACGGGAGTCGCTTGGAATGGAGCAGGGGCTGGATACGGTACGGTGGCTTTTTATGGGCACCGCCATCGTAACCCTGCTGGTTAACCCGGTTTTCGGATGGCTGGTTAGTCGCTTCCGAAGAATCGTCTTCATCAACGCCACCTACATCTTTTTCGCCACAAGCCTGGTGGGCTTCTACTTCGCCCTGGTTTTCGCACCGGACGCCATTGGCAACATCAGCGGTCGCATCTTCTACGTCTGGTTCAGCGTCTTCAATCTCTTCGTCAACATGGTCTTCTGGGGGCTGATGGCGGACAGGTTCTCCCTCGAGCAGAGTAAGCGACTGTTCGGCGCGATCGCGGCGGGAGGTACGGTGGGGGCCATCGTAGGCCCACTGCTCGCGGGGCAGCTCGCCGAACCGTTTGGAACTCCATTCCTGCTGCTCGCAGGTGTAGGATTCCTGATCGCAGCGACGGGTGCAGCTGCGCTTGTCTCGCGGACTCAGCCGGGGAGTGTGAAGGCGACGGCGACGGCGACGGCGGGTGAGACCGATAAGGAGAGTGTCGAGGAGAGGCAGGTAATCGGTGGGAGTCCTCTGAACGGCCTGAAGACGGCGGTAAGCACTCCATACTTTCTAGGGATCTCCGTCTACGTGCTGATCGCAGCGATTTTTGCCACGTACCTGTACTTCACGCAGCTGCAGATCGTCGCCGGGATGGCTGAGGGAGTCGACCAGCAGACCACGATCTTTGCGAACGTAAACCTCTATACGCAGATCGCCACCCTGATCCTGCAGCTGCTGGTTGCCGGGCACATCATGCGCTGGGTCGGCGTGCCGATCGCGCTCGTTCTGCTCCCGGTGACGACGGCGCTGGGGTTCCTCGGGCTCGCGGTCACGGCATCCTTTGCAACCATCGTTCTGGCGCAGGCTGCTTACAACTCTGTGCAGCGGGCGATCATGAGACCAGCGCGTGAAACCCTCTTCACCGTGGTCAATCGCGAGGACAAGTACAAGGCGAAGGCCTTCATCGACACCTTCGTCTATCGCGGCGGCGACGTTCTGGGGTCTCAGACGGAGGGGTGGCTCGGAAGGCTGGGGATGGGTCTGACGGCGCTGATCTCGGTTGCGGTTCCGCTGGCCCTGGTTTGGGGAGTTCTCGGGCTATGGCTCGGCAAGGCGCAGCAGCGGAAGGCAAGGGCAGTTAACGGCGGCGTAGAAACCCTCGACCCGACGGCGGCCGCGTCACCCGCCCGGTAGGGAGCCGGAAATAAAAGCGGGGTGCTTCCGGGTGGAGGCACCCCGCTTCCTTGTCGGTGACACCGCCTAGCAGGTCACCCCGGAAGTCGCGCTCTGAATCTCGAGGAGCTCGACTTCGACCACCAGGTCCTTCCCCGCGAGAGGGTGATTTGTATCCAGCAGGACCATGTCACCCGTCGTGGCCACCACTGTTACGATCCGCCGTGGCTGCTCTCCCCGCTTCATATGCAGGCGCTGACCCGTATAGGGATCCACATGGCTGGGGAAGCGCTCTCTCTCCACCGCCAGCATAAGATCATTCCGGTGCTTTCCATGCGCCCGGTCGGGTGGGAGCTTCGCCCTTCGGACCTCGCCTGATCGCATTCCTTCCACGAGCTCCTCCAGCCCGGGTATGACTTCCTGCTCTCCAATAATGAACTCCAGCGGATCCTGCCCGCGCGATGATTCGACGACCGTTCCGTCTATGAGGGATTCTGTGAAGTGAATCCGCACCCGATCTCCGGCTCGAGCTGCACGCATCTGATTCTACTCCCGCTCTACGGAACACAGCGGTTGCTGCGCTCCTGATGTCGAAGTTGTTTGCACAGCGCAGTCGATTGGCGCCCTGATTCAGACGATGAACCGCGGGCGCTTCCTTTCCCGGGAGGCATCTGCCGCCTCACCGACCTTGCCCACTCATGGGGCATGTTTCGGACCCGAAAACCGGTCGCACCAACGTCGCGCTGTCCAAATTGGCCCGCGGGCAGAGACTCGCGGGGAGCGAGCATCGTGGCTGATAGATCGAGGTGGGAGAGCCGAATCATCTCCTTCCGCGAGGCGGCGACGGTCCGGGCCTGCAGGTCTGGAAGTGGCCAACGCCAATAACCGGCTCCAGCCATTTTTCGAGCTTTGGGCGGCGAAGCGGCTGCCGACCAATCTCTCCTTCACTGCAGTTAAGGGGGGAGAACAGTGAAGCCCCCGCTGATCCATCAAGCGGGGGCTGAGAAGCTGGAAATAGACCTCACCTTCGATCGTATCCGGCGTCGCTCTATTGTGCAGCCGTTCGAACAGAATGCCCTGAGAGCTATCAAAGGCGTGCAGCGGCTTCCGGAGAGACAGCATTCAATGCTCCGACGCGAGGCGGTTGCCCTTGAGCTGCGACCGAGCTGATTTGCCCGGCAGTCAGGACAAGCACGACCGTAGAAGGTCGTTCTTAGCCTCTTTCCTACTGCTGCAGGGCGCGGAGCCGTTTCGCGAGCCAGCGCGCCGGGGTTTCGTGCCTGCTAGCTGGAGCTCAGCCTACAGATGATACAGTCTGCATCCGTCACGAGAAGCCTGAGCTCGTATCGCCCCGACTCAGGTCCTCTGCTGCACCGGTACCCCCGGGCACTTTGGCCGTGCTCAATTGCCTCTAAATCAACAGAGAATCAACTCGGTGAGCACGCACATAGGCTTCCCCCAGGGGCCACGCGAACGCGGTAAACCGTCCATCCTGCGATGCGATCAGCGCAAGACAGTCGCGCTGATCATGGACGAACTGAGCGGCTGAGAGGTGGCGTGTACCGCCGATCTCCGATGGATCCTTGAGAATCAGCGTCGAGCCAAGGACTGGCTCCGACACGGCTACCTGTTCGACGAGTGCAGACCGGGGGCGCCGGGTTATCTTCGCGCCGAACGCCAACAGGTCGTAGCGGTCGCTGATAACTGTCGCCCCGTCAACGGCTGTAAGTCCTGCGACCATCTCTGTTGCCCGCTGCAGGCCCTCCCGCCACTCCAGCGAGCTTTGGTCGGGCGTGTTGTCGGTCAGCTCGCGGATTTCCCCGAACGCTGGCGCGACAGCATAGGCGATCGGCCGAATGATCGACTCCCTCCACTCATCAGATCCATGTGGGACGATCAGGAGCGAACCACCCTTGCCATGAGAGCGCATGGAGACAGCGAGCTGAACGATCACGTTATATGGATCGGTCCACGAGCGGCGGGAATCGAACCCGAGAAAAGACGCGATTGCCGGCAGCTCGACCGCAACCTGTGGCCCCGCCTGTTCGATCACCTTTATCTGTTCGCCCTGTAGCACCGCAACGTTGGCGTACTTGGCGCCCTCGTGACCACGGCGGCGCTTCACCACCAGTAGCCCCGGCTCCACGACCTCCAGGACGAAGCACGAATTTGGGATCGTCCTGCTCGTTCCCCATAGATATAGCTCCCCGCCTTCGTGCCACACTCCCAGGTGTATCGAAGGTCTCTCGACTGCCGGGGCGAGCTTCGTGAGTGTTGCCGGCTCCAGGGCCAGACGCCGCGCGAAGAGGAGGGGGCTCTCAGCATCTTCCGGGGCAAGGTAGGCAAGCGAGATCCGCGGTGAACGGCCCTCCTCGCGGCGAAGGCTCGCCCAGAAACCCGCAGTTATCATGAGCTCGATCGTGCTCTCGTCCGGCTCAGGAGCGAGCTTCGAGGCCCCGCGACCGCGTGCGTTGGCCAGACACTCCGCGAAATGCGCCTTCAGCGTCGGGGCAACTGCCCTCGCGGCGGGATACGTCAGTTCCATCCAGTGGTTGTTCGTGGTTGAGGCCGCACCCTTTTGTCGGACTGGCGGATCAACTTAAGAAGGGAGCGCGAGAGCGACAGCGGTAGGCGTGCCTCGTCACGAAACTGGTGCGGTGGAAGCACACCGCCGGGTGCGGCGGCGGCTGCGTGAGCCTTCGCGTTCCTTGCCGATCTAAACTGCCGTGGATCGCCCGGGGGCATCGCCTAACGAATTACTCGTGGGGAGCTCCGCACTGGACTCCTAATCGGAGCCTGGAACAGCGCCGCGGACTGCTCTCGCAACGTCGAAACAAGGAAAAGCCGCCTGGGGCATTCTCGGGCGGCGTCATCTGCAGCAGGAGGCTCAGCCGTCCCTACGCTGTGTCTCGGGCGCTAAGCGCTAGCGCTATTTCCTCCTGCACCCAGGCTTCCTGTTCAACGGGAGCGCTGCTCAGCAGAGCCTCGCGCGCCGACCAGCCTCCGATCCGGCCCAAGGCCCACGCAGCATGACCGCGGATCAATGGCTCCGAGTCGGCAAGCGCGGCAGAGAGCGCCGGCACCGCGGCCGGCGACCCCCAGTTGCCGAGTGCCACCGCTACGTTGCGCAACAGTCCTCGCCGCTTCGCACGTTTTACCGGAGATCTCCTGAAAAGCTGGCTGAACTCATCCTGAGACAATCCCATGAGCTTGATCAACTCCTCCCCGTGGACCCCCTGCCGCGCGAGGAAAGCTTGCTCCGACGTGATCTGGATAAACTTCGGGGAATTGTGCGGGCAGACCTCCTGGCAGATGTCGCAGCCGTAAACCCGATTGCCAATAAGCGGCCGGAGCTCCCGAGGTATCGGTCCCTTCAGCTCGATCGTCAGGTAGGAGATGCAACGGCGGGCATCCATCAGTGGCGCGCCAGCTTCGTTCAGCCCCAGGAGAGCACCCGTTGGACACCCAGTCAGGCAGCTGTCGCAGGTGCCGCAATGATGCCGGGCGAACGGCTCGTCATATTCCAGCTCGACATCGACGATGATGCACCCCAGGAAGAAGTACGATCCCGCCTGCGGCTGGATCAACATCGTGTTCTTCCCCGCCCATCCGAGTCCTGCTCGCACTGCCAGCTCGCGCTCCAGCACCGGACCTGTATCGATGTAGGCCCGGCCCTTCAGCGGAAGGAGCTCATGCGATATCCAGTTCTGTAGCTCAATGAGCCTTGGGGTGAGAACGTCGTGATAATCTTCGTTGCGCGCGTAGCGCGCGAAGATCGCGCGGTCCGCTGAAATGTCTTCGAAGCCACCGCAGTCAGACGGAGAATAGCTTTTGGCGACCACTATGACTGAGCGGGCGCCGGGCACGAGCTCGGCAACCCCCGCGCGTTTTCGGAGGGCCTCCTCTCGAATGAGGTAGGACATCTCACCCGCATAGCCTGCGGAGGCCCAAGTGGCGTAGGTAGGAGTGTGGGAGCTGGGCGTGGCGGGGGTGATTCCTACCTGGTCGAAGCCGAGCTCACGGGCTTTCTGCACAATGTCCATCGAAACCTCCTGTGCAGACCCCCGACGCGTAAGCGGCTTCAGCATCACGACTGCAGCAGTACGAAATGGCGGGCCTTCAGCAGCCCCGCATAGGAAACCGATAAAACAAAGAGCCTCTGCCGGCGAGGGCCCCCACCGACCAGCGAATGCTCCCCGTCGTCAAGTTGGCATCGCCGTCGAACTGAGCGTCTAACGCGAGCGCGACATCCTGATCAACCTCTCTCGCCGTCAATATGACTTGGGCCGGTGCGATGGTGATCACGGCGCTGGGAGGATCGCGCGTGACGGTATCGGTGATCGTAGCGCTACCCGTCGGCAGACCGGTCGCGGTCAACGTCCGATCCATGTACGGGCCGTTCCATGAGCCGAAAAGCGGCATCGTCCGCGAGCAGATATCCACCGAAGCGGCAACAGGAGCTGTGCTCAGCATCGTAAGCCGGGAAGGATATCGACCCACATCAGCCTTGAACGCGTTCAGGGCAATCGTCAAAGCGTTGAGATTTTGAAGCATTGCTGTACTCTGCGCGTCCTGCGACCGGCGGAACATCGTAGGGATCAGGACACCCGCCAGCAACGCGATTAGCGCCATCGCGATTGCTAACTCAATCAACGTGAAGCCGCGCCGGTTCAGCATTCGTTCGCCGGAAGAACGTAGGTATAGTAGAAGAAGGCAACGTTCCCTGAGGAAGCAACTTCGGTAGTCCACCGAGCCTGACCGGTGGTCGACACGCCGTCCCCATCGAGTATGTCGTCGATTGCAAGAGCATCCTCGTAGCGAACGTTAGGCACCACGATCTGAATGATGGGAGCAGCACCACCGGTGGCCGGCGTTCGCAGGATTGTGTTATTCGCCCTCCCTATGAAAATAGGCAATCCAGTCGCGGGGATACTCCGAAGAAGGTAGGGACCACTCCAGTTAGCGTCGTCGTCCAGGTTCCCGCCGCAGATGTTATCCTCGGTACTAGTAACGTCCCTCGTAAGAAAGACCAGTTGCTGAGGCCAGTCGTTCACATCATTCTCGAACTCCTGAGCCGCAGCCAGGAGTTGACCCACCAATTCAATGGACTTCTCAACCCGCTGTTGATCCAAATAATTCACAACAGTCGGTGTGATCGATGCCGCCAGCATGACCATGATCGCGAGGGCCACAATCACCTCGATCAGCGAAAATCCTGCGTCATTGCGAAGGCGCCTCATTACCGACTTGGTCAATGGTGTATGGGACCCGCGATTCACGACCTTGCAGTCTCGGTTTGTAGTAGCGCACCTTGAGTAAGCGGACAAACCTAAGACGCGCGAATATAACACTCGGCGAGACTCTGCGACTACGCTTCTCCCCTCCTGCTCGGGGCCCACGAGTGACATCGCGCCGCTGATAAAACCGCACATTCGCAATCTTCCACGGCGAAAGGAACTCCTTCGTTAAACCATTCCATCAGGGAGCCAGGCAATTTATTGTCTCCAAAGAAGCTCTCTTGATCATAATCCCTCGTGAATAGGCTGGGTTAGGCAGCTCGGAATCATGACCATATCGTCACATTCCGCAACAACTTCCGATCTTCTCCTGCACGAGTTATAAAGGTAGATTGTTCCGAAACCTGAAACCCGTTACTACCTCGTAAGGCTCACCCTCCGACGAATCAATGGCGGAAGCCAAATCACCACTGATGGTCGGGACCGCACCCGCGACGGGCGTCCCCACTCGAAAGAAGCTGCTCGGTGAGCGCCTCCTTGAGACAGGGCTCGTCACCGAGCGTCAGCTTGCCCAGGCACTGCAGGCGCAGCAGAGCACGGGCGAGCAGCTTGGCCGACTACTGGTGCGTCTTGGCTATCTCTCCGAGGAGCAGCTCCTTCGGATGCTCTGCCAGGACGCGGGGATTCCGTTCACCGATTTGGGGGATGTCGCTGCGGATGTAGACGCTATTGCCGTCCTGCCGGAGCCGCTTGCCCGCGCGAACGTGGTGTTCCCGCTGAAGGAAGACGGTGATCGGCTTGTGGTCGCGCTCGCCAACCCGTTCGACGTTACCACCCTGGCGTCGCTGGAGCGTTCCACCGGCCGCCGCATCTCGGCAGTCGGAGCACCACGCGCGAAGATCGTCGCTGCCATCGACCGGCTCTACAGCCAGTCGCCCGGCCTCACCCGCCCAACCACCCCCGCCGCACACACTCCACCGCCTGCCCCCACTGCGACTATCGAGCAGGCGTACGGCGGACGGAGAGCATCGGAAACGAGCAGCGACGATGGCGGCCAGACCGCCTCAGCCGTAGCCGACGCGGTGTTTCGTGAGGGCGTCACCCTCGGAGCCACGGATATCCATATCGAGCCCACGACGGACTCGATCATCATTCGCTACCGGCTGGATGGCATCCTTCGGAACGGCCCCACCTTTCCCAAGGCGATGCAGTCGCCTCTGCTCACGCGCATCAAGGTTCTCGCATCGCTGAACATCGCCGAGAACCGCCTGCCGCAGGATGGCCGGCTCCGCGTGCAGGTGGATGGGCGCGATATCGATCTTCGCGTCTCCACTTTCCCGACCGTTCATGGCGAGGATCTGGTGCTGCGGGTACTCGACCGCAGCCGCGTAGTGCTCAACCTGGCGAAGCTTGGGATGGAGCAGGCGGAGCTGGGGCTTTTTCAGGAAGTGCTCGCTCGCCCTGCCGGTCTGATCCTTATCACCGGGCCTACGGGTTCGGGGAAAACTACGACGCTCTACGCCGCTCTCGCCCAGTTGAATACTGGCGAGCGTTGCATTCTCACACTCGAGGATCCGGTCGAGTACGAGGTGCCCGGCATCCGTCAGTCGCAGATCAACCCGCGCGCCGGGCTGACCTTCGCGAGCGGCCTCCGTTCGATGCTGCGGCACGACCCGGACGTGATTCTGGTTGGAGAAATTCGCGATCTCGAGACAGCCGATATCGCGCTGAGCGCTGCAATGACCGGCCACCTCGTGCTTTCGACCCTGCACACGAACTCGGCCGCCGCCGCTATGCCGCGCCTCCTGGACATGGGTACGGAGCCATACGCGCTCGCCTCCTCGCTTCAGCTGTGTGTGGCGCAGCGTCTTGTTCGGGTTATCTGCCCCAACTGCAAGCAGGAGACGGACGTCCCGATCGCCGTTCGCCGAAGGTTCAACCTCGTGGACAGCACCCTGTACAGCGCTCCCGGATGCTCCGCATGCCGCAACACCGGCTACAGGGGGCGGATGGCGATCTTCGAGCTGCTCCCGACATCGGAAGCGCTCGTCTCAGCCATCTATGAGAGGAAGTCCGCCGAGGAGATCAACAGAATCTCGGGACACCGATCCCTACTGGAGACGGGACTTGCAAAGGTTCGGGCCGGCCACACGACCCTCGAAGAGCTTCTTCGGGTCGTATCGCTCTAACGTCGCTGCGGGAGCCATAGTTTGCCCGAATACGCCTACGAGGCGCTGACCGAAGCCGGCAGCGTCGAAAAGGGAGAGATGACCGCGAACACAGAGGAGGAGCTCGAGGCTCTTCTCCGGGATCGCGGTCATTTCCTCATTCGGGCGGAGCCTGCCAGCACAGTTGCAGCGCAGAAGCAGGGGCCCGTTCGCACCGATGGCAAGGTTCCGAGGAAAGAGCTCCTCGCCTTCACCGAGTATCTGTGGGGATCAGCTCAAGCGGGTATTCCGATCCTGACAACGCTCGAGGACGTGGAGCTCCAGCTCGAGTCCAAGGTGCTTCGGAAGGTCGTTGGGGAAATGCGTGAAGCGATGGTCATCGAGGGTAAAAGCCTCTCCGAGGCCATGGGTGAGCATCCAAAGGCATTCCCTGGACTTTACGTAGGGACAATCCAGGCGGGTGAAACGACCGGTCAGCTCGACTACGTTCTCGGGCAGCTCGTAGACTACCTCGAGTGGCAGCAGCAGATCGCCATTCAAGTCCGTGAAGCAACGATGTACCCGGTCATCATCCTGCTCGTCATGCTTGCCCTGGTGGTCCTCCTCATCAGCTATGTTTACCCCCGGCTGATGCCAATTTTCGAGGGTTATGGAGTCGAGCTGCCACTGCCGACCCGGATGGTAATTGGATCGGGTGAATTCATTCAGAACCAGTGGCTCCCCACCCTTATCGGGGTGGTCGGATTGTTCTTGATCTGGAACATCGTGGGCAGGTCCCCGGGGGGCCGTATGACCATCGACACGATCAAGCTGAAGATGCCAATCTTCGGAAAGCTCATTCATCAGCTCGAGATGTCTCGTGTCGTCACCTACATGGCGCTCTTCTATCGCACAGGCATTGATCTTCTGCGCGGACTTCTGCTTCTGGAGGGAATCATCAAGAACGCCCGGGTCGCCAAAGCAATCGGGGATGCTCGTACCGCCATCAGCGGAGGAGACTCGATCGCTCATGCCCTCTCCGCTACGGGGTTGTTCCCGCTCGTGGTGGTGCGCAGCTTCGCGATGGGTGAGGCGACGGGTAAGCTCGACGAGTCATTGGAGCGGGCGCGTGTTTTCTATGCGCGTGAGGTCCCTGCGGCGGTGCGGCAGATGCTCGCCGCGCTTCAGCCGCTGATGATCGTGCTGATCGGAGGGATCCTGGCGGTTGTGGCACTCTCGATCTTTATGCCGATCGTTCAGATCTATCAGAACATGTCTCCGTGAGCGTCAAGAAATCGCTCTTCGCGGCAGTCCTCTCGCCTACGGGACTCCACGTCCTCGAGTACAAACGGAGACGGCGGCAGCTCGAGATCGTGCGCTATCGGAGCGAAGCCGCGAATCACACGGATATCGAGGTGGCGTCCGAGGCTCTCGCCAATTTGCTCGAAGCTGAGGGCGCACGGGGCGGTGAGCTTGCTCTGGCGGTAGCGGGCTTCGGCAGCTGCCACCAGTTGCTCACCCTTCCGCCTGCGGCGCCGGATCTCCTCGAGCCGATTGTGAACCGCGAGATGCGCCGGTTCTTTCCGGATCTCTTTCAGTCCGGAGCAGAGGCCCCTTTCGTCGCCTACGTACCCACCGATCCCGAAGGAGCGGGGCTAGGTTCCCCGATGCGCGACCTGCTCGCTGCGGCTGTCCCGCGCGTTCTCGTGGAGCAGGTGCGCGCGGCCACCGCCGCACGCGGGATACGGGTCGACCATATAACAGTGGTCCCGGTGGCGATCACGCGCCTTTTCGAGTCCTTCGTGGGTAGTCGCGAAACAGCCGCTTTGGCTGTCGTTACTCCGGACTACGCCAGTGTAGGCTTTTTCCACGATGGAGCCCTCCGCCTCTTTACGGAGCCACCCGCCTACGGGCGGGAAGGTGGAGCGAGTACGGAGCAGGTGGTCGCTGACCAGGTAGAGCGTGGTTCGCTATACCTCCGGCAGCAGTTTCGAGGAGCACGCCTCTCGGCTGTGCACGTGGGGGCAGATCGGGAGGATCAGGTGCTTATCCGCTCCGCCCTTGACGAAAAGGGCGAGGCGGAGATCCGTGAACTCGTCGCCGGAGAGTCGCCGGGCGCTTTGCTGGCCCTCGGCGCCGCGCTGGACCGTCAAGCCGAGTACTGCCTCAACCTCCTGCCACTGGAGTATCGCCCCCCATCGGCTGCCGAACGGTGGGTTCGGGGGCTGGGAGTCGCAGCTGCAGCCATCCTCTTGCTTGGCGCCGGATTCTGGACGTTGATGGGGGTGCGCGCGGAGGCCGAAGCTGCCGAGCTTGTCCGGACATATGAAGAGAGCCTCGTTCCCCGTTTGGCTTCCTACGCCCGCATCGAGCCCGTCGTGCGGGAGCGACAGGCGCACGCCGCCCGGGCAGAGCTGCTCAGGAAGATCGTTGCGGATCGGGAGCGTCTCCCGGAGCTGCTCTGGCCCTTGAACAACGCAAGCGGATCGATCGATATCGCTGGCTTTGCCCTGAACAGGACAGCGGAAGGGTGGAGCGGGCAGCTTACAGGTACGTCGCGATCTTATTCGAGTGCCGCCGCCGCGGCGGCGGCTCAAGGACTTTTTGATGAGTTCTCCCGCGAACTTCCTGAAGGTACCGTCACACTGAACGGGCTCAACACAGTGTACGCTGCCGGGGAAGAGGTGGAAGAGGCATTCGCGCCGGTATCGGTCAGCTTCTCGATCTCATTCGCCGTTTCTCTCGATCAGTGGGAGCTCGAATGAAGATCGAGCTCGGGCCTACGCTCACCACCGCGCTGGCGAAAGGACGGCTATACCTCGAGAAGCTGAAGGGGCAGCGGTTCTGGGTGCAGCTGGTGGCGTTGACGGTGCTCGCCCTATTCACCCTCGCAATTGTGGGCAGATCCGCGTACAGCCGTGCCACAGCCTTGAATCAGGAAGCACTGAGGCTGGTGCAGGCCCAGGAGTCGCTCGACCGCTGGGCCGGAACCATGACTTGGCCGACTCAGGAAGAGTCAACTCTTTGGCGTGAGAGTGAGACGTTCTTCACCCGGCTGGGGACCTCTTCAATCCAGCCTTTGAGCCTCTATAACCTGCTCGCCACTCGCGGGGAAGAGATTAGCGGCGGGAATGTTCGCACTCGTCTCGTTAGCCCGGACACCGCCTTCGTTCCACCTGAGCAGCGAGTGGGACCGTGGGTGGTGCGGTCCGGCGGAGCGGCGCTGGTTGTAGAGATGAGCGGAGACTGGGTTTCGGCGATAAGCTTTCTGGGAGCGCTGCCACCTCAGGTCGAACTCTCGGGTATGAACCTCACGAGCTCAGGCCCGGAGGCAAGGATCAGCCTACTCCTGCTCTCCCGGCAGATCACACAGGAGCAACTGTGAACATCGGACGCCTCGGGGAAGCGTTCTCGATCGTCATCGTTCTCGCTCTTGTCGCTACCGCGGTTTGGTTTGGCGTGCGGCCCACTGCTGCTCCAGTTGCATTCGTCGGTCCTTCCCCCGAGGAGCTCGACTCTTTGAGCAGATACCTTCAGCCGGTTGAAGCGGCACCCGAAATAGACAACTACGACATGTTCGTTCCGGCGGGTGAGGCAGCCATCTTCCCCCTGCCTCCATCAGCGGCGGCGGAGGAAGCGGCGCCGCGCAGCAGGCGCTTGACAGCGATCCTCACCGTCGGAGATCGCCCGATCGCGATCATCGACGACGAGCAGGTAACGGCGGGGGCGGTTCTGCCCGGTGGAACAGAAGTAGTGGAGATCGGCCGGTCCGAGGTGACTCTTCGCGAGCCGAATGGCTCGCGTCGGACTCTTCGCATCTCAGCAAACGCGGGAACCTGATGATCTTTAAGACAAGAATGCTCCGCCTTCTCACAGTGTCCCTGCTGTTGAGCGGGTGTGCAACGACGGGCGGCCGGGGCCCTGTGCCCGAAACTACTGTCGTGGTTGAACCACCCTCTCCCGCTCCGGCAGTCGCGGTAGACGACCTCCCGCCCCTGCCAGTCGCGATTGTTGAGGATCCGCACGGCGCGGGCCGCCGCATAGAACAGATCGAATTGGTGGACCAGGATCTTAGACTCGTCCTACGCAGCCTCGCCGAAAGCTTCGGCCTCAACTATCGGCTGGACCCAACAATCACCGGCACTGTTACCACGCGCTTGCAGGATGTTACGCTGGAACAAGCGCTCGACGCGATCGTTCTGCCATACGGCTACTCCTATGGGGTCGAAGGCAATGTACTCCGAGTGATGCCGGCGCAGATGGTCACTCGCATTTTCCCGCTCGATTACGTTTCGATGTCCCGATCAGGGATCGGCTCGACGATTGTTCAGAGACGCCTGGGATCGTCGACAGCGGGGGGAATCGAGATAGGCGGGGGAGGCGCGGTTGGTGGTAGTGGGGCGGACGTCATTGAGAGCGTAACTATAGCTGACTTCTGGAACGACATACGAATCAGCCTGGAAGGGCTTCTCTTCACTGGAAACGCACCAGTAATTACCAATACTCCTGACCTACCGACACGCGCTGACAGTCAAGCTGCCGCACCTTCGACTGCAGCCGCAAACATTGCAGCTGGCGCTGCGCCCAACTCTGGTGCAACGGCCGCAGGCACCGGCGGCGTTAGCGGCCTCACCAGGGCGCCAGGCGCAGTAAGTCTGGCTGATGCGGCTGGAAGAAGACTTCTCATTAACCCGATCGCCGGAACCATCCTCGTCACTGCGACGCCCACACAGCTGGAAGAAGTGGCAGCCTTCATCGCCGCGATCGAGGGGTCCGTTCATCGTCAGGTTCTGATCGAGGCCCGTATAGTTGAAGTGGCTCTCAGTCGAGACTTTGAGTTTGGGATCGACTGGAGCGCGTTGCAGCGTTTGGGTGGATTGGCTTTCGAATTGGGGCTTACTGCTGCGGGATCCGAGCTGAGACTCTCCACCGGCGGGGACACCGATCGTGAGATCGGCGCCGTGCTACGAGCGCTCGAGTCCCAGGGAAATGTGAACGTACTTTCCGCTCCACGGGTCTCAGTTCTCAACAATCAGAGAGCAATAATCAATGTCGCCACTGATGAAATATTCTTCTCGGTTCAGCAGACTCCGATCTTCGGAGCAGATGGGGTGACGATTGGTGTGAACCAGCAGATCGTACCTCAGCAAATCGCGGTGGGAATTGTCCTCGACGTGCTCGCCCAGATTGCAGCTGACAACACCATTACCATGAATGTCCGGCCTGCGATAACCGACGTTGTAGAGGTTCGGGAGCTGGTGCTTGAGGATGGGACGCAGGCATCGGCTCCGGTGATAGACCGACGGGAAACGGACACTGTGGTTCGCGTCAGGGACGGGGAGACCATTGTGATTGGCGGCTTGATGCGCACCGCTCTGGTATCGAATAGGACAGGGGTTCCGGGTCTCAGTCGCCTGCCCTGGGTTGGCCGGTTTTTCGGAGGTCAGCGGGAATCGACCGACAAGCGGGAGCTCGTAATCTTCATCACTCCGTCGATCATCGCGGGGCAGCCGGCGCTGGCGCGCTGACGGCATGTACGAGGAATTCTTCGGCCTTACCGAGAAGCCGTTCTCCCTGACACCAAACCCGCGCTACGTGTTCTATTCAGAACAGTATCGGGCGACGCTCGATCAGCTGATTTACGGCCTAGGGGAGCGTGAAGGATTCATGCTCCTCACCGGGATGGTGGGGACGGGCAAGACCACTCTTTCCCGAGAGCTCCTCGAGAATCTCGGCTCCCGCAAGTATCGCACAGCCCTGATCTTCAACCCGTTCCTGAATGGCACGGAGCTCCTCGAGACGCTGCTGACTGAGTTTGGGTGCACCTACACCCGGGGAGCGAACAAGAAGGAGCTGCTCGAACGGCTCAACCGGTTCTTGCTTTCCCAGCTCGTGGAGGGAAGAACATGCGTCGCGATCTTCGATGAGGCGCAGCACCTCTCCTCAGAGTTCCTCGAGCAGATCCGGGTATTGTCGAACCTGGAGACAGAGCACGACAAGCTGTTGCAGATCATCCTGATCGGTCAGCCTGAGCTCCTGGAGAAGATCCAGCATCCTTCGCTGGCACAGCTGGATCAACGTGTTTCGATCAGGTGCACCCTTCGGGATCTCAGCAGGGCTGAGACCGAGCGGTACATCTATCATCGGTTGAACGCCGCTGGCGCCCAGGGCCGGATCCGATTCATGCCGGGCGCAATCACGCGGGTTCAGAAGGAAGCGCAGGGGGTTCCGCGCCTCATCAACCTTATCTGTGACCGGGCGCTGCTCGCGGCGTATGTCGAGCGCGTCGCGATGGTTAAAACGAAGCATGTGGTCCAGGGGCTGAAATCGCTTCGCGGAGATGCGCCGGTCAAGAACACGGCCCCGCGCATCGACTCTGGTAGGCTGAAGTGGAAGCTCGCCCTTCCCGCGGCAGTTCTTGCATTGGCAATCGCCTTTGGGGCGGCATTCTGGTACTCTGGCTGGATGAAATGAGCCTAATCGCCGACGCGTTAAAAGCTGCACAGCAGGAGCGAACTGATCGCTCCGGCGGAGCAGAGCGCGCGCGCAAGCGGCAGGCTGCGGCCTCGGCGCTGCGGACCTCGGCTGATTTTACCCCGGCGCGTAGCGCTTCGGGCGGACTTCCGCGGGCTCTCTGGGCGTCTCTTGCCCTCTTCGCGGTAGCGACGGCCGGGGCAATCGCATTTGTACTGCGGGTGCCGCCCCCCGGGGACCAAGCCAACATACCCGAATTCGGGTCTTCCGCTGAAGACCCTGCCCTTGCTGTAGCGCCGGAGCCGCGTACCGAGCTTCCGCACGTGGATCTTGGAACTTTGCCCCCGACCCCAGCAGAGCCTGCCGCCTATGTTGAGTACGCTGACCCAGCGGAGCCTGGAGCATATGCCGAGCTCGCTGGCCCGGTGGAGCCGAGCGTTGCCGTCGCTCCTGAGGCCGCCGCGGAGGAGCAAGTCCCGGGCGAGCCACGCAGCCTCGCCTCGCGCGCTGCCGCGGTCATCGCCGCTGCTCAGGAGCTACTCACGGACGATCTGGCTGCCGAGACTATTCCTGAGGCGCCTTCCAGCGCTCAGCAGCAGAGTGGGGAGCGGGCAGCTCTGACTCGCCCGGCCTCACCCCCTGGCCGGTTCAACATCCAGATCGGAGAGGCCGCTGCGGTCAGCGCGCCGAGCTTCAACGTAGCTGTAGCCGCACAGCGCCGCGGCGACTACCGGACGGCCGTCCATCAGTACCTCGCGCTCCTGGAAGCGGACCCCGAGAACATAGAAGCGATCAATAACCTCGGTGCCAGCTACCAATCCCTTGGGGATCTTCCGCGGGCGCGGCAGACATTTGAGCGGGCTATCGCGATTGCTCCGTCATACGCCGCTGCGTGGAGCAACCTCGGTCTGGTGCTGGGCGCTATGGGAATAGGTCAGGAGGCGCTTGCGGCCCTTACCGAAGCAGTTCAGTTGGAGCCGTCGAACCCGGGAACCCGTGTGAACCTTGCGCTCGCATACGAGCGATTGGGTCGGACCGCAGATGCGAGGCGAGTGCTGGAGGAAGTGGTTCGCGTCGATCCCCAGCACGCCGAGGCTCATTACGCGCTCGGTCGGGTTCTGGAAGCGATGGGTGACAGGGCTGGCGCTGCCGGCCATTTCCGTATCTTTCTAACGTTTGGAGCCAGCCGCTTTCCGCAGCTGGATGGTCCTGTACGCGAGCGTATTCGTGTTCTGGAAGAAACCAGTAGCCGCTAATCAGCAGGGTTATGGAATCGTGGCGGGAGGAGTCCTTCTGCTGGCTGCCGCGTGCGCTCCGAATCCGGCACCTCCCGGGATTTTTGGCTCTCCCGAGTGGACTTCCGGGACGGATCCGCTACCTGCTTTACCGCCGTCTCCGCCGCTGCCTCCGCCCACGCTCATTGTGACGACTGTGGCGGACGAGGCTTCGGAATCCGCGACGCCGGTCAGATCGGTCACCCTCACGGCCGCCAATGCTGATGTGAGAGCCCTTCTGCCGGCACTTGCAGAAGCAGCACACCTGAGCCTCGTAATGGGCCCGCAGGTTGAGGGACGCGTCACCGTTAATCTTGTAGATGTTCCGGCGGACGAAGCGCTGAGGCTTGTACTGGCAGAGGCGGGATTGATGATCGAGCAGCCGCCCTTCCGATCACCTTGGGCCCCGGTGGTCTTTTACGCGCTGCCCATCAATGTTGATACTGCGGAGCCGGAGCTGATGCGGGAGAGGTACCGGATCAGCACGGAGATGGCCGAGTGGTTGGTGGA
>ERZ1066118.1142-NODE-1142-length-18375-cov-12.839902_pt1 | contig 18375 bp, 15 predicted proteins | sample MGYA00382765_ERZ1066118 | MGnify/ENA primary metagenome ERZ1066118 (study PRJEB33369, sample SAMEA5778348) | biofilm metagenome | biome: Industrial cooling water; feature: Water cooling tower basin; material: Biofilm | place: United Arab Emirates | collected...
CCCGCTTCCCGACTCCCGCACAACTTCTCGAATAAACTCACACCGATTGGGAAGCAAATGCTGATAGCGTTCTTGCCAGGGAGTTACGACGTAAACGCGATCGCACAGTGCAATTGCTACTTCGCACACTTTTTGCAGTAAAGGTACGCCATCGACTGGAAGTAAAGCCTTATCTTGCCCCATCCGCGAACTTTTACCCCCTGCAAGAACCATACCAGTTACGGGAGTCAGGAGTCGGGAATTTACCTCTTGCCTCTTGCCTCTTGCCTCTTGCCTTACATTCATATTGCCAAATAGCGCCGTAAAAAACTCTCTAGGCTTTCCATTTTTAGATGATAGATTTCCTCTAACTGAGCGATTTCTTCGCGACTACAGAAAAATTCGTTTTCAAGCAAAGTGCGGAAAGTGCCTAAACCTCTCTGCAGTGAAGGATTAAACAAACCCGCTACAGTTCTAAATCCGTCTACTGTTAGTAAAGGAGGATTAATAATCATCGGTTCGATATTGAAAATCTTACCGAGAATTTGCGGTACATCTTGCCGTTGTAATATTTCTGCTCCTCCAACCGAGAAAGTGCGGTTACACGCTTCTGGAAGCATGAATGAGTTGACAATTATTTGTGCTAAATCATCAGTACTAACAATAGAAGTGCGGTTTTTGCCGTCGCCAATTAGTAAATAAATTCCTGTTTGCCGAAATCTTTCTGCTAGTGGTAGGAGATTAGAAGCAAGTCCGGCTGGACGCAAAATTGTATAGTCAATCCCACTTGTTTGCAAATACTTTTCTACAGCACGCTTTGCTTTGAATACGGGTGCATCTTCATAACCGCGATCTGCCCCCAAAACGGAGACAAAAACAAAGTGCTGGACTCCTGCTTCTTTGGCTCGGTCGATCAACTCAATATTGGCATGGTAGTCTAAGGCAAGTGCGTTTCCGTCGGAACCGTGAGCGCTAATAATGTACCGTACTCCCTGACAGGCTTTTTGAATATCCCGATCGTCTTGCAGATCGCCGATAAAAATTTCCGCACCTCGATGTTCTAGCTCGCTATAACGAGAGAGGAGACGCACAAAAGCACGCACGGGCATTCCCCGTTCTCGGAGCGATCGCACCACCCTCCTACCAATTCCTCCTGTTGCTCCCGTAACCAAAAACATGTTGCCAACTCCCTAGAGGATAAAATGTACGCTTGAGGCAAGTAACAAATTCTCTAGTACCTCATTCATGTTAATCACTACAACAGGAATTAGGGGGAAATTCGTCCTTCGAGGGCAGGTTCCGTATAGCAGAGTATCTTACGAGATTCTGCCCTTCGGTCAGAATGACATCTTAGAAAACAACTTGGTATTAAACGTGCGATCGCAGAGCAAATCAATTTAATTGTATTAATTGAAGCATTTTACCTAGTCAAAAAAATAAATAGTAAAAAACGGGCGATCGCTACTCACCCGTTATCAGTTGTCAGCTATCAGTTGTCAGTTGTGAGCTACATAATCCATCTACAAGCAGCAGAGGCTGTGTTGTTAACAAAACAATTCCGAGCTCCAGACACTTTGTGCGGAGTATACATATAACTTCTCTATACTGGTCGCTGGTCGCCGATCGCTGATAACCGCTATTCACCAATAATTTCTGGTTGAGTTAACTCGTCAGACATCTCAATGATGGCGCGGATCACTGGTTTCATCATTGGATCGTCTACATTATCAAAATCTTCATAACGGCGACGCTTAGCACGATTGGCAACTTGAACGGTAATTCGATAGCGGTTTGATGCAGCGTCGATCAACTCTTCCGCACGGTGCATAATTTGAGATTGAGTCGTCTCGAACTTAGAACGTTTCAGCATGGGGTTCGATTGTTAAAGGCATTCTCTATTCTACTAGGAGCAAAGGGCAGGGGGTAAGAGAGAGATGCTGATTTTTTGAGACCAACTTCTAACTACCAGCGAATCTGTAGCTGGGGACCGGATTTAGCCAGTCGAATCACCATACCATTTGTGACTGAAATTGATTCTGCAACTGGTTGACCGTCTATGTAAGTGCCGTTTGCACCTAAATTAACCAATTGCCATTGTCCCTTCGCCGAGCGTAATTCAGCATGGTAACGAGAAACAACGGCACTGTATAGAACTACCTGATTATCTGTTGCCCGTCCGACGCGGACAACAGGTTCGTTTTCAAACGTCCAATTTTGCACGGGAGTGCCATTTTGGGGATGTAGCAGAATGATTGTAATCACTTTGGCGGGATTGAGGATAAGCTACAAGTAGCTATGAAAGTTGGAACAGAAAAGTTACTAAATCTCCTTTACCTAAAGCAATGCGATCGCCCATCCGCAAGCGGTGACGATTACCTGGTAAAAGGGGCATATTGTTGATGTAAGTTCCGTTGGAACTTCCCACATCTTCTATGTAGTAAGCATCTCCTTCAATCCGAATATCGGCATGAATGCGCGAGACGATCTCGGAATTAGGAAACCCAGCCACGTCAACATCTGGAGGGATGCGATCGTTAGGCTTACCAATATGCACCACAGAAAGAGTCGGTGGTAACTCGATGAGAGTGTTGGTCTGGACGTGGAATAGCTTGGCAATCTGCTGCTGCAATTGGGTTTTGGAACTCGAAACCACGGGCATTGGCGGCACAGGAGTGGGTTGAGATACCGTTGGTGGTGTTGGTGGTGTTGGTGGTGTAAACGGTGCTGATGGGGTAGGAGGGTTAACACCGCTACTCTTATGCGAAGCTTCTACAATTGGTTCTGGCTCTTCTGGCTCTGGAGTAGGCGCTGGTGGTACGATTGGTTTTGGTTCTGGAGTAGGTGCTAGGTCGCGGTGAATGATTTCCACCACAGGTGCGATCGGTTCTGGCTCTATTGCTGGCTCTACTATGGGTTCGGGAACCGCCAAGTTTGGTTGAGTAGGTGGTAGGTCACCCAGATCTAGCGGTGTTCCTTCGGCGACAGTAGCTAGGTCAGCACTGAGGTCGTAGCCACATTGTCCGCAAAACCTTGCATCAGTTTGTACGGGTGCGCCACAGTTAGGACAACTAGTAGTAGCTGGTAGAGGCGTGTAGCAAGCTTCGCAGGCTTGCGCCCCTTCTGGGTTGAGGTGATTGCAATTAGGGCAAACGATCATGAAGTCAATCCCTGTGAACAGTTTTTGATTTTAAGCGCTACTCGTCGGGTAATTGTAAGCCTTGTCCGGCCGATCGATCCAACAACCACCAAAGTTCTCCTTGAGGTTGAACGAACCGTGCGGGATAAGTGTAATCGTCCGCTACGGATGCAAATACCTGTGCTAATGCTGCTTGCTTGTTCGCACCAGATACTAAAAATATGGTGCAACGAGCTTGATTGATCGTAGGGATAGTAAATGTGATCCGAGGCTGTCCATCTTTGTTCCCAACTGTAACTATGCGATCGCACACTTGTAAAGCCGCAGTATGAGGAAATAGGGACGCTGTATGTCCGTCATCTCCCATACCCAATAAATTTACATCCAAAGCGGGAAATTCACCCGATTTCAACTGAAAAAACTCTTTGAGATGGGTTTCGTACTGATGGGCAGCATCAGCAGGATCGGTTGGATCTGTAGGCATGGGGTGGATGTTCTCAGCCGGAATCTCGACTCGATCTAACCATGCTTGTCGTGCCATCCGCTGATTGCTATCCGGGCTATCGGGAGGAACGTATCGTTCGTCACCCCAAAAAACGTGAACTTTCTCCCAAGGTAGTGCTTGGGCGGCGATCGCTTCGTAGAGAGGTTTAGGCGTGCTACCACCCGATAAGGCAATGGTACACAGTCCCCGTGCTTGAATGGCGTTGTGCATTTGGGCAAGAGTCAGTTCGAGCGATCGCTGGATTAGCGCCGCTAGATCTGGTAGAACTTCAATTTTCCTGGGCATCGTTATAGCAGTGTTATAGCAGTGCAATTTATACTCTCAGTTAAAATGTACCGAAGCTGTTACATTTTACAAGGGGCTGGGGAAAGAAGTCAGGAGTCAGGAGACAGGAGTCAGGAGCCAGGAGCCAGGAGCCAATAAATCTCCTCTGCGCCTCTGCTTCCTTATCTCCACGCACCACGCACCACTAGTAACTGATAACCGTAAAGTTTTATTTCGTGAATGCTACCAGAATTATCCGAGAAAGTTTAATTATTTTCACCCGCTATCCAGAGCCAGGAAAGACAAAAACAAGGCTGATCCCGGCTTTAGGAGCGGAAAAAGCAGCCTTATTGCAACGCCAGATGACCGAGCATACCCTGACGCAGGTTGAGCGACTGCAAGCACAACGCTCTATCAAGGTAGAAGTTAGTTTTGCGGGGGGAAACTCAAATTTAATGGCGCAATGGTTGGGAGATGGCTTAGCATATACAACCCAAGGAGAGGGCGATCTCGGTACTCGTATGGCGCGATCGCTTGCCACTACATTGCACGATCGCGCTGACTATGCTGTCATTATCGGTACTGACTGTCCGGGATTGAATACGGAGTTACTAGCAGAAGCCTTCGATCAGTTGCATTGGGCTTACGACCTCGTTCTAGGACCGGCTGTCGATGGCGGTTACTATCTACTCGGTCTGCGCCGCTTTATTCCAGAATTATTTGTCGGGGTTAACTGGGGATCGCCTGAAGTCCTATCCCAAACTACTGCTATTGCCCAACGGTTGAATTTATCTGTTGCTTACTTACCCCAACTGCCAGATGTCGATCGCCCGGAGGATCTTTACATTTGGGAGCAGAGATCGTCGTGAAGCAAGCTGAGGGGGATAAAAAGTCAAAAGTTAAAAGTCAAAAGTCAAACTCCGACTCCCGACTACGCGGTGCGAACAGCGAGGAAACCTCGCCCTCCACCCGCTTCCCGACTCCCGACTCCCGTTCCAAGGAAGAGAAAATTTCGGTTATTATTCCTACACTCAATGAAGTTCGGACGATTCAGCAAACTTTAGCTAGTACCCGCTCAGGAACAAATGTAGAAGTTATCGTGGCGGATGGTGGTAGCCAAGATGATACAGTGACAATCGCATCTGCTTGGGGGGCAAAAGTGTTATTTGTTCCCAAGGGACGCGCCAAGCAAATGAATCTGGGTGCAGCCGCAGCAACAGGGGAAATTCTCTTGTTTCTCCATGCCGATACCCGCCTGCCACTTAAGTTCGATACGATGGTACGCGCTGCATTATTACAACCTAGAGCGATCGCGGGGGCTTTTAGTCTACAAATTGATTCGCCTTTGAGCAGCCTACGCTTAATTGAATGGGGAGTCAATTGGCGATCGCGACTTCTGCAAATGCCTTACGGCGACCAAGCCATTTTCTTAAAATCGTCTGTATTTCATCATTTGGGCAAATTTCCCGAACTACCAATGATGGAAGGCTTTGAACTGATGTGCCAGTTGAGGCGCAAGGGACGTATCGTTATTCTGCCTACACCCGTTCTTACCTCCCCTCGTCGCTGGCTCAAACAAGGTGTTTGCCAAACTACACTCAAAAATCAAATCGCAATTCTTTCCTATTTATTGGGTATTTCGCCTGAAAAGATCGCTTGCTGGTATCGAGGCAGGGATAAATTGTAGAAACATGACATAGCATATTTCTATATCTAGCTAGAGATACTCAGTTCTCTTTCCTCTTGCAAACGACGTTTGCGGGCATATAGTTGGATAATTACAGCAAAGGCTGCGATCGCCATAACTGTTCCCCAAACTACGGCACTAGTTGGTAAACTATTTTTGAAGATTGCCAACATTACAACTAAACCAAGCAAAATTGTAGGTATTTCATTAATTCGCCGCATTTGCAAACTGCCGATAGAACACGTTCCTGCTTCTAACTGACGAATTAACCGACCGCAATAAAAATGAAACCCAACAAGTAAAAGCACAATACAAAGCTTTACCTGTAGCCAGGTTTGCTGTAAAACTTCTGGTTCTGTGGCAACGAGTCCGATTGCCATAGCAATTGTAAATAGCATGGCTGGCATCATAATTAACCTGTAGAGTAGCTTTTCTATCCGGTTATACTCGTCTTGCAAAAGAGTTTTTGCCTGTTCCGAACGTTCCTCCGCTTCAATGTGGTAGATGAAAAGGCGAGGAAGATAAAATAAACCCGCAAACCAAGCGACAAAACCAATGACATGAAATGATTTAAACCAGAGATATGGCATAAAACTATTAACTCCTAACCAAAGAAAGGTGAGAGGTAAACTCACCCTTCATCTCTTATATTGTCGCGTCTGCGTACCTAGCTAACTGAAGCAACCGCTGTCGCAGAGTTTCTAAACCCAGGCGTTTCTCGGCAGAAATAAATATAGCTTGAGGAAATTCAGACTGTGCCAGTGCGAGAGTGTCGCTATCAGCTCGATCGATTTTATTCAGTGCCAATAGAATTGGTCCAGGAGTAACGGGCATTTCTGACAAAATACCCATCACCGCACGAATTTGACTTTGCCAAGCTGGATGAGATAGATCCACTACATGCAGTAAAGCATCGGCTTCTGTCACTTCTTCTAATGTTGCCCGAAAAGCATCCATTAGCGATGCTGGAAGTTCGTGAATGAACCCTACCGTATCTGTCAGGACGATTTCTTGAGGTTTACCTGTCTCCGCGTTTGTAATGACTAAACGGCGTGTCGTCGGATCGAGAGTAGCAAACAATTGATCCGCAGTATAGACTTCAGCATTAGTCAAAGCATTTAACAGCGTCGATTTACCAGCATTGGTATACCCGACTACCGCGATCGAAGGGACTTCTTGATGCTGGCGCTGTTGGCGCAGTCGCGATCGATGTGCTTGGAGTTGGTTAACTTCTTGTTGTAGCCTAGAGATGCGCCGACCGATCGCCCGTCGTTCGGTTTCTAATTTTGTTTCCCCAGGACCGCGAGTGCCAATTCCACCCCCCAATCGAGACATGGCTTGACCTCTACCAGTTAAGCGAGGCAACATGTACTCTAACTGGGCGAGTTCGACTTGCAATTTACCCGCCCGCGACTGCGCGCGTTGAGCAAAGATATCTAAGATCACTTCCGTGCGATCGACAACTCTAATGCCAATTTGCGTTTCTAAGTTACGCACCTGGGCGGGGGAGAGGTCGCGATCGAATACAATCAAGTTGACTCCCAAAGTTTGAGCAGTCAGGGCAATTTCTTGTACTTTTCCCGCACCCACGACTGTTTGAGGATGAATGCGAGGACGTTTTTGTTGTACCGTCTGCAACACTTCACCGCCAGCAGTTTCTACTAAGCGGCCCAATTCCGCCAAACGGTCTTGAAACTCTCGCGTCGCCGCATTATCCGTCACGACTCCAACTAGTAACACGCGATCGCGGTCTGTATCAACTTGTTGACCGATAAATTCTCGCCCGAACTCCGCTTCTAATCCTTCCACCAAATCGAGAAAATCTTGTTTGGTCAGGATGTCTAAGCTTAGAGGTGGGGATATGCTCCATGTAGCCTGGGGAGTGGGGAGTGGGGTGTCGGTAGGGGCAGGGTTAGAAACCCGCCCGTACGGGAGTCGGGAGTCGGGAGTGGGAATTGGAGATTCTAAGCTGGTGCTGGGTACGAGATGCGACAGGTATGCTTCTTTCACGTATCCGGTGACTCCGCCACCCCGTTTTTCAAAACCACCGCTAGTAATATTGAGCGTCACCAGTGCATCTAGCCTCTGTAATGCCATTGATGTCAGCGCGGCTTCGTTAGGTGGCTCTGGTTTAAGCTGTGTAGCGATGCAGCGAATACCGCTGAGTCGTTCTGCACCGTAACGGGGCAATTCTAAAGGTGGGATTTGAGTTTGTCTGGGTGTCCCTACTCCCACTCGGATTGCTTGTCCGCGACGGTTAAGATAAACACAAACAGGCTGGTTAATGTCGCTACTAATTGCCGCTAACCGCTGGGCAAATTCAGGCGTAGTGAGGCGATCGCCTGGTAAGCGTTGGTGGTATAGTTTAGCGAGTTGTTTCAACTGGCTAGACTTTAGACCCTGTAAGTTTCCGTAGATAGTCTCGATAGGCTTTTTTATCCTCTGAATGCTTCATTTCTATTCTACAAAAAGCTGCGATCGACTCATTCGCCACTGCCGTACAGATGTTTGTAATCTCGGTACGAGCCAAGAATCGTATTGAGCGTATACAGGCAGTCGCGGGATAAGTTGCCATCCGGCGGGTTCGAGAATTTCTCTTAATTTTTGTGCGGAAAGATGAGGATAGTCAGGATTGACTTCATCTTTGGGGCTAATCCCGCCTAAATCTCTTGCACCAGCTTCTATACAGGCTAGTAACCATTGTGGTTCTAGAACTAAATTGGGGGGAATTTGAATTGTAATATCTGAGGGCAGAATTTCCCTAGCTTTGCTAATAACTTCTGGCAGTTGATGCGGGTTAAAAGCTGGTGCGTCGAAGCTTTGCTGACTCCCAGGACTGTGAGGTTGCAAAATCACTTCTTGAATGTGTCCCCAGCGTTGGTGTAGTTTTGCGATCGCCTTTAGTGTATCCCACCAATCTATTTGAGTTTCCCCAATTCCTAGCAATAACCCAGTCGTAAACGGAATCTGTAATTCTCCCGCCCATTCTAATTGCTGCAATCTTAGTTGAGGTTCTTTACTGGGTGCGTGTTTGTGTACCGTTTTTAACAATTCCAGTGTTAATTGTTCCAACATCAATCCCATCGAAACATTCACGGTTTTGAGACGTTCCATTTCAGCTAAACTTAGAGGTCCAGCATTGGTATGGGGTAGAAAATCCATGTTTAAAGCTAGTTCGCACAACTGATAAATTCTTTCAAACCAAGCATTTCTGCGGGGCGATCGCGGATGCACTTCACCGCTTAAAATCAAGATCTCGCATACTCCTTGCTTTTGCAATCCCTGCAATAGCGTTGCTGCTGTTTCTAATGTCATCCAAGCACTTTGACCTGGATCTATACGAAAGTTGCAATAACTACAGCGATTAAAGCATTCATAAGTTGGAATCAAGGTATAAGCAGGACTATAGGTAATAGTAGACACAAGTGAGTAGTGAGTAGTGAGTCGATTCGTAGTGAGTAGTGAGTCGATTCGTAGTGAGTAGTGAGTAGTGAGTAGTGATTGGTGGAAATACAAATGACCAATAACCAATTACCAATTACCAATTACCAATTACCAATTACCAATTTTACTTAATATTCCTTTACATTTTATGGATTAGTTGATTTAGAAATGTAAATGTAAACAAAGTTTATAAATCCTCCGTTCAACTAAATAAAAATTTACAATTATTGAATTGATGGCTGTAATTTTGTTGCACTTGATATGAGGTCGGTAGAAAACGAAAAACAAACTAAAAAACCCTTTACAAAAATCAATTCCTAAAGTTAATCTTCAATACAGGTAGTAAACATGCTACCTATAATTTAATTAAACAGTTCATTAACAGTTCAAATCAGCAATTATAGAACCATGACAACCACATTACAGCGCGAGCGCAGCTCCAGCCTGTGGGATCGGTTCTGCAACTGGATCACCAGCACTGAAAACCGCATTTATGTAGGTTGGTTCGGTGTATTGATGATTCCGACGTTGCTATCCGCTACCATTTGCTTCATCATTGCTTTTGTTGCCGCTCCTCCAGTAGATATTGATGGCATCCGCGAACCCGTTGCAGGTTCGTTAATCTATGGCAACAACATCATTTCTGGTGCTGTTGTTCCTTCTTCTAACGCGATCGGCTTGCACTTCTACCCGATCTGGGAAGCTGCTTCTTTAGATGAGTGGCTTTACAACGGTGGACCTTACCAATTGGTAGTTTTCCACTTCTTGATCGGCTGCTTCTGCTACATGGGTCGTCAGTGGGAATTGTCCTACCGCCTGGGTATGCGTCCTTGGATCTGCGTAGCTTATAGCGCACCTTTGGCTTCTGCTACCGCAGTATTCTTGATCTATCCCATCGGACAAGGCTCCTTCTCTGACGGTATGCCTTTGGGTATCGCCGGAACTTTCAACTTCATGTTGGTGTTCCAAGCCGAACACAACATCCTGATGCATCCCTTCCATCAGTTGGGTGTAGCCGCTGTATTTGGTGGTGCTCTGTTCTGCGCGATGCACGGTTCTCTCGTTACCTCTTCTCTAGTACGCGAAACGACAGAAACCGAGTCTCTCAACTACGGTTACAAGTTCGGTCAAGAGGAAGAAACCTACAACATCGTTGCCGCACACGGTTACTTCGGTCGTTTGATCTTCCAATACGCTTCCTTCAACAACAGCCGTGCCTTGCACTTCTTCTTGGGTGCTTGGCCCGTCGTTGGTATCTGGTTTACCGCTTTGGGTATCAGCACCATGGCGTTTAACCTCAACGGCTTCAACTTTAACCAGTCCGTGCTTGATTCTCAAGGTCGTGTAGTCAACACTTGGGCTGACGTACTCAACCGCGCTAACTTGGGTATGGAAGTGATGCACGAGCGCAACGCTCACAACTTCCCACTTGACTTAGCTAGTGGTGAAGCTACTCCTGTTGCTTTAGCTGCTCCCGTTATTAACGGTTAATAGTTAACGGTTAAAGTTAACGGCTAATAGTTAGTAGAGACGCGATACATCGTATCTCTTCATAAAATGTGAAAAGCACCTTTCATTCATCTGATGGGTGCTTTTTAGTTTTAGATATGGCGTTCTTATCAGACGTACAATACATCCGTAATTCTCAGGGGCGCACAGCTGTGCGCCCCTACACGAATCTGTCTACCTCTTCTATCACTTTCTAATCACATTTATCTTTAAAGCTAGAATTACACACTCTCGCGATCGGCGCAAACCAACATAGTCTAAAGCTTGCGTCTAAAAGGTGATATCTATAAAAATAATGACAACCACATAATGACAACCACTGCAACAGGCAACCAATTAGAGCCTCAGTATCACGAGCTTGCGGCTGGGGAAGTAGCCCAATTGTTGAATATCAACCCAGAAAGGGGTCTAACAGCCGCAGAATTTAGGCAACGGTTGAATCAGTATGGGGAGAACGAACTCAAGGCGAAACCAGGTAAACCAGCATGGTTGCGATTTTTATTGCAATTCAATCAGCCGCTACTTTATATCTTATTAATCGCCGGAATCATTAAAGCCTTTTTGGGTTCTTGGACGAATGCGATCGTGATTTGGGGTGTAACGGTAATTAACGCCATCATCGGCTTCGTGCAGGAGTCAAAAGCAGAAGGCGCGATCGCGGCTTTAGCGCAAGCCGTAACTACTGAAGCAACTTTATTACGCGACGGGCAAAAGATCCGCATTCCCTCACGAGAGATCGTACCTGGAGATATAGTCTTGCTGGCTTCTGGCGATAAAGTGCCAGCAGATCTGCGCTTGGTCAACAGCCGTAACTTGCAAGTAGACGAATCAGCTTTAACTGGCGAATCTGTGCCAGTGGAAAAGTTAACCGCTCCACTTCAGCCTGACGCTCCCTTAGCAGAGCGTTTTAACATGGCGTATGCAGGTAGCTTTGTCACTTTCGGACAGGGAAGTGGTATTGTCGTAGCAACAGCAGGCAATACGGAAGTAGGGCGCATCTCCCAAACCATCGAGCAGCGGACTAACTTAAGTACGCCCTTAACGCGGAAGTTCGACAAATTCAGCCGCACGTTACTCTACGTCATTTTAGGACTGGCAGCACTCACCTTAACAGTAGGTTTGGGTCAAGGGCAGACTTTTGCAGGCATGTTTGAAGCAGCTGTCGCCTTGGCAGTGAGTGCTATTCCTGAAGGATTACCAGCAGTAGTGACGGTGACTCTGGCAATTGGAGTTAATCGGATGGCACGCCGTCACGCGATTATCCGCAAGTTACCTGCGGTAGAAACTTTAGGCGGCGCGACAGTCATTTGCTCTGATAAAACGGGGACGCTGACAGAAAACCAAATGACAGTGCAAGCGATTTATGCCGGAGGCGATCGCTTTACCGTTAGGGGTACGGGGTACAGTCCAGAAGGGGAGATCGGAGAGCTGGGGGGGCTGAGGGAGAGGCTACCTGTAGCTCTTGAAGAATGTTTGATTGCAGGTTTACTTTGCAATGACTCTCGTTTAGAAGAAAAGGATGATAAGTGGCTAGTCGTGGGCGATCCGACAGAGGGAGCTTTGATTGCAGTTGCCGAGAAAGCAGGGCTGAATCAGTCCGAACTGGTAGAATCAATACCCCGACTGGATGCAATTCCCTTTGAATCTCAGTTTCAGTATATGGCGACGTTGCATGAAGAGGGGCTAGGGGCTAGGGACTGGGGGCTAGGGAACTCAAAATTAGAGGGAGACGGGAAAAGTCCAGAATCTAAAGTTATTTATGTTAAGGGTTCTGTAGAGGCAATTTTGAGCCGTACTCGGCAAATGCTGGATAAAAATGGCAACCCTATTTCTATCAATCGCACCGAAGTGGAACAGCAGGTTGAGATGATGGCAGAGCAGGGATTGCGGGTGCTTGCTTTTGCTAAAAAAGCGGTAGGGAATAACCAGAATTCTGTAGACCATGACGATATCGAAACCGATCTGGTTTTCGTTGGATTGCAAGGAATGATCGACCCGCCACGCGCTGAAGCGATCGCGGCAGTACGCAACTGTCAGTCGGCAGGAATTGACGTGAAGATGATTACTGGCGACCACATTACTACAGCTAGGGCGATCGCCCTCCGCATGGGTTTGCAACAAGATGGCAGGGTGAAAGCGTTTGAAGGGCAGCAACTTGCCCAGATGGACGATCGCGAACTGGCGCAAGCGGTGGAAGACGGTGTAGTGTTTGCCAGAGTCGCCCCAGCCCAAAAATTGCGGTTGGTAGAAGCATTACAATCCAAAGGCGAAATTGTTGCCATGACGGGAGACGGGGTGAATGATGCCCCAGCTCTCAGACAAGCCGATATTGGTGTAGCAATGGGTGGTGCGGGAACCGATGTCGCTAGGGAAGCCGCCGATATGCTGCTGACGGATGATAACTTTGCTTCGATTGAAGCCGCAGTAGAGGAAGGAAGAACGGTATATCAAAACTTGCGTAAGGCGATCGCGTTTATTTTACCTGTCAATGGTGGCGAGTCAATGACGATCTTAATTAGTGCCTTACTCGCCAGAGATTTGCCGATTCTGTCTCTACAAGTCTTGTGGTTGAATATGGTCAACTCAGTGGCGATGACAGTACCGCTTGCATTTGAACCCAAATCCGAGGGGGTGATGCAACAACCGCCACGCAACCCAAGGGAACCGTTAATCTCAGGAAAACTGTTAAAGCGGATTTTAGCAATTTCCGTTTTTAATTGGATTCTGATTTTTGGTTTCTTCGAGGGGGTACGTCAAAATACGGGAGATGTCACCTTGGCGCGGACGATGGCAATTCAAGCTTTAGTTGCAGCTAGGATCGTGTATTTATTAAGTATCAGTCATTTAGGAAAAGCGATCGCGCTCTTAATCCGTGGTAGAAGAGTTTCAATTAGTGGTACAAAGGCGATCGCGCTGGGTATTCTTGCCGCAGTCGTATTGCAAATTGTCTTCAGTCAATGGAGCGTGATGAATAACTTATTTGCTACCGCACCGTTGAATTTAAATCAGTGGCTTATCTGTCTGTTGCCTGCTTTACCGATGATTCCTTTGGCGATTTTAGTTAACTGGATCGATCGCCCTGAGTAGATCGATCGCATCTACCACAATCGGCAACCTGGACTTTCGATTCCTTCTTCAAAGCTGAATAATTCAATATGTTTTGGATTATTCATTATCTCTTTTGCTGCTAGCAATCCGGCGATCGTCCAAGTTTGATAAGTTCTCGCTTCTTTGCCAATTAAGCGCCCGTTCTTACCGTCGTAATATTCAGGATATTTATCCGCAACTAAACGAGTTTCAGCCAGTGCGATCGCTCTTTGAGCTAGTTCTTGCCGTCCTGTTTTTTGGGCTGCGGCAGCAAATAACCAAAGCAAAACAGCCCAGCTACCGCCATTATGATAAGACCAAGGGATATTTTTGGGATCGCATCCAGTCACGATCCGCCACTCTAATCCTTCTACAGCGGGAAAGCAAATTTTCAAAGGCATAAATCCAATCAAATCGTGCCACCGCTGTTCAAATAGATCCATAATGCTTTGTGATTCTTCAACGCTTGCCAAAGAAACTAAAATCGCCAGCAGATTTCCCAATGAAAAGAAGCGAAAATCCATGAGTCCTGGCCCCAGATTTCCGGATAAATAGCCTCCGGTTTCGGGCAACCATTCAGTTAACCAATTGGGAATTGATTCAGCATAAATGTTGAATTTATTCGCAACTTCTTTACCAAACTCATCGCCCTTAAAGCGATAAATTTCATTCAACCGCTGCAAATCTATCCAGTAATATTCACGGACGTGGTAATTTAAAGCACCAAGCCGCTGCTTGACTGCATCAAGATAGCGATCGCCGCCATTCTCCGGCAACAACAAATCTTTTACAGTCCGCAAAGCAGCATAGAATAATACTTGAATTTCTAAAGGATGCCCGTCAACCCCCATGCGACGGTCAATCATAAACGAGCCATCGAGAACTGGTAGGGTAGGATACATGGCGAACCGATGCACCAGACATAAATCGAGAATCAGTTTTATTCCCTCTTGAAAATCTGGCTGATGAGCTAATTCAATATCTCCTGTGGTTTTGATATAAGCTCTTAGTAATAAAATCCACCACAGACAAGAATCGACAGGAGGGACGCGGGCGATCGCCTCTTCGCCAAAATCAGATTCTATATATTCTTTGTCACCGTCATGTTCTACTTTAAAGCTAGCTGGCATTAAGCCTGGCCCTGGCGCAAAGCAATCCATCTCGCGATCGTGATTTTGTTGCATTGCTAGCGTTTCGATTAAGAAGTTACGCACGATTTCTGACTTGCCATGCATCAGAAATACTAAGGCTGAGGGAACGAAATCGCGGATGAAACACTGGTCGTAATTGAGTGCTTCTAGTTCTGGATCTTGAGCTGCCAGCGTACCAATTGGTCGCCCTTGGTAGTAGATGATGGAGTCTTCTAGTAGTTTCCAGGCTTCTTGTTCCCACATAGTAGTTTGCCTTGATGATAATAGCTAATAGAGCGTGCCATGTTCTGAGCGTAAGGCGATCGCAACTTAATTACATCTCTCCACAGTTGCGAATTAAATTTGCTACTAATCCCGTCCAACCTGTTTGATGATTTGCTCCCAATCCCGCACCTTTGTCGCCATGAAAATATTCATAAAATAGCAGTAAATCCTGCCAATCAGCATGAGTTTTAAATAGAGAATTACCACCATGAACGGGACGACTATTTCTACTATCTCGTAAGAAAATTTTTGTCAATCTCTGAGATAATTCTGTAGCCACTTCTGCCAAATTCATCCAGCGATCGGAACCAGTGGGACATTCAACTTTAAAGTCATCTCCTAAATAGTTATAGAACTTTTGCAAAGACTCAATAATGAGATAATTCATCGGAAACCAAATCGGACCGCGCCAGTTGGAATTACCTCCAAACATCCCACTGGTAGATTCAGCAGGTTCGTAACTCACTTGATGCTGCTGAGCGTCAACATTGAAAGTGTATGGGTTTTCTAGATGAAATTTCGAGACAGAACGAATGCCATACTCGCTCAAAAATTCGTTTTCATTTAGCATTCTTTGCAAAATTAACTTGAGTTTTGCAGGGTTAACAATTGCTAGCAATCGTTTACCTTCTTTTCCTTTATCCGTCAAAGATGCAATATTCTCTTGCAATCTAGGACGATTTTTAATGAACCATTCAAAGCGTTTTTTAAACCCTGGAAATCGCTCTAATAAATCTGGTTCTATAATTTCTACTGCAAATAAGGGAACTAAACCCACCATCGAACGAACCTTGAGGTGATGGCGTTCGTCGTGAGGAGAATGCAAGACATCGTAGAAAAACTTGTCTTCATCATCCCACAAATGAATCTGAGTTTCACCAATATGATTCATTGCATCGGCAATATAGAGAAAATGCTCGAAGAACTTGCTAGCAATATCCTCGTATGTAGAATTAGTTTCCGCCAATTCTAATGCGATCGCCAGCATATTCAGACAATACATTCCCATCCAACTCGTACCGTCTGACTGCTCTAAATATCCCCCTGTAGGTAATTCAGAACTGCGATCGAAAATACCAATGTTATCTAAGCCTAAAAATCCTCCTTGAAAGACATTATTGCCATCGTTATCTTTGCGATTTACCCACCAAGTAAAGTTGAGCAATAATTTCTGAAATACTCTTTCCAGAAAATCAGTATCAGCGCGATTGTAAATATCTCGCTCAATTTGATAAACTCGCCAAGTTCCCCAAGCATGAACGGGAGGATTGACATCGCTAAAATGCCATTCGTAAGCTGGAATTTGTCCGTTAGGATGCATATACCATTCCCGTGTCAGCCGATCCATTTGTCTCTTGGCAAAGTCTGGATCGATTGTTGCTAAAGTAATGACATGAAAAGCTAAATCCCAAGCCGCAAACCAGGGAAATTCCCATTTATCGGGCATAGAAATAATGTCATCATTAAATAGATGCATCCACTCTTGATTGCGGGCATTATGACGCTGTGGCGTTGGTTGATTCGGATCGCCATTTAGCCAATCTTCTATGACGTAGTGATAAAATTGTTTTGTCCACAACAAACCAGCAAAAGCTTGTCTTTGCACGTTACGACAATCTGCTGATAGATGACTTGGAGAAATTTGTTGGTAAAATTCATCTGCTTCTGATGAGCGAACCTGTAAAATCGTATCAAACTCTAAAAATGGGTGTGTTAGTTTACCGAGATCGCTAAGTCGTAGCCGTACTACCTGTTCTTCACCTGCACCAATATTTAACAAATAGTAGCAAGCAGCTTTTGTACCTACTTGCTGCGGATTAATAGCTGCTTCAACACCCTCCACAACATAATCGTTAATGCCATCTTTGACGTAAGGAGAAGTGTTGCTAACTTCAAATAGCTTTTGATGGTTAGTTTCGTTGTCTGTAAATAACAACTTACCACCATTTTGACAATATAACCATCTTTTTCCTAAAGTAGGATGAACAGCTTCAATAGCACAGGTAAGAATGTCCGGTTTCATCATTTGAAGCGATGGTTTTTCACTCTTTCGATCCCAAGCCCAAGTATTGCGGAACCAGAGAGTAGGTAAGAGATGAAGTGTTTTTTCTTCCGAGCTGCGATTGACAACTGTAATTTGGATTAAAATATCCTCTGGAGAGTTTTTAGCATATTCGACAAAAACATCAAAATATTGATTATTGTCAAAAATGCCAGTGTCAACTAACTCAAATTCAGTCTCATAGTATCCCCGTTGTTGATTTTCTTGCACTAATTGAGTGTAAGGAAATGCTGTTTGAGGATATTTATAGAGATATTTCATGTAAGCATGGCTGGGAGTATTGTCAAGATAAAAGTAATATTCCTTGACATCTTCTCCGTGGTTGCCTTCGGGTCCAGTTAACCCAAATAATCTTTCTTTGAGAATTGGATCTACTCCATTCCAAAGCGCGATCGAAAAGCACAATCTTTGATGATTATCAGAAATTCCGGCAATCCCATCTTCTCCCCAACGATAGGCGCGACTCCGAGCGTGTTCGTGGGGAAAATAATCCCAAGCATTACCATTCTGGCTATAATCTTCCCGTACAGTTCCCCACTGGCGATCGCTTAAATACGGACCCCATCTGCGCCAGTACGCCTGACGAGTACGGTCTTCTTCCAGTCTTTTTTCTTCTGCGGTCATGTTTTTACTCCATGAACTCGATTGATAAGCGGAAGATAATCAAAAGTTGCACCTCCACGCCTGCTTTGGCGCGATCGCTCAGTGCGGCAGCAAATTCATCAGCGCGATCGCCAGGGGTCATGTAGTATGTTTCAAAATGAATTGCTTAGTTTTTAGCAATTTTGAACTTCAGAAGATTGAGTTTGAGTTTGGGCTTGAGCGATCGCCTCTGGTGTTTTATTAATCGCAAAACCAACAGTAAGCACTACAAAACTTGTTGTTGCACTCCAGAATTTCAGCGTTTTTAAAGTCGATTTGTTCATTTTCGTACTCAATCCAAAATCTAAAATCCAAAATTGTCTCAGGCTGACCATGCCTCGCGAAAATCTGCGTAGAGGGTCAAACCACCATCTACAAACAGAGTTTGTCCGGTGATGTATGCGGCTTCATCCGAAGCTAAAAAAGCGACTGCTGCTGCCATTTCTTCGGAAGTACCAGCGCGACCCATCGGAATGTGACTTTCAACGATCGCCTTCTTTTCTGGGTCATTTGTCCAGGCTTCGTTAATTGGTGTAACTGTCGCACCTGGAGCGACGGCATTAACTCTAATTCCTCGATTGGCATACTCTAAAGCTAGGGTTTTGGTCATATTTTCCATCCCACCTTTGCTGATGGAATAGCTGA
>ERZ1066118.1144-NODE-1144-length-18359-cov-19.675918_pt1 | contig 18359 bp, 12 predicted proteins | sample MGYA00382765_ERZ1066118 | MGnify/ENA primary metagenome ERZ1066118 (study PRJEB33369, sample SAMEA5778348) | biofilm metagenome | biome: Industrial cooling water; feature: Water cooling tower basin; material: Biofilm | place: United Arab Emirates | collected...
CGCCCCGCCGCCGCGGGGGCCCGCGGGGCGGCGCCCGCCGGCGCGCCGGCCGGCGTGAAGTCCTCGCCCGGGTTCACGAACGCGTTCTGCTCGAACGCGTACTGCCGGTCGTGGAGCGCGCGGTAGCGCCCGCGGCGCGCCATCAGCTCGGCGTGCGTCCCGCGCTCCGCCACCGCGCCGTGCTCCAGGACGAGGATCTGGTCGGCCGACCGGATGGTGCTGAGGCGGTGCGCGATGACGAACGTCGTGCGGCCGCCGCGCAGCCGGCCTAACGCCTCCTGGATCAGCGCCTCGCTCTCCGAGTCGAGCGAGCTCGTGGCCTCGTCGAGGATGAGGATGCGCGGGTCGGCCAGGAGGGCGCGGGCGATGGCGATGCGCTGCCGCTGCCCGCCCGAGAGCCGCACCCCGCGCTCCCCCACCACCGTGTCGTACCCCTCGGGGAAGCCGCGCACGAACTCGTCGCAGTTGGCCAGCCGCGCCGCCTCCTCCACCTCCGCGCGCGACGCGGTGGGCCGGCTGAACGCGATGTTCTCGGCCACCGTCCCGTCGAACAGGAAGTTGTCCTGCAGCACCACGCCCAGCCGGCGGCGGTAGTCGCCGAGCCGCACCGCGTCCAGGTCGCGGCCGTCCACCAGCACGCGCCCCTCGGTGGGCCGGTTGAACGCCATCACCAGCGAGACGAGCGTGCTCTTCCCGCTCCCGCTCGGCCCCACGAGCGCCGTCGTGCTGCCCACGGGCGCGTGCAGCGACACGTCCGTCAGCACCGGCACCCCGGCGCGGTAGCTGAAGCCCACGCCCTCGAACCGTACGTCCCCGTCCAGCGCGGGGAGCGGGGCGCGGCGCGCGTCCTCCTCCGTCTCGGTGGGCGTCTCGAGGATCTCGCGGATGCGGTCCAACCCGGCGATGGCCTCCGAGATCTGCGTCCCGATGCTCGCGATCCCCACCACCGGCACCGCCAGCAGCCCGACGAAGAAGACGTAGCTCAAGAGGTCGCCTAACGTCATCTTCCCCGAGAGCACCGCCGGCCCGCCGACGCTCAGGATGAGCAGCCCCGTCAGCCCCACCACCACGGTGCCCGCGCTGGTCGTGGCGCTCACGCCGGTGATGCTGCTCGCGATGTTGCGGAAGAGCCGGTTGACGCCCTTGCCGAACACCGCCTGTTCGCGCCGCTCGGTGCCGTAGGCCTTGACCACGCGGATCCCGCCCAGCGTCTCGTTGAGGCGCCCCGTGACCTCGGCGGTGATCTGGCCGCGCTCGCGGAAGATGGGGCGCAGCCGCCCGAACGCCTTGGCCATCCCGAACCCGAAGGCGCCGAGGATGACGAGGATGATGAGCGTCATCAGCCAGTTGAGCCACACCAGCACGCCGAGCGCGAGCGCGGCGGTGAAGAAGCCGCCCACGAGCTGCACCAGCCCCGTGCCCACGAGGTTGCGGATCCCCTCGGCGTCGTTCATCACGCGCGAGATCAGCACCCCCGTCTGGTGCTCGTCGAAGTAGCGCACCGGCAGCCGCGTGACGCGGTTGAGCACGCGCCGCCGCATGTCGCTGATGGCGCGCTGCGCGGCCACCGAGATCACCTGCGAGAGCGCGAAGCTGGTGCCGGCCTGCACGAGCGTGGCCGCCGCCGCCGCGCCCACGAGGGGCCAGAGCAGGTCGTGGCGCCGCTGCCCGATCACGTCGTCGATCAGGTACTTGCTGGAGAGCGGCAGCACGAACCCGGCGAGCCGGCTCACCACCATCAGCACGCCGCCCACCGCGAGCGGCCGGCGGTGGCGCCACATCAGCGCGCGCGCCTCGCGCCAGGCGGCCTTGGTGTTGACGGGCTTCTTTTTCGGCGCGGGGGGGGCGGGGCGGGGGGCGGTCATGGACCCAACGTACCACCCGAACGCCCGACCCCCCACTCCGTCGAACGGGCGATGGGCCGGCGCCCGCGGCGCCGCGAACGTCCCCCCGTGCCCGAATGGCCGGGCACCCGCACCCCCCGGCCTCCGACCGCCGGCCCCATGCCCACCACCCTCGAATCGCTCTCCGCCGACCTCGCCGCCGCCACCGCGCGCGCCGCCCGCGCGGTCGCCGCCGTCCACGCCCGCCGGCGCATCCCCGCCTCGGGTGTCGTCTGGCGGCCCGGCGTCGTGGTCGCCACGCACCACACGGTGCACAAGGACTCTGACATCCGCGTCACCCTCGACGGCGGCCAGACGGCACGCGCCACCGTCGCCGGGCGCGACCCGGGGACCGACCTCGTCGTCCTCCGCCTCGACCAGGAGGCCGGCACCCCGGCCGACGTCGCCCGCGACCCGCTGCACGTGGGCCAGCTCGCCCTCGCCGTCGGCCGGCCCGGCGAACACGTCACGGCCGCCATGGGCATCGTCAGCGCGGTCGGCCCCGCCTGGCGCACCTGGCACGGCGGCGAGCTCGACCAGTTCGTTCGCCTCGACGTCGCGGTCTACGACGGCTTCTCCGGCGGCCCGCTGGTGGACGCCGCCGGCCGCGTGCTCGGCATCAACACCTCGGCGCTGGCCCGCGCCGGCGCGGTCACCATCCCGGCCGCCACCGTCGACCGCGTGGTCGACCAGCTCCTCGCCGGCGGCCGCGTCCGCCGCGGCTACCTCGGGCTCGGCAGCCAGCCGGTCCGGCTCCCGGACGCGGTGCGCGCGCAGCTCGACGGCCAGGAGACGGGCCTCATGCTCGTCGCCCTCGAGCCCGGCGCCCCGGCCGAACGCGCCGGGCTGCTCCTCGGCGACATCCTGGTCGCCCTCGCCGGCCGCGCCACGGCCGACGTGGACGACGTGCTCGCGGCCCTCGCCGGCGACACGGTCGGCCGCACGCTCGAAGCCCGCGTCGTCCGCGCCGGCGCCCTGCAGACGGTCCCGGTGACGGTGGGCGAGTCCCCCGGCCGCGAGGGGCGCTAACCTCGTGACCGACCGCGCCGCCCCCGTCGTCGCCACCGCCCGCGCATGATCCGCCTCGCCGTCGTCGCCGACTCACCCCTCGTGCAGTCCGGGTTGGAAGCCCTGATCGCCGGGGATGGCGACGTGCAGATCGTGCGTGGGACGCTGGCGAGTGCCGATGGTGGCGTGTCACTGTCGCCGTGGGAGCGCTCGGCCGCGCTCGGCCCTGACGTGATCGTTTGGGCGCCGGCGTCCCCGGCCGCCGTGCGTCCCTCGCTGGAGCACGCGGCCGACGACGCCGCGCCCGGCACCTTCGGCGACGCCGGCGCCGGCCTGCCCGCCCTGGTGGTCGTCGCCGACGTCGCCGCGGACGACGTGCTCGCCGCCGTGCGCGCCGGCGCCCGCGCCGTGCTCCCCACCGCCATCGGCGCGGCCGCGCTGGCCGCCGCCGTGCAGGCCGCCGCCGCCGGCCTCGTGACCCTCCGCCTCGCCGACGCGAGCGCCGCCCTCGCCCGGCTCCCGGGTGAGGGGACGCCTCCCGAATCCCCCGCCCCGCCCCGCCCCCCCACAGCCGGCCTCCTCAGCGCCCGCGAGCGCGAGGTCACCGCGCTCATGGCCGAGGGGCTGGCCAACAAGCAGATCGCCGGGCGGCTCGGGATCAGCGAGCACACCGTCAAGGCGCACGTCGCCGCCATCTTCGGCAAGCTGGGCGCGGGGACGCGGGCTGAGGCCGTGGTGACCGCCGCGCGGCGCGGGCTGCTCATGCTGTGACGCCCGGCGGGTGCGGGTGACGTCCGCGTGTGCTGGGGCACACGAATTCGAGCACGGGTGTGGAGCCGGCGCGACTCCTGCCGGGTACGGTCGCCCATGCGTACCGCTCTTCCCACGCCGCGCGCCTGGCGCGTGGCCGTCCTCGGGGTAGCCGGCGTCCTCGCGGCGGCGTGCGCCGGCCGCGGGGGCTCGTCCGCGTCCTCCGCCGCCCGCCGCGGGCCGGACCCGCTGCTCCAGCCCGACGCCCGCGCCGAGACCGCCGCGCCCGACACCTTCGACGTGCGGCTGGAGACGTCGCGCGGGCCGGTGACCGTGCGCGTCGCCCGCGCCTGGGCCCCGCGCGGGGCCGACCGGCTCTACTACCTCGTGCGGCACCGCTACTACGACGGCGCGCGCTTCTTCCGCGTGCTGCCGCGCTTCGCCGCGCAGTTCGGGGCCGCCGCCGACCCGCGGGTGAACAAGGTCTGGGAGACCCGCACCATCCCCGACGACCCGGTGCGCCGGGGCAACGCGCGCGGCTTCGTGAGCTTCGCGACCGCGGGGGCCAACACCCGCACCACGCAGCTCTTCATCAACCTCGTCAACAACTTCCGCCTCGACCGGCTGGGGTTCGCGCCGCTCGGCCGGGTGGTGGACGGGATGGAAGTCGTCGACTCGCTCTACGCGGGCTACGGCGAGGGGGCGCCGACCGGGCGGGGCCCCGACCAGGACCGGATCGCGGCCGAGGGGAACCGGTACCTGGAGCGCGAGTTCCCGCGGTTGGACTACGTGCGCACGGCGACCATCGTGCGTACGGCGAGCGGGCCGCCCCCCGCCGCGCCGCGGCCGGCGGCCGGGCGCAGCGGGCGGCAGCGGTAGCGCCCGGCCGCGCGGGTCACTCCGCGCGGTCGAAGACCAGGAACATCGACTCGTCCACGCCGTCGCCGGTGATGTGGCGGCTGACGCCGAGCCGCGTGCCGGTGGCGGCGAGCGCCCACTGGTCGGTGACCGTGACGGCCAGCCCGCGGCGCTCCAGGTGCTGGGTGAGCACGAGCGTGTCGCCGACGAAGGTCACCTGCCCGTCGCCGCGCTCGCCGCTGGTGAAACGCTCGGGCGTCGCGCGCCCGTCGAGGGGGTAGCGCTCCGTCTGGAGGAGCCCCTCGAAGCCCGGCACGTCCTCGGCCGTGCGCACGCGCAGCATGTCGTGGCGCACGCTCACGTCCAGGTCGAGGAGGGTGGGCGCGGGGAGCAGCGTCCCGAACGCGCTGTCCTCCTCGTTCAGCGCCCACCGGCCGGCGAAGGCGGCGGCGCGGGCGGCCGGCGCGGCCGTGGCGGCGATGGCGGCGATGGCGGGAGCGGACGCGACGACCGGCCGCACGACGGCGGCGGCGGCCTCTTGGGCGGCGACGCCCCGGGGGGCGAGGGCGGCGCCGACGCCGAGCGCGACCCCGGCGACGAGGGCGAGGCGCGGGACGGGGTGCCACGAGCGGAGCGACATGTGACCTCCTGACGAACGCCGGCAGGGCGAGGATGCGTGGGCCGCACCAGCCGGGGGTGCGGGCGGGGGGCAGCGCGGTGGGCGCCCCTGCGGATCTGACGCGACCCCGGGGGCCGGTGTTGCGCCGCTCGCCGCCTCGCGCCCGGGCCTTAGCGCGTTCTGAACACTCAGGAACGTTCGGAGTGTGGCAGTTGAGCCACCGCCGCAGGCTCGCCCGGGCCCAGGCGGGGCGGCCCGGCGGCCCCGTCGAGGGCGCGGTCGACGCCCTCGGCCAGCCGGCCGAGCAGGTCCAGCACCCCGCGCCCGACCTCGCGCCCGACCTCGCGCAACGCCGACCCCACCTCGGCGGCCACCTGCCCCGCGGCCGCGCCGGCGGCGGCGGCCAGCGCGCCCCAGTCGAGCGCCCCCGCCGGCAGCCGCCCGTCGTCGTCGGCCAGCGAGGCGAGGATCTCGCGGTGCAGGCGGAGCGCGACCGGGGCGGCGAAGGTGACGGCGTTGAACCGCGGGTCGTAGCGCGTCCCCAGCCCCTCGATGAGGGCCGCCGTGCGCGCGAAGTAGACGAGGTCGGCGGGGAGCGTGACCGGGAAGTCGTAGAGCGTGGCCAGCACGCGGTCGGCCACGAGCTGCATGCGCTCGGTGCTGCGCGTGTCGGCCGTGTGGGCGATGTCGAGCAGCGCCGCCACCAGCTCGCGGGCGACGCGCGGGTCGGCGCCGGGCTGCAGGACGCCTAACGCGGCGAAGCCGGCCACCAGCCCGTCCGGGTCGCGCTGGATGCCGGCGAAGGCGGTGCGGGCGAGGTCGCGCCGGAGCGGGCGCGCCACGCGCACCACCATGCCGAAGTCGAGCACGACGAGCGTGCCGTCGTCCTGCACGAGCAGGTTGCCCGGGTGCGGGTCGGCGTGGAAGAAGCCGTCCACGAGCATCATGCGCATGTAGAGCTCGATCACCCGGCGCACGAGTTCGTCCGGGCGGACGGCGCCGCTGGCCACGCGGTCCTGCAACCGGTCGACGCGGGTGCCGGGCATGAACTCCAGGCCGAGTACGCGCCGGCTCACCAGCCCGTCGATCACGCGCGGCATGGCGACGCCGGGCCGGCCGAGGGAGTGGGCGCGCATCTCGCGGGCGTTGGCCGCCTCGTGCTCGAAGTCCAGCTCGTCGCCCACGCGGCGGGCGAACTCGTCCACCGCCGCGCGCACGCCCACGAGGTGCCGCCCGACCGGCGTCCCCGCCCACCGCCGCTCGGCCAGCGCCAGCACCCGCGCGGCGGCCGCGAGGTCGCGCCGGATGACGCGCTCGATGTCGGGGCGGAGCACCTTGACCGCCACCTCCTCGCCGCGGTAGCGCGCCCGGTGCACCTGGCCTAACGACGCGGCCGCGAGCGGCGCGTCGTCCCACCGCTCGAACACCCGCTCCGGCGGCGCGCCGAACGCGCGCGCCACCTCGCCGCGCACGTAGGCCGCCGGCGCCGGCGGCACCTGGTCGTGCAGGGCGCCGAGGGCCGTGAGGTACGGCTCGGGGACGAGGTCGGCGCGGGCGGCCAAGATCTGCGCCAGCTTGACGAACGCCGGCCCGAGCCCCGCGATCGTCGCCACCAGCCGCGCGGCGCGGCGGGCGTGGAAGGCCGGCGTGCGCGCGGCGGGCGGCCCGAACCAGAGCCACCGCCGCACGTCGCGCGTGAACGAGAGGGTGAGCGGGAGGAGGCGGAGGAGGACGGCGAGGGTGCGGAGCATCGTCCCCGTTATACGCCCGGCACCGGGGGAAGTATCCCGCCGCCACGAGCCGGCGGCCGCCCGCCTGTCATCCTGAGCGCAGCGAAGGATTTTGTGTGCGCCGGCGAGGAGTCCGAGAGGCCCGGGGCGGGCGTCGCCCGGCGTCTCCACGTCCCCGCACCCCGGCCAGAAGATCCTTCGCTGCGCTCAGGATGACAGCGGCTCTGTCACCCGGTCGGGCGATCCTTCGCTGCGCTCAGGATGACAGCGCGCGCCGCCGCTACGGCGTCCGGGTCGCCGACACCGGCTTCCCCGCCCGCTCCGCCGCCACGCGCCGGATGACCGCGACCTCCTCCGCCCGGTACGGCGTCCCGTCGGTGTTCCAGATGTCGTGGAACCACACCGGCGGCGGCGCGGTGTACTCGCGCGTCCACGAGTCCCAGGGGTAGATGGTCTGCGACCGGCCGTTGACGAACCCCCAGTTGATCGCCCCGACCCCCGCCTCGGCGAAGAACGGCAGGTGCGTCTGGAACGTGCTCCCGTTGGGCCGCGCCATGTACTCGGTGTTGATGATCGGGCGGCCGTAGCGCCGCAGCGCCTGTACGAGCTCGCGCGTGCGCTCCAGCGGGTCGTAGCTGTGGAACGTGACGACGTCCGAGTTCTCGAGCATCCACCTGGAGATCGGCAGGATGCGCGTGGTGTCGGCGTAGTCGCCCTTCCACGGCGCCGCGGTGAGCGGCTGCGTGGCGCCGGCCCCCCGGGCCCACCGCCACGAGCGCTTCATCAGGCCTAACGAGTAGTCGCCCTTGTTGAGCGGCTCGAAGGCGAAGTACGCCGTGCGGTTGATGTTGTCGGGCTCGTTCATCACGTCCCACGCCAGCACCCGCCCGTCGCGCGCGAAGCGCCCCACCACGCCGCGCACGTAGGGGCCGAGCAGCGCGTCCCAGCGCGAACTGTCGGCGAGGATGTCCACGCCCGGGCTCTGCACCCAGCGCGAGTTGTGCAGGAACGGGTAGGGCTCCGGCTGCCGGCCGGGGCGCGGGAACGGGTTCCAGCAGGCGTCGAACAGCACGAGCATCGGCCGGATCTTGTGCCGCGCGGCGATGGCGAGGAACTGGTCCACGCGCCGGAGGAAGCCCGCCGGGTCCTGCCGGTAGGCGAGGTCGTGCAGGAACACGCGCATCGTGTTCATGCCTAACGACTCCGCGTAGCCGAGCTCGCGGTCGATGGTGCGCGGGTCCCACGTGGCGGCCTGCCACATCTCCAGCTCGTTGCTGGCGGTGCTCGGCAGGAAGTTGCTCCCCACCAGCCACCCCACCGAGTCGGCCCAGGCGTTGGCCCGGGCCGCGCTCCACTGGCCGGCGACGAGGGCGGGGCGGAGCCGTTGGGCGGGCCGCTGGGCGGGCCCTCGGGCCGGCCGCTGGGCGGTGAGCGGGAGCGCGCCTAACGCGGCCGCGGCGAGGGCGGCGGCCAGGCGGCGGAGGCGCGGAAGTCGGGGCATGCGGAGGAGGGGCAAGGGTCGCTATTCGAGCGCGGCGCCCTGCGACGCCGAGCAGACGTAGACCGCGGGGGTGAGGCCGGTGGCGGCCTGGTAGGCGGCGGCCGTGCGGGCGGCGAAGTCCGACGCCGCGTCGCGCCGCACGAGCGCCACGCCGCAGCCGCCGAAGCCGGCGCCCGTCATGCGCGCGCCGTAGCACGCTGGGTGCGCGCGCGAGATCTCGACGATCGCGTCCAGCTCCCGGCGCGAGACGGCGAAGTCGTCGCGCAGGCTCGCGTGGCTGGCGTCCATCAGCCGCCCCGCCTCGGCGGCGTCGCCGCGGGCGAAGGCGTCGGCGGCGGCCAGGGTGCGCGCGTTCTCGGTGACCACGTGGCGCGCGCGCCGGCGCGTCACGTCGTCGAGCCCGCCGGCGCGGGCGGCGAAGTCGGCCTCGGTGACGTCGCGCAGGGCGGGGACGCCGAAGTAGCGCGCGGCCGCCTCGCACTGGCTCCGGCGCTCGTTGTACGCCGAGTCCACGAGGCCGCGCCGCGTGGCCGTGTCGAGCACCACCACGGCCACGTCGTCGGGCAGCGGCACCGGGCGCAGGGCGAGCGAGCGGCAGTCGATGAAGAGCGCGTGCCCCGCCCGCCCCTCGGCGCTGATGAGCTGGTCCATGATGCCGGAGTTCACGCCCACCCACGCGTTCTCCGCGCGCTGGGCGAGCCGCGCGGCGCGCGTCGCGTCCCACGGCACGCCGGACGCCGCGGCGAACGCGCGCGCCGCCGCCAGCTCCAGCGCCGCGCTCGACGAGAGCCCGGCGCCCACCGGCACGTCGCCGGCCACCACGCCGTCCCAGCCGCGCGCGAGCGGCACGCCGCCCTCCTGCAGCGCCCACGCGACGCCGCGCACGTACTCGGCCCAGTCGCCGGCGGCGTCGGCGGGGACGCCGGCGCCGGGCGCGCGGCCGCCGCGCACCTCGGCCAGCGTGAACGCGTCCACCGCGCCGCCAAAATCCAGCGCGCGCACCGTGACGCGGTCGTCATCGCGCGGGCGGAAGGCCAGCCACGCGGCGCGGTCGATGGCCATGGGGAGCACGAAGCCGTCGTTGTAGTCGGTGTGCTCGCCGATGAGGTTCACGCGCCCCGGCGCGCGCGCCACGTGGGGCGGGTCGGCGGCGAACTGCGCGCGGAAGGCCGCGACGACGCGGTCGCGCACGGGGGCGGCGGGGGGCGTGGGGGCGGTGGCCATGCGAGGCAGTGGGGCCGAACCGCGTCCGCGAATGGCGGGCGCGGCCGTTCGACAGGGTGTGTACCGGCGTTCGGCGCGTTCAGGCGAATGCGAGTGGCTAACGGGCGGGCGGGCCGCGTGTCAACCGCCGCCTAACCGGTGCCCAATCGCCGCTGGGGAGCGGGCCCAACCGTATGGGAATGGATGAGTTTGGTGACCGTCGGTTGGCTTGCCAAGTGATAGTACGCAAGGTACGCTGCGCCCTCCGAACTCGCTCGAACGCCACTGAACGCCGGCCGAACGCGCCCAGACGCGCGGCGCCGGCGTCCGTGCCCGCCCGCATGCCCACCGCCCTCCGGCGCCCCACGCTCACCGACGTTGCCGCGCACGCCGGCGTTTCCAAGGCCACCGCGTCGGCCGCGCTCAACGCCAGCGCCGCCGTGCGCGCGGCCACGCGCGACCGCGTGCTCGCCGCCGCCGAGGCGCTCGCCTACCGCCCGCCCGCGGCGGCGGGCGCGGCCGCGGGCGGGCGCGCCACCCGCGCGATCGGGCTCGTCATCAAGGAGGACGACAACCCGTACTACGCCGGCCTCGTGGCCGGCGCGCGCGCCGTGGCCGACACGCACGAGTTCGTCCTGCTCGTGGCCAGCTCGGAGGGCGACGTGCGCGCCGAGCGCCGCGCGGTGGAGCTGCTGCAGGCCAAGGAGGCCGACGGCCTGCTCCTGACGCCGGTGTTAGGCGACGCCGACGGCGCCGACCTCTCCCCGCTCTTCGACCTCAAGCGCCGGGGCGTGCCCTTCGTACTGCTCGAGGCCGTGCGCGGCGTCCCGGCCAGCCTGGTGGACGTGGACAACGTGCGGGCCGCGTGCGCGGCCGCCGAGCACCTCGTTGCGCTCGGCCACACGCGGCTGGCCCACGTGGCCGGGCCGGCGTACAGCACGCACACCCACGAGCGCGTGCAGGGCGTGCGGCACGCGGCGAGCGCGTCGGCCGCGGTCTTCCCCGACGCGCACGTGATCCCGGCCGGCGCGCACCTGGAGGACGGCTACCGGGCCGCGCGGCGCTTCTTCGAGGCTGTGCCGGCCGCCGAGCGGCCCACCGGCGTGACGTGCTACAACGACCTCGTGGCCGTCGGCGTGTGCCGCGCGCTCCGCGAGCTCGGCCTGCGCGTCCCCGCCGACGTGAGCGTGGTGGGCTTCGACGACATCCCGCTGGCCGCGTACCTGGACGTGCCGCTCACGAGCGTGCGCGTCCCCGTGGGCGCGATGGGCGCGCGCGCCGCCGAGCTGCTGGTGGCGCGCATGGCCGCCGGCGCCGCCGCGCCCCCCGAGCGCCACCTCCTGCAGGCCGAGCTGGTGGTGCGCGCGAGCACCGCCCCGCCGAGCGCCTAACGCCGTTCCACCCACCCGGACCCTCCGACCCCGGACCCCCCAACGCATGCCACACCCCTCCGCCGCCCGCGCGCTCGCCCTGGCGTGCGCCGCGCTCCCCGCCGCCCTCGCCGCGCAGGAGGCCCCGCGCGGCGCCGGCCGCGTCCAGGGCCAGGTCACCGGCAACGGCCAGCCCGTGGCCAACGCCCAGGTCACGCTCGTCGGCACCCGGCTCGGCGCGGTCACGCGCCAGGACGGGCGCTTCGTCATCGCCGGCGTGCCCGCGGGCCGCTACACCGTGCGCGTGCAGCGCATCGGCTTCACGCCGCGCACGCAGGCCGTCACCGTGGCGGACGGCCAGACGGTGGACGCCAACTTCGCGCTCGACGCCGCCGTCGCCCTCCTGCAGGAAGTGCAGGTGCAGGTGGGCTACACCAACCAGCAGCGGCGCGACGTCTCCGACGCCACAGCCGGCGTGACCGGCGCCGAGATCCGCGACCAGAAGGTCGCCACCGTGGAGGAGGCGTTCCGCGGGCGCATCCCCGGCGTGCAGGTGATCGCGAGCGGCGAGCCCGGGCGCGCGCCGCAGGTGCTCGTGCGCGGGCAGAACAACTTCAACAACACGTCGCCGCTGTATGTGGTGGACGGGATGTACCTGTCGCAGAACCCCAACCTCAACCCCGACGACATCGAGAGCATCGAGGTGCTCAAGGACGCGTCGGCGGCGGCGCAGTACGGGGCGCAGGCGGCCAACGGCGTGGTGGTCATCCGCACGCGCCGCGGGCGGGCCGGGCAGAACGCGGTGGACCTCCGCACCTACTACGGCTACCAGACCGTGCCCACGCGCATCGCCATGGCCGACGCGCGGCGGTGGGCCGAGATCCAGCAGCAGACCTACCTCAACGCCGGGCGCGCGGTGCCCGCCGGGATCACCGCCGCGATCAACGGCAGCACGGTGAGCACCGACTGGCAGGACGCGCTCCTGCGCACCGGCGCCATCCAGGACTACAACCTCGGCGTGTCGGGCGGGAGCAGCACGGCCAACTACCTGCTGAGCGGCGGCTACCTCGACCAGAAGGGCGCCATCGTCGGCACCGGGTTCAACCGCTACAGCGTCCGCGGCAACACCGAGCTGTCGCGCGGGCGACTGCGCGTGGGGCAGAACCTCGCGGTGTCGCAGACCAACAAGCAGAACCCCGTGGGCGCGCCGCTGCTCGACGCCGTGCGCTTCCCGCCCACCATCCCGGTGCTCGACCCGAACTCGCCGAGCGGCTTCGGCTACGGGTCGGACGCGGTGCCGACGTACGGCACCAACCCGGTGGGCGTGCAGCAGCTCCGCCCGAGCCGCTACCGCAGCAACCAGGTGATCGGGAGCGCGTTCGGCGAGGTGCAGCTCGTGGGCGGGCTGTCGTACCGGCTCAACCTCGGCACCAACTACAACGCCTTCCAGCAGCGCGACTTCTCGAGCATCGCGCAGCTCCGCTACCTCACACCCAACCAGTTCGCCACACTCACCAACGCCGACGGCGACTTCCAGTCGGTGCTGGTGGAGAACCTCCTGCAGGTGGACCGCGCGTTCGGCGGCGGGCGCCACCGCGTGACCGCGGCCGGCGGCTTCACCAACTACCGGCAGGATTTCGACAGCCTGCTCGCCTTCCGCCAGGGCTTCACCGACGAGACGCTCCAGACCATCGACGCCGGCGCGCAGGCGGGGCAGCGCACGGGCGGGCAGCGCGTGCAGCAGCGGCTGGCCTCGCAGCTCCTGCGCGCGAGCTACGTCTACGCCGACCGCTACATCGTCACCGGGAGCGTGCGGCGCGACGGCTCGTCGCGCTTCAGCGCCGACAACCGGTGGGGGACGTTCGGCGCCGGCTCGGTGGCGTGGGTGGTGAGCGAGGAGCCGTTCTTCCGGCGCATCCCCGGCCTCAACCGCGCCGCCTTCTTCAAGCTGCGCGGCAGCACGGGCGTGCTCGGCAACCAGGAGATCGGCGACTACCAGTTCGCCGCCGTGCTCGACCAGAACCGCAACTACGGCTTCAACGGCGGCACCGCCGGGCCGAGCGTGGGGACGGCGCAGCTCGTGCTCGCCAACCCCAACCTGCGCTGGCAGAGCAACCGCACGCACAACGCCGGCCTCGACCTCGGCGTGTTAGGCGGCAACCTGTCGTTCACGGCCGACTACTACGTGGCGCAGTCTAACGGGCTCCTGGTCAACATCCCGATCCCGGTGAGCCTGGGCGCCATCGCCTCGGCGCCGGTGAACGCGGGCGGGGTGCGCAACGCCGGCGTGGAGCTGGGCGCCACGCACCGGCTGCGCCGCGGCGGCTTCGAGCTCAACACCACGGCCACCTTCACCACCAACCGCAACCGGGTGACCTCGCTCGGCAACGGGGGCCAGCCCATCTTCGGCGGGCCCGGCGGGGTGACGCGCACGGCGGTAGGGGGCCCGGCCGGCACCTTCTACGTGGTGCGGACGGCCGGCGTGTTCCAGTCGCAGGCCGAGGTGGACGCGTACGTCAACGCCCGCGGCGAGCGGATCCAGCCCAACGCCCGCCCCGGCGACCTGCGCTTCGCCGACGTCAACGGCGACGGCGTCTTCAACTTCGACACCGACCGCTACAACGCCGGCAACGGCACGCCGCGCTACTCGGGCGGCCTCTTCCTCGACTCGCGCTGGCGCGGGGTGGACGTGGGGCTCAACCTCCGCGGCGCCGGCGGCTTCAAGATCTTCAACGGCATCCGCTACTGGACCGACCGCGGCGACGAGCCGTCGGGGCTGCGCGCGGGGTTCAACCCGTGGACGGCGTCCAACCCGAGCGCGACGACGCCGCGCATCACCGCGCTCGGCAACGACAACAACCTCTTCCAGAGCGACCGGTGGCTGGAGCGCGGGGACTTCCTGCGCGTGCAGAACCTGATCGTCGGCTACACCATCCCCGAGCGCTTCACGCGCCGCCTGGGCGCGCTCGGCGCCGCGGGCGCGGGCCGGGCGCCGCGCGTGTACGTGAACGCCCAGAACCTGCTGACGTTCACCGGCTTCTCCAACTGGGACCCCGAGGCCGTGGGCAACGGCGGCGTCCTGGAGCGCGGCGTCGACGACGCCCGCGTCTTCCCGCAGGTGCGCACCTTCACCCTCGGCCTGGACCTCCGGCTGTGAGCCCCGCCGAGCCCCGCGCCGTCGAGCCCCGCGCCGTCGAGCGTCGCGCCGTCGAGCGCCGCGCCGCCGCGCCGTCCACGCCTAACGCTTCCCGGTTCCCCATGCGCCTCCGCGCCCGCCTGCGCGCCCGCCTGCGCGCGCTGCTCCTCCCCGGCCTCCTGGCGAGCGGCCTCGCCGGGGCCGCCGCGTGCGACACCGACCTCGCCGTCACCAACCCCAACCAGCGCACCACCGACACGCAGTTCCGCACGGCCCAGGACGCGCGCCAGGCCACCACGGCGGCCTACGCCGGCCTGCTCGCCCTCGGCACGTACGGGCGGTGGCAGGTGTTCAACGGCGACCTCCGCTCCGACGTGGCCACCGGCCAGCGCGACGGCGGCTGGGGCGAGCTGAAGAACTACGCCGCCCACGTCGTCACCAACTACGACTTCGAGGTCAACATCCACACCTGGACCGACCACTACCGGGCGATCAACGCGGCCAACCAGGCCATCGCGGGGATCCCGGGGGTCCAGATGGACGCCGCCGAGCAGGCGCGGCTGATCGCCGAGGCGCGCTTCCTCCGCGCGCTGCTCTACTTCAACCTCGTCAACTACTACGGCGGCAACATCCCGCTGTCGCTGACGCCGCAGGTGGACCCGGCGTCGCGCCCCGGCAGCAGCACGGTCGCCGCCGTGTACGCGCAGATCGAGCGCGACCTCGCGGAGAGCGCGCCGGCGCTCCCCACGCGCACGCAGCAGGCCGCCGCCGACCTCGGCCGCGCCACGCGCGGCGCCGCGCTCGCCCTGCTCGGCAAGGCGCGGCTGCAGCAGCGCAACTGGAGCGGCGCCGCGGAGGCGTTGGGCCAGGTGATCGCGAGCGGCCAGTACGCGCTGCGGCCGGACTACACCGACAACTTCACCGACCGCTTCGAGAACAACGAGGAGTCGCTGTTCGAGGTGCAGTTCGGCGACGAGAGCACGCTCCCGGTCAACATCCCGGGGCTGAGCTTCCCGCGCATGGCCACCGCGTGCGGCCCGGGCTTCTGCGACGTGCGGGCCACGCGCTGGTACTTCGAGCTGTTCACCGACCGCACGGCCGACGGCCGCCTCGACCCGCGGCGCGACGCCACGATCTTCAGCAGCGAGTCGGCCGACCGCGGGCAGCGCGTCTTCCAGACGACGTTAGGCCAGCTCCTCGCCCCGGGCGACACCACGCGCACCTTCCGCAAGTACACCGAGTGGTACAAGGCCGACCGCGACTTCCAGCGGTGGGACAACCCGATCAACTTCCGCGTGCTGCGCTACGCCGACGTGCTGCTGATGCAGGCCGAGGCGCTCAACGAGCAGGGGCGGCCGGCGGAGGCGCTGCCGCTGGTCAACCAGGTGCGCGCGCGCGTCGGGCTGCTGCCCCTGGCCGGGCTGGACCAGGCGGGGGCGCGGGCGGCCATCCGCCGCGAGCGGCTGCTGGAGCTGGGCATGGAGGGGCAGCGCTGGTTCGACCTCGTGCGCTACGGCTCGCTGACCAACGACCTGGCCACGCTGCGGGCGCGCGACAGCGAGTTCAACAGCTTCGTGGTGGGCCGCTCGGAGTTCCTGCCGATCCCGGTGGCCGAGACCAACCTGAACCCCAACGTCCGGCAGAACCCGGGGTACTGAGTGCGACGTGCCGTCTGCTTTGCGTTAGGCGCCGCCGCCCTCGCCGCGTGCGCGGGGGGCGGCGGGGCCACGGGGCCGGGCCCCGTGGTGCCGCCGGTCGTCCCGCCCGTGGTACCGCCGGTGGCGGCGTGCACCTTCGCCAACCCGGTCATGCCCGGCGCCGACCCGTCGGTGGTGTGGCACGCGGGGTTCTACTACTCGGTGCAGTCGCGCGACGGCGGCATCGTCGTCTTCAAGAGCGACCAGCTCACGGCGCTCGACCGCGCGCCGGTGAAGGTGTGGGTGCCGCCCGACACCGGCGGCAACCGCTTCAACGTGTGGGCGCCCGAGCTGCAGCGCGTCGGCGGCCGGTGGTACATCTACTACGCCGCCGGCCGGCGCGCGGGGCAGCCGTTCACCACGCAGCGCGCGTTCGTGCTGGAGAGCGCGGGGGACGACCCGCAGGGCGCCTACGCCGACCGCGGCCAGCTCGACACCGGCGGCGACCCGGCCACGCGCGACGACGACCGCTGGGCCATCGACCTCACCACGTTCGAACTCGGCGGCCAGCGCTACGCGGTGTGGAGCGGCTGGGCCGAGAACGCCCCGACTGACAAGACCCGGCAGAACCTGTACGTCGCGCCGATGGACGGGCCCACGCGGGTGAGCGGCGCGCGCCGGCTGCTCAGCACGCCCGACCAGCCCTGGGAGCAGAACGCGCCGTCCACCGGGTTCAACCTGCAGGAGGGGCCGGCCGTCCTGCAGCGCGACGGGCGGACGTTCGTCGTCTACTCGACGCGCGAGTCGTGGATGGCCGACTACCGCTACGGCCTGCTCCGCCTAACGAACCCCGCCGCGCCGCTGGACGCCGCGAGCTGGGCCAAGTCGTCGGGGCCGGTGTTCGCGCGGGCGGGCGGCGTGTTAGGCCCCGGCCACGGCGGCTTCACCCGCTCCCCCGACGGCACGGAGTGGTGGCACGTCTACCACGCCAAGACGGTGGAGACGCCCGGTTGGGACGACCGCGTGGTCCGGGCGCAGCCGTTCACGTGGTCGGCCGACGGCGCGCCCGACTTCGGTACGCCCGTGGCCGCGGGGACGCCGATCCCGGTGCCGGCGGGGCAGCGGTGCGGGTCGTAGGGGCGGGGCGTTAGGCGCTTAGCGTTAGGCGCCCCCCGCCGCTGTCATCCTGAGCGCAGCGAAGGATCGGTCGGCTGCCGGCGACGAACCCCCGGCCGTTCGTCAGCCGTTCCAGCGATCCTTCGCTGCGCTCAGGATGACAGTCATTCGCCCCTCTACTCCACCCCGAACCGGAACACCGTCCGGCTGCGGTACGCCTCCCCCGGCCGCAGGATGGTGCTCGGGAACCCGGGCTGGTTGGGCGAGTCCGGGAAGTGCTGCGTCTCCAGGGCGAGCCCTGTGCGGTAGGCGTATGCCCGCCCGCCCTTCCCCACCACCTGCCCGTTCAGGAAGTTGCCCGAGTAGAACTGGATGCCGGGCTCGGTGGTGTGCACCTCGAGCGTGCGCCCGCTCCCCGGGTCCACCAGCCGCGCGGCCCGCACCAGCCCCGCGCGCCCGCCGCGGTCGATCACCCAGTTGTGGTCGTAGCCGCCGCCGTACTTGAGCTGCACGTCGGGCTGGTCGATGCGCGCGCCGATCGCGCTGGGCGTGCGGAAGTCGAACGGCGTCCCCGCCACCGGCTGCAGCGCGCCCGTCGGGATCAACGTCGAGTCCACGGCCGTGAACGCCGAGGCGTCGAGCGTGAGCACGTGGTCGAGGATGCCGCGCGCGCCGTTCGTGCCGCTCAGGTTCCAGTAGGCGTGCTGCGTGAGGTTGACGGGCGTGGCCTTGGTGGCGGTGGCCGCGTAGTCCACCACCAGCTCGTTGGCGTCGGTGAGCGTGTAGGTCACGCTGGCCGCGAGCGCGCCGGGGTAGCCCTCCTCGCCGTCGGGGCTGGTGTAGCGGAACGTCACGCTCGGCGCCGCGCCGGCGCCTGCCTCGGCCGTCCACAGCACCTTGTCGAAGCCGCGGCGGCCGCCGTGCAGGTGGTTGGGCCCGTTGTTGACGGCCAGCGTATACGTCCGCCCGTCGAGCGTGAAGCGGCCGCGGGCGATGCGATTGCCGTAGCGCCCCACCACGGCGCCGAAGTAGGGCTCATTGCGCGTGCTCCACCCGGCCAGGTCGTCGAAGCCGAATGTCACGTCCTCCACGCGCCCCGCGCGGTCGGGCGTGCGCACGGCGGTGAGGATGGCGCCGTAGGGGATGGCGCGCACCTCCACCCCGCGCGCGTTGCGCAGCGTGAACTGCTCCACGGCGCGCCCGTCGGCGAGCGTGCCGTAGGGCGCGCGCGTGAGGCCGGGGGCGCCGGGCGCGGGGGCGGCGGGGGCTGCGCTCACGGTCGTGGTCGTCGTCGTGGTGGTCGTGGTCGTGCTCGGGTTCGTGGCGGCGCGGGGCGGCGCGCAGGCCGCGAGGGCGGCGGCGGTGGCGGAAGTAAGCGCGACCGTTAGGCGGAGTCGTGGGGCGGGCATCGGCGGTCCGGGTGCGGGTGTGTGCCTAACATACCCGCCGGACCCCCCGCGACCACGCCCCGCTACCACGCCCCGCGCGCGTCCATCGCCGCCAGCCGCGCGCGCACCGCCGGGTCGGCGCCGGCGAACAGGGCGGCCG
>ERZ1066118.1146-NODE-1146-length-18346-cov-18.892242_pt1 | contig 18346 bp, 16 predicted proteins | sample MGYA00382765_ERZ1066118 | MGnify/ENA primary metagenome ERZ1066118 (study PRJEB33369, sample SAMEA5778348) | biofilm metagenome | biome: Industrial cooling water; feature: Water cooling tower basin; material: Biofilm | place: United Arab Emirates | collected...
CGCGGCCGCGGGCGACGGCGCCGGCGACGGGGTGGGCGACCGCGCCCCCGGCGCGTCGGACGCCGAGGTGCTCGGCCCGTTCATCTTCGTGACGCTCCCGCGCGACGGCGGGCTGGACCTCGAGGGGGCGCTGGCCGCGGGCGCCGACGACTACTTCACCACGCCGCCGTCGGCCCGCAACGTGGGCGCGCGGTTGGGCATCGCCCAACGCCGGATGCGCGACGCGGCGGCGGCGGGGCGCGCGGAGCGCGCGCTGCTGCGCGCGCGCTGGCTGGCCGGCATCGGCGAGACGAGCATCGCGCTGCAGCACGAGATCAACAACCCGCTGGCCGCGCTCCTCGGGCACGCGGCGCTCATCGCGCAGGGGCTGGTGGAGCCGGGCGAGGAGCGCGAGCTGCTGGAGGTGGTGGTGGAGCAGGCGCAGCGCATCGCGACGGTGATGAAGCGCCTCGCGGCGCTGCGCGACCCGCGCAGCGTGGCCTACTCCGGCAGCGCGCGCATGCTCGACCTGTCGCGCTCGGCGCCCGCGGCCCGCGGCGCGGCCGACGCCGCGGTGGGGTCCGGCCCGGGCGACGCGGCCGCCGCGCCCGCGGACTAGCGGCGGGACGACGCGCGCCCGCAGGCGCGGGCCGCGCGCCCAACGGGGCGGGTGCGCTGCACGGGTATTGCATCTGTCGGGGGCGCACGTACGTTAGGGCGCGACCGTCACCAAATCCCGCGGGCCCCGTGCGGGTTCCCCGCGCGCCCGCATCCAACCCAGGAGACGCGATGGCCACAGCCAAGAAGCCCGCCGCCGGCGCCAAGAAGGCCTCCCCCGCGAAGTCCGCGCAGTCGAAGTCTTCCGCCGGCGCCGGGCGCGCCGCGACCAGCGCCGCCGGGCGCGGCGCCGCGGCCACGGCCAAGACCGCCGCGAAGGGCGCCGCCAAGTCGGCCGCGAAGTCCGCCGCCAAGGGCGCGAGCAAGACCGCGGCGAAGGGTGCCGCCAAGGCGGCCGGCAAGACGGCCGTGAAGATGGCGAGCAAGTCGGCCGGCGCGACCAAGTCGGCGGCCAAGGGCGGCGCCAAGTCGGCGGCCAAGACCGCCGCCGGCGGGCGCGGCCCCAACGCCGCCTTCATGAAGCCGCTGCAGCCCGACGCCATGCTCGCCGAGGTGGTGGGCAAGGACCCGATGCCGCGCACGCAGGTGGTCGCGCGCGTGTGGGAGTACATCAAGAAGCACGGCCTGCAGGAGAGCCGGAACATCAACGCCGACGCCAAGCTCCGGCCCATCTTCGGCAAGGACCAGATCACCATGTTCGAGATGATGAAGCTGGTCAACGCGCACCTCGGCGAGGTCGGCGCCTGAGCAGGCGCTGACCGTGCGCTGACCGGGCCGCGCCGCGGCGCGGCCCTCGGCCTCACCGCGCCCCGCGCCGGCCGCCTGGTGTCCTCGCGACACTTGGCGGCCGGCGCGGGGCGCGTCAGCTTACGCCCGTGCCCTCCCCCACCTCCTCCCGCGCGCGCAACGTCGTCGCCGACGCGCGCGCCGGCCGTCGCAGCCCGGCGCGGCCCGCCGGCCGCTCCTCCCGCAACGGCGCCTCCGCGGCCGGCGACGGCCACTCCTCCGTCGGGGCGTCGGTGGCCGGGTTCGTCCGCGCCGTGGGGCCCACGCTGCTACTCTTCCTCGTCATCCGGGCCTTCCTCATCGAGGCGTTCCGGATCCCGTCGGGGAGCATGATCCCGACGCTGCTGGTGGGCGACTGGCTGTTCGTCAACAAGCTCGTCTACGGCCCGCACGTCCCGTTCACGCGCTTCGCGCTGCCCGGGTACGCCGAGCCCGCGCGCGGGGACGTGGTGGTGTTCGAGAGCCCGTACCAGCGCGACGAGGCCGAGCGCGGCGCCGACCCGCAGCCCACGCTCGTGAAGCGCCTCATGGGCGTCCCCGGCGACACCGTGTACATGCGCGACGGGCTGTACCACGTGAACGGCGTCGCCCAACGGCAGGGCTACGCGGCGGCCGCGAACCCGCGCGGCACCGGCGGCAGCAGCACCCCCGACGAGGAGAGCGAGCTGTTCGGCTGGCAGGCCGAGTACGCCCTGGCGCAGTCGCGCTTCGGCGCGGCGCCGGCGCGCCCCACGCACGACAACTGGGGCCCGCTCGTGGTGCCGCCGGGCCGCTACCTGATGCTCGGCGACAACCGGTACTGCTCCAAGGACTCGCGCTACTGGGGCCTCGTGCCGCGCGCCAACCTCCGCGGGCGGCCGCTGTTCGTCTACTACTCGTACCGCCCCGGCGCCGACGAGAACGGCCCCGGCGTGTGCGACCCGGACCGCAGCGAGAAGCCGCTGCCGTTCGTCACCGACGTGCGCTGGGGCCGGGTCGGCGACGCGATCCGGTAGGGGGTCGGGCCGGGGGCGCCGCGCGCGCGGCGCCCAATTCGTGCCGCTCAGTCCATATCGTCCTCTGGCACCTCCCCGTCCGACTGGGCGGGCGAGCGCGCGTCGCGGTTGCCCGCGCCGCCGGCGCCGAGTCCCGCCCCGCGCTCGGCGCCCTGCCGGCTGAGGTCGGAGGCGATGTTCTGCCCCGCGACGCTGCGCGCGTCTAGCGCTTCGGCGTGCGGCTCGGCCGCGTCGCCGCCCTGGTCGGGCTGGTCCTGGCCGGTGGGCGCGACCGCTTGCGCGGCGGGTCGCGGGGTGGAGGATTCGGACATGGCGACGAACTCCAGGTGGGCGGCGGCCGCGCGACGGCGCGTCGCCGGGTGGTGGATGACCCTCGCCGCGCTGTGCGGCGGGCCGGCGGCGAGCGCACAACCCGCGCCCAACCCGCCCCGTGGCCGCGTGGTCACCGACTCCTTCTGGTCGCCCGCGCTCGGCACGCGCAAGCACTTTCTCGTCTACCTGCCACCGTCGTACGACCGCGCGCCGGCCGGTCGCTACCCGGTCGCCTACTACCTGCACGGCCTGTGGGGGCGTGAGACCGACTGGGCGCGCCTCGGCGCGCTGCCGGCCGCGGCCGACTCGCTCGCCCGCGCGGGCCGGCCCGAGCTGATCGTCGTCATGCCCGACGGCGACGACTCGTGGTACACCACCTGGAACGCCCTCGGCAACGCCGACGCGTGCCGCGCCGACACCACCCGGCGCGAGCCCGCGGCGACCTACTGCGTCCCCTGGCCGCACTACGACGAGTACGTCGCGCGCGACCTCGTGGCCAGAGTCGACAGCGCCTACCGCACGCGCGCCGACCGGGCGCACCGCGCCGTGGGCGGGCTCAGCATGGGCGGGTACGGCGCGGTGTCGCTGGCGCTCCGCTACCCCGACGTGTTCGCGGCCGCGGCGAGCCACTCCGGCGTGCTCGCGCCGCTGCTGGCCGGGCCGCGGCCCTTCGCGCCGCCGGCCCGGTGGGCGCCGACCGTGGACTCGCTGCGCGCGCTCTACCGCGGGTACTGGACCACGCTCCCGCTGGCCATGGGGCGCGACACCGCGGCCTGGTGGGCGCGCGACCCGGGCCGGCTGGCCGCGCGCCTCCGCCAGCAACGCCCGCGCGACCTGCCCGCGCTGTTCGTGGACGTGGGGACCGAGGACGTGCTGCTGGAGCAGAACCGCGCGTTCCGGGCGACCCTGGGCGCGTTAGGCGTGCCGGTGGACTACGCGGAGTGGCCCGGCGCGCACACGTGGGCCTACTGGCGCACGCACGTCGGCGAGAGTCTGGCGTGGCTGGGGGCGCGGGTGGGGCGGTAGACGGCGCCCCGGGCGTCGCGACGACGGGGAACACAAGCGTCGAAAGGACGATGGATTCGCGCGTGCGCGGGAATCCCTCGTGACCGCTGTGCGTCTCGACGTGCGCTAACGCGAGGGTCCGCCCGCCCCGACGAGCACCCGGGCGACCGGCACCGGGATCCGGAGGGTGAGCTCCAGCGGCGCCATCGACGCGGGGCGAATCCCGACCGGAACCGCGACCGGGGCCTGACCCGGGGCGCGCAGCCGCAGGGTGCGCGTCCCGGCGGCCACCCGCTGCAAGGCGAAGCGGCCTTCGGCGTCGGTGACGACGGGCGGCCCGTCGGCCGCGTCCACCTCCACGTGCACGCCGGCACGGGCGACGCCCGCGGTGTCGCGCACGACGCCAGCAACGCGCGCGAGCGGCGTGGCGTCGCGCGGGACGAGCAGGTCCATCCGGACGAGCCCACGGTCGTCCGCGGCGACGACGACGCGGCCGGTCGCGTGGGGGCCGGCGCTGGCCACCACGTCCACCGGCGCGTCGTGCGGGAGGCCGCAGACGCGATACACGCCCGCGGAGTCGGTGCGGACTTCACGTCGCACGGGGTTGGCGCGGCGGAGGCCGTCGGCGGTCGCGGGCGCGGCCCAGGTGACGCGGACCGTCGCGCCGGGCAGCCGCGCGTCGGTCCCGGCGTCGCGCACGTCCCCGTAGAGGACGGCCGCGTCGCGTTCGGGCGGGGGAGCGCCGCACACGCGTCGCCAGACGGCCGCGCGCCCCGGCGTGGACAGCATGACGTCGGCGGGCGCCCCGTCGGCCACGTCCACCGCGGCGCGCAGCGCCGACAGGCCGACGCCGGCCAGCGCCGGATGCTCGGCGGCCAGGAGCTGGCGCCCCGCGGGGATCCCCGCGACCGTGAAGCGGCCGGCCGCGTCGGCGGTGGCCATGGTCGGGAGGCCCTCGACGAACACCTGCGCGCCCGCGAGCGGGCGGTTGGCGAGGCTGTCGAAGACGACGCCCCGCACGACGTTCGGCGCCGCGGGCGCGGCCCCCTGGGCGGCCGCGGCGGGCGGCAGGGCGAGCACGCCGGCGAGGAGCGCGGCGATGGTGGGGCGGGGTCGGGTGGGCATGGCCGGGCGGGCGCGGGGTGGGGCAAGACCGCAGCGGACGGACGTGCCCAACGTACGGCCGCCCCGGCGCCGCGACGTACCATTTGTACGCGGGGTGGGCAGAAACATTGCGCGCGCGCGCCGCTCGCTGTCGGGCGGCCCGACCTCGCGCGGCGGCGGGGCGGCGTGCATCATGGGGCGCGGCCGCGTCGGTCGCGCCTCCCCCCGCCCCGCCGCCCGTGCCCCGCCTCCCCCGCCGCGCCCCCTCGCTCCGCGCGCTGACCGCGCTCGCCTCGGCAGTGGCCGCCCTCGCCGGTGCCGCCCCCGTCGCCCGCGCGCAGGCCGCCCCGCAGCGCCCGTTCGGCACCCTGCGCGACCAGGCCGCGGTGCAGCAGGGCTGGCTGGACGCGCGGATGCGGACCGTGCTCCCCGCCCTGATGCGCAAGCACGGCGTCGACACGTGGGTGGTGCCGATGCGCGAGTACAACGAGGACCCGGTGTTCCAGGCGCTCGTCTCGCCCACCACCTTCGCGGCGCGGCGGCGCACGATCTACCTCTTCCACGACCCGTGCGGCACGAGCGCGTGCGAGGTGGAGCGCATCGCCTTCGGCGGGACGTCGCAGGGCGGGGTGTTCCGCGCGGTGCGCTCCACCAAGGCCGTGGCCACACCGGCGGGGATGACCGTGGCGGCCGGCAGCGGGAGCCGCGGGAACCAGGCCGAGCTGTGGGGCGACGAACAGTGGCGCGTCCTCCGCGACGCGCTCGACGCGCGCCGCCCGCGCCGCATCGCCGTCAACGTGAGCCGCACGTTCGCCTTCGCCGACGGGCTCTCGGCGGGGGAGCTGGAAGGGATGCGCGCGGCGTTAGGCCCGGCGCTCGCCGCGCGCTTCGTGCGCGTGGACGCGCTGCCGGTGGAGCTGCTGGCCACGCGTCTGGCGGCCGAGGACTCGATCTACCGCGAGATGAACCGCGTGACGTGGGAGATCATCCAGACCGCCTTCTCCAACCAGGTCGTCACCCCCGGCGTCACCACCACCGACGACGTGGTGTGGTGGATGCGCCAGCGGGTCAACGACCTCGGGCTCGGCACCTGGTTCCAGCCGAGCGTGGAGGTGCAGCGGCGCGGGTGGACCGCCGAGCGGCTGGGCGAGAGCCCGGTCATCCAGCGCGGCGACGTGCTCCACTGCGACTTCGGCATCACCGCGTTGCGACTCAACACCGACACGCAGCACATGGGCTACGTGCTCGGCGAGGGCGAGACGGACGTGCCCGCCGGGCTCAAGGCCGCGCTCCTGGCGAGCAACCGGCTGCAGGACATCGTCACCGAAGAGCTTAAACCCGGGCGCACGGGGAACGACGTGCTCCGCCTGTCGCAGGCGCGGATGCGCGCCGCGGGCATCGACGGCACCATCTACTCGCACCCGATCGGCTTCCACGGGCACGGCGCGGGGCCGCTGATCGGGCTGTGGGACTACCAAGACGGCGTGCCGGGGCGCGGCGACGCGCGGGTGATCCCGCGGATGTGGTACTCGATCGAGCTCCAGGCGACGAGCCCCGTGCCCGAGTGGGACGGGCAGCGCGTACGCTCGGCGCAGGAGGAGGACGTGATCGTCGGGGCGGACGGCGTGGCGCGGTGGGCGTACCAGCGCCAGACCGCCTTCCACCTCGTGCGGTAAGGCCCCGGCGTTAGGCGCGGCGCCGGCGTCGCGCCGAGAGGCCCGCGCCGGCCAGCCCCGCGGCCACCAGCGCCGCGGCGGACGGCTCGGGGACGACGGCCAGCGGCACCACGTACCGCACCTCGCCGATCCCGGCGGTCGACGTCCCGGCCGCCGGGCGCGCGCCGGCGGGGCGGGTCACCTCGGCGACCGCCTGCACGATCGTGATCACGCCCGCCGGCGGGCGGTCCGGCTCGCAGCGGCGCTCGACGTCGTACGTGCGGCTCTCGGGGCCGAAGCGCTCCACCAGGTCGAGCAGGCACACGCTGCCGGCGAACAGCAGCGCGTCGGCCACGAGGAAGCCGACGCCGCCGTACAGCCCGGTGCGGCCCGGCGTGCCGGTGGCCGCCTCGAAGCCGAACGCGATGCCGGCCCGCGAGATGGTCGCGCCGGGCGTGAGCGGCTGGGTGGACCAGGCGAGCACGAACTCGGCCGACGCGGCGCCCTCGTTGCCCGAGCCGCCGGGCACCTGCGCCGTGGCCGCGAGGCCCGCGAAGCGGAGCCCGAACGTCGTCCGGCCGAGCACGTCGAGGGCGGTGAACGGCGTGACGAGGACGGCGGCCGGGTCGGGCGCCGCGGCCGTCGCCGCCCCGGTGGCGTCGCTGGTGGGGTCGAACTGGAAGTTGCTGAACTCCCACCCACTCAGCGTGCACGAGGGCGCGGCGAGGTACGCGGCGAGCGTGCCGGGCGCGCACGCCTGCGCGCGGGCCGCGGCCGGCGCGGCGGCGAGGAGGGCTGCGGCCAGCGCGGGGGCGGAGCGGAGGGGGGAGAGGCGCACGGTCGGCCGGGTCGGAGGGGGCGGCGCCCAACAGGTCGGCGCGCCGCCCCAGCATACGGGGTGGGCCCGTGACGCACAACACGGAACGGGGCCCGGGTGGCGCGGTGTAGATTGGCCGCATGGAGCGCAACCGCAAGCAGCTCATCGTCGTCGGCGACCGCGTGCTCGTGAAGGTGGAGGACGGGGAGGAGCGCACGAAGGTCGGGCTGTACCTCCCGTCCAGCGCGATCGACAGCCAGGCGGTGCAGGGCGGGCACATCGTCGCCACGGGGCCGGGGCTGCCGCTCCCGGACCTCGGCACCGACCAGTACGACGAGCCGTGGCGCGTGGGCGGTGGCGGCGGGCGTGAGGTGCGCCACGTGCCCATGCAGGCCCGCGCCGGCGACTACGCGCTCTTCTTCCGCAAGGCCGCCGTGGAGATCACGTTCGAGGCCGAGCGCTACCTCGTGGTCCCGCAGGCCGCCATCCTCGCGCTCGTGCGCGAGCCGGCGGCCACGGACGACGAACCCCACTTCGACTAGGGAGTCCCGCCCATGTACCCCGAACCGCTCGTCGCGCCGATGCGCCAGGAGCTCACCCGCCTCGGCGTCCAGGAGCTGCGCACCGCCGAGGCCGTGGATGCGGCCCTCGCGCAGCCCGGCACCACGCTCGTCGTCGTCAACTCGGTGTGCGGCTGCGCGGCCCGCAACGCCCGCCCGGCCGTCGCCATGGCCCTGCAGCACGCGGCCACCCCCGACCGCAGCACCACCGTGTTCGCCGGGCAGGACCCGGCCGCCACGCAGCGGGCGCGCGAGCACTTCGTCGGCTATCCGCCGTCGTCGCCGAGCATCGCGCTGCTCAAGGACGGCGACGTGGTGTTCATGCTGGAGCGCTGGCAGATCGAGGGGCGCTCGGCGCAGGCCATCGCCGAGGACCTCCGGGCGGCGTTCGACGAGCACGCGGGCGGCGACATGGCGTCGGGCAACCCGGCCTCGGGCGAGGCGGCCGGTGCCACCGGCGAGGACACGCGGCCCGGGGTCGCGGCGCCCGCCGAGCGCGGGATGCCGGGGCGCGCGGGGCTGCCGATCGCCTGACGCGGTAACCGGCCCCCGGCCCGCCCTCGGCTAGCGGGCCGGCGGCTCGCCGCCGGGGGGCACCTCGGGAGCGGCGGGCGCCATCGCGCGCCGGACGGCGGCCAGCAGGTCGCGCGTGGTGAAGGGCTTGCCCAGGAACGGCGTGGACGGGTCGACGTCGGCGCCGGGGTAGCCGGACATGAGCAGCACGTGCGTCCCCGGGTGCGCCGCCACGAACTCGCGGGCGAGCGACGGCCCGTCGAGGCCCGGCATCACGCAGTCGGTGATGAGCAGGTCCACCGGGTCGGCCCCGGGCGCCCACCGTCCGAGCGCGTCGGCGGCGCTCTGCGCTTCGTGCACGCGACACCCCTGGCGCGCCAACACGCGGCTGACCACGCGGCGCACGGTGGCCTCGTCGTCCACCACCAGCACGCTGAGGCGGAGGCCGAGGTCCGACGCCCCGGCGGCCGTCGCGCCCTGGGCGGGACCGGGCGGCAGGTCGGGGGCGGCGGCCGCGTGCGGGGCGCACGGGTGGTGGGGCAGGCAGACGTGGCAGGTGGTGCCCGCGCCGGGCGCGCTCTCCAGCCACACGTGGCCGCCCGACTGCTGGACGATGCCGTAGACGGTGGCCAGCCCGAGCCCGGTGGCCAGCCCGAGCCCGGTGCCCAGCCCCACCGGCTTGGTGGTGAAGAACGGCTCGAAAGCCCGCGCGGCCGTCTCGGCGTCCATCCCCACGCCGGTGTCGGCGACCGACAGGTGGACGTACCGGCCGGCGGGCACCGGCCCGGGCGGCGCGTCCGCCCCGACCGCGAGCGGCTCGACATCGACGGTGAGCGTGCCGCCGCGCGGCATGGCGTCGCGGGCGTTCACGGCCAGGTTGACGAGCACCTGCTCCAACTGCGAGCGGTCCGCGAGCACGCACCCCGCGCCCGCGGCGGGCGCGACCGCGAGCGTCACGCCCGACCCCACGAGCCGGCGCAGCATCTCCTCCGTGTCGAGCGCGAGCGCGCCCACGTCCACCACCTCGGGGCGCAGCACCTGGCGGCGGCCCACGGCCAGCAGTTGCCGCGTGAGCGTCGCCCCGCGGGCCGCGGCGCGGAGGATCTCGCGCACGTCGTCCTCGGCCGGGCCGCCGGCCGGCATCGCCGCGAGCGCCAGCTCCCCGAACCCGGCGATCGCGCTCAGGATGTTGTTGAAGTCGTGCGCCACCCCGCCGGCGAGCTGGCCCACGGCCTGGAGCCGCTCCGCCTGGCTCACGCGCTGCTCCAGCCGCAGTTCGTCGGTGAGGTCGCGCGCGTTGGCCACGAGCCCGCGGACGCCCGGCTGGTGGCGGCGGTCGGTCAGCCGCACCTCCAGCGTGCGCCACGACCCGCCGATGTGGCGGAAGCGCACGCGCAGCACGGCCGGCGGCGCGCCGGGCGCCGCGGCCGCGAAGGCCCCCCGGAGCGCGGCCACGTCGTCCGGGTGGACGAGCGCGAAACACACACACCCGGCGAACGCGCCGGGCCGGGCGCCCAGCACGGCCTGGAACGACGGGCTGGCGTAGCGGGTCGTGCCGTCCGCGTCGAACACCGCGATCAGGTCGGCCGCGTGCTCGACCAGCGCGCCGAAGCGCTCCACCTCGTCGCGGTGCGCGGACTGCGCGTCGTACCGGGCGGTGACGTCGTCCACGGTGACGACCACCTCGGCCGCCGCGCCGGCGGCGTCGCACACGACGGCGGCGCTGTAGCTCCCGACGAACAGCCGGCGCCCGGTCGCGCGCTCGCTCACCACGTACTCCTCGCCGCGCACCGCCCGGCCGGCGAGCGCGCGGACCGCCGGCCACTCGTCCGGCAGGTCCTCGGCGCCGTCGCCCACGCGGGTCTTCCGGAAGAGGGTGGGGTAGGCCGCGAACACGGCCACGGCGTCCGCCCCGTCGGGGAGCCCGTGCATCCGGGCGAGCGCAGCGTTCACCGCCAGCACGCGCCGCCCCCGGTCGACGACCAGCACCCCCTGCGCGATGGTGTCGAGCAGGACGCGGGTGCGCGCCTGCTCCCGGGCCGCCTCGTCCGGTGTTGTCGCCACGCGTCGCCCCCGGCGGCCCTCGGGACCCGCGCCGGCGCCGGCGCCGGGGGTTACCGAGGGCCGCGCTCGAATCCGCCATCCGCCGCCCGGGCAACATGGGGTGCGGCGTGCATCTTGACCAGACCGCCGCCGCCCCCGTCCGCCTCCCGTCCCCCGCCCCGTGCGCTCCGTTACCGACCGTTACCTGCCGCCCGACCGCGACGCCTTCGCGGCCGCCGAACCGCCCACGGGGCGCGTGATCGTCATCGCCCCGACGCGGGCGGCGTGCGAGACCATCGAGCTCGCCGTCGGGCTCCACCTCGACACCTACCTGGAGCGGCACCACGGCGCGCGCGTGCGCGAGCTGGCCCGCTCCGGGCGCGGGTTCGGGATCGTGGCCGGGACGGGGACCGGGAAGACGCTCGCGATCCGGCCCATCGCGGAGGAGATCGTGCGGGCGCCGCTCAAGGTCGGGGTGGTCAACCGCGAGCGCGAGGCCACGCCCGAGCTGCCCGAGCAGAACGTGGTGATCGTGACCACCGGCATCGCGCGGCGCTGGTTCCAGGACGGCGACATCCAGCCGCGCGACACGCTGGTGGTGGACGAGATCCACCAGACGAGCGCCGAGCTGGAGCTCTGCCTCGCGTTAGGCAAGCGGGTGGGCTGCCGCTACGTCTGGCTGTCGGCGACGGTGGACCCGAGCTTCTACGCCGCCTACCTGGGCTCGGCCGACGTGCTGGAGGTCTACTCCTTCGACCCCAGGCGGGCGGCCAAGGTGGTGGTCGAGGACCGCACGCCGGTGGGTTTCCTCGACGACCGGTTCCTGCAGAGCGTGCAGAAGGGGCGGCGCGGCGTCGGCGTCTTCCTCCCCACGCGCGCCGGCGTGGAGGAGACGGCGGCGAGCGTGGCCCAGCGCTACCCCCGCATCAACGCCGCCTACTACCACGGCGGCGAGCCGATCCGCGTCATCCGCCCCTTCCTCGAGGGCGCCGAGCAGAAGCCCTACGTGCTGGCGATGACGGCGGCCGGACAGAGCGCGCTCAACGTGCAGGGGCTGGACACGGTGGTCATCGACGACACGCGCTTCACCAACGTCGTCGAGCGGGGGCGCAACGTGCTCACGCGCACGCACCTCGGGCCCAACGAGATCCTGCAGATGGCCGGCCGCGTGCACGGGCGCGTGGAGGGCGGCCGGGTGTTCATCCTCAGCGACCGCGACCTGGACTTCGCGTCGCTGCGCCCCGTGGAGCCGGAGTTCCAGCTCGCCGGGGACTCGGAGCGGGTGGCGCTCACGTGCGCCGCGTTAGGCGTGCGCGCCGACGAGCTGGAGCTGCCCGTACGCCTCGACCGCGCCGCCTACCGCCGGGCCTTCGAGAAGCTGCAGGGGCGGGGGATCGTGGACGAGCGCGGGCAGCTCAGCCCGTACGGCAAGGCGGTGGAGGCGCTGCCGGTGGAGCGCGCGTGGGCCGAGCTGCTCGTCAACGCCGACGACGCGCTCGTGCCGTTCCTGGCCGTGGCGAGCGCGGTCGAGAGTCTGCACCGGATGACCCGCGAGGACCGCGACCTCGACGGGCTGGTGGTGCGCGGGTCCGACCACCTGACGGCCTACAACGTGTACGCCGAGGCGTTCCGCGAGGCCGGTTACGTGGGCGAGGTGTACGGGCTCGCCCGGCACCTGTTCGACCCGGAGCGCGTGGAGCGGTGGGCCGAGCGGCGCGGCGTGCTGGTGAAGAGCGTGGAGGACGCGGCGCTGGCCATGGCGAGCGTCTACCGCTCGTTAGGCCTCGAGCTGCCGGCGCGCATGCCGTGGGCCAACGAGCAGGTCTACCGGCAGTTCGCCGACCTGCTCGCCCGCTACATGCCGTTCGACCTCGTGCTCGACGGCGAGACGGCGTGGGGGGAGGAGGCGCGCGTCAGCAAGACGAGCGTGTGCGGCAGTTGGGGCGCGGTGGCCGGGTCGCTCCGCTTCTTCGCCGACCGGTTCGGGGTGCCGCGCGCCTCCATCGAGGGGACGCAACTCGCCCCCGACCTCCTGCGCCGCCACGCCACGCTCGGCGAGGCCGCGGTGGCGTACGACGCGCGGCGGCGCACGCTCGCGCGCACGCGGCGGGCGACGTATTTCGGCTTCGAGTTGGAGCGCGAGGTCGAGGCGCTGGACGCGTGGGACGAGGCCGACGCGCCCGCCGCCGAGCGCGCGCTGGCCGAGGCGATGGCGCGCGGCGAGGCGCGGCACCTGGCCGTGCGCCGCAACGCCTTCGCCATCGAGCAGGCACGCGAGGTGTGGCGGCGCTCGGGCGGGCGCACCGCGCGGCTCGGAGAGCGGGAGCTGGCCGCCCTCTACGCGGAGCAACTGCGCGGGGTGCGTTCGCTGGAGGAGTTCCGGCAGCGCCCGCTGCGCCTGGACCTCGACGCGCTCGTGCCTGCGGCCGAGCGCGAACGCTACCTCGCCCTCCCCGACGCGGCGAGCCTGCGCGGGCGCGAGGTGGAGCTCCAGTACGACGTGGAGACCGGCGAGGACGGCGCGCCGTACGGCGTGGTGCGGCTCCGGCTGCCCGAGAAGCTGGCGCGCACGCTGGTCGAGGAGGAGATCCCCGAGCTCGACCGGCCGGTGCGGTTCGTGGTTATGCGCGGGCCGCGCGGGGCGGTGCGGGCGGACTCGCTCGCCGAGCTGCAGGAGCGGCTCGACCTGCCCTGGTCGCCGGACGAGGTGAGCGAGGCGGGCGACGGGGCCGGGGACCGCGAGCAGGCCCGCTCGGAACGCGACTTCCGCCGCCGCGAGCGCGACGAGCGGTCGACGGCCAACGCACTGCACCGCCACGCGCGCGACGGCGGGCGGGGGCGGCGTGGGCCCGGGGGGCCGGGGCGGCGTCGGGGGCGCTAGCCGGTCGAGTTTGGGGAGCCCGCAACGGCGGAGACCATGGGGTCCCACGTTCGGACCCCCCAGTCCACCACATCCCGGCCAGGCTGACGCATACGGCGCCGTCTGATCGGCAGCCGCACGTCGCAAGTCGTTTACCGACAACGCCATCCACCGGCCCGGCCGCGCCCGGTTGACATTAGGACTGGCCGGTCCTAGTTTCCTGCTCGTGACGGAACGCCGCCTCCAGATCATCGACGCCGCCGGCCGGCTGATGGGCCAGCGCGGCTTCGCGGGCACCTCGGTCGACGACGTGATCCGCGAGGCCAAGCTCAGCGGCAAGAGTCACTTCTATCACTACTTCCGCTCCAAGGACGAGCTCGGCTACGCGGTGTTGTCGCGCCAGTTCGAGCGGTTCGCCGAGCGCGGGCTGGCCGTGCTGCGCGAGCCGATGATCGACCCGCTGGAGCGACTGACGCTGTTCATCGACACTCTGGTCGCGCTGCAGGTGGCGCGCGGGTGCCGCGGCGGGTCGCCGCTCGGCCCGCTAGCCGCCGAGTTGGCCGACGGCCACGACGGGTTCCGCGAGCGCATCGCGCTGGTCTTCGAGCGCTGGGCGGCGCAGCTCCGCTCGCTGCTCTGGGAGGCGCGGCCACACCTGCACGACGACGTGGACACGGGGCGGCTCGCCCGCTTCGTGATCGCCACGCTCGAGGGCGCGCTGCTGATGGCGCGCGTGCACCGCGACCCGGCGGCGCTGGAAGGGGTGGCCTACGACCTCAAGCGATTCGTCGCGATGCACGTGCGCGAGCCCGGGGCACTCGCCGGCCCGGTGCCCGCGCCGGCGGCGGAGCGGTCCGGCGAGCGGGCGCGCGCGCGCGGGCTGCCGGCCGGCGACGCGGACGAGGTGCTGGCGGCCGTGGGATGACGCCGCGCCGCACGGGGCGGCGCGCGCGAAGGGACGGGGCGGTGGGCAGTCTGACGCGACACCAGGGCGGGGGCCGGGACACATGATCGCAGGCACGAGCGCAGCGAACAGCGTGGCGAGCACCACAGCACCCGCGGCAGGCCCGGGCGACCGGGACTGCCGCCGCAGCCAGTTCGAGCGCGAGGCGCTCCAACACCTCGACGCGCTCTACGGCTTCGGCCTCAAACTCGCGCGCTCGCGCGACGACGCCGAGGACCTGGTGAGCGACACGCTGCTCCGCGCCTTCGAGCGCTGGGAGCAGTACCGGCTCGGCACCAACATCCGCGCCTGGCTGTTCACGATCCTCTACCACGTGTTCGTGAGCCGCAAGCGCCGGATCGACGCGCGCGAGGTCACGCGCGCCGAGGACGCCGACGGCTGGACCGGGCCCGAGCCGGTGGGCGACGCCAACCCCGAAGGAACGTTCTACGACTCGTTCCTCGACGAGGAGATCACGCGGGCGATCGCCGCGCTCCCGCTGGAATACCGATCGGCGGTGGTACTGAGCGACGTCCAGGGGCTGCGCTACGCCGAGATCGCCGAGGTGCTGCGCGTGCCCGAAGGCACCGTCAAGTCGCGCCTCTTCCGCGGCCGCCGGATCCTGCAGCGCAAGCTGCGCGGCTACGCCGTCGAGATGGGCTACGTGCGCGTCGGGCTGAACGCGGCATAGTGGAGGGATCGGGCGAACAGGGTGCTACGAACAGGATGAGGCGAACGGGGTGTGGCGGATGGAACAGGGGTACGGTGGCGTTTTGGAGCGATCCTGACAACAACGGCTGAACGGCGGTCGTGGAGCGGACGGGGGCACGGCGGTAACCGCCGTGCCCCCGTCTGCCGTTAGGCCGCACGTCTGCCGCCGTACCCAGGATCGCCCCAAACCCCCGCCCCACCCAGGCTCCGTCCGCCGTATCCTGTTCGATCCACCCTGTTCGTTTCACCCTGTTCGTCGTTCTCCCTTTCTCCGTGCTCTTCCAAGTAGCCGTCGGCTCCGCGAACCCCGTCAAGCTCGCCGCCGCCCGGGCCGTGCTCGGCCGGGCCTTCCCCGGGAGCACCGTCACCGCCGCCCCCGTGCCGAGCGGCGTCCCCGACCAGCCGTGGGGCGACGAGCAAACCCGCCGCGGCGCCGAGAACCGCGCCCGGGCGGCGTTGGCCACCCTCGGCGGCGCCTCCGACGCGCTCGGCGTCGCCTTCGAGGGCGGGGTGGTCGCGGAAGCCGACGGCCGTGTGCGCACCTGCGCCTGGGCCGCCGTCGCCACATCCGACGGCGCGGTGCACGTCGGCGGCTCGCTGGCGATGCCGCTGCCGCCGGTGCTCGCCGCCCGCCTGCGCGCCGGCGAGGAGCTCGGCCCCGCGACCGACGCCGTCGCGGGGACCGTCAACATCAAGCACGCCGGCGGCGCGGTCGGCGTGCTGACCGCGGGACTCGTGGACCGCCAGCAGGCCTACGAGGTGCTGCTCGCCTACGCCCTCGCCCCGCTGCTGGCGCCGGCGTTCTGGGCGCCCGATTTTCGCGGCGCCGGAGCGGAATCCGCGTAGCCCGCGCGGTGTAGATTGGGCGGCACGATGCCCGCTCCCGCCCTCGACCCCGCCCGCTACGTCCGCAAGGGTTTCGGCCTCAAGGCCGAGGTCCAGGGGACGCTCGCCGCCGACTACGACGGGCGGCTGGTCGACCTGCTGCGCGCGCGCGACTACGCGCTCGAGGCGGGGGGCGTGACCGTGCGACTGGCGCGCGAGTTCGGGTTCTGCTACGGCGTCGAGCGCGCCGTGGACTACGCCTACCAGACGCGCGCCAAGTTCCCCGACCGCCGCGTGTGGCTCGCCGGCGAGATCATCCACAACCCGCACGTCAACGCCCGGCTGCGCGAGATGGGCGTCGGGTTCCTCGGCGCCGCCCCGGTCGCGCCGGACGTGCCGGCGTTCGACTACGCGCCGGTGGCCGCGGGCGACGTCGTCATCCTGCCCGCGTTCGGCGTCACCATCCACGACTTCGAGGCGCTGCGCGCCATCGGGTGCGTGGTGGTCGACACCACCTGCGGCTCGGTGCTGAACGTCTGGAAGCGCGTCGAGGCCTACGCGCGCGACGGGTTCACCGCGCTCATCCACGGCAAGTACTACCACGAGGAGACGCGGGCGACGGCGAGCCAGGTGCAGAAGCACCCCGGCGGCCACTACCTCGTGGTGCGCGACCTCGCCGAGGCGCAGCTCGTGTGCGACTACGTCGAAGGGCGCGGGGACCGCGACGCGCTGCTGGCGCGCCTCGCCCGGGGCGCGTCCCCGGATTTCGACCCGGACCGCGACTTACAGCGCGTGGGCGTGGCCAACCAGACCACGATGCTCGCGCGCGAGTCGCTCGCCATCGCCGACCTCGTGGGCGCGGCGTTCGAGCGCGCGCGGGGCGCCGAGTACCGCGCCGCCAATTTTCGCTCGTTCGACACGATCTGCTCGGCCACCCAGGACCGGCAGGACGCCGTCGAGGCCCTGCTCGCCGAGCCGCTCGACGTGATGCTCGTGGTGGGCGGCTACAACTCCAGCAACACGATGTCGCTCGCCGCCCTGTGCGCCGAGCACGTGCCCACGTACCACATCGAGAGCCCGGAGGCGCTCGACGTCGAGGCGGGGACGGTGCGCTACCGCCCGGCCGGCGCGCACACCGCGGAGCAGACCGCGACCGGGTGGCTGCCGGACGGCGCGGTGCGCGTGGGGCTCACGGCTGGCGCCAGCACGCCCAACAGCAAGATCGGCGAGACGGTGGCGCGGCTGCTCGCGCTGCGCGGCGTGGACGCGGGCGCGCTGGTCGCCGCCGCCGACGCCGCGCTCCCCGCCGACCTGCGCCCCGAGGCGGCCTAACCGGCGGTGAGGCCCGGGGGCGCCTGACCGGCGCCCCGCCGGCGCGAAGCGTGCGGACCGCGGGGCGCATGACCGACATCCCGCCCGCCGCGTCGCCCGCCCCTGGTTCGCCCTCCGCGCCCGTCATCCTCGAGGCCGGCGGCGCCCTCGTCGCCATCAGCGACGCGGCGCACGGCCGCATCGTCCGCCTCCGCCTGGCCGGGCGCGACTGGCTCGCGGGGGACGGGATCGCCGAGTGGCTCGCGGCCGGCGGCGCGGACACGGGTGAAGCCGGTGGCGCGGCGACCGAGCGCCTCCCCGGCGCAGCCGCGGCACGGACCCGGTGGACGGGGTCCCCGCAGCCGTTCGCCTTCGAGCGGACCGTGACGGTCGCGCCGGACGGGGCGGTCCGGGCCGAGTACGTGCTGACGTCGCACGCGACCGAGCCGACGGCGTTCCTGTGGCAGGCGCGAACCGCGCTCGGCTGCCCGCCCAACACCCGACTCGACCTGCCGGTCGCCGCGCGCGTGCGGGTGTGGGACGCGCGCGGCGTGCAGCTCGGGGGGCGCGGCGCGCGCCACCGGTGGCCCGCGGTGCGCGTGGGCGGGCCCGACGCCACCCGCTTCGGCCCGCGCGAGGTGGACCTGACCTTCCCCGCCCTGGCCGCGCGCCGGATGGGTGAGGGTGCGGCGTCGTACGCGGCCGCGTTGGTGCTCGACCTCCCGCAGCCCGCCGGCGGCGGGGTGCGGCTGGGCGTCGAGCAGGACGGGGCGCGGCTGGAGCTCGCCACCGACCCGGCCGCGGTGGCGCACGCCGCCCTCTGGCTGGACGTGGAGCCGGCCCGGGCGTCGCTCACGCTCGCGCCGGCGATCGGGGCGGGGCTGGCGCTGCCTGGCGCGGCGGCCGGGGACGCGGGGGCGGGGTGGGAGCCGGCGACGCTTGCGCCGGGCGAGACGCGGCGGTGGGCGGTGACGTGGCGCGGGCGGGCGGCCCCAGTCGGAGTCTGACGACGCGCTGGCCGGCGGCGTGCATTACAGGCCAGGCACGAAAACGCCTGGCGCATCGTTCGCCGCTCAGCCGACCCCGTCGCCCCGCGAGCCGCCCATGACCGACCGTCGCCCCGCCCGCTCGTTCGCCGCCGCGCGCGCCGCGCGCACCGCCGCGCTCGGCATCGCCCTCGTGGCCGGCCTCGCCGCGCCGGGCGCCGCGCAACCGCGCCAGGGGACGGCCGGGGTTGCCCCGGCCGCGGCCGTCCATCGCGCCGCACGCGCGGCCGTCCCGACCGGCACCGCGCCCGACCCGCGCCTCG
>ERZ1066118.1147-NODE-1147-length-18346-cov-8.682467_pt1 | contig 18346 bp, 15 predicted proteins | sample MGYA00382765_ERZ1066118 | MGnify/ENA primary metagenome ERZ1066118 (study PRJEB33369, sample SAMEA5778348) | biofilm metagenome | biome: Industrial cooling water; feature: Water cooling tower basin; material: Biofilm | place: United Arab Emirates | collected...
CCTGTAGCGCTACGGGTGTTGGCGGTTCGACGGGTTGTACGCAGGAAATGATCCGTAATGCATATGCGGACAGGAATGCCTCACCATCGGTTCGTTTTGGGGAGTTGATCGCGGCTGCGCGGGCGGAACGACTTTCTACGCTGGACGCGACTGCGGCTGAAGAGCAAGCGCGGGTTGAGGCTATTGAAAAGGAATATATGCAGCGGCTTGAGAAAGAGCGCAGCAGTGAGGCGGACGAGGCTACCGTGAGCAAACCGGACATCATCCAGCCTCGGTCAGGCGAGCAGCGCTAGTCTCTACGGTTTCGGTTCGGCTGCCAAACGGGCGTCGAATCAATGGCGAGATGAACGCGCAGCGGCTTCAAACGGTAGGACCCTGCATTGCGCGAGTCCGAGGTCACGGCTGCCCGAAGGCAGTTGATCGCAATCTGACCACGTGCGGACAACGAGGGGATCTGCATCTCGTGTTGCCGGCGATCCTGAGCGATCTGATCCGGGAGCTTTCCTTCCCGCTTTGCAGTAGCATCGACCTCGCGGGTATATCTAGCGATCGACTGGTTGATAAGCGCAGTGTAATTAGGCGCGTCGTCCGATGGCGCGCCGAGCTGTCCAATGCGTTGCGACACTGCTTCCAGCGCGATGACGCACAGCATCGCGCGGTTATAAGGTGCAGTTGTGGCGTCCATCATGCCCAGATTGCCGAGCGACAAGGCACGCGCCGCCTGCCTTTCCTCGCTGCTGATCGCGCGCTGCGTTGCGCTTCCGCTGCCGACGTAAGATTCCCGGTCGGCACCCGTATCGCAGCCCGCGGTCAAGCAGAGCAGCCCAGCGAGGAATAGCCGGCAACACCTGTCTTTCTTCATCCGGGCGTCATACGCGCGCCCGGGATTTGCGCAAACAAGGGATTGTTCCTATCGGCGGCGCATGCAACGGAGACCTTTTCGGCGTTTGACGCGGCTAACGCCCGCGTTCGCATTGGTAACGGCCCTATTGATCGTGCTATGGCTGGCAGGCGGGGCCTCGCGGGCCGATGTGATGGGCCAGGCTTTGGTGAGAGTCGCTGCATGGCTGGTGTTGATCGCGGCGATCCTGGGCGGGCAAACGCCTGATTTGCGGAACACCAGACTGCCAGCGGCGCTGTTGGCAGCTACGATCGCGTTGATCGCGCTTCAGCTTGTGCCGCTGCCCCCGCCGCTATGGATCGCGCTGCCGGGGCGCGAAATCTTCGTGCGCGCCGCTGAAGTCGCAGGTGAAACACAGCCTTGGCGACCGATTAGCATCTCGCCCGCCCTGACGCTCAATTCTCTGATGTCGCTCGTTGTGCCCGCCGTCGTGCTGTATCTGGCGACGAGGCTAGAGCCCAACGAACACTGGCGGCTGCTCAAGCTGATCGCGGCCTTAATCGCCGCAAGCGCTTTGCTAGCCCTGACCGAGTTCACCGGCCAGTCTCTCGATCATCCCTTCGTCAACGACATTCCAAAAATGATAAGCGCCAATTTCGCGAATCGAAACCATCTGGCGCTTTGGCTCTCCTTCGGAATCGTCGCGAGCTTCGCTCTGGCTTCCGATGGCCGAATGCCGAAATGGGCCGGCGTGGCGGCTATAGTGTCCGCTGTTTTTCTCGGTTTAGGCATCTTGGCAACGGGATCGCGGGCCGGCCTGCTGCTGGCTCTGGTAGCCGCGATCATCGGCGTGGCATTGGGGCGCGACGCCCTTTCCACCGCTCTGAAATCGCTTTCGCCGCGCGCCCGGATCGTCTCGGTAGCTGCAGTGGGCGCCTTTGTTGCCGGCCTGTTGACCCTAGCTATTTCATTCGATCGGGCCGCATCCTTCGATCGAGTAACGACGCTCTCGGTAGAAGATGATCTGCGGATTCGCTCGCAACCTTTCGTTATTCGGACGCTCGTCGACTATTTTCCCGTGGGCGCTGGCTTTGGGACGTTCGATCCGGCCTATCGGATCAACGAACCGGATGAACTCTTGTCGCCGAAGTATCTCAATCGCGCGCACAACGATTGGGTCGAGGTCGTCTTCGAGGGAGGCCTGGTGGGGGCGGCGCTGCTCACAGCCGCGCTGGGGTGGTTTCTCGCCCAGTCGTATCGGGTTTGGCGAAACGAGGCAAAGCCGATGCTCCCCAGGATCGGGTCGGCCTTCATCGGCCTGACGATGATCGCCAGCGCGTTCGATTATCCCGCCCGCACCCCGCTCATCATGGCCCTCCTTGCCATCGCGGCCGTCTGGCTATCTGCCCGGCAAGAGCGCCCCCGGTCGAGTCCGCGTTCGTCCGAGTCGGCTTTACGGACCGACGAGCCATCCCTATAGGCCCGCTGACGCGATCACTGGACCGCTTGAATATGTCACGGATTTTGCTTTCATTGTTTGCGGCGGCGGTGGTTGCGTCTTGCGCTTCCCGCCCCGCCTTGCAATCGACGCAAAGGCTCACGGTGGTGAGCGGCGAGACCGCCTTGCCTGCACCCGCTCGCACCGATCTCGTTTCTGCCGATCGTCTCACGCTGGTTGGCCCGCTTGATACCATCAGCGTGGATGTCTTCGGTGTGCCCGAGTTGACCCGCACGATCCAGGTGGATGCGTCTGGGCGGATCTCGATGCCATTGATCGGCACTCTCGATGCCGGCGGCAAGACCTCGGGCGAGCTTGCCGCCGACATCGAGCAGGCCCTTGCTGGCCGATTTGTCCGGGATCCCGATGTTAGCGTGAACATCAGCACATCTGTCAGCCAGGTAGTCACGGTAGATGGCCAAGTTGTCGAGCCCGGGCTTTACCCTGTTACCAACCAAATGACCTTGTTACGGGCTGTAGCGTCCGCACGCGGCTTGACGGAATTCGCCAAGCAGGATGACGTCGTGATCTTGAGGACAGTGAACGGCCAAAAACTGGCGGGCCTGTACAACATCCACGCCATTCGCCGCGGCGTCTACGACGATCCCGCAATATTTGCGAACGACGTGGTCGTCGTTGGCGACAGTCCGGCACGTCGCCTGTTCCGCGATCTTGTTGGACTTGCCCCAGTACTCGCGGCGCCCATAGTCGCGATTTTGCCCTGATCGGTCGTGATGAGAATAATTCCAAATCGTATCGAGCCGCTCGTGGCGGAAACTTTGGCGCGCAAGGACGCGGGTGAAGGCGGATCCGAGTCGGTCTTGCGCCAATATCTCCAGATCGTCGTGCGCAGGCGTTGGGTGCTGGCTGGCGTGATCGTCGGGGCCCTTGCTCTGGGCTTGGTGCTGACCTTCCTGATGACGCCCAAGTACACGGCCAGTTCGACAATCGAAATTTCCCGGGAAGCCGACCAGGTCACGAGCTTCGAAGGGGTGGAGCGCGACGTCAGCATCGCCGACCAGGAATTCTATCAGACCCAATACGGGTTGTTGCGTTCGCGCTCACTGGCGGAGCGTGTCGCGACCGAGCTGCGGCTCGTCGACGATCCGGCCTTCTTCCGCCTATTCAAGGCGATGGATGAAGACGAACCTGCATTTCAGCTGGTGAATAACCGGTTCCAGGCCAGGGGGCGGGAAGATCGTCGGCGCGTCGCCGGCGAGATCCTTCTCAAGAACCTGGCGGTTGAGCCGACGCGGTTGAGTCGCCTTGTCGAGATCGGTTTCACCAGCCCTGAGCCTGAGCTCTCGATGCGCGTCGCCAATGCCTGGTCTGCGAACTTCATCGAGTCCAATCTCGAGCGCAAGATCGAGTCCACGTCTTACGGCACCAAGGTCCTGCAAAGACAGTTGGCCGAATACAAGGAGCGGCTGGACGAATCGCAACGGCAGTTGGTGGCCTACGCATCGAGCCAGGAGATCATCAATCTCCCCGCGCAAAGTGGTCCGGGCGGCACCACGCAGGAGCGCTCGATAGTTGCCGACGAACTCGCGGCACTCAATGGCGCGCTCAGCGAAGCGGTCGCAGACCGCATCCAGGCCGAGGCGCGTTTCCGCAACGCCGGCGGCTCTGGAAGCACGGCCGAGGCGTTGGCCAACAGCGCGATCAATAACCTTCGCCAGCGCCGCGCCGAGCTGGCGGCGGAATATCAGCAACTCATGGTTCGATTCGAACCCGGTTACCCTGCGGCCCAGGCCATCGCCGATCAGATCGCCGACCTCGATCGCTCGATCAGGCGGGAAGAAGGCAGGGTGACCGCTTCTCTCGGCGCGCAATATCGCCAAGCGGTGCAGCGTGAGAACGCGCTGCAGGCGCAGGTCAACCGGCTCAAGGATGAGTTTCTGGATCTCCGCAGACGATCGATCCAGTACAACATCTTCCAGCAAGAGGTGGATACGAACCGCGCCCTCTACGATGGCTTGCTGCAGCGCTTCAAAGAGATCGGAGTCGCTGGGGGCATTGCGGTCAACAATGTATCCATCATCGACGAAGCCGAGCTGCCTCTTGAGCCCTCGAGCCCGCGCCTTTTGCTAAATCTGGCGCTTGCGCTGCTGGCGGGGTTGGTTCTCGGAGTAGCGGCGGCGCTGGGCCTCGAGCAGCTCGACGAACGGATATCGGATCCTGGCGACCTCAATCGTCGCCTAGGTCTGCCGTTCCTCGGCTCCGTGCCGCCCGTCGTGGACATTGAGCCAGCCGAGGCGCTTCGCGATCGCAAATCCGAACTCGTCGATGCTTACCTAGCCGTGCAGACGAACCTCGGGTTCTCGACCGAGCATGGCGTTCCGCGCAGCTTCTCGGTCACCTCGTCGCGTCCCGCCGAAGGCAAATCCACGACCGCGCTGGCGCTGGCGACGACGCTCACACGCTCGGGCCGGAAGGTGATACTCGTGGATGGCGACATGCGCTCGCCCTCGGTGCATCACCTTGGCGGCGTCCAGAATGTGCGGGGCCTGAGCAACTATCTGGCGGGCGAAGAGGACATCGCCTCGCTTACCTTCGTGATCGAAAAACTCGGCCTTACCGCTTTGAGCGCTGGCCCGGCTCCACCAAATGCCGCCGAGCTCCTAATCGGCGGTCGTCTGGCATTATTGCTCGAGAAGCTGTTGGCGGACTATGACCATGTCATCGTCGACAGCCCCCCGGTGCTCGGGCTCGCGGATGCCCCGCTAATTGCGCGGCAGGCGGAAGGGGTGGTCTATGTCATCGAGGCGAACGGGGTCGGCTCGGCTCAAGCCAGCAATGCGCTGCATCGTTTGCAGACCGCCGGCTGCAAGGTCTTTGGCGGCGTGTTGACAAAGTTCGATGCACGCAAAGCCCAATATGAATACGATTACGGCTATGACTACGGCGACAAACCGCAACCCGCGTGAGTTGGCAGGCCGGGATATCCGCTCGTCGAGAACACTTTCGCGCCCTGTCCGCTTTGGCCTCGTCGGCCTCATTGTGTTGGTTGGCGGGCTCGGCTTTCTGACTGACTTTTCGCGCGTATTGGCGCGGGTGGATCCGGTCCGGGCGGCATCAATCGGATTGCCCAACGGCCAGACCTTGGCTGCGGCAGCTGGGCGCCACATCTTCCAGAATCCCGACAGGGAAACCAGGACACAAGCTGCGGCGCTTGCGCGTGAAGCTCTTCGACTCGACCCCACCGCAACCGAAGCATTGCAGACGTTGGCATTGGTTGCGCAGCTTGAGAACGACCAATCCAAGCTGGGTCCATTGCTAAGCTATTCCTTCGACCTTTCGCGGCGGCAAGTTCGCGCCCATTTCTGGGGGATCGAAGAGGCCGTGACGCGGGGCGATGTTAAGCTGGCGTTGAAGCGTTACGACCTCGCGCTACGGGTTTCCGAAGCCGCCCAGACCAATCTCTTCCCGGTGCTCGCTTCTTCCACACGGGAGCCACTGGTTCGGCGTGAGCTGATAAATGTGCTGGCTGGCAGCCCGGACTGGGGTGACCGCTTCTTCACCCATCTGGCTGAAAACAGTTCGAGCGCGCCGGGGGCGGGGCAGCTATTCGCGGAAGCACGGTCACGAGGGATTGCCATCAGCAAGACGCAGTGGGCCACCCTAGTGAAGAGCCTCATCGCGCAGGAAGAATTCGATCAGGCGTGGTCGGCCTATCTGCAACTCAACCCGTCGGCTGCAAGGAACCGGTTGCGAGACCCGCGCTTCACGCGCGATCCGATAACGCCGTTCGAATGGGCGGTATCGGAGGAGATGGGGCTGTCCACATCGCTCCTAGCGCAGCCTGGCGGCGGGCGTTTCGAGGTGAGCGCCAGCCCCGGTTCGCGTGACATCGCGCTTGCGCAAATTCAGCTGCTTCCAAGCGGTCGATATCGCCTGTCGGGCGCTGGGGAGCTTGTCGTCGGGGAGTCGCCGCAAGCCTATTGGACGCTGGCGTGTCGGGGCGGTCGCGAATTGGCGCGGATCCCTGTCCGTGTAACCGGAGCCCGCATCAGCTTCGATGGCACCGCGTCCGTTGACACGGGTTGCCCACTACAGGATTTGCGCCTGCACGTTGGGTCGGAGATCGGGTCAGGCGATCTCACTCTCAGCTTCACCTCCGTGCAGCTCGAGCCGGTCCGATCGGGGAGGCCATAGGCGATGCGCGCATCTGTATTGATCCTGCTTGGGGCCACCTCGTGGTGGTACACATCGGACGGCAGGGCCCAACCTGTAACCGCTGGCGGCAACGCCGAGAGCGCAGTTGGGACTGTCGGCCAGCGTCAGGACGCCAGTGAAGCGGCCAAAGCCGGTGTGGCTCCTACGAGCCGGATCGCCAATCGGCTCGAGAACCGCGTCGAGAGCCGGATCGAAAACAGGATCGACGAAGAGTATCGTGGCGGCACGACCGGGACCGCCGCCGTTGCAGAAGCAGTCCAGCGATCGCGACGCGCGCAAAAGCCACGGTAGCGGGCGCCTGCAGCTTACTTTACGGGCTGTGTGGTCGCGCTTTCGTTTTCCGATCCGCGAGCAGAATGCGCCATGGGTAGGGCGACGCCCAAACTCGCAACATGCTCAGGACATGCATCCGAAGATAGCGCAGGGATTTTCGGCTTGCGCGTCTGGCGTCGTGGATGACCGCCAGGTCCGTGTCGACCTCGATCCGAAGGCCCTGATCAGCGAGACGCGCGCACAGATCGTAGTCCTCGCAGTAAAGGAAGAAGCGCTCGTCAAATCCTCCGGCCGCACGCCAGACGGGTGTCGGCAAAGCCATGAACATGCCTGCCACCCAAAAAAAACCATTCTCCAATTCGGGATCGATGATCTCCTTGCGTTTCGAGATCATTCGGTGGGCGATGGAAAAGACATCGAGGTTTCTTCGTACCGAGTCTTCCCGTTCGCCGCTGGAATTGAATACCAGGGGCGCACGCAGCCCGAGGCAGTGATCGGACTGACCAGCCAGCAAGCGCTCGATCAGGCTATCGTCCTGCAGTCTGATATCCGGATTGACTATGAGTACCCACGGGGTCTCGGCTTCCGCCAAAGCACGATTGTGGTTGCTCCCGAAACCGGCGGGCTCTGCATTGCGGATGACCTTGATATCGAGGGCGCTGAATGGCCGAAGGTCCATGACTTCGTCGGCCAGATTGAGCGTCAGGACGATGTGCAGCCGTCGCCGTGCGGTCTGGCGGATGAGGTCGCCAAGAAGGCGAGCCACCAGGTCCCCTTGCCCATGGCTGACGACCGACAGGGTGGCAAGTGGAGCAGGCCGGTCGCCCTGAGAGTGGCGCGCTTCTTGTCTGTCATGCGAGGATGCCGCAGGGTAGCGTGATGTCATTGAAAATGCTGCCGATAGGGGTAACGGGCGAGGCGTAGCGCGGTTTCCCTGGCCTGTCTGCTCACGGCCAGACACTGTTCCGGATCGCCCATCACCGCGACAATTCGGGCGGCATCCGCCGTCGCATCGCCGGAAAGGAAGAATCCATTTTCACCGTCAACGATGAGTTCCGGGATAGCGTTGACCGGCGTCACCCAACACACCAATCCACGGCACAAGGCATTGAGGATGCTGCCGCTCATCGGAACGACATACGGAGAGCTCTGGTAAGGCAGTATGGCATGCCCAGCGCCGCCGAATATGCCGTCCAGTTCGCTTGCTGGCGCGAACCCGTGATAAGTAACCTTCTCCGAAAAGCGCTCTTGCAGTCCGGCCAGATATTTTTCGTTCGCGCGTCCCTTTACGGCGCCCACAACATGAAGCTGGGTTTCGGGCCGAACCGCCCTGATCAGGCGGTGCAGTTCAAGGGCGCGCTCAAGACCCTTGTTCGGCCCGATGAATCCGAAATAGAGAGCGGCGGCCGGTGGAGGAACCCCGGCGGCCGGCCAGATGGCGGCTTCGTCTACGATATGCGGCATTACCTCCACATTCGCTCCGGGATAGCGGCGCAGAAGGGCGGTGGCGCCTTTGTGAGACAGGACGAACGCGCGCCGCAGGCGTTTGATGGCACGCCCCTGCAAGCCAAGCGACCTCGCGTACCAGTCGAAACCCCGGGCCAGCCTGTTCAGCGCGGCGCTCTGAAATGCGAAGTATGGAAAGGACGTAAAGGGTGGGTCGTGCAATGTCGCGTCAATGGCCCGCGAGCGGTGCCGTTGCAGCGTTGACAAAGCCAGGCGTTCAGGGTGCTGGAAAATCCCCAGTTGGACGTGAAATTCGTCATCGCTCCGCGGTCGGAACCGGCCGGTGATCACCGCCTCCGGATCCAGGACCTCATAGCCGCAGGGATCCAGGACAAGATCGTGGAACACCTCGGCATAGGCGGTGATGCCAGAGCGCTCTTGCCGGCGAAACACATGGAAACGGCGGGTATCGCTCATCCCGCAGCGGGCCTTGGCTCATGATGACGCGGGGCGCGCTGCCGAAAAACCATGCAGAAGCCAACGAGAAAGATGGTATTGATAAATAGAAGAGCGAATTCATTGGCGACGCCGCTGGTCATTGGATAAAAGAGCATCGCCAAGCCGAAATAACGCGCAATGCCGTCTCCTAAGAACCGAGACAGCCACAATACTCCCGCGACCGTCGCGAAGATGAGCCCCAATGTCATTGCGAAATCGAAGTTCGAAACATTCCAGCTCATAAAGAGGTTGCCCGGAATGCCGGTCATAAATGTTGAGTGGCCATCATACGCGTTGTTGCCGGAAATGAGCACCCGTTCGGGTGTTATCAGTGGCGCAACCCTGCTGCCGAGGACGCTGACCAAGCCTTGCTTGAGGAAATACGACGATTCGAGCGCGCTTGATGCCCACTGAAACGAGCGTTCGTACTGCTGGATGTAGGCAAAATTCGAGAACGAGGATAAGCGTCCGATAAATCGGCCAAAAATCAGTTCCCACACCGTGAGGTCGGTCTCCAGATCGCCGCGCAGTTGCCCGCGGAAACGATAGAGAGCCCCGATGGTGAATGGAACGATCGGCAGCGCGCCGAGAACAAGCCAGGGAGCCTTTCGGTAGGTCGTGATAATCTCGCGATGGTATTTGGCCGTGAAGGCGATGATCACATAGGTGAAAGCGCCCAGGCCTGCTCGGAGAAAGCCCACGGTGATCATCAATCCTGCAGCGAGCAGGTCAGTGGGGGCATGTTTTCGCGTCGCGAGAATAAAGAATGCGCCGACATAAAAGGGGTCGATGCGATTGAGAACCTGGATCAGGGGCTGGACGAGAGCAGGAGCCTGATAGGTCTCCTGATCCATCACTCCGACCCCGAAAAGAACGGTGACTGCGATGTGAGCACCGAGAGTACTCACGAACAGAAAGATCAGGGGGCCAGTGCCCACGATGAACACCTCGCGTGGCTCCACGCGGTCGATGGCTGCCGCGATCCGCCACAAGGCCAGATACGGCAATAAACTGCACACTAGTACAAAGACTAACTCGCCAGTTAATAGAAATACCGGTTGAGGAAAAAAGTCGCCATTGAATTGCCCAAGCACGAGGCAATAAACAAAACTTGCTAAAGTGGCCACCAAGAAAAGCAGATAAACCAGCCGCAAAGGGTGATTGGAAGTTGAAGTCATGTTATAGTTCCGTTCCGCACTTCGGTGGCGGCATGGGATTTCGTCATGCGACGGAAAATCACAAGATGAGCGGTCGAGGCGAGAAGGACAAACGGCAAAATCTTGAAAAGTCGCGTAAAAGCCCCGTCGTAGGACGAAAAGAAATACTGGGCCGGCAAGAGCGTCGCGACGCTCACGCATCCAGGTAGCAGAAGTGCGAGTGCGGCCCAATGAAGGAGCCTAGGGCCAAGGAAGCGCGGTATGATGCTCATCGCCAGTATGACTGTCGCGATGATGTTCATCGCCAACCAGGGAATCGCCGCTCCGAGCAAACCGAACTGCAGCGAGCCCCATACCATCGCTGCCGGCACCAGCACGGCGGCGATCAGCCCCGTGACAACATTTGTCCGGGTATGACCATAGGCTAGGGCGAGATGATAGGGCATGTATTGCGCTGCGAGAAACACTCCGCCGACAGCCAGAATCTTGCAGACGGCGACGACTTCGCCGCTGACGGGCTGTCCGACAACCAACTCCAACAACGCCTCGGCCGCGAGAAAAATGGTGAGCCCGCTGAGAATCGAAAGCGCGCCAATCGCCAGAGAATAAACGAGAAACAGCTCGCTTAACGCGTCCTGGCTTTCGCTCGCAGCAAACCTGGTGAGGCGCGGCAGGATGGTCACGGCAATAGGCAAGGAAATCAGCGAGGGTATTTGTCCCATGAGACTGGCCAGCGTGTAGGTGCCCAGTTCCTCCAACGAGAACAACTTGCTGACGACCAGCTTATCGGATTGCGTGTTAACCGCCGCGATTATCGCGATCAGGAACATCCCCCCTGCAAAGCCACGTATCTTGTTGAGCTCGGCTTGGGAAAATCGCGGTTGCCGCGTGAACGCAATGGGGCGCCATGCGGTTCTTCGCAACCACCACAAGGCGATTAGCGAGACAACCAACTGCCACGCGAACACCAGCTCGACTTCCGGCACGAAATACAAGGGCACAAGGACAAGACCCGACCGAACCGCCGAAAATCCGATCTGGAACTGGGCTGCAAGGACGTGTCGTTCCGCCCCGAGCAGGCCGCCGAGATAAAGCGCCATCCAGAGTTGCAGGAACGCGGCCGGAATCATCATGGCCAGACAGATGGCAACCCGTTGGGACGAGAGAGTAGCCGGGTTCAGCCAGGTCTCAGCAAGCGGGACAGCCAAGGCCAGGCCAATGATGATACCCAGCCCACATACCGTGCCATAGACCCACTCGAGCGACCGCAACAGGGCGGCGCGGTCGTCCGGTGAGCCTCCACGCGCCGTCTCCCGTGCGAAGGCGCTCGACAAACCCATATCCAAAACGAACACAACGCCGAGTACGGTCGTGGCGAACGTGATGAGGCCGAACGATTCTTGCCCGAGAAGGCGAATGTAAGCCGGAAGAAATATGAATGTGGCGACGCCGGACCAGATCCGCGAGGTGTAGTTCGCGACAAGGTTTCTGCTCACAGACAAGGCGAGTCACCTCAACCTGTGGTGTTGGTCCAATTGCTCTCGCACATAGGGCAGGGTCAGCAGCAGGTCCTTGGTCTGCGCGATGGTAAGGCGTTCCGTGTTGTGCGAGGTGTAATCCTCTATCTCATTTGCCCGCGGCTCACCCTCGCTGATGAAAAGCTCATAATTCTGGTCGCGATTGTCGGCGGGAACACACCAGTACCGTCCCCGGTCTTTGGCTTTGACCATCTCCTCGCGAGATAGCAGCGACTCGAAGAGCTTCTCGCCGTGCCGGGTGCCGATGACCCGCTGGCGCAGCGGCTCTTCGAAAAGCTCGCTGATTGCTACGGCCAGATCGCCGATAGTAGTGGCCGGCGCCTTCTGCACGAACAGATCCCCCTGCCGACCGGCGCTAAATGCGTGCAGGACGAGATCGACCGAGTCCTCCAACGACATCAGAAATCTGGTCATGTTGGGGTCGGTGATGCCGAGCTCCTCTTTGGCTCTCACCCGTTCGATGAACAGCGGGATCACGGAACCGCGCGACGCCATGACATTGCCGTAGCGCGTGGCCATCAGAACCGAACCGGGGCCAGCGGTGCGTGAACGGGCGATCAGTACCTTTTCGGCCATCGCTTTGGAAATACCCATCGCATTGATGGGGTACACGGCCTTGTCCGTGCTGAGCAGGACCATCCGCTCAACGCCATTGGCCAGAACTGCGTCGACGACGTTCTCGGTCCCCAAGACGTTGGTCCGAACGGCTTCCATCGGGTGAAATTCGCACGTCGGGACTTGCTTCAGCGCCGCGGCATGGAAAACGTAATCGACGCCCCGCATTGCGCGCATCACCGAGTTCGCGTCGCGCGTGTCGCCGATTTGAAAATCAAGCTTATCGCTGCGCAGCCGAACGCGCATATCCTCTTGCTTCTTCTCGTCCCGGGAGAAGATCACGATGCGGGCAATGTCGGAGCTAAGAAAGCGATCGAGGACAGTCGTGCCGAATGATCCGGTCCCGCCCGTGATCATGAGCGTCTTACCAGCAAACATCGTTGCGTTTTCCATTGCTATTCCAGGATTTGGGAGTGCGGTCGGCCGATGCCAGCGGCCCGCCATTGCATCAGATGCCGCCATCTGTCCAATTCAATTCGGCGCGGCGCTTGACCGAATGGCCTGCGTTATGCGGTCACGCTGCTGGGCAGTGACCCACCAACCAACCGGCAGGGCGAAGAGTTGGCGCTCCAGTTCGTCGGTGCCAGGCAGTGCCCTGCGCGATCCTGCGAAGCCGCTGTAGCGATCGTTTCGCTGGTGCAGCCCCGAGGCGGCAATACCAAGCGACTTGAAACGTGCCAGCTCGTCATCTCTTTGCTGAGACCTAACGAGGAAGGTCCAGAAGGCGGGCTGGCTATGCGCTGACCAGGTAATGGGACGCAGCGGCGTATCGCTAGCGGCCTGACACAAGGCAGAGGCGTTGGCGCGCGATGCAGCGATGCGTTGATCAAGGGATTCAAGCGAATGACGTGCCAAGCAGGCATTCACGTTACTCAACGAAGCAGGCATGCCAATTTCAGGCACGTCAGCAGCTGGGGCGATCTCACCTCGCACATCGCGAAATGTCGTCGGATCCACTCCAAATCGCCTCAGCCTGCGCGCCCGCGCCGCTTCTTCCTGCGTGGAGCACACCAACGCGCCGGCTTCTACGCCGTTGACCTGCCGGTTGGCATAGAATGACAAGATGCCAAAGCGTCCGACCGTGGCAATCGGCATATCATCGACAACCGCCCCGAACGCGGCGTTCGCATCTTCGATGAAGGACAATCCATATTCGCTGCACAGCTTGCGGCAGGCGATCACATCGGCGGGATAACCGGCCACATGATAAACCACCATGGCCCGGGTCCGAGAACTGATCGCCTGCCGGCAGTCGTCGATGTCGATCGTGGCTGTTTCCGGGTCGACATCCACCCAAACCGGTATTGCGCCAGCCATGGCGATGGCCGTGTTGGAGGACATGCAGTTCAGCGCCAGAGTAAGCACCTCGTCGCCCGCGGCCACGCCGGACAGTCGCAACGCCAGCACGAGGGCCTGTGTCATGTCGCTGAGCACCACGACCGGGCGGCCCTGAAGCCGCTGCGAAAGCGCCGCTTCAAGATCGTTCACATACGGGCCTGCAGCCAGATTTCCGCTTTCTAGGACTGACGCGACCAAGCTCTGAGCCTCCGGCCCGACACGGCAATCGAACAGGGGCACCATGTTTTCCATCAGCCTCGCCTGATCGCGTCCACGATCTGTTGGCGTTGCTCCGCCTCAACCCACCATCCGCAGGGGATGTGCACCAGAGCGTTGTAAAAAGCCTCGAGAGCGGGGAGCGGGCGACGGTAGGGCGCAAAAACGCTGTGCAGGTGATTGGGCCGGTGCAGCTTCGATGCGCTTACGCCCGCCTCCTCCAATCGTCGTATGAGATCATCCGGGTTATCGGCGCATAGGGTGTAAAGCCAATAACTGGGGTCGCAACCAGCAGCGACGGGAGAAGGGGTAATGCCCGCCACCTGCGACAATTCGCGGTCGAAGAACCGCCCGTTCTCCTGATGCCGTGCGATGACGGCATCGATCCCATCAAGCTGGAGCAGCCCGATCGTCGCGGCGACATTGTGCATGTTGTATTTGAAACCGGCTCGCGCGATGTCCACCTCGGTTCGCGGCACACCCTTGCTCAACCCGAACCAGCGCAGGCGCCGTGCCTCTTCTATGAGTGCGGGATCCCGGGCGACCAGCATCCCCCCATCGACGGTGGTCATGTGTTTAATGGCCTGCAGGGAAAAAATCGCTGCATCGCCGAATTCCCCGATAGGTCGGCCGCCAACCGTAGCGCCCAGCGCGTGGGCGCAATCCTCGATCAACGCCACGCCGTGGCGGTCGGCCACCGCCCGCAAAGATACTATGTCGGCCGGATAGCCGGCGTAATGAACCACGCAAATTGCGGCGGTGGCTTCGCTGACGAGGCTCTCCACGCTCTCCGGATCCAGGTTGCCGGTGGCTGGATCGACATCGGCGAACACCGGGCGAGCGCCGAGCTGAAGGATCGTGGTGTTGGTCGGTTCGGCGGTCATCGAGGTTGTGATGACCTCGCTCCCGCGCTTCACCCCGCACAGAAGCATCGCGAGATGAAGGGCTGCGGTTCCGCTGTTGAGGGCCAGTGCCTCACGGTGACCGAATTTCTCCGCGAAAGCCCTTTCGAAGGCATAGACTGCCTCACCCTCGGCGATCATCCCGCAATAAAGGATCTTCTCAAGCGCCGGCATCAGAGTGTCTGCCGGCGGCATGAGAACCTTCATCAGAGGGATCATGGCTGGCGGCCGTTGTCAGCTGCCGCCGTTGCATCTGGCGAATGCCCGCCGCGCCGGGCCAAAAGATTTACGCTGGCGAGCCGACCTTGGGCCTCGAAATCGACAACAGCTTGATGAAATCCGGCGGCCGACAATGTCGTGGCCACTTGAGCGAAATCATATTCGTTCATCTGCACCTCAGGCTCATCCCAGCGCCGGCCCCGCATCAGGTTGGCTAGGAACGCGCCGCCGGGAAGCTTGCGTCTCGCCCAATACGCCGCCTTGCGGGGCAAGGAGTCGAAGCGGGACAAGGTGACCTGCAGGCTCACCACTCCATCTGGCGCAGTCAGTCGCAGCAAGTCTTGGATGATCTCCATACCGCGTTTCACCGGGATGTGCTGCAGTACGATATAGCTGTGGACGAAATCGTAAGTTTGATCGAGGTGCCCGGGACGAATGTCGGATTCGATGAGAGCGACGTTCGATAAGCCGCGCTTCGCAAGATTGGCCTTCGCTTCCCGCAGCATGGCAGGGGACACATCGACTCCGGTGACGGCCTTGAATCGCTGCGCCAGTGGGATGACTAGCCGGGCGACTCCGCATCCAAAATCCAGGGCACTTTCAGTCTTCAGGGCGCCAAATGCCCATTCTGCGAGGGCAAGTCTCCCCGCAATATACCGTTCGCCAGAGGCAAAGAATTCCTCGAGATTGCCGTCAAGCCTGTCTCCACGGAATTTATCATCGGATAGCACGGCAAAGTAGGGCTCCTGCGCACCCCATTGCTTCCAAGCTTTATCGGTCGAAAAGGTCGTCATTGCCCGGCCATTCCTTCGGAAAATTCACTTGGCGCCCGAGCCGCTGATGACGGTCTGAAACGTCTTCAAAACGACAATGAGGTCAAGCCACAGCGAGTAATGTTTGATGTAATAGAAGTCGTAATAAAGCTTTTCCCTCACGTCGTTTATTTCGGCCACATGCCCCTGGTTAACCTGCGCCCAGCCGGTGATCCCCGGCCGCACGATGTGGCGATAGGGATAAAACGGCAATTCGCGCGCATACCAATCTGACAGTACTTTCGCCTCGGGGCGCGGTCCTATCCAGCTCATTTCCCCGCGCAAGATGTTCCAGATTTGCGGAAGTTCGTCGATCCGCGTGCGACGCAGTATGTGACCCAACCGAGTGATGCGCCGGTCGCGGCTTTGCGTCTTGGCTGATTCCCGGTCGTCCTCGTCATGACCGCCGATAGTCATCGTCCGAAATTTGTAGACGGTGAAGGGCTCGCCGCGATAGCCGACACGGCGCTGACGAAAGATCGCCGGACCGGCGGAGTCCAGCCTCACCGCCAGAGCGACCAACGCCAGAGCCGGCGCCATTACCATGCCCAGGACCAATGCACTCGCCCAATCGACGGCATGCTTCACGGCCATGAAAGCCGAAACGGGTGTCAGCATGCCAAAGCTGTTCTCAGAAAGATGAACCAGCTCGACGCGTCCGGTCAGGGACTCGACCAGGTGCTTGGTGTGGTAAACGGGAATGCCCGAGAGCGCGCATTCCGCGAGAAAACGGTCCCACTTGGCATCAAGATCGGTCTGCAGGTCGGCGGCGACTGCCACCACCGCCATTTCGTCAGCCGAGCCCGTGTTGAGAAGGACACAATCGAGCTGCGGCAGCTTGGTCAGCGCCTCGTACGCGCCCTGTGGTACCACCCCGATCTGTAACCGCTGGCGCCGGGCTAAGGTCCGCGCCCCAAGAGCCCAAAGCAAAGTGAGCACAAAGTCGGTGACCAGCAACGCTCGGCTATAGGGCGCCCGCGACAAGAGAAAGACGGTCAGGAGCATCCCATAGCCGAGCAACCAAGCGGGTAGCAAAGCTCCCGCCGCCTCGATACCCGGATGACGGGAAACCCCCCGTGCAAGCATCAAGCTGAGCAGCGTGGCGGCAACGGCAGCCAGGGAGGTGATGATGGCGACTTCGTCGTCGTAGCCCCCGGTCACCGATAGGGCGGACAACACCAAATGGGCCATCGTGATCAGCACGATGCAACTGGCCAGGATGAAGCGGAATCGCGAACTGCGAGCGCTGAAAAGATCCTTCAGATTCATCGTTCAGCAACCCGGGTCTGTAGCGGCGAGGCGGCGCCATTCCGACGGTTCCAGATTCGTGCAGAGGAGGCCGGCGGCGTGACGGCCGGAAATCCACGTCTAGTTCAGCATCCGTCGGCTCTTGCAAGGCGGCGCGCCATTCCTGAGTTACCGAGGAGTTGTCAAGCTTGGGCCCGCTTTCCGGATTGCCGAAGGCACAGCTGCAATGGTGAGAATCATGCGTCAAAGGATAGACTGCGAACACCCCGCCCGAATGAACCGGAGAGCCTGCCTGTTAACCGCCAGTGCCTCGGTCCTTGGCGCGACCGCCTTGGCTGGCACTGGCACGCGAGGCTCTTCGGCGCCCGCAGTGTTGCGCCGCGGCAGCCTTACTGGGGAAACGGTCAATGTTCTCGATTACTGTTCGGCCAACGGTCGTGGTTCGGATGCCGCTCCGCTGCAGGCCCTAATCGATCGCAACCCCGACGTTCTGATCTATCCCGCCCGGTGCCGACTGGTCCTCGACCGGCCGGTTCATCTGCAGAGTCATCAAACCCATCGTTTCGAGCCCGGCGCGGCGATGACGAGCGAAACGCCGGGGTTCGCGATGCGTGCCATCGGCGAGACCAGCGCCACGCTCGGAAACGTTGTGGAAGCTATCTCGCGGTACTCCAACCGTGTCGTGCTGGATCGGCAGCCGGATTTGACCGTGGGCGATGCAATCATTCTGGCCGATGTTGCCGATCCCGCTGACATCAAGACCGACGTGAACGTGGTAAAGGCGATCGCAGGATCAGCAATCGGCACCGTCTATCCGATTGGACGCGCTTTCTCCGACCTTGCCCATCTCCGAATCTACCATCTCTATCGGCCGATCCGACATCTGGCCTTCGAAGGATTCTTCAAGGCGGAGAACCTGCATCGGGAAGGCGGTGTGCTCCAGATCGTCAATTCCCGCGATCTGCGCCTTCAAGGTATCGACGTGCTCCGGGCCGGGCACATCGGCATCGCGGTCGAAAACAGCGTCGAGGGGTCTTTAGCGCAAATTGCCGTCGCCCGCACAGGAGCCTCGGGCCTGGGGTTGCGATCGTCGAAATCGTTCCGGTTGAACGGGTTTGTCGCGGCGGGAGTGCGGGGTGATGAGTCCCTCACTTTCTATGAGAACGTCTCGCTCGTCGAAGTGGCAGCGGTTCGAATTCGTCAGTATCTGCATGGAGAAGATCCGGGCGGCGGCGTTGCAGGAAACAACGTGCTCATCGATCGCTTCTGTTCGCGCATCAGGCTCTCGGACCTGGATTGCGCCGGCTCGGCGACCTACAACATCATGGTGCATAATCACTCCGACGATTGTGAAATCCGCAATTTTCGCTTGGCGAAGGCAAATCTGGGCGGAATCAGGATTTCGGCGCACTCGCACCGCACCAGGGTGGAGGCCGGTTCGATCTCTCAGGCTGTCGACAGCTTTGATCAGGAGCGTCGGAGACCGGCCGCGCCCATCGCGATCGGGGAAAGCTGCAAAGGGACTGTCCTGGGGTCAGATATTGATACGGGCGCTGCGAGCGCTGCCCG
>ERZ1066118.1149-NODE-1149-length-18310-cov-58.217036_pt1 | contig 18310 bp, 17 predicted proteins | sample MGYA00382765_ERZ1066118 | MGnify/ENA primary metagenome ERZ1066118 (study PRJEB33369, sample SAMEA5778348) | biofilm metagenome | biome: Industrial cooling water; feature: Water cooling tower basin; material: Biofilm | place: United Arab Emirates | collected...
AAATCCCTGTAACCAATTAGTAATTTCAAATTTGTGTTTAGCTAACTTGTGACAAATGCAATAAATTCTCATTAATATATTTTGTGAAATATCTTGTGAAATATAATATCTTGTGGAATATAATATCTTGTGGAATATAATATCTTGTGGAATGGGCATCCTGCCCGTTCCTAACAATTGATAAAAGGCGGGCAAGGATGCCCACCCCACAAGAGAAATGATTCCACCCCACAAGAGAAATGATTTCTATAACAACTTTTACTTTTTCTTTGCGGTAGACTTAGCGGTTTTAGCAGCTTTTTTAGCAGCTTTTTCTTTCTCGATATCAGCCAGACGTGCGGCTTCTTTTTCTTCTTCCAGCTTGCTGAGATAGTAATGGTAATCACCCAAATAAACACGAAATTCACCATCGCGAATTTCGACGATTTTATTTGCTATCTGCGAAACAAAATAACGGTCGTGCGATACAACAATTACGCTACCATCATAATTTTGCAACGCATCTTCGAGCATTTCCTTGGCAGGAATGTCTAAGTGGTTTGTCGGCTCATCTAGAATTAATAAATTCGCTGGACGTAGGAGCATCTTAGCTAATGCCAAGCGTGCCTTTTCACCACCGCTTAATGCTGAGACATTTTTAAATACAGTGTCACCACTAAATAAAAAGCGTCCTAAAATAGTCCGAACTTCTTCGTTTGTCCAGGTAGGCACTTCGTCATGGATAGTTTCCATAACGCTTTTACTTAAATCAAGTGCTTCTGCTTGGTTCTGTTCAAAGTAACCAGGAAGAACATTATGGTCACCTAGTTTTACAATACCTTCACTCGGCGCCTCCATTCCCATAATCAAACGTAGCAATGTAGACTTACCTGCACCATTGGGAGCTACGAAGGCAATTCTATCACCGCGCTCAACTATTAAACTGGCGCCTAAGAACAGAATTTTGTCGTCATATGTATGTGTCAACTCGTCAATAATTACAACTTCGCGTCCGCTACGAGGTGCAGGAGGAAACTGGAAGTGTAAAGTACGTACTGAACTTGTAGGCGCCTCAATACGTTCAATTTTATCAAGTAGCTTTTCTCGGCTTTTCGCTTGAGTACTACGAGTCGCACTAGCACGGAATTTTTCTACAAACGCTTGTTGCTTTTCGAGTTCTTTTTGCTGACGTTCAAAAGCACTAAGCTGCGCTGACTGATTTTCAGCTTTCTGTTGCAGGTACGAAGAGTAATTACCTAAATATGTAGAAGAAACACCACGTTCAGTTTCGACTATTTGAGTACACAAACGGTCAAGAAACTCCCGGTCATGCGATACTATCACCATCGGGGTAGTAAGTTTCTTGAGATAGCCTTCTAACCACTCGATAGTTTCCAAATCTAAGTGGTTTGTAGGTTCGTCCAGCAGTAACAAATCAGGTTCTTGCAGCAAAATCTTACCTAAACCCATTCGCATTTGCCACCCACCACTGAAAGCGCTTACCAAACGCTCCCCATCTTCGATTTGAAAACCCATTTCTGGTAGAATCTTACCGATGCGCGCATCCAACCCGTAACCATCGAGTGCTTCAAACTGACGCTGTAACTTATCTAATTTATTAATTAATTTATCGAGTTCTTCGGGTGTGGCACTTTCCATCTCGCGCGTTACTTGTGCCAACGCCAACTGTACTTCGTTTGCTTCCTTAAATACAGTCCAAAATTCTTCGTTAACAGTGTGTGATGGGTCTACCTCAAACTCTTGGTTGAGGTAAGCTATATGTAAACTCGAAGGACGAACAATTTCACCCGAAGTCGGCTCGACTTCACCTGTAATAATTTTAAGCTGGGTGGACTTGCCGGCGCCGTTAACCCCAACCAAGCCAATCCTATCACCGGCTTTGACCTCCCAATTAACATCCTTGAGGACTTCACCAGTCGGGTAAATTTTACTGATATGTTCGAGTCGTAGCATCCAGTGTCTCCAAGGTAGGGAATAAGTGGGAAAGTGCGCGCGTTTACGCTTCGTGTCCAATCTTAACAAAAATTAATGCAATTGTAGAGACGTGACATGTAACGTCTCCACAAAATTTTGATATTTATTTCTACCACACAGACACAGAGGAGAGAGTTGGCGCCTGTCAAGAGCCTGAGTCGTTATTCTGTACTACCTGTCTAACCAGTTCCACATTTATATCAAGGGCCGTCGCCTATAAGTTCAAAGAAGATTCCCGCATACTCTTTAAATAAGCGATAAAAGATACTATCTGTTTGCACTCTGGATTATTTGTTTGTAAAAGTTTATAAGCTGGGTCTTTGAGGACTAGTAGCTAAATCCTACGAACAAATAATATTACTTATGAACTAAGTGATACTAAATAACTATACAATTCTTTAAAAATCAAATTCTGCCTTCTGAAATAAAACAGAAAGCTAGTACTACAAGGCAAAATTCATGTTTGGGGACACCTGAGATACACGAGTGGCGCCATTAAACCGTCTTCAAGTTTATTATCAGCGTAGATGTTGTTTAACTCGAACAGGTGAAACTTTGAAGTATTGCAAAACCTAGTACACGATGGCGGAAATAAATAAACCACTATTGTGGTATGTTTAGCAATAAGCTTTTGTTAGCTGTTTTAGTCAACATGCGTAGAAATGAGGGTATGGTAAGACTCAACTCTTTTTTTGGCAAAGGTATTGGTTAATCTTTAAAATTTATTTGCTTACCGTTGGTTTGCACAAGGGGATATCAAGGAAAATCTCACCTATGTCAAACTTCTCCCTTAAAATTTAACCCCGACTTACTTAACAAGATACTTAAATAAATCATCAATAACTGCATCAGCTGCGAGAGGAGTTCTACCTCTCCAAATCGTAGGTTCTACATAATAAACACGATTTTCTTGAACAGCTTTGAGTTTTTTCCAAAGAGGCTTTTGCTGAAGAATCTTGAAGTCACGATCGCCTCTTTCTCGTCCACCGTAAATAGCCACAAAAATTACATCTCCATCAGCCAGATCAAGTCTTTCCTCAGACAATCTCAAACCAACTTTTGAAGCATCTCTTTGTGCAGGTGGTCTCTCAAGCCCCACATCGCTTAAAACAGAGCCAGCAAAGGAATTTTCACTAAGTATTCCTCCACAGCAGAAAAATATGAAAGAAATAGTTTTATTCTTGTAGCGATCGCCTAATGCAGTCTTTAGTTGTTCAACACGTTGATTGTAGTGTTGCCAAACCTGTTCTCCAGTTTCTTTCCTATTCAATACTTCAGCCATAAAGTTAAAATACTGTTTCCAATTATCCTGTCTGACATTGCCACCTAGCCAATCGTAAAACACCGTAGGAGCAATAGCAGATAGTTGAGGATAAATTGATTTATGATTATGCTGCCAGCCAATCATTAAATCTGGTTTGAGTAAAGCAATGCGTTCAATATTGGGCTGTGTCTGTTCTCCCAGTGGTTGTATTCCTTTTGTTTTACCATCTAAATAATCAGGAAATCGACTGTCGTATTCAAAAACACTAGCAATAGGTTTAATACCAAGAGCGATCGCATTTCCTAAAGTTGTGGGATTTAATGCTACAATACGCTGAGGATTTTTTTCCACACAGCTTCCTCCCATGCTGTGCTGTATTATCCGACAGTCATTTGTGGGTGGGAGAAAATTCCAACTCCTAGAGGTATTAGTGTGGTTGAAATTACAAGCCGTAATTAGCCCAAATCCCATGAGTACTAGGAGCATAAAATATGTGTAGCGGCGTAGCAAATTGATCATCGACATTTACTAAAAGGTTTTATTTATGTCATGATGCGTTGACTAGATACTTATATAAGTCATCTATTACTGCATCAGCAGCAAGCAAGGTACCCCCATTCCAACTCAATCCATCTACATAATAAATACGTCCTTGCCGAACTACTTTGAGATTTTTTCCTAAAGGTGTTTGTAGAGTTTCTTCAAAAGCTTGTTTATCCTCTTTTCTAAAATACAAAACGAAGATAATATCAGCATCTATCATCTTCAAGTTCTCTTCAGATTGAAAAGTGATATAGCCAGTTCGTGTATTAATATCTTGTAACTTTGGACGCTGCAATCCAATATCGCTGAGAATAGACCCAGCGAATGAATTTTTTGCTTGGATAAAAAATCCCCATTGGCTGGAAGGAGAAACAACGGATATGTTTTTGTTTTGATACCGTTTACCAAGCACTGTTTTCAATTCATTAACTCGTTGATAATAATGCTTCCATATTTTTTGTGCTTGTTCTTCTTTTCCTAATACTTTAGTGATAACTTCAATCTGTTCTCGCCAAGGAGCTGGTCCGTACCAAGGGACGATAACAGTAGGGCTAATTTGCGATAAAAGTGGGTAAATTGCTTGAATATTTTGCCAAACCAGAATCAAGTCTGGCTTAAGCATCAATATTCTTTCTAAGTTGGGTGCATTTTGAGAACCCAAGAGTTCTATATCTTTAACTTGATTATGTAGATATGCAGGAAATGGATGCTGTATATCTATGACACTACTAGCGATTGGTTTAATACCTAAAGACAATACATTTCCTAAAGTGGCATGAAAAATAGTAGCAACACGTTGAGGATTTTTTGGCACACATGTTCTTCCCATGCTGTGCTGTATCATCCGACAGTCACTAGTAGGTTGAACAAAGCTTTGGGATTGCTCAGAACTACTTTGACTACAAGCAGTAGTTAGCAAAAATGTCATGATTCCCAAGAGCATTAAATATGTGAAACGGCATAGTAACTTACTCATAGATCTACTTAAAACGTCCAAGAAATAGTTCCCTGGACTGTGAATGGCGCACCATAAAAGACTCGATCTCTGCTGAACACGCCTTCAAAGTAGTCTACATTGAAAAGGTTTTTGATGTTAATCGCAGCCCGAAACTGTTCTCGTTTGTAGAAAATAGCGGCGTCAGTAGTTAGATAGCCAGGGACTGTAAATGAATTGGCGTTGTCACCGACGCGATCGCCCACGTAAAATAGACCCAAACCGAATCCTAAACCTTGCAAATCTCCTTGTTGAAATTGATATGTTGTCCATAAGCTAGCGTTGTTGGGGCTAGTTCTTTGCACACGGTTCCCTACGAGATTTGGGTTGTTGTCCTTGTTAATGCGTGTGTCATTGTAAGCGTAGCTGGCAAAAATGTTCCACCCAGGTAAAATTTCTCCAGTCAAACTCAGTTCAATCCCTTGACTATTTATCTCACCAGTTTGCACTGAGAAACCCGGATTTGCCGGATCGCTGGTTGAGACGTTTGATTGCGTAATATCATACAAAGCCAACGTCGTCGAGAGCCGATCATTTATATCTGTTTTCACCCCAATTTCGTACTGCGTACCTCTAGTGGGTTGAAAAACACTACCATCAAAAGCTCGACCAATTGCTGGCTGAAACGATTTAGTGTAGTTTGCATAGAGAGAAACAGGGGCAATCGGCTGATAGACAATGCCTACACGGGGGCTAAAAGCATTACCTGATTGACTAGTTTCTCGATCAGTAATGAAATTTCTGTCAGTTTGAGTGAATGTATCAAATCGCCCACCAACAAGCAATTTCAAGTTATCTGCAAATGTAATTTGATCCTGTACTAAGATACCAAGCTCATACAGCGTACTATTTGTATCTGTTTGGGATATAATTGCTCCTATTGGTAGACCATAAACTGGATTGAATAAATCAATAGCAGCAGCAGCCCTAGTCGTAGATATAAATGCACTGTCGTATCTACCTAAATCAAAGCCGACTAATAACTGGTGTTCAACTGAACCTGTCGAAAATTTACCAACGACATTGGTAAGCATACTGTATTGATCATAAAGATCTCTTGAGTCAAGGTTCTGCCTGCGCTGACTACGACTATCGGGTGTCAAACCTTGAGGAAATGAAAGATTGAAGGCGTAATCAACAGAATCGTATCGAAATGCGTTGCTAACTGACCAATTTTCACTAAATTTATGCTCTAACCTGTAGCCAATTCTTCCCTGTATGGCATCTAATTTACCTTCATTGGTAATGCGGTTACGGGGTATTTGACCATTGGGATTAGGTAGGATTGTGCCAACGGCGGGTAATCCCAGATTACCCTTATCTTGAGAGAAGTCTTTGTAAGTTCCATCAATACTGAGGCTAGTGTTTTCCCCTAATGCAAAACTAATGACTGGTGCAATTACTAAGTTTCTGGTTCTACTAAATTCAGTGAAAAAACCTTGATCTCGGTAGGATGCATTCAACCGATAAAGCACTTTCTTGTTATCATCAAGGGGTCCTGAGAAGTCTACTTCACCGCGATAAAAATCAAAACTTCCCACAGTTGCTTCCGCAAAGTAGTAGGGATCGCGTAGAGGTTGCTTGGTGACAAAGTTGACTGTTCCACCAGGAGATGAAGAGCCAAATAAAATAGAAGTTGGACCTAAAAGAACATCAATTCTGTCAATTCCCGTCAAGTCAGGTCCTATATTAGCACCGACACCATTTCCTATTCTAGAAACAATTCCATCCACTGCCAGTGGACTAAAAAATCCCCTCACCTGTATGCGTACTGCGTCGAAGTTAGTGGGAGCGCCATCGCGGACACTAGGGGAATTACGCAGTGCGCTATTAACATCAGCACGCTGATCCCGTAAAACTTGTTGGGGAATTACTTGAATCGATTGGGGGATGTCGCGCAAGGGTGTATCAGTCCGTGTCGCCGTACTTGTGTTCGGCACACGATACCCATCTTGCTCACCTGTCACCACTAACTCAATCGGGTCATCCTGCTGTACTGATGGTTTCTCTTGTGGTGTCTCACTAACAGATTCCTCTGGTGGTGGCTGCATTGCAGTTGCAGCAGGTGTCAAGCCAAAAATTAAACCTTCATCATTATCAAATAACTCGACAACGGGCAACCCTGTATCACCAGTTACCGTCAACCGCACAGTATTAGCATCTAAATTTGTGACAGTTATCTCAGTAATCCCCGTAATTGGTTTTGGGGAACGGAATGTAAAAGCATCGCCATTTAGTAGTCGCAGCTGGGCACTGGGTATATCAGCAATAAAGTTATTTCCCTCACTGCGATTTGTGATTTGTAATTTTTCAGCGGCGGTAGTCTGTAAAATTATTTCCACACCTTTATCTGTGGGATTAGCTTTCACACCTGTTATGGGAATAACTTCTAATGTGGGAGGTGTTTCAGGTGTTGGTGACTGTACAAGTAAATCTGCTGTTTGGGAAATACGTTCAATTTCACTGAGTCGAAGAATTTCTTTTTTATCTGCAACTTGTTTCAACTCCGCAGCCTTGAGAGGATATGTCAGAAGCAAAAACGAGACAATTATTCCACAACTGTAACTAAAAACCCCAAGTAACTGTAACATTCCCTACACTCCGCATTCAGGTAATTATAAATTTAAAGAGAATACTTCTCAAGTATGTGTATACAGAGTTTAGAATTTTTATGACAATTGAGTCTATCCATAGAGGGCGAGTTTTTATCCTCAAAAGGCGAAACCCTGCCATTTATTGCCATTTTATGATATGCAATACTTAGAAACTACTTAAGCTTCTCCCTTTAAACAAGCACTGGGAGTAATACCAAATTTCTGCTTAAAGGCACCAGCAAAGTGACCTAAATGTTCATATCCCACGCTATTTGCTACTTCAGCAACGCTCATTCTTCCTTCGGATAAAAGTAACCGCGCCTGTTCCATCCGGAAATTGTGCAAGTAACCAAAAACTGTGTTACCCAAAACTTTATGAAATCCAGATTTTAGCTGGTGGTGATTTAATCCTACTAGCTGTGCCAATTCCAAAACTGATGGAGGGTTATCAATACGGCACTCTAAAATATGCTTTGCATGATGAATCTTATCAACTAAAACTTTTTTTAAGGTATGATTACAGTGTTCTGTTGTTTCTGCTTGCATTTCTTGTTGTAAACGCAAAGCTATTAACTCTAAAATTTTACTCTCTAGGTACACACGTTTAACTAAACCTTGAAAGGGACAGTGCCAAATCTGCTGCAAGGCTATTTGCATTTGGCTAGTAATAATTCCCTCGTGAAAGCAATGCTGTTGATCTGGTTTCCGAAATAGGTGTTTGAGTTGGGAGGGGATGGTATCATCAAAACCCATAAATCTTTTGAAGATTCCAGGTTCTATATGCACTTTGACGGCTTTATTTGGCTCGTTAGACAAACTCTCATGAAATAATTGTGGCAAAAATCCACTACCTGATATGATGCTATTACCAGCATAGTTTAAGCCATAACGCCGACAATTCATACCACCGGAAATTTGAAAATAAAACCCCAAGGGATGTATCATCTCTGGATAATCAATAGTGATATTTTGATGTACTTGGTAATCTTCAAGTGAGAGGTTAAATCCCTGGCGTAACTCAATATTTAAGATGCTTCCCTGACCGAATTGTTGGGGATATTGCAACAAATATTCTGAGTAGTTACCCTCTGTGTCTGTATCTTTTTTTACTAACTTAACTTGTTCGTCGAACTCCTGATATGAAATTATTGCGGTCATAATCTTGCGGTTATATATTTCAAGTTAAGAACAATTATTAGCAGTAAAACTCGCAAGTTTTTTGTATAAATACCAAAAATTTGTGCGAATAAAGTTGTTGGTTGCTGCGATCGCCTTTCATCCCCTAACAAATGTGCTTTTTTACACTAAAAATAGTAATTACCCCATGCCTGCGTCGTTGAGGATGGAATAATCAAAATATAGTGTAAATAAACTATATAATTAAATCTAGTACATAGCAGTAATATTGCTGAATGTAGAGACGCTATTGAATGTTCTGGCGTAGGTATAAACTAACTTCAGAAATTAGCCGCGAGTAAATCCCCTTGTCGGTTTGAAACTGCACCTCTATAAAATAGACTGGTTTGTCTTTACCCCTTTTCGGTATAAAAACTCCATCAATACGGAATGCAGTTTGCTTGACTTCGATTGATTTGAAGTTGTAAGCGCTGGCTGTTGTAGATGCGTCGCCTATAAGTTCAAAGAAGATTCCCGCATACTCTTTAAATAAGCGATAAAAGATGCTGTCTGTTTGCACTCTGGATTATTTGTTTGTAACAGTTTATAAATTGGGCTTTTGAGGACTAGTGGCTAAATCCTACGAAAAAATAATATTATGTATGAACTAAGTAATACTTAATAACTATACAATTATTTAAAAATCCTTGATACCTTAACCAGAAAGACATAACAGCAGTAAATCCTCTTTTTTAGGAAAACTTTAGAAGAATGTACTGCCAAATATCACAATTTTGCCAAAAGTAGCGCTCAAAAAAACCTACTCTTGAAAGCCCTGACAGCTATAATTAATGGTTTTCCGGAAATCTACGATTACTTTTTCATCCGGTCATATATCAGTACTGCTCGGGGAAGCGGAGGAATCGAACGGGAGCAGGTTGAGTTGACCTTTTGGCTTGTGACATCTTGCACCAGGTCTAGAAACCGGGCTTCTTGCCAAACATGTTGCGTAAAACGTTGATTTTTCGTACAGAAGCCCGGTTTCTTAGGAGTTATCACTGCACAGGCGCCTTTGGCCTGTGCTACAAATGACCGTCTCTAACTTTTAGTAATTCGTCTTTTGATTTTCCTAAAATGCGGGCGAGCGGCGCCATCAATGCGTCTTCAATTTTGTCACCGGCGTAGATATTGTTTAATTCGACAGGTGAAACTTTAAAAGTGTCGCAAAATTTAGCAAATTCTTTGTCGCCTAAGTCTAATTCTTGCTGTCTTTCACGTAGAAAACCTGCAATTGCAAATGTGCCTGACTTTGGAAGCTCGCTGGTTTTGAGATATTTTTTGATTAGTTCTTTAACTTGACTAACATCACCACCCGATTGCCTAATTAAATCGGTACAAGCTGTAGTCAATGCTTTTTTCAATAATTCGTCTTCGTTTAACTGTTTGATTATCGTTTCTGAATATTCTTTTTTGAAAAATCCAGCTACGGCGCCTTTATAATAAACAGGCATGTAACTTTCATGTACGCCTAATTGCCAATCGGTAGGTTCATTGCGTAAGGACATGGCTGCACCAGTAAAATACGTATAAGACTTTACCTGTTATAGCCTCTCTTGCAAAAAATGCCCCCTTGGGCTTCTAAGTAACTATTTATACTAAAAAATCTTCTTGATTCTAAGAAGTAAATTAACTCTTGCATGAAAACATAGCTATATAGTCTACTTTATTCTTCTGTATTTTGTCTTCTGCCCTTGTGGCTATACTTTATATAAAATGCTTTGATTGAAGTAGTTTGAAGAATCTACAAAAAGTATTAGTCTTTTTAGACGCGAAAAATCGTACTATATAACTAATTGCATCGTTTAAAATTCGTAAATCGCTGCTGGGTAAAGCCATAAGTATTTTTACTTGGCTAATACCGCACTATACTATTATCTATAGTACATGTAATATATAAACCTTGTACAGGCGCCTAGATTGCGTAGCGCTCCTGAAACGTGAGTTTGTATCAGTATGCAAAGGTAATGGTATTAAAAGTGTGGAAGCTTGGATATATCTCCACAGTTACACGTAATATAAATCGATAGGATAAGACAATTGGAAGTACTTCTACGCTTGGATAGCAAGATACGTAATTACATGCTGATTTTATTCGCAGCAGGTTTACTATTTTGGTCGAGTATTGGAGCGTTGTTATCAACGTTACCGCTTTATATAGAAGATTTAGGCGGTTCTAAACAGCAAGTTGGCATTGTCATGGGCAGCTTTGCTGTTGGGTTATTAATTTTTCGTCCTCAGTTGGGAGAGTTAGCAGACCGACGTAGCCGTAAAATTGTTTTGATTATTGGCGCCTTGGTTGCAGCTATTGCACCATTGGGTTATCAAGTATTTACATCAATACCTGGACTTATTGCACTACGCGCGTTTCATGGAGTTAGTATTGCAGCTTTTACTACAGCATACGCAGCACTAGTTTCCGATATCGCTCCAGTAGAAAATCGCGGTGAGATTTTGGGCTATATGACTTTGACTGGGGCAACTGGTTTAGCACTTGGCCCAGCAATTGGAACATATATCCAAGAAAATGCGAGTTACACATTATTATTTAATACAACTGCTATTTTAGGTTTACTCTCACTTTTATTTGTACTGCCAATCGAAAGTTTTCCTGTATCCCAAGATGTGAATGACGATAGTGGCGCCGAAAGTATTTGGCAAATTTACAAAAGTCCAAGGGTGCGGGTTCCAGCCCTAACCATGTTACTAATTGGGTTAGCAGTGGGTACGTTAAATACTTTTATTCCATTATTTATTAAATCTATACATATTGACTTCGATTGCGGTTTGTTTTATACAATCGCTGCGGTGTCGAGTTTACTATCGCGATTTTTTACTGGCAGTGGTAGTGACCGAATTGGTAGGGGTGTATTTGTAACTCTTGGTTTAATTGCTTATACCCTTTCGATGTTACTACTATGGCAAGCAAACAACGATTTGTCATTTATTATGTCGGCAATACTTGAAGGCGCCGGAGGTGGTACATTCCTTTCGACAATGGATGTAGTTATAGCCGACCGTTCATTACCCCAAGAGCGCGGACGAATTTTTGCTTTATGTGTAGTAGGGTTTGACTTGGGTATTGCAATTGCTGGCCCGCTTGGAGGTTCGATTGCCGAACAAGTCGGTTATCATAATATGTTTGGTATTGCAGGCGCCTTAACTTTTTTAGCCATTATAATTTTCCTAACGTTATCAAACAAAACTCTAATTAACTCATTACAGTTTGCCTTTGGACGTAGTGATGATGACTTTGCTTATAGTACAGTTGTAGCTCCGGTGCCGAATTTTGACGATAGCGAAAATTATCCCGCACTATCTGGTATTACTGCTGAGTAGTGGAGCATTCCAATTTGTCATGCTGAGGAACGAAGCATCTCAATTTGTCATGCTGAGGAACGAAGCATCCCAATTTGTCATGCTGAGGAACGAAGCATCTTAAAAAACTTGAATTTAACTAAGATTTTTCGCTAGCTCGTTTAGGACAAATTTATATTTTGGCAAAATTGGGATGCTCCTGCTGAGTAGTCGTAGGAAACCGCCACAAAAAAATATAAACAGAACTGCATAACTCTTCTGACTCAATACCTATATGTATATAGGAAGGCGAAAAGTTTTCTAAATTTTTCGTCTGACCTCAACAATACAAAATTTCTAATTTTTGAGATTTTGTATCGTCATATACATAAGATTTATGATTTGTTAAAACATGACTAATAATATTAGGTTTGAGCAGAAACGTGTTCATAGTCCCTTTGTAAACAATGCCGAATTTACAAAATTTGCAGTTATAATGACTATTCACAAGTCATTAAAAGCTAATGTCGAGGAGAGTTTGGCAATTTTAGATGAAGCTCGGAAAGTCGCGTATCAAATTGAAGAAGATTCTCAAGCGCGCGTCGAAGCATTAAAAGACTTAGCTTCAGCTTTAGCATATGCGGGACGCTATCACGAAGCTAAACAAGTACAAGAGACTATAAAAAATTCTGCTGTTGTCAAGGCAAAAGAACTGCGAGAATTAGCAGCAGCACTTTTCAGTGCGGGAAGTATTTACTCCGAGGAAGCTTTTTCAGTTTTTAGAGACGCAAAGAAAATGGCGCTTCATATAAAACATAAGCCCACACAAATGAAAGCACTGAAAGAATTAACTTCCATTATTATCTAGACTTAGAAACCTGGTTTCTTTGTTGATAGCATCTAATAAATGAATGCGTAAAAACCTGGTTTATTTAAAGCCGTTGTTTAATGATTTCCGCGAGTAGCCCACTAGAAGCCATATTCAAATTTAATGTATAATCGATATAATTAAAAGTCTCTTCCAAAGGTTTTAAAGTACTCTTCCAACCCAAACCATCAGTAATCCAAATAAATTTGTGATTTTGTGCCGTTAAAAAATCATACAAACTTTTATACTCACCTGCGGTGGCTTTCAACTTAGAACCACCTCCACCATAAAAATTTACTTCAATTAAATAAATTTTTTCACTATTATTAATTGCAAAATCAAATCTTCTACTTGATTTATCTACTTCCACTACAATATCCCATTCAGCCAAAATCTTTTCAGCAGTAGCTTGTTTAATATATGTAAAATTACTCGCGTTACAAATAGACTTTACTAATTCTTCAACGATAATTTCCATCGTATCTCCAGCACGATTTTTTCTCCCGTTACTATCGAGTCCCACCTCAATTCCTAATACATAATCTGGAATACTTTTAATAGTACGATTTTCAAATAGTTCCAGCACACCAGTTTCTCTGACAAATTCTACTGCTGCATCAATGTTTTCTGGAAATAAAAGACTCTGATTACTAAAATTAAAGCCTTTATATTGAAAATCTCCTTCTGTAAAGCTAGTTAGAATTCTAAAAGTTTTTGTTCGACAAGCTATTAAAATTGGAATTGCGCTGTAAACGCCTGGATAAGTTTGTAATAGTTCTCTAAACTCTTGCTCTATATTATTTTTTCCAATTAAATAATTTAGAGTATTCAAATGTATTTCGACGCTTTTAAAATTGGATAGGACTTTTTGCCAATTGACAAAATAGTCCCATATCGTGATAGAGTCAGTCAAAGTATTTTTCAAATGCTTAAATACATCTTTGGTAGCAGCACTTCCCAAAAAATCATGAAATACCTGACTATTTTTCATACCTAACCTGCGAACGACTTAGTAATAAGCACTTCAGTGCTTACCACAACCTTAATAATTCATAATTAGTAACTCATTAATCTGACCACGCTTAGAAGCATTACAATTAATCTTCCGCGCAGCTCTTACTCGCTCAATTCTATACTTATCATAAGCATCTTCAAAAAAATTATCATTAACATCCTCATTTTTAGGGTCTGAATTACTCAATAACAGCTCGGCGCCCTTACCATCTAACTCAGCAAAAAAGTCCCTTAGTCTTAACTGCTCACTATCATGCCATATATTTTGAGAATAACTAGTAAAATTAGCAGTATTACTTATAGGTCGGTAAGGAGGGTCAAAATAGACAAAAGTCTTATCATCAACAAAATCTTTACACTTCATAAAATCTCCCAACTCAATACGAGTTTTTTGCAGTACTAAGGAAATTGCCTTCAAATTATCCACATTACAAATTAAAGGCTTCTTATACTTACCACAAGGAACATTAAACTCACCTCTAGAATTAACCCTAAACAAGCCATTAAAACAAGTACGGTTTAAAAAAATAATTTGAGCCGCACGCTCTACCCAATTACTACTGAATACATTAAAATCAATACTTCTTCGCTTTGAATTAAACGATTGACGCACATAATAAAAATATTGGCTTTTTTCGATATCTGACATAGACCAATACTTAGATTGAATCTTTGATAACGCATCAATCAATGCACATACATCAAACTTAATAGTTTTATAGGCAAGTATCAATTCAGGATTAACATCATAAATAAAAAACTCATCAATACTCGACTGATAACCCGAAGAAGCAAGATAGAAAAACATTGCCCCTCCTCCTACAAATGGCTCAACATACCTTTTGATTGAACCATTTAACAAGCCTTGTGGCAAATATCTACTTATTTGTTCCAGAAGCTGACCTTTCCCCCCAGCCCATTTTAAAAACGGTTTTGCTGGCGCCTGGTTTGCTGTATAAACATTGTAATTAGAAGGCGCCTCAAATACACCTCGCTTCGCCACACCTTTTTGCAAAGCCAAATGAGTTCCTACTTTCACATCATAGTTGCTACGTACTATATAAGCCATTAATTTATGATGAATCTAGTTTAGTACTATCGTACTTTAAAAAAACGAAAAAAGAATACCTGTTCTACTTTACTCCAAAGAGCAAAATTGCAAAACAAAACAGTGTAATATTTTACCCGTTTTTACCACTAGCCAACCCAAATCCAGGCAATAGAAATACTCTTATGTCAAAAAAAAGACTAACATCACTGACATAATGCCCCAAACTAAAACAAACAAATATTAACCGTAAGGCGCCGACTCAACTAAGCTTTAATCTCAGAACCCGACAACTCAATCGAAGAAGCAAGTCTATCCATTACAACGCGCCCAATAACCGCCACATCAGACAATGGCATCACCTGAATTTGCTTAACAATCTGATTCAAATCTGAAGAATTAAATTGTGGCTTAATTCCCAAATAATTTAAAAGCTCCTCAATTGTGTAACCCGCTCTATCGGCAATATTTGCCAGGTTAAGAACATCCGGAATTGACTCGCCTTTCTCCCACAGCTGCACCGTTGTATAAGATACACCAAGTAATTTTGCAAACGCTCTTTGGCTCATGGAATCACGAGCCGTTTTAACAACTTCACCTAACTTCTTGCGCGCTTCTAAATCCACTGCTGTAATATTTTTCTAACCGTACAGACCAAAATATTTTAGCCTGGAAAACCTAAAGATTAAACTTGTATGTGAATAATTCCGGTGATTGTAGAGTACACAGCGATTATTTGTACCGCTAACTAGCTTTCGGTTCCTCCAAAGATTCAACCGCAGCAGCCAACCGACTGGCGCCTGCTTGAACAATCTGAGCAACTTGAGATAAAGGCATATGATTAATTTGCCTCAAAATCAAGCTCAAATCAGAAGCTTCTTGTACAGGTTTGCCTTCCAAACAGCCAAGCAACTCTTCGAGTGTATAACCTGCTCTAGATGCAATTTTTCCTAGATACTCTGTATCAGGCACATTCACGCCCTTTTCCCACAACTGTACAGCAGTCGCAGAAACACCTAAAAGTTTGCCAAACGCTCTTTGACTCATAGAACCACGAGCTTGCTTAATGATTTCAACCAGTTTTTCCCTGCTTTCGATATTCACTGCTGTGGTTACTAAGAGAGCATTTACAAATTTAGTTTAGTAATCAATTACAAAAAGTTTCGTTGCATATTGACAACTTTCCTTGGAAGATGTATCTTACAATTTAGATTGTCAATGTATAACTACCAATGTAGTTTTCTGCTGGAATTATATAGATGGGGTGCATTATGCGTAAGCTAGTAAGGCAAAGTTACTATAAGGCTCCAAACAAAAAGGTTCAGAGCTTAATCGCCGCTAACAAAATTACACCACATGTTTGGCGCCTGAGCGAAGGTAATTTAATCGAAGCGCTCAACGCTCAAGGTTACAACGTAAAGAAAATCAAGAAAATCTCTTACCTCAAGCACCAAGTAAGCATTTCGTACTGGGATAAAAAAGGTGGAGTGTGCAGTGGTTTTTTCAGCTATCGAATTTTTGCACGCTGGCAACAGGCCGTTGAAAGGTTAGTTTACAACTGTGGAAGCACAAAAGAACTGCAACGCTTGAGCGAGTTAATTGAGTACGAATACACTCATTACCCGTACCCTTGGGAAATACAAGAAGCAATTAACAACACAATAGAAAACTGTACTTGTGAGCTAACCACGCTAGAAAGTTACAAACAAACAGTTCACCGTGAATTTGCTTGTGTTGGATAAATTGCTATCAAGTGGGCTTTCACACTTATTTTCCTAAATTTTTAGAAATAGTAAATCAGCAAAGATAAAATATAAAGTATTGCTGTTAATACAAAGTAAAAATGCTACAAACAGTCTGGGCTACTGTCCGACAAGGAAAAATTGAATTGTTGGAATCAACAGAGCTTCCTGAAGGGGCAAAAGTGCTAGTCACACTTTTACCTGATGATGAAAATGATTTTTGGCTTCAAACAAGCCAAGTCTCACTTGATGTAGTGTGGAATAATACAGAGGATGATGTTTATGCCCAGCTACTCGAAAAATGACATTATCGTAATTATAGCTATGTTTTTTACTGTCTTACATAATTTTACTCTCTCCTGGACTTGGCTTATTAAAATTTTTTACAATCATAGGCATTATATCTTCATATTTTGTTTGAGTTAAAGAACCTAGCTGTGCTGTTATATTAACGGAAAATGGAGGTATTATATCTACTTTAAAAGGCTGCTGCACTAAGCCTTTTAAAATATCGTCCTGCTGACTTTCCGGTGCAAGCTTAACAATCTCTATTAATTTCTCAGTATCAAAATCAAAACTAAGCGCAAACTCAGCACCATCATTAACTATATTGCTACCTGTGATAAATGTATCGCCATCAACCCGGATAATATGGTCAATCGGTACTTCATAAAAAAAGTGTAGAACTTTTTGGTCAACGTAACCTAATTTATACAAATGTAAACCGTAATCAGGATATAGATTTTTAGGTTTTGGTTGATAGCCAAGAACACTGTATGGAGATAATAATTTCTCTATTTCTGTCCACTTACTTTCAACATCTTGCAGAGCAAATTGAAAAATAGGTTCAAAGCGGTTGATATGAAACACGACAAAATCACGTCCATTACATAAAGCATACAATTTTACTCTTACATCAGGATGAATGGCATAACTATAGGCTTGCTCGACGTTAGTGTCATTGACTATTTTTTCATTTGGGTGTTTTGCATCTAAGACCCAAGCGTAATAATTTTTTACTTTTAGTAAGTAATCTGGAATTATATTAATCTTTTTTTTCTGTACTCCAATTTTGACAAATGGATGTACTAGCGGCACGCTTCGTAAAATTTGAAACTCACCTCTGGCTTTATATCCTAAAGCGTGCAGTAATGGTGTTATAAGTTCTTCACGCACAGAATCTTCTTTGAAATTTGCTGAATCAAGAAGATTGAAATCAAAATTTTTGAATAGATTTAGTGACATCAACTACCTCTCCTTTTTTATGTAAAAAGCATATACTACAGTAGCAACAGAAATCCAGTAATTTAAAATACATATTGGCTTTCTGAAAAGTAGCAAAAACCGTACAATAAGCTTACCAAGACCCAGAATTTCACAAAAACTTAGGATTGCGACCAGAAAAAAATTGTGCAGGTGAAGAAAAGAAGTAAAGCGGTTGCGAGAATGTAGACTAAATATATCGAACAGGATTGCGCCCATCAAAAACAACGCTGCAATTGCGAATACAGGCATCTTCAAATGCAATTAGGGGTGGGAATATCATTGGAACAGAGAATCGGCTTTAGCTCAAAAGTCCTATTTTATAAGGATTTTCTTGAGGGGTATGGTAGCTCTCAGACATGAAACAGCATCTAATTACTTCTGTAACATTTATGTAGCATAGCTTAACCCAGTTTTCTGTTCCGATGCTACTAACGCGCCAGCTTCTAAGATTTTTTCTCTTTGCTGTTCTGGCTCACGACAATCTAAATCATCGAAAACCAAAATTAAATTGCATGTATTCGGTTGGTATTTTA
>ERZ1066118.1151-NODE-1151-length-18297-cov-11.002576_pt1 | contig 18297 bp, 12 predicted proteins | sample MGYA00382765_ERZ1066118 | MGnify/ENA primary metagenome ERZ1066118 (study PRJEB33369, sample SAMEA5778348) | biofilm metagenome | biome: Industrial cooling water; feature: Water cooling tower basin; material: Biofilm | place: United Arab Emirates | collected...
ACGCTACAGAACTTCATGCGAATCAAGTGCGTAAAAGTTCCGGCGTGCCATATATTTCTCATTTACTCGGCGTGACCAGTATTGCTCTAGAATATGGAGCAAATGAAGATGAAGCGATCGCGGCTTTACTCCACGATGCAATTGAAGACCAAGGAGGTGCAGCAACAAGAGAAGAGATTCGCCGTCGTTTTGGCGATACAGTCACCGCTATCGTAGATGGTTGTACTGATGCAGAAATAATTCCCAAACCCCCTTGGAGAGAACGTAAAGAGGCTTACATCGCCACCATTCCCCAAGCTTCTCCATCGGTAATTTTAGTTTCAGCTGCTGATAAACTGCACAATGCACGTTCAATACTGAAAGATTATCGTACTTTAAATGAAACAGTATGGGAACGGTTCAAGGGTGGTAAAGACGGTACGCTGTGGTACTATCGCGCCGTTGTAGAAGCATTTATCGCCAAAGGAAAAACACCTTTAATTGAAGAATTAGAACGGGCAGTTGCAGAACTAGAACAATTAGTCAAGGATGATAATAGGTAATTGGTAGTTGGTAGTTGGTAGTTGCAACTTACCCCTTACCCCTTAACGCGAGGTGCTACAACGGGGGGAACCCCCGCAACGCACTCGCTCCCCCTTACTCCTTACCCCTCTAAAATGGCAAACGTCCGTCTAGAAGACATTAAACGCCGATTTAATAGCGTCACTGCGATTGAAGATATTACGTTTGAAGTTCCCGATGGAGAATTTTGGGTACTAGTGGGACCATCGGGATGCGGTAAGTCTACAATTTTGAGAACGATCGCGGGTTTGGAAACAGCTACATCTGGCAAACTCTATATTGGGGACACGCTAATGAACGATATCCCCGCTAGACAGCGCGATGTCGCAATGGTGTTTCAAAATTACGCCCTCTACCCTCACATGACGGTAGCAGAGAACATTGCCTTTGGATTGCAAATGCGGCAGATCGATCGCAAGATCGTTAGAGAACGAGTAGATACAGTAGCGCGATCGCTTTCTTTAGACAATTTACTCGATCGCAAACCCAAACAACTATCGGGAGGACAGCAGCAACGAGTCGCATTAGGTAGAGCAATTGCGCGTCAACCCCAAGTATTTTTGTTAGACGAACCCCTATCAAATTTGGATGCCCAATTACGGGACGATATGCGGGCAGAATTGAAACAGATACACGCACAATTAGGCGTAACAACTATATATGTCACCCACGATCAAATTGAAGCGATGACATTGGCAGATAAAATTGTCGTATTAAATCGCGGCAAGATTCAACAAATTGGCGCGCCACAAAAAATTTATGCCCATCCAGCTAACCGTATGGTAGCAACTTTTATGGGTAACCCTCCGATGAATATTATACCTACAACTTATACTGAAAAAGGTTTTCAGGTAGGAGAACAATTAATTTTTTGTCCGCTAGAAATTCAGGAAAAAGCGAAGTTATCACATGGAAAACCTGTAGATTTAGGAATTCGTTCTGAAGATATTTATATAAACGAACTATCTAGCGGTCAAAACGCTACTCACTACTCACTAGTCACTACTCACTTAAAAGTAGTAGAACCTTTAGGAAGAGAAATTTTAATTAGAGCCAGCTTACCAGGAACGAGTACATTCTTGAGCGCACAAATGAGTCCTGATGTGAATGTACGAGTAGGCGATCGCTTATCTGTGCAGCTGGATTTAGAGCGTTTATTTGTCTTCGAGCCAGCCACAGGCGATCGGTTGTATCCATAGTAAAACGCAAATCCACTCCTGGGATAGAGCAACCAGGGCGATCGCGCGTGTTACAATTCTTAATAATTGACAAGGAAACAGAGCAGGGGGCTTTTAGTATTCCTCTGCCCTTTTATTTGGTTAAGTACCTAACATCTGCAACTGGTGCAAACCAGCGTATAACCCGCCAAGTTGTACCAACTCCTCATGAGTCCCAGATTCCACTAATTCACCTCGCTTCAAGACAAAAATTCGGTCTACATTGCGAATTGTCGAAAGACGATGGGCGATAATAATCGCCGTTCGCCCCTCTAGCAAGCGTTCCAAAGCATCTTGAATTGATGCTTCCGTACCCACATCCAAACTAGCCGTAGCCTCATCTAGTACGAGGATATGGGGGTTGCGAATTGCTGCGCGAGCAAACGCCAACAATTGCTTTTGTCCGCTAGAAAGATTCGTCCCGCGCTCTCGCAATTGAGTATCGTATCCTTGAGGTAACTGCTCGATAAACTGTGCCACATTAGTATTTTCTGCGGCAGCGCGAATCTCTTCAAAAGTATAAGTATCTCCTAACGTAATATTGCTTTTCACATCCCCAGCAAAAATAAAACCTTCTTGCAGAATCACACCCATCCGACAGCGCAATTCTGCTTGCGGAATATCTCTAATATCAACTCCATCTACCAGAATCCGTCCCCGCGTCGGTTCGTAAAGACGACACAGCAGTCGAATAATTGAACTTTTTCCCGCACCCGTGGGACCTACTAAAGCAATCTTCTCCCCCGGACGAATCGTAAAATCTAAATCTTTAATGACATAATCATCATTTTTATAGGCAAACCAGACGCGTTCAAAACGAATTTCTCCGACTTGGGTAGTTGGTAATTGGTAATTGGTAATTGGTAATTGGTTGACGGTTGACGCTGGCGCTACATTCCGTGAAGACGGTTGATACTCCTCTGCTCCTCTGCCCCTCTGCTCCTCTGCTCTCTTCCCCCGACTCCCGACTCCCGACTCCCGACTCCCGTTCTCAACAGGATCGCGGATCTCAATCGGTTCGTCTAAAATGTCGCTGATGCGCTCTACAGCTGTAAAACCAGCTTGAATCGCGGTAAATTTTTCCGCAAACTGACGTAAAGGATCGAATAATCTTTGAGCAAATAAAATGAAGGCAGCAAGTACACCGAATTCTATGCGCTGCTGTAAGACAAAAATACCACCCAGCCAGAGAACTCCTGCCACTGCTATTAGAGCTACCCATTCCAAAGTTGCCGATACTGCTGAATCGTGAAAAATTGTTCTATCTACCTCGCGAATATAGTTTAAATTCGTGGCGCGAAACAGTTCGGCGTTGAATTGTTCGCGGCGAAACATTTGTACGACATTAATTCCGGCAATGTTTTCTTGTAAGGTGGAATTGAGCAAAGAAAGTTCTTCTCTGGCTTTGTAATTGGCTTTGCGATACTGCTGCTGAAAGAAGATAATCAATCCCGTGACTGGAAATAACATTAACAACAGCATTAAAGCGAGTTGCCATTGTTGCTGGAACATGAAAAATAAAATCACCAGCATGGACAATAGATCGCTGATAATACCAATTGCTCCAGTTGTGAAGACATCTCCCAATGCTTCCACATCGCTAGTTAAGCGAGTGATTAATTTTCCCACAGGGGTGCGATCGAAAAAGCGAACTGCTAAGGATGTAACGTGTGCAAATAGATCGTTACGGATATCTGCTGTCATTTGTTGCCCAACTTTTTGCACTAAGTAGCCTTGTACGCCTGTAAAAATGAGACGAACTACCACTGTCAATAGCAACAAACCTTCGAGAATTTGTAAACCCTGCCCTAGAGGTATATTTTTGAGAAAATCGTAGGTATTTGGTTCTTGACGAATGAGAGAGATTGCTTGACCGATCAGAATTGGTTGAACGGCATTGGAGATCGCCACTGGAACCAGCAGGATCGTGGAAATTAACAACAACCGACCGTGACGGCGACCGTAAGGAATTAGCCTTAGGAACAATCGCCAATCATTCTGGCGGCGGCGATTTCTTACGGGTTGGGATCCGGGCGCTGATGCTGTCATGCTATATAACCTTTAGCGATCGCTCGAACAAGATACGTTTTCTTAATTTAGCGCTAGTACTGACCCCAGATCGCTCCCATCCTGGCTAGATTTTTGCAAGCGATCGCGCGATTTTACTATTTCTGATGGAACAGACATCTCGATCTACCTCAAATGGAGCGACTAAATGTCTACTATCCGTCTGCTACTAGTCTTAATCAAAAAAATATGAAAACTACACATTATATTTACCGTTTTTCAGTATTATTATCAGTAATCCCTGTATCAATGGTTGTATAGAAGTATCGTAGATATCAAGAGTTATCGGCAAAAAAATTTTATGTCAGTTACAATTTCGCTTATCCGTACACTCCAAACAATTATCTTTTAAAATTCACGCACTTATTTTTTTATATCTCAATCTCTTCTAGCCATCTTTCAAAAGAAGAGAAGATTTGACTTGAATTCCTCGATTCTACAGTCTCTTTTTTAAGGAATTGGGGAAGCTGACATAGCAGAATTTATAAATAAATATAAATTCTCTCAAAATTCTAAGATCCAAATCTTCACTCCTTCGTTCTTCCCTAATAAAACTTATATCTGAGTTTAACGTTCAATTCAAACTCACTGGCATTCAAACTATTAAGAATTAAATTCAAATGAAAGTAACAACTATAGAAACTGCATATCCACTTTCATCTATGCAGCAGGGAATGCTGTTTCATAGCCTCCAGGCTCAACAATCTGGGGTAGATATCGAGCAGGTAATCTGTTCGATCTGCGAAGATCTCGATATCTCTGCTTTGATTCAAGCATGGCAGCGAGTTATGGAACGTCACCCAGTTTTGAGAACGAGCTTCGATTGGAAAAGCGATCGCCAACCGCTACAATGCGTCCACCTACAACCCGCAATTGAGATAGAACGAGAAGATTGGCGCAGCTTGCCACAGCTAGAACAAGAACAGCAATTGCAAGTCTATCTTCAGCGCGATCGCGCCTCTGGCTTTCAAATGGATCGCCTACCGTTAATGCGCTTAGCTCTATTTCAGCTCGGCGATCTTGACTACCGACTGATTTGGACTTTTCATCATGCCATATTAGACGGTCGGTCTTTGCATATAGTCCTCAAGGAAGTTTTTGCTTTTTACGATGCTTTCCGTCAGGGAGAAGACTTACAGCTACCACAACCTCGTCCTTATCGAGATTACATCCAATGGTTGCAACAAGATTGGTCAAAAGCCGCCAACTTTTGGCAACAATTACTGAAAGGTTTTACTGCACCAACTCCTTTAATAGCTAACTCAACATTAGTCAAATCGACTTTAAATGCAGACTTAGAGATCGTCGATCGCAGTTTTGGCGATCGCGAACTTCGACTGTCAGAGCAAACGACAGCGATGCTAAAATCTTTGGCACAACAACACCAGCTCACGCTCAACACTCTGGTACAGGGAGCTTGGGCTATACTACTGAGCCGCTACAGTCGCGAAACCGATATTGTCTTTGGAGCCACAAGAGCTTGCCGTCACTCATCTGTAGCTGGAGCTGAGTCTATGGTAGGACTGCTCATTAACACCCTACCAGTGCGAGTCGATGTATCGCCACAGCCGCTTTTACCGTGGTTGCAGGAATTGCGATCGCAGTGGGTGACTTTGCGCGACTACGAACATACTCCTTTAGTCAAGATTCAAGGATGGAGCGACGTTCCAAGCGGTACGCCTCTATTTAATAGCCTTTTAGTCTTTGAAAACTACGAGTTGAATTCCGCTTTACGTTCTCAAAGTAGTAGATGGCAAAATCTAGAATTCAGATTAGAAGAACAAACGAATTATCCGCTCACCTTAGTTAGCTGTGCTGGATCGGAGCTTTTACTCAGACTCAAGTACGATCGACAAAGATTCGACGATGCGACAATCGAACGGATGCTAGAACATCTACAAACATTGCTGTCGAGCATGGCGACAAACCCTTGGCAGTGCATCGGAGAATTGCCCCTCTTAACAGCAGCAGAACGCGATCGCATCGTGAAAGAATGGAACGACACTGAAACAGATTTTTCCCAAGATTTATGCATCCATCAGCTATTTGAAGCACAGGTAGAATTGACACCTGAAGCCGTTGCTGTCGTTTTTGAAGATCGACAACTTACCTACAAAGAACTCAACTGGAGAGCCAATCAGCTAGCACGACATCTACAACACTTAGGCGTGAAGCCAGGAGTACTAGTTGCTGTATATTTAGAGCGATCGCTAGAGACAGTTGTAGCAGTCATGGGTATTTTGAAGGCAGGGGGTGCATACGTACCGCTCGAACCCAGCTTTCCCAAGGCACGCATTCAACTGCTGCTTTCTTCGCTGGCGATCGATTGTCTGGTGACGCAAACTTCGCTGCTGCCAAATATTGACGAGATTCAACCTCGACTGCCCGCGCTACAACACTTGATTTGTTTGGATGCTGAAGATGTTCAAACGATCCCCCCTCGCCCCCCTTCACAAGGGGGGTTAGCAGAGTTTAGCCCCCCTTCACAAGGGGGGTTGGGGGGATTTGAAAAACCATTCAATCGCCAAATTTGGCTGCGATCGTATTTAGATCGTCTCCCTACAGACAATTTGCCTGTGTCTGCTAGCTCAGATGATGTCGCCTACGTAATTTTTACCTCTGGTTCCACCGGAACGCCAAAAGGAGTTGTAGTTCGCCATCAACCTGTCATTAACCTAATTCAGTGGGTAAACAAAACTTTTACCGTTAACTCCTCTGACAGAGTCTTATTCGTTACATCTTTGTGCTTCGACCTATCAGTTTACGACATCTTCGGGCTTTTAGCCGCAGGTGGATCGATTCGAGTCGTGTCTAACCGTGACGTACAAGATCCAGAAGCTTTGTTGCGCATATTGCGTGACGAACCAATTACTTTCTGGGACTCAGCGCCGCCTGCACTGCAACAACTCGCTGCTTTTTTCCCCAAGATCGAATGGGGCGATCGCCAGCCTCAACTACGGTTGGTATTTATGAGTGGTGACTGGATACCAGTGAAGTTACCGGATGCACTCAAAGCCACATTCCCACAGGTTGAGGTCATTAGTCTCGGTGGGGCAACTGAAGCTACCATCTGGTCTAACTATTATCCGATTCAAACAGTCGAGCCGCATTGGGTGAGCATTCCCTACGGCAAGCCAATTCAAAATGCTCGCTATTATATTCTCGATTCTTATCTCAACCCCTGTCCGGTTGGCGTGGCTGGAGAGTTACATATTGGTGGCAAATGCCTTGCCTCTGGCTATTTAAACCAACCAGAACTAACGGCACAAAAATTCATTCCCGACCCCTTTAGCGACAATCCAACCGCACGGCTCTACAAAACGGGAGACTTAGCCCGCTATCTACCAGATGGCAACATTGAATTTCTCGGTCGCATCGACCATCAAGTTAAGATTCGCGGTTTTCGTATCGAGTTGGGGGAAATTGAAACCGTACTGGCAAAACACCCGCAAGTGAGAGAGACTGTCATCTTAGTACGGGAAGACGAGCCAGGAAACAAGCGATTAGTAGCGTATGTCGTAGGACATCAATCTGCACCTGCTACGAGCGAACTGCGGCGTTTCCTTCAGGAAAGATTACCAGAGTACATGGTTCCTGCTGCTTTCGTGGCGATCGCCGAGATCCCGCTCACTTCTAACGGTAAAGTAGACCGTCGTGCTTTGCCAATTCCCGATCGCGATCGACCCGACCTTGAAAAAGCTTGTGCGGCTCCTAGCAATGCCGTGGAACTCCAGTTGACTCAAATTTGGACGGAGATTTTAGGGATTCATTCAGTTGGAGTCAGCGATAATTTCTTCGAGCTAGGGGGACATTCTCTGTTAGCCGTACAGTTATTTAGTCAAATCGAAAACAAGTTTGGGATAAAACTACCTCTAGCAACTTTATTTCAAGCGCCGACAATCGAGCAGCTAGCAAAGATACTCGGTCGCTCGGAACAGTTGGTTTCTTGGTCTTCATTGGTGGCAATTCAGCCTCACGGCAATAAACGTCCTTTATTCTGCATCCACGCGCTGGGGGGAAACGTTCTCGGCTACCAAAAGCTCATCCGTCATTTGGGTGCAGAACAACCTGTTTATGGGTTGCAAGCACGGGGGTTAGATGGCAAACAGAATCCTCACACTAGAGTTGAAGATATGGCAGCCGATTACATTCAAGAAATGCAGACGGTTCAGCCCAATGGTCCTTATTTGCTGTGCGGCTTCTCTAGTGGAGGCACGGTAGCTTTTGAGATGGCGCGACAGTTACAAGCGCAGGGTGAGGAAGTAGCTTTACTAGCCATGTTCGACACCTACAGCCCCCGTTTATTTGTTCACAATCCCTCGTTATTTCGCACAATTTATACTTACTTGCGTACTCTTTGGCAGTTGCCACTACCGGAAAAACGAAGTTATTTTCTGCAAAAGCTAGATTGGATGCACTCGCTGTTAACTGGGAAACCAAGCAGCAAATATGACCTGTGGAATAGCTACTCATTATCTGAAAATGCCAACCCTTACAACATGGTACTAATCGAGGCACTGAAGCAAGCAACAATGGTAGATTACGTCCCGCAAGGTTATTCCGGTCGGGTAACTCTGTTTACGAGTAGAGAAGTCTTGAGATGGTGTTACTCTACACCCGATCGCGGCTGGAATAGTCTAGTCGAGCCAGGAGTCGAGATCCACGAAATCCCTGGTACGCATTTGGGCTTATTGGACGAGCCAAACGTGCAAGTGTTAGCTGCTAAACTCAAAAATTGCCTGGAGCAAGCACAAGTGGGCGATCGCACGTTAAGCTTAGTCGATCGCAGTTGTGTCATGGAGCTTTCGATCGGCTGAATGCCTGCACGCTTACCATTTGCAGTTCTGTGTCGCGAATCTTCGCACTCTCGTTAAAATACAAACAAGCGCGATCGCTCGTTGTTTATCTCTAACTTGCAGATGTCTACAGAAGTTTACCTCCTGTTCGAGAACCTGCTGTTTTTTGCGATCGCCACGTCCTTTTTTGCCTTCGTCGGTTGGGCGTGGAGACACTCAAAACCTTTTTATCTTCCCGAACCTCTGCCTGAGTGGTTCAAAATCTGGTTTGGTACAGTGCAGATTATCGGATTATTGCTACCAATAGTTGCCTTGCTTTGGAGCATTTGGCAGGGCTACTCCAGCGTTCTAACCGTACTCGTATCGTACTTAGTCATGCTGGGTTTGCAAATTCTTTCTGAAATTGTCACGCTCAGATATTTTCATACTATTGTATGGGTAATGGTTCCTTATCTTTACTTGCCTTACCGCATCTGGCAATTATACGAAGGCACGAGACTACTAAGCTCAACCAATGAACCGCTTTGGATCGAGAATTTATTACTCGTCAATATTGTGTTGTGGACTTTAAACTACGCCCTCGATCTATCCCAACTACCAAGGCTATTACGCTGGGAAACAGATTAAAAGTTGTAACTAATAGCTACTAGTCAATATTATTTTTGACTGCTAACTTCTGACTTTTGACTTCTCGATCACCCATTCCCCAACAAAGCTTCAAATTCTGCCTTCAAGCCATTGACATCTGCTACTCTTGCTACCAATAAATTATCTGTACCTCCAGCATCGTCAAAACGAGATTTCCAATACTGGATTGTATCCGAGTTACGCATCCAAAAGCTAACCACAGTATCGATGACTTGTTCTAAATTCCAAGTAGGTTTGGAAGGAATAGTTTCTATCGATTTCAAAAAAGCATCCAACGTACACTTATAAGCTCCCAAATACTCTACCCCATGCTGCTGAGGAGTTTGTATGATTTGCTGTTGGTGCTGAAAAAAATAGAGAATTGATGAAACTCCGACAATTTCAAAAGTATATTCCATCTCGATCTCCTAATATCAGTTATCAGTTGTCAGTTGTCAGCTGTCATCGATCGATGGCTAAACTCTTTTCTAGCCACTAATCACTAGCTACTAGCCACTGGTTCCACTAGCCACTCATTAGTCACTTATTATTAGCAATTGTTATAGCTGTAATCATGGTGCAATGACATCCGAAAAAAGGCGGAGAATGAACTATATCATGAGAATTATTTAATTGGAGAAATTAGCACTGTTTGCTCTTGAGTGCTAAAAAAACAGCGGACAAAAATTAGCACTAAACTACTCTGAGTGCTAACCTAAAATAGGCACTATAGTATTTTATTTAAAGCGTTAAAAAGAGTTGTTCAGTATTTTTAATAACTTTTTTGCATTCTTCCAGACAGATTTCTCAGGGGAGCTGGCGGCGTTAACAGCCGCTTGTTTGTGGGCAGTATCTTCAGTTATCTACGGACGCATCGGACAACGCATTCCACCACTAGAACTCAACATCCTCAAAGGCGCGATCGCAAGCGCCTTGCTTGTTTCTACGTTAGTATTACAAAACTCAACATTGACAAATGTTACTCCTACCGCTTTAGGTTTACTTCTTCTCAGTGGTGTCTTGGGAATTAGTGTTGGAGATACGGCGTTCTTTTTTGCCTTAAATGATTTAGGTGCTAGACGTGCCCTATTAATGGAGACTTTATCGCCTCCTCTAGCAGCAATTTTGGCATTAATTTTTCTTCAAGAACAACTCCAGTGGAGCGCTTGGTGCGGAATTCTACTTACAATTACAGGGGTAGCTTGGGTAGTTACGGAACGAGTACCAAGTCTAGGAGAACGACCCACACGCATACTACGAGGTGTTGGTTTTGGGACTTTAGCCGCGATCGCCCTTGCTAGCGGTGCTGTCATTTCCCGTGCCGTATTTACTAATTACGATATCAGTCCATCATGGGCAGCCTTATTACGCCTATGCGGCGGCGTATTAGTTTTGCTACCTTGGGGATGGTGGAGGCAAAACCAAAGGCGCTTTGAGTTCAAAAGCTTAGATGCAAAGACTGCGATCGCGATTTGCGTTGCTGCTTTTGCTGGCACTTACTTAGGCATCTGGCTGCAACAGGTGGCAGTCAAGTTTGCAGTTGTAGGAGTTGCCCTGACACTGAGCAATACCAGTCCTTTGTTTGTTATTCCCATTGCTATTTGCTTGGGAGAAAGAATTAGTTTCAGAGCAATTTTGGGGGTTTTTGTTGCCCTCGGTGGTATAGCTGTGCTGTTACTACCGCGTTGAGCAAAGCAGACTGCGTTTTATTCTTTCTTTTTCGGATCGAGCTGTGAGTATTTCTGCTATATTTCTTGATATAAAACTATGAATTTCTGATGAAGTTTGCTTTTGCCTAGCAAATTGTACCTCCGACAAAAATATCTGCAAGAAAACTGCACCAAGTCTGCATAATTGCGGCATAATAATCAATAAAGTACGGCTAAGTTTTTCTCTCCTTCATAAAGAGATAGACAAAGATAAGTAAAATCGGTAAGATAATATCATCCATTAGTATTTTACTCAAATATAAAAATATTATTAAAAAAATATTAATGATAAAAATTTAGTATTTATCTAGCAAAAAACTTAATTTTAACTACGGTATTTGCAGCTAAATTTACTTTTTAATAAAGTTTCCACTCAACTAAGCTAAATATTCAAAAACGAATGTTAGCAAGGTTTTTAGCTATTTAACTAAAAAATATTTAATGAAATTAGTTGCAATAAGTATCATTTCGGGCTGCGTTCGTCTCGATAATTTTACAGTAGCTTTTTTTACTAAGTTACGCGGTAATTTTTCTCAAGACAGCGGCAAGCTTCAAAGTTAGGTTGTAATTATTGGATTGAATTTTTCTGTCCTCTGTTAGTCAGTTCGGCAGAGAAATTGTTTCAACCAACCCATAAGCGATCGAACAAACCTGGTACGAGGAGCAAACAATATGGCAACTATTGAAGGAACATTTTCTAACGATAAACTTTCTGGCAATCTCAATACTGCTGAAAGCGATTTTATTTATGGCTACGATGGCAACGATAAACTTTACGGTAGAGGCGGAGATGATTCACTTTGGGGTGGCAACGGTAACGATAGATTGAAAGGTGGATCGGGTAACGACCTACTAGATGGCGGTTACGGAGATGACACTGTATACGGTGAAACAGGTAACGACACCCTATACGGCTTCAACGGTAACGATATCTTATTTGGTAACGAGGGCAATGATAGCTTGATTGGTGGATTTGGCAATGATGTTTTAGATGGAGGAGAAGGAAACGATATCATCGATGGTGCTGGAGGAGGTGCATACATCGGTAGTTCAGTTAGTCGCGGTGCTAACGAAATAGACGTTCTGACAGGAGGTGCAGGAGCAGATACATTCAGGCTCGAAGGTGGTGCTGGACGTGATGGCGCAGGTACATCTTACAGATTCGCTGGCAACAACGACTACGCTCTCATTACTGACTTCAATCCACTTGAAGATACAATCGTGCTAAGAAGTATTGATACATCTGGACCATCATTCACGCAGACACAAGTCACCTACAGTCTGGGTGCAGCACCAAGCGACTTACTCCTACAAGGAACGGGAGTTTATGCTGAATTTGCCAACAATCCTGGCACGCAAGAACTGATCGCTATTTTGCACGGAACCACACCAGAGTCAGTTAATATTGGTGGCAGCTACTTCAAATACGTCAGTTAGCAACGTATTTCAAAATAAGCTTAAGCTGAAAAGGTAATTGCTATTTTGCCAGCTATTTCACTAGATTCTTTAAGTCTTAACTACGGAATAGAACTATTTAACCTACTGAGAAACGCTGACCGAATATGAATAAATAAATTTAGAGCTGTCCGTATCAACGGCAGCTTTTTCTTTTAGAAGTGTAGTTCCTAGTCATTTTTCTAGGTCTTCCTCTCCCCATTTTCCTGATGTCATCCACAGTGTAAATTCGGCAAGATGATCGGTAATCAGTTGTCAGTTATCTGTTATCAGTGACTAGTGACCGGCGATCGGTCACCTCTTGCCTCTTGCCTCTTACAAATGACAAATAACCAATGACTCATGACTACTTCCTAGAAAGGAAAAATGATATGGAGTTGCCATCAATTGAAAGTAACACTTTGCTAGCTCTCTCGAATAATTTAGCCGATGCAGTCGAACAGGCAGGTCGCAGCGTTGTTGCTGTCAATGCGCGTCACCGGATTTCTTCGAGTGGCGTTCACTGGCGTACTGGTATCGTCGTTACTGCCGAGCATACCGTGAGACGGGACGAGGAGATCGCTGTCAGGCTACCAGACGATCGCACTGTAGCTGCAACTTTAATCGGTCGAGACTCCAGTACGGATTTAGCCGTACTCCAAATACCAGATGTCAATTTACCTACAGCAGAAATTGGCGATACCAATACTTTGAAAGTCGGAAATCTCGTGTTGGCTGTAGCACGTCCTGGTGAGAACGGTTTGAGTGCTAGCTGGGGAGTTGTCAGCGCTAAGGGTATTGGTATTGCACAACGCGATTGGTGTGGCAGACAAACGGAAGAATTTATCAAATTAGACTTATCCCTTTATTCAGGTTTTTCTGGCAGTCCCTTAGTAGACGCAAAAGGTAACGTTGTGGGGATTAATACTGTTGGGCCTCGCAGTATGGTGCTAGCTGTACCCGTTGCGACTGTTAACCGCGTTATTGACACCTTACTAGAAAAAGGACGGATTGCAAGGGGATACTTGGGTTTAGGAATGCAACCCGTATTACTACCTGACAGCTTAAAAAATGGGTTGAACCTACCCAGCAACGGAGGTGTAATTGTCGTCAATATCGAATCCGATGGCCCTGCCGATCGCGCTGGCGTATTGATTGGTGATGTACTCATTTCCCTTGATGGCAGAGCGATCGCCGATACCGGAGACATACAGGTAATGCTCGGCTCGGAATCTGTAGGCAGAACCCTCGACGCACAAGTTATTCGAGGCGGCGCATTATTAACAGTACCGATCGCGATTGGCGAACGTTAACTAGAAGTCAAAAGTCAAAAGTTAGGAGCCAGGAGCCAGGAGTCAGGAGTCAGAATTTATGACTAACCACACCCTACACCCTACACCCTTTCTTCACTACTCACTACCCACATATGACGACATTAAATGACGAACTAGCAAATGTTGCTGCAACTTTGAGCCGTTCCACCGTACAGATACAAGATCGGAGGTTTGGCGGTGGCTCGGGTGTAATTTGGCAAGCCGACGGCTTAATTATTACGAATGCTCATGTCGTTCGGAGCGATCGCCCTACAGTAAAACTTGCAGATAATCGGGTATTCAACGCTGTATGTACTAAACGCGATCGCCTACAAGATATAGCTGTACTTAAGATTGATGCTACCGATCTACCAGCTGCTCCGATTGGAAATTCTGACGCGCTGCGAGTCGGGCAAATGGTGTTCGCGATTGGCAATCCTTTGGGGATAACGGGTGCGCTAACAACTGGAATTATTCACGCTGTCGCTCCCAAAGATCGCTCTAGAACTTGGATACAGGCAGACATTCGCTTGAGTGCTGGGAATTCTGGCGGCGCGCTTGCCGATACTCAAGGTAAAGTTATCGGTCTTAATACCGCGATCGCGGGTGGTTTGGGCTTAGCTATACCCAGCAATACGGTAGAGCGTTTCTTGCAGCGTGGCACAGTCAAGCCTTATTTAGGAGTCACTCTCCAACCTATAGCAATCGGACAGAGATACAGGCGCAGCAGATTAGGTTTATTAATTTTGGAAGTACAAGCGGGTAGCTTAGCTCAATCTGCTGGATTATTAACTGGAGATGTATTGACAGGAGTAGCTGGACGAAGTTTCTCCGACATTTCAGATTTAGCCCAAGCTCTTTGGCAGCTTTACCCAGGAGATTTACTACAACTCAATTTGATTCGTGCTGGCAAGTCGGCGATCGCTCAAATCCAAATTCCAGATAAATTGGGAGCGGCGGCAGCGTGATGCGGGTTCTGGTTGCTGCCACTAATCCGATCGTCCGTGCGGGTTTAGAGAGTATTGTGCGGACAAATCCCGATATGTTGGCAATTGGTAGCTCTGCCGATCCAGCTACTTTAGCTGCGGCGATCGCAACTCATAACCCCGATGCGATCCTGATCGAGCTGATACCAGAAGGAGAGTCTGCTATTGAAAAATTAGATGCTTTAGCTGGAGTGGGAGGATTACCAATCGCCACTCTCACCGACACCGAAGATCGCGATCGCCTGTCAGAATTGCTTCGTTCTGGCGTCAAAGCCATCTTACCGAGATCGGCATCGGCAGAAGAGATTTTACAGGCTGTAGAAGCGGCTGCAACTGGATTAGTGGTATTGCACCCAGAGGCGATCGATTCTTTACTGACTCTTTTACCAACGAGCGAACGAGGTATGGAAGCACCACTACAAGCATTAACTTCCCGCGAAATTGAAGTTTTAGGAATGCTAGCTGAAGGTTTAGGCAACAAAGCGATCGCCAAGCGTCTAGGTATCTCGGAGCATACGGTCAAATTTCATGTTTCCTCTATTTTTAGCAAACTCAACACCAGCAGCCGTACAGAAGCCGTGACTGTGGGAGCAAGACAAGGATTGATTATGTTGTAATTTGTCATTTGTCATTTGTAAGAGGCGAGAGGCAAGAGGCAAGAGGCAAGAGGTGACCGATCGCTGGTCACTAGTCACTGATAACTGAACAATGCATGACTATTGGCTGATAGCTAAGCGTATCTATCTACTTCTAGGTAGAAAAAGATATAAAGACTCTAACTTGTAGATGAGTAGAAACTCATACTGTAGTACGATCCGTCAGTGTTTCTGGAATCGCTATTCTAATAACTGTAGATAATAAAAGAATGCACTGGATGGGGGTTATGCCGTTGTGACCCAGAACCATTAGCTGAAGGAGAGCGATGTCAGGCGAATGGACAGTGCAAATATCAGTTCTAAACGGTGTGGAGTTTTTATCGCTTCCTCCACTTCGTTACTGCCGAGGGGAGGCGAAACCCTCCATCAGAACGGTCTGAGGCAGTTCACGTTTAGAGTTGTCTTTTACATCTAAACTCTATGTTAATCATCAAGTCCCTCAGAAGGCGATTTTATTCTGAGGGACTTGATATTATAAGTAGATTCTTTAGTTACTTAGTTACTATTTACACGTTTGCTTTAGGTTATTTTATTTCGCTCGAACTAAATATTTATTTATAAATTATTAAAACCCTTCAACTCAAAAATTATTTATTTATCTCAATGTGATTCCAGCTACAGAATAACCATAGCTACAGCATTATTAATTTTGAGTACTAGGCTACTGAGAGTAATACATATAACAAGAGTTTGAAATAAAATTCTTAAATTAGTAAGAATATTTAATTAAAAATCTAAAATCTTAGAAATCTAAAATAATGTAAGGAAAATTAGACTAAAAAATTATAAGCAAAACCATCGCATCTATAAAAATCGGTCTAGGATATAGGCAGTAAAAACCGATGCTCAAAATTACGGTTTTACTCACTGGCAGTCGGTCTTCTTATTCCTAAATTAGAAAAGGAAATACTCAGAGTTACAAACTTTGAGGGAGCGAGAAAGACAAGCACAGCAAAACCAAAGCTGAAAAGCTAAATAGGAGATTTTTATGACTCAGGCAACAGATCGTCCCTCCCAAGTAACTAAACTGGCTACTACGATCGCGGGAAACGAGATTAGTAATTCCTTAGAAACAGCGATCGTGCAAGCTTTAGAGGAAGCGCGTGCTGCGTGCCAAACCGCAGGCGACGATTCTAGTGAATGTGCGGTAGCGTGGGACATCGTAGAAGAACTACAAGCAGAAAGAAGCCATCGCGAAGCGGCTAAGCACAGAGACAGTCTCGATCTCTACTGTATAGAGCATCCAGAAGCACTTGAATGTTTGATTTACGACGTGTAGTAATCATGAGACGTTCTTCGGAACGTCTCTATTCGCACTAACCTGTAGCGTTGTCGAGCTGCTCTACTTCCTCTGAAGATAATTGAATTTGGGCAGCTTTGACAGAATCTTCAATACTACTAGCTTTACTTGCACCAGGGATAGGCACGACGCAAGGTGATTTTGTCCGCAACCACGTCAAAACGATCGCGTAGACAGAGACACCTTTTGTTTTAGCTAATTGAGCGATCTCGGGAATGTCTGGTAAGCTAGCAACGCGACGGCTACCCCCCAAAGGACTCCAAGGCAAGAAGGTCAAACCTTCATTTTCGCAATATTCCAACACCCCATCCTTTTCTGGCTGACGATGCCAGGGGTTATATTGATTTTGAATGGAGACGATATCAACAACGTCGCGGGCGCGTTTAATTTCTTCTACTGAGAAATTAGAAACGCCGACAAACCGAATCGTTCCTGCTGCAACGGCTTCTTTAGCAGGTTTTAGAGATTCTTCAATTGTATAGTTCGGATCGGGCGCGTGATATTGCCAGAGATCGATTGGTTTTTCTCCCCCAAAAGCCTCAAAGCTAATCTGAATTGTCTCCCGCAAGTGGTCGGGATTACCATTACGCGTCCAATTCCCATCAGGACGCATCAAACCACCTTTGGTTGCAACGACTACACTACTAGTATCACCTTGATATTGTTGCAACGCTTTGTGAATCAAACGCTCGTTATGGTGTTTATCTGACTCGTCTTTGCAATATGAGTCAGCCGTATCAATTAAAGTTACACCTAAATCGAGGGCGCGATGAATAGTTTCAATTGCTTGTGCTTCCGGTGGTCTACTACTCAATGACATTGGCATTCCACCCAGACCAATAGCACTGATGGTGACACCAGTATTTCCTAGCTGTTTCGTTTCCATCACTTGAGATTTCCTGACTTGTTCCTCTCGCCCATTCTATCTTTCTGCGCAGAGGTTGGCGATCGCATCTGGAATGGTAATTGGTTTTAGTGGAGTGCGTTATTTAACGCCCCCTAACAGCTAACTTGGCTTAATTCCAATTAACAAAGCTAATTCCAACCATTTCCAATAGCAATCAACATCTGTGAAACCAATTTCTCGCAACCATCTGAGTTGAGTTTCTACATCTAATAATATATTCGATGGATCGTCTGGTCTATCTGCAACTCCCACTGCTTGAAGGAAGCGATCGTGTAAATTTTGAGTCGGAGAAGCAACATGTTCAAAATTACAAAATATGCCACCTGGTATCAAGATAGAAAAGATTTCCTCATATAAAGAACGTTTGCGATCGTGCGTGAGATGATGAATCGCAAGGCTAGAGACAACAGCATCGAATTGACCTAAAGATGGCAAAGTCTCATCTAAATTGTGAGCTATGATTTCTACTGATTCATCTTCAGCAAAACGCTGACGTACTGCTGCTAGCATTGTAGGAGAAAAATCGATCGCGACGCTTTGAACTTGCGGACGCTCTATTTTTAATAAACCCAGCAAACGACCATCTCCCGTCCCCAAGTCGAGAATTCGACTCACGGTTTTTGGCACTTGTTCTAACAACACGCTTTCTCCTTGAGTCCGCTGAGGAACTGTATCTGCTCGGGCGAGATACCATAAAGCATGGTCGGCATTAGTCCAGAGATTC
>ERZ1066118.1154-NODE-1154-length-18275-cov-8.386937_pt1 | contig 18275 bp, 17 predicted proteins | sample MGYA00382765_ERZ1066118 | MGnify/ENA primary metagenome ERZ1066118 (study PRJEB33369, sample SAMEA5778348) | biofilm metagenome | biome: Industrial cooling water; feature: Water cooling tower basin; material: Biofilm | place: United Arab Emirates | collected...
GGTAACAAGATGGTCGGTAATCACTTAGCCGAGGATCGAGCATATGACCGATCGCGCGAGACGCATCGAGGACCAAGGGGTTGAGAACAACCTCAAGGGCACCGGTAACGACCTCAAAGGCAAGCTGAAGGACGCGGCCGGCGGTCTGACTGGAGATTCCAGCCTGCAGGCCGAGGGCAAGATGGACCAGCTCAAGGGCAAGGTTCAGAACGCCGTCGGAGATGTTCAACGCAACATCGGACGCAAAGACGTCTGACGAACGTTTCCAGGCGGACAACGAGGGGGCGGATCCGCGGATTCGCCCCCTTGCTGTTGGGCAGTGATTGCGAGGAACTCCGGGCCGTCGTCTGCTTTATCAGGGCTACCACTCCGGACACCCCAGTGCGTTGCCGCTTCAGGTGCAGCTCTCTACCTTGTGCGCCCCGGGCGCCGTGAGACAGGTGCTGCGGTAGTGGATAATGATGATGCGCCAAAATTCCGGTGAGGATCGATTTTGATGGATGAGGGAAGTAGATGGGTACGAAAGAGGCTTGGATGGTGAGGGAGGATCAAGTCGGCGGACCGGAAGAGGGCGAGGTCGTTTATGCCGGCGATGTCATGGAGCCGCTCCCAGCACGGCTCGCTCTAAGTCATAGCGTCGCGGCAGCACGTGAGCTGATGTGGCTTGCGGAGTACTCGTTTCTTGTCGTCGTTGCACCTGTGACGGGCAAACTTCTCGGCGTGGTGATGCGCCGGGCCCTGGAGAAGGGGTGTGAGCGCAGAGGTCACGACGCGGAGACATGTCCGCTCGTTCGTCACGTTGAGACGGATATCGACTTCTGCATGGAGGATGAGCGCGTCGACGAGGTATTCGGCAACTCCCCTACTGCAATCGGTCCGAGATCCCGCGACCGCTCCACTCCCGAAGTCCGGCGAAGGAACGCCTTGCCGGTGATCGTGGTGGACGAAGACAAGGTTCCCGTAGGTCTGCTGCGCAGGCCGCGCTCTGCGGCCGAGCCGGTTTCCGCCGGAGTAGACGCACACGCAGGATAGGTGACTCCCCGGGGGATCGAGGGAAGATGAAGAAGTCCGCCAGCGTGCAATCAGGCACCAACTAGAGGCCGCCCCGGCGAGGGCGGCTTTTTTGTGCGGGAACGTCAGCCTCCGGCCGGCAGCCAGAGCCGAGCGGACGCCTCTTCCCTCAGGTAAGAGCCGCACTTCAGGCGGGCCGGTCTGGCCCATTCCTAGCATCGCCCGAGCTTCGAATAGCCCTTATCAGGGCCAATTTCTTCCAGCGGATCGAGGACGGCGCATGGCGGCACGGACGGGGAATGGCAGAGAGGTGCGCATCGCCGCTGTCGGCGATCTTCACTTCGACCCGCGCTCCAAGGGTCAGCTCAGAGGGATGTTCAACGAGATGTGCCGCGAGGCGCAGATCATCGTCCTTTGCGGCGACCTCACAACGCATGGCGAGCCAGAGCAGATCGACGGCTTCCTCGATGAGCTGCATGGGATCGAGGTTCCCATCCTCACGGTGCTCGGAAATCACGATTTTGAGGGTGGAGTCGAGGAGAGGCTGGCCGAGCTGATGATGGATCGCGGCATCCACGTCCTCGATGGAACGAACATCGAGATCCAGGGAATCGGCTTTGCCGGGGTAAAGGGCTTTGGCGGCGGCTTCGGGCGCCGCACCCTCGGCCCTTTCGGTGAGAAGATCTACAAGGACTTCGTGCAGGCTGCGCTGGACGAGGCAATCAAGCTGGAGACGGCGCTCAGGACGCTGCAGACAGAAACACGGGTGGCGGTGCTGCACTACTCGCCCATCCCTGAAACGCTCGTGGGTGAGCCGGAAGAGATCTTTCCCTTCCTCGGATCTTCGCGACTGCTGTCACCGATCGAGACGTACGGCGCTTCAGTGGTTTTCCACGGGCACGCTCACATAGGCTCGCCAGAGGGTGCTACGCCAGCGGGGATCCCGGTCTACAACGTCGCGACGATGGTGCTGCAGAAGGCGTACGGAAAGCCATACCGGATCTGGACCGCCGCGGCGCCGGACCGCCGGAATCGAGAGCCGGAGCTCCAGACTGCACAAGCGGGAGAAGAGCGGTAAGCGCGCAGGATCTCTCTTCGAAGGCGGTGAAGGACGAAGTAGCGGCCGTCATCGACGGGCCGCTTGCTTGGGGTGCTTAGCGAAGCTGCTGCCGCTAAACGAGCCAAGCCCTCGCGGGCATCCCCCACCGTCAGCGCCTGAGCGGCCCGCGGGGCTTTCTCACCACCTTCTGCTCGATCTCGACCACTGCCCCGCCCCCAATCGCAAAAAGCCTGTCGCCAGCGTCCGGTTTTACGTCGGCCTTTCCAGTGAAATCGCCGAATGCCGGCAGGACGATGTGATCGGCACGCACCCAGAAGCAGGGCAGGCGTGCCCGCTGCAGCCCGCGCCCGGAGAGTCTGATTGCAGGGTGAAGGTGCCCCGACATCACGTACGTCCCGGGTCTGCCGCCGGGAAAGTGAGCGAAGCTGAAGGGACCGTCTGATACCGGGGGATTGGCGCAGACGATACCGAGCTCTTCTCCTGGATCACCGGCGCGCTTGTCGTGATTTCCCCTCACCAGGATGAGGTCGAGCGCTGGACGGGTGTGCCGCCACTGCGCCAGCGCGTCCATCGTCCCCGGAACCCGCCCCTCGCGGGCGTGGAGGAAGTCGCCCAGGAAGATGATCCGCCCCGCGCCGGTGCGATCTATTGCGTGGTCGAGGCGATTCAGCCCTTCTGCCGTTGTCCCTCCAGGCACTGCAAAGCCCGCCGCGCGGAAGGTAGCGGCCTTTCCCCAGTGCGTGTCCGCCACCAGGAGCGTGCGGGCGTCCATCCAAAACAGAGCGTGCTCAGGCATCAGAACCAGTGTCTGCCCGAGCAGGTTGATGGCCAGATCCAGGCTCATCCGGCGGCCCGCTCCAGGGTGAGCTGCATCTTTCGCAGGCGCTCGGGCACTGACTCACTGGAGACCCGCTCGCGCGTCCGGTCGACGAGCAGAGGAAAGGCGAAAGGTGGCGTTCTCTCCGGATGCGTCACGATCGCCCTGGACTTAGAGAGTCGATCGAGAGTTCGACCGATGCGGCTGCTCTCGAGCTGACGCTCCAGCACTTCACGATGCGCCTGCGTCACAAGCTGATTGCCCGGGTCGTAGCGCCTGAAGACGTCGAAGAAGAGACCGCTCGAAGCTTGCAGCTGCCGAGCGGACTTTCCGGACCTCGGGTACCCGGGGAAGACGAGACCCGCGACCCGCGCGATCTCGCGGAACTGGCGGCGTGCCATCTCAGTGGCGTTCAGAGAAGCCGGTATGTCCTCGAATAGAGCGGTGGGATCCAGAAGGCCCTCCTCCAGGGCAAGCTCGATGGGAGCGCGATCGGGAGAGAGCAGCTCGAACCCCCAGTCGTTCGAGGACATCGAGAAGGTGATCGGAACGAGACGCGCGATGCGGTAAGCAAAGAGGGCCGCGAGACCCTCATGCACCAGCCTGCCCTCGAAGGGGAAGAAGAAGAGGTGATGGCCCTCGCGGCTGGAGACGCTCTCGATCAGGATCTCGTCGGCCGCCGGAATCTTGGACCAGCGGGCCTGCACCTCGAGTATCGGGCGGACTGCCTCCATCTCTGGCCCTCTGTAGATCCCCTGTTCCGCCTCTTCCAGACGGGCACGCAGCGCCGCCGCGAGAGCAGCCGAGAGAGGGAGCCGGCTGCCGAGCCATCGCGGAACCGCACCTTTAGAGCTTTTCGCCCGGCGCACCCACGCCTTCATGTCGCGGACTCGGACGAACTCGAGCGGCTTCCCGGCGAAGATGAATTTGTCGCCGGGCGTGAGCCGCGCGATGAAGGCCTCCTCCACGGAGCCAAGGCGGCCGCCGCCGAGATACTGCACCGTGATCTGCGCGTCGTCGACAATCGTTCCGATCGCCATGCGGTGGCGCCGCGCCACGTCGTCGTCATCGACGAAGTAGCGCCCGTTCTCGACTACGACCTTGGAGTACTCCGGGTACGCCTGCAGCGCGTCACCGCCGCGTGTGACGAAGTCGAGCACCCACTGCCATTCGTCATCGCGCAGGTCGGCGTAGGCGCGGGTACGCTTCACCTCCTGAAGCAGCTCAACCGGGTAGAAGCCCCCGCCGAGCGCCGCCGTTACCAGATGCTGCACGAGCACATCGAGTGGCCGCTCCACCGGAAGGCGCGACTCAACCGACCCCGAGTCAATTCCATCCCTGGCGGCCGCGACCTCTATCAGCTCGAGGATGAGTGTGGGAACGCAGGTGACGCGGGAGACAGCGCCGGGTCGGTGCCCGCTCCGGCCCGCGCGCTGGAGAAGCCGGGCCACTCCTTTGGGGCTTCCGACCTGAAGCACACGATCAACCGGAGAGAAGTCGACTCCCAGGTCCAGGCTGGAGGTCGCTACGACACAGCGTAGCGCTCCCGTCCGCAGCCCCTCCTCCACCCAGGTGCGTGTCTCCCGATCGAGGGAGCCGTGGTGAAGTGCGATCGATCCCGCCCAGTCCGGCCGCGCCTCGAGGATGGCCTGGTACCAGATCTCCGTCTGCGAGCGGGTGTTGGTGAATACGATCGCGGAAGTACCCTCCTCGATCGCATCGACCACCTGCGGGAGCATCGTCGTGGTAAGGTGGCCTGCCCAGGGAAAGCGCTCCACAACTGAAGGAATGAGCGCGTCGACAACGACGCTCTTTGGCTCCACACCACGGACCAGAACAGCCTTTTCGGCTGACGTGCCCATCAGCGTAGCCGCGGCCTCCTCAAGGTTTCCCAAGGTGGCCGAAAGGCCCCAGGTGCGTACCCCCGGCTGAAGGGTGCGGAGACGCGCCAGCGCGAGCTCGACCTGGACACCGCGCTTGGTCCCGATCAGCTCATGCCATTCGTCGATGACGACGAGGCGAAGATCGGTGAAGAGGGTGGCGGAGTCGTCACGGGTGAGGAGCAGCGACAGACTCTCGGGGGTGGTGATGAGGGCTGTCGGTAACCTTTTGCTCTGCCGCGCACGGACGGCTGGAGCGGTGTCCCCGGTTCGCGTCTCGACAGTCCATGGAAGGCCGGTTGCCTGGAGCGGGAGCGCGATCGCCTCCGCACTGTCAGCGGCGAGTGCCCGAAGGGGCGTGATCCAGAGAACGCGGAGCGGCGGTGCACCTCTGGAGCGGGTCGCACCAGGGTTCTCCTTCATCTCCTCGATGAGTGGTCCGAGCCAGGCGGCGAGCGTCTTCCCCGTTCCTGTTGCGGCGTGCACGAGCCCGCTCGCTCCCGCCTGATAGGCGCGCCACACGTCCCGCTGATAGCCGAAGGGCGTCCAGCCGCGTTCAGCGAACCACTCCCGAAGCGCGGCTGGAAGATCCGGATCCCCAACCAGCTTGCGTGCTCTGGGCATCAGATCTCCAGCATCTTCTGCAGGGTCTCAAGCGTGTCGGCGTCGCGCGGCGTCTTGTCAGTTCGCCAGCGGGCGATGCGGGGGAAGCGGACGGCGATGCCGGATTTGTGACGCGCCGACTTCTGAATCCCCTCGAAGGCGAGCTCGAAGACCTGCTCCGGTCTCACGGAGCGCACAGGCCCGAACTTCTCCACTGTGTTGCGGCGAATCCATCGATCGAGCTCTTTCAACTCGACGTCGGTGAGACCCGAATACGCCTTCGCGAAGGGAACGAGCTCTTCATCCTTCCAGACAGCGAACGTGTAGTCGGTGTGAAGGTCCGCCCTCCGTCCATGCCCGGCCTGAGCGTAAACCATCACCGCATCCACCGAGAACGGGTCGACCTTCCACTTCCACCAGGGACCGCGGCGCCGGCCGACGCCGTAGGGCGCGTCCAACCGCTTGATCATGAGGCCCTCGGCGTCGACATCCCTCGCCGCCGCCCGCGCCTGCCGCACCTCTTCCCAGCTTCCGGCGGTCACGGCTGCGGATAGGGCGAAGGGCGTGCGACGGCCGAGACCCTCGATGATCTTCTCCAGCTGACGGCGGCGCTCACGCAGCGGCTGCTCGCGAATGTCTGAACCCCGGAGCTCCAGAAGGTCGTACGCGACAAGGGCAACGGGTACGTCGGCGAGGATCTTCGGCCCGAGCTTCTTTCGTCCGATGCGCTTCTGGAGCTCGGCGAAGGGAAGCGGCTTGCCGTCTCGCCACGCGAGGATCTCCCCATCCAGCACCGTCCCTTCCGGCAGCAGCGCAGCGGCCTCGGCGAGCTCGGGGAAGCGATCGGTCACGAGGTCTTCGCCGCGCGACCAGATAAAGGTGCGGCCGGAGCGACGGATGATCTGCGAGCGGATTCCATCCCACTTCCACTCCACCAGCCAATCGGCACAGCCCCCGAGACTCTCCGGCTCGGCTTCCAGGGCATATGCGAGAAAGAACGGGTAGGGGCGGGAGATGTCGGAGTCGGCGGTCGCGGCGCCGATCAGCCTGGCGTACGAATCGGGCGAAGGCTCCCAGCCTCCCATCAGCCGATGCGCCGTCGTCGCCTCGTCCACTCCGCTCGCCTGGCTGAGCGCTCGTATGACGAGGCTGCGGGAGACGCCCACCCGGAAGCCCCCTGTGATCAGCTTGTTCCAGATGAAGCGCTCGCTGCCGCCGAGCTCCTCCCACGCATTCACTATCGTCGCTCGCTGAGCCTCCTCGCTTTGGCCGGCCATTCCATAGAGCCGCTCCTCTACCCACATCTGGAGCGGCAGATCAGACTCACGAGCGGGAGCGGGCAGAAGAAGGGAGATCGTCTCTGCCAGATCGCCGACAGTGTGGTACGACTCCTCGAACAGCCACGGAGGTGTTCCGGAGACTTCCATCGCCCACGCCGCGAGCTTCCGCACGGGGATCAGCCGCTTCGGGCGATTTCCGCTCAGGAAGTGGACGGCCCAGGCGGCGTCCGCGGGTGGGGCGATGCGGAAGTAGTCCGCCATGGCTGCGACCTTCTCACCGGTTCGCATCGTGCCGTCGATCGTTTCGAAGAGGCAGGCAAAGCGCTTCATTCGTGCGCCTCCGATCCGCCGGAATGCGCGCTATCGTCTCCCGAAGCGCCCTCAGAACCGCCCCCAGGGGGAGCTGTGGATCCGAAAAGTTGCAGCCCCGCTGGCTCGTCGGCCTCTTCCGAGGACGCAGTTGGTCTGAGCTCTTCTCCGGCAGCTGAGTCAGGCGCTGCGCCTCCGGTCAGGGTGGCCGGGAGGTCCTCCGCACCTTCGTCGTCCGCCTCTCCCTCCCAGTGGCTGGCGATTGCCTCCGACTCCACCCCACGATCCCGAAGCCAGCGAACGACGGGCTCCCGGTAGCCATGGGTCACCCACACCCTGCTGGCGCCGGTGGCTTCGATGGCGGCGAGGAGCGAGGGCCAATCCACATGATCGGAGAGGGCGAACCCCCGATCGACGCCGCGCCGGCGCCTGGTACCGCGGATGCGCATCCAGCCGGAGGCGAAGGCGGTGGATATCTCGCCAAAGCGGCGCAGCCATCCGGAGCCGCTGGCGGACGGCGGCGCGATCACCAGCGCACCCGCGCGGTCCGCGCGTTCTGCTGAGGCGCCTGCGTAACGCGTCTCGGGGAGGGCTATCCCGCTCGCTCGATAGTCGGCATTGAGCCGCTCAACGGCGCCGTGCGTCAGGATCGGCCCGATCTCTCGCCCGAGGAGCCCGGCCAGCAGCCGCTGCGCCTTGCCCAGCGCGTAACCGAACAGCACCGATGCGCGCCCGGCGTCGCGGTTCTCCGCCCACCACCTCGCAATTTCATCGAACACCTCCCCCTGTGGCTCCCATCTGTAGATCGGGAGCCCGAAGGTGGATTCGGTGATGAAGGTGTGACAGCGGACGGGCTCGAAGGGGGTGCAGGTGCCGTCCGGCTCGGTCTTGTAGTCACCCGAAACTACCCAGACCTCGCCCTCGTACTCAACCCTCACCTGAGCAGAGCCAAGGATGTGACCGGCAGGATGAAAGGAGAGGCGGACGCCGTTGATATCGAGGGTATGGTTCCAGTCGAGGGACTGGATTATCGCGTCAGCTCCGAGCCGTGTGCGGAGAACACGCGATCCTTCCGAGGTGCCCAGATAAGCGTGGCTACCCCAGCGGGCGTGGTCGCCATGGCCATGGGTGATGACCGCCCGATCCACTGGCCGCCACGGGTCGATGTGGAAGCCTCCCGCCTCGCAATACAGGCCGGAGCTCGTCATCCTCAACAGCACCCGGCAACCTCCACAATCCAAGTCACGAGGGTGCTTCGATTTGTTGGCTCCATGAGGCGCAGATTTAGCAATCCATACGCCACCTGCTCCATCGAAACGGCCTTCAAGTTGCCGGTGTTTTCAACGCTGGGTCACGCTGATGAGCTTTGGTCATGGAGAGTTAGACCCTGCTGAGAGACCGCCGTGCTCCCTCCGGCCGGCGTACTGGTGGCCTTTGCACACGAACCTCAACCAACCTGTCGTGATGAAGCTGACGAGCGACTCATTCCCCAATGGTGGAACGATCCCGGACAAGTACGCTCTTGGTGTTCCGGCCTCGGAAGGGCACGTCACCTTCGGCGAGAACCTCAACCCACATCTGCGCTGGACCGATGTCCCGGATGACACACGCTCCTTCGCGCTGATCTGTCATGATCCGGACTGTCCGTCGGTGGGTGACGACCTGAACAAGGAGGACCGGTCGGTGCCGAACGACCTCCCCCGTGTCGACTTCTTTCACTGGATCGTAGTCGACATTCCGTTCATCGAATCGGAAATCGCCGAGGGCGCGGTCTCTTCAGGGGTAACACCGCGCGGCAAGCCTACTGGACAGACCGAGCTCGGGCGGGTCGGCCGGAACGACTACACGGGATGGTTCTCGGGCGACCCGCAGATGGAGGGCGAGTACGGCGGCTACGACGGCCCGGGGCCGCCCTGGAATGACGAGCGGCTCCACCATTACCACTTCACCATCTATGCTCTGGACATCGCGAGAGTGGATCTCCCGGCGTCGTTCGGGGGGAAAGAGGTGAGGGAGGCGATCGAGGGGCACGTGCTGGCCCAGGCGGAGTGGGTGGGGACGTACGCTACGAACCCCGCCGTCAGATCGAGCGTGGGAGCTTCGCGGTAGCTGTTCCACCCGGAGGGGGAGAAAAGGCGCATCCGGGGATACCCCCTTCTGGCTATCAGGAGACTACGTCGGCCGTGAAGGCTGTAGCTGGTCGGATCGACCGGTTCCCTCAGCTCGGGCGAGGCGGCGCGTACCCAACTGACTGACCGATCGCGGTGCCAGGATAGCTAAGCCGCGGCCGCAAAGGCTGCGAGTTGTCCAATCGGGAACTTATCTGAGATGCGCGCGAGCGGCTGATTTTGCCGCTGAGGGGGCGGTGAAATCGTTCTGGATCACGAACCACGGACGCACATAGAAGTGGCGCATCCAAGGGGTTCCTTCGTTGTATCCATAAGTCGTCGTCAGAATGCCGCTCTTCCCGGGGAGCAGGTCGGCCACTGAGACTGCTGACCGCTGGCATTGGTAGGCATCACCCGCCGCTCCCTCGATATCCTCTCCGGATCTTCCGCAGCGAGGTAGACCATCATCGCCGTCAGCACAGCGTTGTTGCGGATTTCCTCCATCACAACCTTGTCGAACGTGTCCCTGTTGGTGTGCCAGGTGTGGGTGCCGTAGCTCCAGGAGATCGAGCTCAGGTTGATTCCGGGGGCACCTGCGCACACGAACGACGCGTTGTCCGTCCCGCCGCTTCCGGGCATGCCAGGAAGATCGAGCCGGATGTTCTGTGAGATCTCGGAAGGGAGCCTGGATACGTACTCCGCCAGCTTCGGCGCCGCTCCGATGAGCCCCTGGGCAGAGATCGTGGTCACACGACCGGTCCCGTTGTCCTGGTTGAAGAGCGCCTGAAGGTTCTCGACGATTTCAGGATGGCTGCCGACGAATCGCCGAGAGCCGTTGAGCCCCTGCTCCTCGCCACCCCACAACGCCAGCAGAATCGTCCGGCGCGGGTTCGGATACGCTTCACTCAGGATGCGGAGCGCCTCGAGCATCACCGAGCTCCCGGTCCCGTTATCCGTCGCCCCCGATCCCCCGTCCCACGAATCGAAATGGGCGGAAAGCATCACGTATTCGTTCGGCAGCTCTCTCCCCTCGATCCTGCCAAGCACGTTGTAGGCGGGTACTTCGCCAAGGAAGCGAGCCTCTGCATTGAGACGCACGACGGGACTCTGCCCATTCTCCGCCAGGCGCCACACCAGCCCATAATCTTCGCAGCTGAGGTCAACCGTCGGAGTGCGGGTTGTGTTGGTATCGAAGATCTTGTTGACGCCGATGTCGTTGGACCAGTTCGATTCGAGAATCCCGGCCGCTCCCGCCTGCTCCAGCCGCAACCGCAGGAGGGGTGGAGAGGCTACGCGGCGTCGGAATGCCTGTACCGCCGAGTCGCGTGAGGCACGCATGCGCGCGAGGGCGCCGGGGGAGCCGAACTCCGTATAATGCGAATCGGGCCGGCATGTGGGCTGAGGGAACGCAATCGCGACAAGTTTCCCCCGGACGGTTCCAATCCATGCGTCCAGCTCCGCTTCGGTGCCGTAGTCCGGGACGGTGACGACTTCTGCCTCAACTGGTCCCGAAGTACCCGGACTCCAGGCGAGCATCGTCCCCTCGAGCGTCCTCACCCGAGGCTCTATCAGGTCGATGTGCGTGACCCCGCGATCCCACCCTCGCCACGTTCCGTACTGCTCCTTCTCCGCTCGCACACCCCAGCTTCCCATCAGCTGTGTCGCCCAGTCTGTGGCGCGATCGAATCCCGGCGTTCCCACCAGCCGGGGGCCGATGGAATCCATCAGCGCCTGCGCGATTCCTTCTATCTCGGACTGCCGGGTGCCGATATCCCAGATGCGCTGGAGAACCGGGTCGTTCAGAGGAATCGTCTGCGCCCCTGCGGGCGAAGTGAGGAGGGTCGCGGCCAGCAAAACACCTAGAGCTCTGTCCATTGTGCATGATGCGGGCTGAAGGTGGGTAAAGACTCCAGATGACGAACTTCTTCCAGCATAGGGAAGCCGGCGGGCTAGGGCCTGATACCGAGCCTGTCGACCAGGGCGTTCCGGTACGATTTCAAAGCGGGTATGAGACCGAGCAGGAATCCGGCTGCGACCACGGACGCTATGTAGAGAACCTCAGTCCGGCCGAGCCCCCGGATCGGAGCTTAAGGCCGAAATAGTTCTCCACCGGCCCCTGAGCGACGAGTAGGATCAGGTCCACCAGACCAACCCCGAGCACGGATCCCAGTGAAGCAAGAATGGCGGACTCCATCACCAGCAGAGTTACGATCCAGCTTCTCTCTCGCCCCGATACATCGCAGGACCGCCTACTCGCGCCGCCCCGATTCGATCCGCCGAGTCGTCAGCTGATCCCCAGGTACCAGGTCGCAAAGGAGAAATAAACGATTACCCCCGTGATATCGGTGATCGAGGTCACCAGGGGCCCGCTCGCCGTCGCCGGATCCATCTTCAGCCGGTTGAGCAGGAAGGGGAGCGACATCCCGATCAGACTCCCCAGCATCACGACGAGAACCATCGTGGTCGCGACGATCACGGCGATCTCACGTCCGCCCTGAAAGAAGCCGGGGATGGACACCGCGGCAGCCATGGTTACACCGAGCGCACCCGCCACTCCCAGCTCCCGACCCAGAAGGTAGAACCAGTCGGATGTCCTCACGTCACCGGTTGCGATAGCGCGGATCATGAGCGTGGACGACTGCGAGCCTGCGTTCCCCGCACTGCCGATCAGCAGGGGAAGGAAGGCTACCAGGAGTACACCCTCCTCCAGCGCATCGATGGTTGGCTCGAAAAAGGTGATCGCCGCGGCGGAGACGATCCCCATCAGCACGAGCACGAGCAGCCAGCCGACCCGTCTCCTGAACAGGATGCCGAGAGGCGTGTCGAGAAGGCTCGTGTAGATGGGCTCAACGGAGCCGACCCGGTGGAAGTCCTCCGTCGCCTCCTCTTCGGCCACGTCGAGCAGGTCGTCCACCGTGACGATGCCGACGAGGACGCCCGCAGAATCGAGCACCGCCAGGGCGACCTGGTCGTACCTGCGGATCACGCGCACCGCTTCCTCTGCCTCCGCGAAAGCAGAGACGCTCGCGAACGAGTGATCCATGATGTCGCTCACCCGGGCATCGGGCTCTGCGAGGATGAAGCGCCGCAGCTCGATGTCATCGAGAAGGTGCCAGTCCTTGTCGACTACAAAGATCCGGTTGACGGTCTCGCTCTTCTTGCCTGCGTGCCTGATGTGCCTGAGCGCCTGCGCGATCGTGGCGTCTTCCCGGACGGCGACATAATCGGGCGTCATCAGACGTCCTACACTGTCCTCGGGATACCCGAGGAGCCATCGCGCCTCCCGCAGGTCCTCCGGGCTCAGCAGGTTGAGCATTCGCTGCGTCACCTGCCCGGGAAGCTCCTCGAGGATGTGCGTCCGGTCATCCGGGGTGAGGTTGGCGAGAAGGTGCCGCGTTTCCTCATCCGTCAGGTCGCGAAGCAGCTCGTCCTGATCGCTGCCCTCGAGATGGGAAAACACCTCTGCCGCCAGATCACGCGGAAGCGATCTGTAGAAGAGAACGCGATCGTCTTTGGGGAGGGTGAGGAGCAGATCGGACAGCTCCGGCGCGGGCCATATCTCGAGCGTCTCGCGCAGAACAGTCCAATCCTTCCGGTGGATCAGTTCCTCGATCTCCGGCCTCAACAGCTCTTTCAGCATCCGATCAGCGTTTCAACGTGAAGAGTTTACACCGCGCTCGATTGCCGTCGCAGGTGCCGGGAGACTGGCGGCCCTGCAATTTAGCTGGATCGAGTATACTTCTGAAACCTGCGGGCGGACCACGAGTAGCATGTCCGGCGCCAGCACCTCCTTGCCGTGCTCTGCTTCCGCACGCACCTTTTCGCCTAACGTTTCCCAATCTCAGAGGTTTGATGCTGCGAAAAGCTTCCGCGCTGCTGTTGCTGACGCTGTCTCTCCCTGCATGCAGTCAGTACAGGCTCGCCAGTCTTCAGGATGTTGAGATCCCGAACTACGAGCCGCGCGTAGTTCTCGTGCCGACCAGTTGCGAGGCCCTGATCACCCGGGCCGCAAGCGAGGGCATGTCCCGCTTCACCGAATCGGAAGCGCGCGAAGTGCTCTTCTGCCAGCAGCAGCAGATCATCAGGACGCAGGAAGAAGAAGCCGCGGCTAAACGCCTCGAAGCGCACGCAGCCGCTGCCCGCTTCGCGCTGCAGGCCGCAACGGTGGTTCTCACCGGCATTGTCGCCACCCTCGCCTGGCTCCTGTAATCCTCCGCGAATATCGCCAAACTTCAGTCAGATGGCCGACGATACAGCAGTGAGCGCGACGCATCTCGTCCTCCTCGTCGAAGACAACATCGATAACCGCGGCATCTACCGGTCGATTCTCGAGTACGGCGGCTTTCGTGTGATTGAAGCCGCTGACGGTGCGAGTGGAGTCGCTATGGCGAGGGAGCACAAGCCTTCCCTCATCCTGATGGACATCTCCCTTCCGATCATGGATGGCTGGGAGGCGACGAAGACGCTGAAGTCCGACCCCCAGACGTCCGCGATCCAGATCATCGCGCTTACCGCTCACGCTCTGCATAGCGATCGGGAAAGGTCTCACGAGGCGGGATGTGACGGTTACATCGCCAAGCCGGTTCTCCCGAGGACGGTGCTGGAAGAGGTGCGGAGGCGGCTCGGAGTCGCTCCGGGGGATTAGACCCACAGCATGGCGAAAGAGAAGAGGCCCCGCTGCATCACAGCCGGGGCCTCTTCTCTTTACCGCTCAGCTCAGGTCAACTCCGTGAGCTGTCGATCCCGCCGGGCCCGTTGCCGCCGGTGGCGTCAGCACGCGACTTCGGGCCCGACCTGGAAGCTCCCGGTCGCGATCCGATCCAGACGAAGGCGATGAAGATGCCCAATACGATGTAGACCACTACCGCTCCAGCATCCCGAGGAATACCCGAGATCAGGTCGCCGATACCGACTTGGAGCAGTAGAATGGCAAGCATCGTCGTTGCACCTGCAGCTATGCTGCGATCGCGAAGGTCGGAGATGCGCTCCACACTCCAAGGCTGAACAAGCATTGTCGGGAGGGAGCGCTGTAAGGCGGGAAGTTTCTTCCTTCCGGCGGTTCCTGTCAAGCTGCCGAAGCGTCGGAGAAGGGCCCTCCAGCCGATCGATGTCCCGATGACCGCTGGCGGGAAAGATGCAGCTCGCGCTGCAGACCTTGGAAGAAGGGGAGAAAGATGGCAGAAAGAAGGGTGGAGACGGCGATAGTCGGAGGCGGCTGCTTCTGGTGCACGGAGGCCGCTTTCGACGAGCTCTATGGGGTGGAGTCGGTCGAGTCAGGGTACGCGGGTGGCGCGCGTCCGAACCCGACATATGAGCAGGTATGCTCCGGGACGACGGGTCACGCGGAGGTGGTCCGCGTCACCTTCGACCCCTCAAAGATCTCCTATCGGGACATCCTAGAGGTCTTCTTCACCATCCATGATCCGACGACACTGAACCGGCAGGGAGCGGACGTCGGTACACAGTACCGGTCGGTCATCTTCTACATGGATGATACGCAGAAGATCACCGCCGAGACGGTGATGAACGAGGTCGCGGCGTCCGGGGTCTGGACCGGGGCGCTCGCGACTGAGCTCAGCCCGGCGCCTGACTTCTTTCCAGCCGAAGCCTATCATGACGAGTACTACCGGCGGAACTCCAACCAGTCATACTGCCAGGTAGTCATAGCGCCGAAGCTCGCCAAGCTGCGAAAGAATCACTATGCGAGGCTGGCGGTGAACCAGGCGTCGGTACCCAGGACGGAGGAGACACCGGTGCTCCCATACCAGACGGATGAGCGCAACCCTCTCGACCACGGGGGCATCGCCGACTAACCGCATGCGAAACTCGCCTCAAGCCGCCCTGCTGGCGGCCCTCGCGTTCGCGGCAGAGAAGCACAAGCACCAGCGCCGGAAGGGATCCGACTCTCCACCTTTCATCAATCACGCGATAGAGGTTGCCGACATTCTCGCGCGATTGGGCGGTGTCGATGACCCGATCACGCTACAGGCTGGCGTCCTCCATGACACGCTCGAGGACACAGATACGACGGGCGATGAGCTGGAGCAGCACTTCGGTGCCGAAGTTCGCGCGATCGTCGAGGAGGTGACGGACAACACAAAGCTTCCCCGAGCGGAGCGGCGGGCAGAGCAGGAAAGCCGGGCGAGGAAGCTGTCGGAGCGAGCGCGCCTGGTCAGGATCGCTGACAAGATCGCGAACGTCGGATCAGTGGGACGGACGCCGCCACAGGAGTGGTCGGTGGAAAGGCGCCGGGAGTACCTCGAGTGGACGCAGCGAGTCGTGGAGGGATGCCGGGGATGCAGTCCCCAGCTGGACCGGCTCTACGATGCCTGCCTCGCTGAAAGTTACAGGCTGGTGGGGGAGGCTGACGAAGCGAGCCCGGCGTCCTGAGCGAAGCAACCTTTTACAGCTTTCACCACGAGGACGCGGAGTATTACGGAGGACACTTTGAAGGAAGTGCGGTAGCACCTGGAACGTAAGGATCTTTAGTACCTTTCGAGTTCCTCCCTGACCCTCTGTGTCCTCCGCGGTAGAATGCCGTTCATTACGCCCTGCTTCCTTCCCCCGAGCCGACCATGCGCATCTCCCCATCCATGTCCCCCCGCATCGGTTTCCCAGCCGGTATTCGGCGGATCCGTCGTCACCCAACTCTGAGCGTGGGACTGGTGATTGCGCGTGCTCTCGGCAGGCGTGGAGCGCTCCGCCGTCCCGAGCTTCGCTGCCTCGAGACGCGGCGAGCAGCCGGTGATGTTCAGCCAGACGTCAAAAGCTCCAACACCAGCGAAGGCGAACTGGAGGAACCTGCCGCGCGGCACCGCGGTCCTCCTTCTGACACCGGTCATCAGCCTGGGGGCCAGCTATGTCCCGGCCCGAACGGCCACCCGCATCCAGCCGACTTCGGCACTCGGTTATGAGTGAGCTCGAGCGCGTCTACGAGGCGCCCGGCTCGCCGGTCCACCTTGAGACCAGGAGGACCATTGTAAGGCTCGCCTCCGAGCACGAGGCTCCCGCGGTTCTCCGGTACTACGCTGAGAACCGCGAGCACCTTCGCCCGTTCGACCCGCTTAGGCCGCCGCAGTTCTACGACGAGCAATTCTGGGCTGCACAGGCGCGGCAGAACCTGGAGCTCTTCTCGGCCGACATGGCGTTGCGCCTCTTCGTTTTCCTGAAGGCGGAGCCCGGCCGCGTCATCGGCAACATCGGCTTCTCGACCTTTGTTCGGGGCGTCGCGCAGCACTGCACGCTCGGCTACAGCATTGGGCAGGAATTCGAGGGGAAGGGACTGATGATGGAGTCGCTGCAGGCGGCGATCACCTTCGTCTTCACGTCGCTTCGAATGCACCGGATCGAAGCCAACTACCTCCCTCACAACCGTCGGAGTGGCAATCTACTCCGACGTCTCGGCTTCACGGCGGAGGGATACTCCCGGGACTACCTGCAGATAAATGGTGCATGGGAGGATCATGTCCGTACCGGCCTGATCAACCCGCGCTGGAGCGAGATCGATCCTTCGTGACCTTCGGGACGAAGGTATTCAGTCGTCGTGACGGCGGCGCGGCTCCACGTAGCCGCGGCAGCTCCAGCGAACGAGCGCCAGCCCCAGAATCCCCGCGAGGAGCGAGGCTCCGAACACGCCTACCTTTGCCACGTCGAGTGACGCCGGGGTCGGGAATGCCAGACCGGCGATGAACAGCGACATCGTGAAGCCGATCCCCCCCAACCAGCTGACGGCGTGAAGCCGCTGCCAGGTCACATCTGTCGGCAGGTCCGCAAGCCGGAGCCTCACCACCAGCAGTGACATCAGGGTGATCCCCAGTGGCTTCCCCAGCACCAGTCCGATGATGATGCCCAGGGCTATGGGATTCGCCGCTGATTCCGCGATTCCGCTGGTCAGCGACACGCCTGCGTTCGCGAGCGCAAAGAGCGGCAGAATGGCAAACGCGACGAACGGCTGAAGGTTGTGCTCTATGCGCTGAAGGGGTGCCTGCGCTGCCTCAGAGAGCTCCTCCAGCTCGTGCAGTGCCGCCTGCTGACCCGGGTTTGTCATGGTGGGCAAACGAGCCGAGCTGGAAGCCTTGAACTCGGAGAGAGCGCGCTCACCATGCTTGATGTATTCCTGCCCATCTATGCGCGTCCGACCGGGAATCGTCATCGCCACCAGGACACCCGCCAGCGTCGCATGCACCCCCGACGCGAGGAAGCATCCCCACACAGCCGCCCCCAGGAGCAGGTAGACAAGCGGCCGCCTCACGCCCAGGCGGTTCATCAGCAGGCATGTCGCGAGGAGGAGGAAGCCGAGACCGAGAGCTCCCCAGACGATTCGTTCCGTGTAGAAGATCCCGATCACCAGCACCGCGCCTATGTCATCGACAATGGCGAAGGCGGTGAGGAAAACCTTCAGCGCGATTGGAACCGTAGGGCCGAGAAGTGCCAGAACTCCGAGAGCGAAAGCGATATCCGTGGCCATCGGAACTCCCCAACCTGCGGCGCCCGGTCCCCCCGCGTTGAAGAGCGCGTACAGCGCGGCGGGAACGAGCATGCCTCCGATCGCAGCGGCTATGGGGAGAGCGGCTTTGCGTACTGACGCCAGCTCCCCCACGAGCGCTTCCCGCTTGATCTCGAGGCCGACCAGGAAAAAGAAGACGCTCATCAAGCCGTCGTTTATCCAGTGGTGGACGCTCATCTCGAACGTTCTCGAGCCGACGCGGAAGCCCGCCTCGATCTCCCAGAGCTCGTGATAGCTGGCCGCCAATCCCGAGTTTGCCCATGCGAGTGCGACAAGGGTGCATCCGATGAGCACCAGACCGCCCGCGGACTCCGTGCGAATGAAGTGCGCGAACGGCGAGAGCACGCGCTGGATCCGCGAACTAGGTAGATAGCTGGCTGTCGGTGGACGCATCTTTACGGTCGTGTTCTCGAGCGGATGGCGCAGGAAGTACTTCATCCCGTCGAACTGCGAATCTCGACTACACTCGATATCTCCGCAGGTGCTGCAGCAGAGTAGCTGCCTGCTTCTGCTTTTGGCCGCCGCGTTGCGGATGATTGAACCGGGTTCTCCGCTGCCGCCCCCGGAAGTCGGTCTGAGCTCAGCTGAAAAATTATCGTACGGCAACTGAGGCACGCCGCGTTTATTGCATTCAGCCGGCGCGGGGGGTGTGTCTCGGGGGAGCTGCACGCTAGCCGCGTCGGATAGCGACCGGGCGAAAG
>ERZ1066118.1155-NODE-1155-length-18236-cov-11.845993_pt1 | contig 18236 bp, 10 predicted proteins | sample MGYA00382765_ERZ1066118 | MGnify/ENA primary metagenome ERZ1066118 (study PRJEB33369, sample SAMEA5778348) | biofilm metagenome | biome: Industrial cooling water; feature: Water cooling tower basin; material: Biofilm | place: United Arab Emirates | collected...
ATCTGCCCCGCCGCCGAGGCCACCTGCTGGCTCGCCTGCTGCACCTCGCCGAGCGCCTGGCGCATCGACTCGCGCGCCGTGTTGTACGCGGTGATCGTGCGCTGGGTCCCCGACAGCATGCCGTTGAACGTGGTGCCGAGCAGGCCGATCTCGTCGCTGGTGCTGACCTCGAGCGGCTGCGTCTTGGGCAGCACCTCGATGGTCAGATCGCCCGCGGCCATCGCCTCCATCGCCCGGTTCAGCTCGGTCACGCAGTGCGCGCGCAGCTGCTCGGTGCGCTCGACCACCTGCTGCACCGGGCGGACGATGGCGCGCGCGACGACCAGCGCGAGCACGACGCCGAGGACGACGCACAGCACGATCCCGGCGGCGAGCCAGAGCCGCGCGGTCGCGTAGACCGTCGTCGCCTCGGCGGCGGCGGCGCGGCCGCCGTCGCGGTTGAGGACCACGAGCTTCTCGAGCGTGCCGGCGGCCGCATCGAACGCGCCCTTCGCCGCACGCATCTCGACCGCGGCCTCCTCGCTGCGCCCGGCGCGCGAGAGCGCCTCGATCCCCTTCCACGCCGTGACGTACGTCGCCCACTGCCCGCGGAACGCCTGCGCCAGGGCCCGCTCCTCCGGGGTGGTGATGAGCGGCTCGTAGACGCGCTGCAGCGAGTCGAGGCGGGCGGTGCGCTCGGCGATGGAGCGCTCGGCGTCGGCGCGCGCGTCGGCGGTGTTGGAGGTGACGTGCCGGAACTGCGCGATCCGGATGTCGGACGTGACCGTGTTGATCGCCGAGGTCACCTCGACGCTCGGCATCCAGCTGTCGGCGATCGACCGGGTCTGGTCGTTGACGATCGCCAGGCGGCTGATCGAGAAGACGCCGAGCAGGGCGACGAGGCCGACGACGGCGCCGAAGGAGACGAGGAGCTTGGCGCGCAGCGCCAGATTGCGGAACCAGTGCGGCATCGGACTGGAGGGGGGAGGGGCGGGACCGAACGGGAGGGGAGGGCCGCCGTGGCACCCCCGGCGGGGGCACGGCGGGGTGTGGCGGGAGAGCGCGACGGCGGGGGCCCCGCACGGAGGCACCCGGGTCGCGAGCCGCGACGGAGGGTCGCTGCAGGTCTGACGCGCCACGCGGCGCCGTGTAACGACCGTGCGCAGCAGTTGGCCGTTGGGAACCCCAGCGCCTCCCCGGCCGCCATCGGGCGTCCGGGGTCGCTGCGGGCGGCGCGCCCGGCCGACGCACGACGCCCCGGCGCGCGCGAGGCACGCCGGGGCGTCGTCGGGACCGGGGCGGGAGCGTCGGGCGGGCCTCGGGCGAGAGGGTCCGCCGAGGCCCGGTCAGTGGACCGGAGGGCGCCGGTCGTCGGGCGGGACGAAGTTCGAGAGGAAGAGCTGCTCCTGCGGCGTCAGCGACTCGACCCCCGTGGCGCTGATCTTGTCGAGCAGTCGGTCGACCTCCTCGCGGTTGAGGGCGTGCATCCGCGTGCGGTCGATCTCCCGATAGCGCTCGGCGCTGCGCCGGACCGCCGGGGGGGCCGCGGTCGCCTGGCGGCGGAAGCGCGTGCGCGCGCGGTCCAGCCAGCGCAGGTAGAGCCACGCCCCGGCGTAGCCGCCCAGGTGGGCGAAGTGGGCGATCCCGCTGCGCGCCCCGCTGAAGCCGCTCCAGAGCGAGATCACCGTGGTGATGATGACGAGCAGCCGGGCCGGGACCGGGATGATCCCCCAGATGTGAATCGGCTCGTGCGGCCAGAAGTAGGCGAAGGCGAGCATGACGCCGAACACCCCGGCGGAGGCGCCGATGATCGGCGCCGCGGGGGCGAGGACGAAGGAGAGCAGCGCCCCGCCGATCCCGCTGAGCAGGTAGAGCCAGCCGAACTCGCGCGAGCCGACGCGGGCCTCGACGCGCGGGCCGAAGAAGAAGAGGGCGAGCATGTTGAAGAACAGGTGCCCGAGCCCTCCGTGCAGCAGCATGTAGCTCAGCACCGTCCACGGGCGCGTCAGCGCCTGCTGCGGCACGAACATGAGCGAGCCGACGAGCGACGGCAGCGTCGCCTGGACGAAGAACACGGCGACCGTGGCGATCAGCACGGCGCGAACGACGGGGGTCACGACGACGGGCTCCGGGGTGCGGGGGGCGCTCGCTGACAAGATAGCCGACGCTCAGCGGCGCTTCCGCGCCGTCGGTTCCCCCACCGCGGGCCGGCCAGCTAGAGTTGGGGATGCGCACTGCTACCCCGCTCGCCCCCCGTCGCACCCTTCGTCGCGCCCTCCGGCGGGCCCTCCGCCTCCGCCGGGCGCTCGGCGCCGCCTTCGCCGCCGCGCTCCTGCCGTCCGCCGGGGCGGCGCCCCTCGCCGCGCAGCCCGCGCCCGCGGCCGCGCCGCTCGTGGGGCGCTGGGACCTGACCGTCGTCGACCCGGCCGGCGGGACGCATCCGTCGTGGCTGGAGGTCGCGCTCTCGGGGCGCAGCACGCTCGTCGGCCGCTTCGTCGGCCGCGAGGGGAGCGCCCGTCCGGTGGCGCGCGTGGACGTGGCCGACGGGGGCTTCCGCTTCGCCCTGCCCCGCCAGTGGGAGGAGGGGGCCGGCGAGCTGCGCGTCGAGGGGCGGCTGGCGGGCGAGCGGCTGGAGGGGACGCTGGTCACCCCGGCCGGCGCGCGGCGGCGCTGGACGGCGACGCGCGCCCCGGCGCTCGTGCGCCCCGACCCGGCGCGCTGGGAGGCGCCGATCGCCCTGTTCGACGGCACCGAGGCGTCGCTCGCCCAGTGGGCGCCGCACGGCGGCGGCGCCAGCCAGTGGCGCGTCGTCGACGGGGTGCTCGTCAACGCCGCCTCGGGCGCCAACCTGCGGACGACGCGTACCTTCGACGACTTCACCCTGCACCTGGAGTTCCGCTACCCGGCCGGCGGGAACAGCGGCGTCTACCTGCGCGGGCGCCACGAGGTGCAGATCGAGGACACCCCGGCGCGCCCCGTCCCGACGCCGCTCGACGTCGGCGGCGTCTACGGCTTCCTCGCGCCCAACGCGATCGCCGCCACCGGCCCGGGGGCGTGGCAGACGTACGACATCACCCTCGTCGGGCGGCGCGTGACGGTGGTGCTCAACGGCCGCGTGGTGATCGCCGACCAGCTGATCCCGGGGATCACCGGGGGCGCGCTCGACGCCGACGAGGGGGCGCCCGGCCCGATCCTGCTGCAGGGCGACCACACGGCGGTCGAGTTCCGCAACGTCGTCCTCCGCCCGGCGGCCGCCGCGCCGCGCTGACGCCCGACGCGCCGACGCCCGAACCGCTCACCCCTCCTGCGCCCCGGCCTCGTCCGGGAACGCGTCGGGGTCGGCCGAGGCGGACGCCACCCCGTACTGGCGCAGCTTGCGGTAGAGCGTGCGCCGGTCGATCCCCAGGAGCCGCGCCGTGCGCTCGCGCCGCCCCACGAGCGCCGCGTACGCCGCCAGCACGTACTCGCGCTCCAGCCGCTCGAGCGACCAGCCGCGCGCCAGCGCCGCGGCGAGCAGCGGCTCCATCGCCGGCGCGGCGCCGGGCGGCCGGGGGGAGGGCGCGGGCTCCGGGGGGGCGTCGTCGCCCCCGGCGGCGGGCGCGAGGGCGTCGGGCGGCGGCTCGAACACCACCGTCGGGGCGCCGGCGTGGAGGATGAGCAGCCGCTCGACGACGTTCTGCAGCTGCCGCACGTTGCCGGGCCAGGCGAAGCGCTGCATCGCGCCGAGCGCCTCGCCGCCGAACGCCGGGAGCACCCCCTCGTCGACGCCGTTCTCCTCGGCGAAGCGGGCGCGGAAGTGCGCGGCCAGCAGCGGGACGTCGTCGGGGCGGTGGCGCAGCGGCGGCACCGCCACCGGCACCACCGAGAGCCGGTAGTACAGGTCCTCGCGAAAGCGCCCGGCCGCGACCTCGTCGGCGAGCTCCACGTTCGCGGCGGCGACGAGGCGGAAGTCCACCGGCGTCGGGCGGCCGCCGCCGACGCGCTGCACGGCGCGCTCCTGCAGCACGCGCAGCAGCTTAACCTGCAGCGCCGGCGAGATGGTGGCGATCTCGTCGAGGAAGAGCGTGCCGCCGTGCGCCGCCTCGATCAGCCCGCGCCGGTCGGCGATCGCCCCGGTGAAGGCCCCCTTCACGTGGCCGAACAGCTCCGACTTGAGCAGCGTCTCGGCGAGCGCCGAGCAGTTGACGGCGACGAACGGCCCCGCGGCGCGCGGCGAGAGGTCGTGCACGGCGCGGGCGACGAGCTCCTTCCCGGTCCCCGTCTCGCCGGTGACGAGCACGGTGGCCTTCATCGGGGCGACGCGCTGGACGAGGGCGAAGAGCCGCTCCATCGCCGGCGAGCGCCCGACGAGCCGCTCGCGCACGCGCTCGACGGCGCCGACGCGCGCCCCACCCCCGTCCGGGCGCGGCGCCTCGCGCGTGCCCGGCGCCGCCGCCCGGCGCAGCGCCCGCTCGGCCAGGGCGCGCTCGCAGAGGGCGAGCAGGTCGGCGACGTGGAACGGCTTGCGCACGTAGTCGAAGGCGCCCAGCCGCATCGCCTCGACCGCCGCGTCGACCGAGGCGTGGCCGGTCATCACGAGGAACTGCGCGTCGCCCTGCAGCGCCCGCCCGGCGGCGAGCACCGAGATCCCGTCGGGGCCGGGGAGTTGCACGTCGAGGAGCACGAGGTCGTAGGGGCGCCCGCCGAGGAGCCGCAGCGCCTCGTCGCCGCGCGCCGCCGTCTCCACCTCGTACCCCTCGTCCTCGAGCAGGGCGACGAGCAGGTCGCGCACGGCGCGCTCGTCGTCGACGACGAGGACGCAGGGGCGCGCCCGCGGCGCCCCGCTCGCGCCGCCCGGCGCGGCGCGGCGCGGGCGATCGGCGACGCGAGCGCTCATCGGTGGTCCCTGGGCGGCACCAGCGCGGCGGCGAAGCGCGGCGTCGGCGAGCGCCGCGACCCCGCCGGCCGCCCGGCGGCCGCCTGCGCCAGCACCTGCTGCACGCGGGCGGCGACGGTCGCCGGGGTGAACGGCTTCGGGAGGAACTCGACCCCGTCGTCGAGCACGCCCCGCTCGACGATCGCCCGGTCGCTGTAGCCGCTCATGTAGAGCACCGGCACCCCGGGGCGCTCGGCGCCGAGCTGGCAGGCGAGCTCGCGCCCGTTCATCCCCGGCATGACGACGTCGGTGAGCAGCAGGTCGATGGGCCCCGGGTGGGCGCGGGCGCGGCGGAGCGCCTCCTCGGGGGTGCCGGCCTCCAGCACCGCGTAGCCGCACTCGTCGAGCACCTCGACGACGAGGGCGCGCACCGACGCCTCGTCCTCGACGACGAGGACCGTCCCCCGCCCGCCGGCGAGCGCCGCCGGCTCCTCCGCCACGGTGGGCTCGGCCGCCTCGCCGCTCGCCGGGAAGTAGAGGTGGAACGTCGTCCCCAGCCCGGGCTCGCTGTAGACCCAGATGTAGCCGTCGAGCTGCTTGACGATCCCGTAGACCGTCGCGAGCCCCAGCCCCGTCCCCTTGCCGACCTCCTTGGTCGTGAAGAAGGGCTCGAAGATGCGCGCCTGCGTCGCCCGGTCCATCCCCACGCCGCCGTCGCCCACGGCGATGCGCACGTAGCGCCCCGGGGGCATGACGCCGTCGTGCACCTCGAGGGCGCCGTCGACGTCGTGCCGCGAGGTGTCGACGGTGATCCGCCCGCCGTGCGGCATCGCGTCGCGGGCGTTGACGACGAGGTTGACGAGCACCTGGTGCAGCTGCGTCGGGTCGGCGACGATCGCCGGCAGCGCCGGGTCGAGCCGGGCGACCAGCTCGACGTCCTCGCCGATGACGCGCTCCAGCATGCGCTCGGCCTCGGCGACCACCTCGTTGACCGAGACGACGCGCGCCTGCAGCACCTGCTTGCGCCCGAAGGCGAGCAGCTGCTGCGTCAGCGCCGCGGCGCGCTCGGCGGCGTGGACGATCTCGCGGGCGCTGCGCTGGGCGCGCTCGCCGGCGGGGAGCCGCCGCAGCAGCAGCTCGGCGTGGCCGAGGACGGCGGTGAGCAGGTTGTTGAAGTCGTGCGCCACCCCGCCGGCCAGCTGGCCGACGGCCTCCATCTTCTGCGCCTGCCGGTAGCGCGCCTCGAGCTGCTTGCGCTCGGTGACGTCGGCGACGAGGGTGACGAAGCCGGCGATCGGCCCCTGGGCGCCCGCCACCGCCGGCGCGGCGCTCCCCGGCGAGTCCGTCGCGTCCGCCGGGGCGACGCGCAGCGCCGCCGTCGACACCTGCACGTCGATGCGCGCCCCGTCCCGGCGCAGCCGCTGCGTCTCGTAGGTGACCGGGTGGTCGCCGCGGCGCGCCACCCCCTCGCGCGTCTCGCGCTCCACGACGGCGTCGGCGGGGACGGTGCGCTCGGGGTGACCGAGCACCTCGTCGGCCGTCCAGCCGAAGGTGCGCTCGGCGGCCCGGTTCCAGAGCGTCACGCGCCGCGCCACGTCGGTGACCACCACCGCCACCGGCGCCGCGTCGATGAGGGCGCGCAGCATCTCGGTCGTCGTGCGCAGCTCGCTCTCCATCGCGTGGCGATCGGTGACGTCGCGCGTGATCACGAGCACGCTGACGCAGGCCCCGGTCGCGTCGCGCTCGGGGACCAGCCGCGACTCCAGCCATCGCACCCCGCTGGTCGTCGCCTGCTCGGTCTCGCAGGTGAACGGCTCCTGCGACGCCAGCACCTCGGCGAAGCGCGCCCGCCACCAGGCGGCGACCTCCTCGCTCCACCCCACCGCGCTCACGTCGTGGCCGAGGAGCTCCGCCGCGGTGCGGCCGGTCATCCGCTCGACCTGCGCGTTCACGTAGGTGAAGCGCCCCTGCGGGTCGAAGCGGGCGATCATGTCGGGGGTGTGCTCCAGGAGCGTCTGCAGCTCGCGCTCGCGCCGCGCCAGCGCCTCGGCCGCCGCGCGCGAGGCGCTGACGTCGCGGAAGCTGAACACCCGCCCCATGGTCGTCGCGCCGATGCGGAGCGGCTGCGAGTAGCGCTCGAACACGCGGCCGTCGGCGAACGGGACGACGTCCTCGAGGATGCCGGCGGGGGTGCCGTGGATCGCCTCGACCTGGGCGACGAACGCCGCCGGGTCGGCGAGCTGCGGGAGCACGTAGCGCACGGCGCGGGCGTTGTCGCCGGTGAGGAGCGCCTCCTCGGGGACGCGCCACATGCGCGCGAACTTCTGGTTCCACCCGGTGATCCGCCCCGCGGCGTCGGCCACGAGGATCCCGTCGGCGGTGGCCTCGAGCGTCCCCTGGAGCGTGGCGAGGGTGCGCTCCAGCTCCCGGGCGGTGGCCCGGTGCGCGGTGACGTCCTGGCAGATGCCGCGCAGGCGGATCACCCCCCCGTCGGCGCCGCGCTCGGCCGTCCCGCGCGTGTCGTGCTCGCGCACCGTGCCGTCGGCCCGGACGACCCGGAACGCCGTGGCGAACTCGCCGCCGTCCTGGCGCGCCGCCTCGAGCTCGGCGGCGACCCGCGCCCGGTCGTCGGGGTGGACGTGGTCGAGGAAGCGCGCGTACGTCGGCGCGACGCTCCCCGGCTCGTGCCCGAACAGGCGGTACAGCTGGTCGGACCAGGTGAGCGAGCCGTCGCGCAGGTCGACCTCCCAGTTGCCCAGGAGGGCGATGCGCTGCGCCTCCTGCAGCAGCGCCGTGCGGCGCTCCAGCTCCGCCTCGTGGGCGCGCCACTCGCTGATGTCGCGGATGACGCTCGAGAAGTGCGTCACCGCGCCGTGGGCGTCCCGGTGGGCGACGGTCACCATCGAGACGGGGATCTCGCGCCCGTCGAGCGCCACCAGCTCGCTCTCGCCGCGCCAGACGCCGTCGCGCGCCGCGGCCTCGAGCCCGGCGCGCACGTGCGCCAGCCGGCGCGCCGGGGTGAACGTCGCCAGGTCGTGGGCGCCGTCCGACTGGTCGGGCGCGAGCGCCAGCATCCGCCGCCCGGCGGGGTTGAGGTAGGTCACGCGCCCGTCCGGGGTGGCGGTCGCGACGAGATCGGCGGTGACGTCGAGGATCGCCGTGAGCCGGGCGCGGGCCTGGTCGGCGGCGCGGCGCTCGTGCACGTCGCGCAGCGTCCCGAAGGTGCCGCGCACCACCCCGCTCTCGTCGACCAGCCGGCGGGCGCGCACCTCCATCCACCGGGCGCCGCCGTCGACGCTGCGGTAGCGCATCTCGTAGTGGCAGCGCTCCGTCCGCAGGGCGATGAGCGGCTCGAACGCCGCCAGGTTCCCGGCGCGGTCCTCCTCGACGACGTAGTCGATGAAGCGCGTGCCGATCGCCCCGGCCACCGGGAAGCCGGTCACCCGCGTCCACGCCGGGCTCAGATACGTCCAGCGCCCCTCCACGTCGGTCTCGAAGACGATCTCGTCGAGCTGCTCGAGCACCGTGGCGAGGTCGCTGCGCAGCGTCGGCGCGCCGGGGGGCACGGGCGCGCCGGCCGCGGGGGCGTCGGCGGACGAGGAGGGGCGCGCAGCGGACATGGCCGAGTGGTCGGAGGGCGACGACACGGGACATCGGGGAGCGTGTCGCCACGGGCTGTGGCGACGAAGACGGGGTAGCGTGGGTGTGACGAAGTTATTACAAACGGATGCGCGACGCTCGCCGTCTGGATCCGCGAGGCGTGCCGGGGAATCCCGGACAGACGCGGCGCGCTGGAGCCCTGCCCGCTGGCGCGCTTTTCCGGTGCACGACGGGGCGCTCTGCGACGCGTCGGGGCAGAATGCCCCGTTCCGGGGCGGGATGCGCGGCGCCCGGCCCGACGCTCCCTCCCCCATCACCGCTCGGTGTGCGAGCGTAAGTGCCGGGATTCGATGGGGTTGCATGCGTTGAGCGGGCGGTGCGCCGAGCGGAACGGAGGGCGCAATGGAGGAGGCCCGACCGTCCGACCCTCCTTCCTCCACTCACGTCGGTGCTCTCCCTACACTGGCTGCCCTCGCTCGCGTCCGCCGGTCGCCCCACCGGCGTCGGGCGGCGCCCCGCGTCGAGCGCCACCCGCGCGGCGCGCCGCACCGTCGCCCGGGCCGCGCTCAGCGGCGTCGCGTTCGGGCTCTGCTTCCCTGCCGTGGCGCTGCTGCTGCTCGTGCGCGCCGGGGAGCCGGCGCTGACCACGGGCGGGCCGTTCGGCGGCGGGGAGGCGCTCGCCCGGCTGGTCGCGGTGCACCGGACGCAGCCGCTGCTCGCGGTGATCGATCTCGCGCCGGTGGTGCTCGCCGTCTTCTCGGCGCTCGTCGCCGGGCGGCACAGCCGCGCCGTCCACCTGGCGCGCCGGCTGCGGGAGTTCGCCACCGAGACCGCCCGGGCGCACCAGGCGCTGGCGCGGCAGGTCGTGGCGATGGAGGCGGCGACCGACGGGATCGCCCTGCTCGACGCGCGGGGGGTCTACACCTTCGTCAACGACGCGCACGCCCGGCTCTACGGCCACGAGCGCGGCAGCGACCTGGTGGGGCGGAGCTGGACCGAGCTGTACCCAGCGAGCGAGCTCGACCGGCTGCGTTCGGTGGCGCTCGCGGGCGTCGTCGCCGACGGGCGGTGGCGCGGGAGCGCTCGGGGGCGGCGGCGCGACGGCACCCTGTTTCCGCAGGAGCTCACCCTCACGCGGCTCCCCGACGACGGGTTCGTGTGCGTGGTGCGCGACACCACCGAGGCGGCCCGGGTCGAGGACGAGCGCGTGCGGCTGGTGTCGCGGCTGCGGGCGACGCTCGAGTCGACGGCCGACGGCGTGCTCGTCGTCGACGGCGAGGGGCGGATCGACGCCTGGAACCGGCGCTTCGCGCAGATGTGGGGGCTCTCCCCGGCGCTGCTCGCCGGCGGGGACAACGACGCGGCGCTCGCCGCCGTCGCCGGGCGCGTCGCCGATCACGCCGGCTTCGTGGCGCGGGCCCACGAGATCGTCGCGCACCCCGAGGAGGAGACGTTCGACGTCGTCCCGCTCGCCGACGGCCGGGTGTTCGAGCGCTACTCGCGCCCGCAGTGGGTGGAGGCCGCGGTGGTGGGGCGCGTCTTCAGCTTCCGCGACGTGACCGACCGGCGCCGCCTCGAGGCGACGCTGCGCCACCAGGCGATGCACGACGAGCTCACCGGGCTGGTCAACCGCGCCGGCTTCGCCGACCGGCTGACCGCGGCGCTCGCCCAGCGCGACGCCCAGCGCGACGCCCAGCGCGACGCCCAGCGCGACGCCCAGCGCGACGCCCAGCGCGACCGGCTGCCCGACGGGGCGGGCGAGAGCGACATGGATGCGGCGTCGGAGGGGGCGGCGCCGGAGCCGGCGGCGCCGGCGCTCCTGCTGATCGACCTCGACCACTTCAAGGACGTCAACGACTCGCTCGGGCACGCGTCCGGCGACCGGCTGCTCCAGGTGGTCGCCGAGCGGCTGCTGGGGGCGACGCGCGGCTCGGACACCGTGGCGCGGCTGGGCGGCGACGAGTTCGCCGTGCTGCTCGCCCCGGTGCGCGGCGACGCCGAGCTGACCACCGTGGCCGAGCGCGTGGTGCGGGCGCTGCGCGCGCCGGTGGCGATCGACGCCGCGACGGTCACGGTGAGCGCGAGCGTCGGCGTGACGCGCGCGGCGGTCGGGGCGACGGCCGACACGCTGCTGCGCGACGCCGACCTGGCCATGTACGCGGCGAAGGCGCGCGGGCGCGACGGGCACGAGCTCTTCCACCCGTCGCTGCGGGAGCGGGCCCGCGAGCGGCTGACGCTCGCGGCCGACCTGGAGCAGGCGGTGGCGAGCGGCGCCTTCACGCTCGCCTTCCAGCCGATCGTCGAGCTCACGAGCGGGCGCGCCACGGGCGCCGAGGCGCTGCTGCGCTGGACGCACCCGACGCGCGGCATCGTGTCGCCGGCGACGTTCATCCCGCTCGCCGAGGAGTCGGGGCTCATCGTCCCGCTCGGGCGGTGGGCGCTGCGCGAGGCCTGCCGCCAGGCGGCGCGCTGGACCGGGCCGACGGCGCCGCGCACCGTGAGCGTCAACCTCTCGGGGCGGCAGCTGGACGACCCGGCGATCGTCGACGACGTGCGCGCGGCGCTGACCGACGGCGGGCTCGCCCCCGAGCGGCTGACGCTCGAGATCACCGAGAGCGTGGTGATGAAGGACACGCGGGCGACGCTCGAGGTGCTGCACGCGCTCAAGGCGCTCGGCGTGCGGCTGGCGATCGACGACTTCGGCACCGGCTACAGCTCGCTCGCCTACCTGCACCACTTCCCCGTGGACGTGCTCAAGATCGACAAGGCGTTCGTCGACGGGTTGGGTCGGGGCACGGCGGCCGACGCGACGCTGGCCCGGACCATCGTCGCCCTCGGCGACGCGCTCGGGCTCACCTGCGTCGCAGAGGGGGTGGAGGACGGAGCGCAGCGCGAGCACCTGCGGACGATGGGGTGCACGCTCGGCCAGGGCTTCCTCTTCAGCCGCCCGGTGAGCCCCGCGCAGGCGGCGCTCTGGTGGACGCCGCCCGCCGACGCCGACCCGGGGGCGGTGCCGGCGGCGTCCCCCCGCCCCCTGCGCGCGCTCCCCCATGCGCCGTCGCTCGCGGCGCTCCGCGCCGGCGCCCGGGCGGTGCCCGCCGCATGACCCACTCGACGAACCCGGAGGACCAGATGCGCACCGCCACTCGCACCCCGGAGCAGGGAGGGCCCGTCCGCGCCGCCGGGATCCTCCTGGCCACCCCGACCGACGAGGACATCCGCTTCGCGCTCGAGCGGTACTTCGGGCGCGAGGCGGCCGACGATCTGTGGTGGGAGGCGTGCACCGCGCTCGGGCTGCCGCACGACCGACGGCCGCTCGCCCTCGCGGAGATGGAGCGGGTCGCCGAGTACCTGGAGTGGCAGCCGGGCGAGGCGCGCATCGTCGGGCGGGCGATGCGGCTGCGGCTGTGGACCTACACCCGGCTGAGGGAGCGGCGCCGCGCCGAGGCGGCGGTGGGCGACGCCGCGGGCGCTCGGGGGGGGAGCGCGGTCAGAGGCCGCGCACCGGATGCGGCACGGACGGCGCCGCGAGCGAGCGACACCCCTGCGGGGTGAGGCGCCGCGCCGGCGCTCGCACGGCGCCGGTGCGCGCGGCCGCCCGGCGCGCGGCGTGGAGGTGGCCCGCGGCGTCGCTCAGAGGCCGGCGAGTCGCTTGAACACGTCGGTCAGCAGCGAGCTCGCGTCGATCGAGAGCATCAGGGCGACGCCGCGGAACCGCACCCGATCGCGCGTCCGGCACTGCCCCGTCGACGCGCACGCCGTGGCGTCGTCGAGCACGGGGACCGAGCCCACGTGCGCGACCGTGTGCACGTCGACGAAGAGCCCCTCGGTGTCGAAGCGCCGCAACGCGGGAACGAGGTTGGCGAGGCGCAGCACCGAGAGCCCCGCATACCAGTTCTCGTCGGGCTTGCCCGCATCGAGCCCGCCCACGAGGGTGAGCCACCGGAGCCGAGCCACGGGTGCGGCGGCGAGGCCGAGCACGGCCGCACCGTTCGCGGCGCCACCGCGCGCTTCGAGCGTGTCGCGGCCGGTGCGGACCGTGTCGGTGACGAGCTCGATGCCACCGCCGGCGAGCGGCCGCTGGAGCTGTCGCACCGCGAACCCGGCCGCCTGACGTGCGAGGAATCGACGCTCGTGGGTGATGGCGAAGCCCGCGACGAGCTTGGGGAGCGGCCGCGCGTAGGCGCGGAACTCGGCCGCGTTGCCGCCCGGCAGCGACGTCTCGCCAGCGGCGACCGTGGCGCGCGCGTCGTAGAGCCCGACCGCGTCGGCGAGCGTCCAGTTGGCGTAGGCGAGGCACGCCGGCCGCCGGTCGGGTCGCGGCGCCGGCGCGCTGAGACGCGCCCAGAGGCGCTGCCGGCGGCGGGGCGGCTGATAGTCCGGGATCAGGGCGGGTGTGGCCGTGTCGGGGGTGACGAAGCCGGTGGGCCCGATGCGACGGAAGACGACGCGCTGGGCCTCGCACGTGGCGCGGTCGTCGACGGCGCTGCCGAGCACCACGTCCGCCACGTCGCCGCGCAGCGAATCCTCGCGCGTGACCTGCGCCGCGACGGTGCGGACCGGCGAGAGAGCGGAGCTGTCGCGGGTGCCGGCGGGCGCGTCGGGCGAGCCGGGGAGGCGGCGCACCTCCACGATCAGCTCAGAGTGAAGGCGCGTCTTCTCGAACCCGACGCGCGGGTGGTCGTAGCTGCTGCCGTCCGCCACGACCACCGCGTAGGACGCCTTGGCCGGCGCGCGCGCGGGGACGAGCCACAGATCGCGCGAGGCCGATCCGGCGTCGGTGGTGACGGTCATGCCGACGACGACGCGCTTGCCGCCCTCGGCGCGATGCCACACGACACTGGCCGCGTCGTCGGGTCCGACCCGGACGCTGTCGGCGGTGAGCGCGCCGGCGGACGCACGGAAGTGCACCATCGGGCGCGGCGCGGCGGGGTCGATCCCTTCGATGCGCACCCGCAGGAGGGCGCGTTGCGGGTGGTCCTCGCGGGCGACGGCCCCGCCGCACGGCACCTCGGCCGGCTCGCCGACGACGGCCGGCACCGCGGCGGGAACGGCGGCGCCGGCCTGCTCGGTCGCGGGGCGCACCGTCGCGTCGCCGGCGCCGAGCGCCGCCGGGAACGGGCCCGGCGTCACGCAGACGATGCGCGGCGTCCTGCCGGGCGGCGCGGCGACGTGCGCCGGCGTCGCCGCACTCGGCACCGCTTGCGGCTGCGCCCGGAGCGTGGCGTGCGCGCCGACGCCGGCCGTCGGCGCGAGTGCGCTCGCGAGGAGGGCGGCGCCGACGGCGCGCGACAGCGGCGAGGCGCGTCGGGCCGGACGGTCGGGCGCGCGGTGTGACGGGACGGCAGTTCGCATCGGGAGTCGCGAGACGGAGGGTGAAAGACGAAGATGGGAGCGCCAATGACGGGGCCACCACCGCGGCGCGGTGCCGTCGGGGCAGTCACGCCCGCTCCAGCTCCAGGTACGCGACGCACCCGACCGAGTCGCGCCACACGCGACGGTGCCCGATCGCCACCGGCGGGATCCGCTCCGACAGCGCCGCGACCTCGGCCTCGCTCCGGTAGATGAGGCGCCAGTCCATGACCCCCTCCATCACGCCGGCGTCGGGGAGCTCGGGGCAGAAGTTGGCCACCAGGAGCCGCCCGCCCGGAGCGAGCATCCCGAAGAGGCGCTGCGTGAGCGCGGCAGCCACCGGCGCCGGCAGGTAGTCGTAGAGCCCCGCCGCGTACGCCAGCTCGAGCCCGTCGAAGCGCAGCTGCCCGCGCAGCAGGTCGCGCACGCTCCCGAGCACCGGTCGCACGCCGAGCGAGGCGTGCTCGCGGTGCAGCAGGGCGACCGAGAGCGGGTCCTGGTCGAGGGCGTGGAACGCGCCCAGCGCGCCGTCGCCGACGGCGGTCGAGCGCTGCGCCTCGCGCAGATGGCCGCACGCCACCGACAGCACGCGCGCGGTGCCGGGCGCGCGCGCGGCGGCGGCGTCGATCGCCGCGGCTAGGATCGCGCGCCGCTCGCGCACGCTCCGACAGGCGGCCGCGTGCACGTTGCACCGGTAGAGGGCGTGCCCGAGTACCGTCGTGTCGGGCGGCGGCGGCACCGCGCCGTAGATCAGATCCAGGATCCCCGCATCGCCCGCGTAGCCGCGCGGCTTCACGTACGCGCGGTGGACGAACGGGTCCTCGCGCATGCGCACGGCGGCCCCGTGGCCGAGGCAGGTGTCGCGCACGAACGCGTCCCACCGCTCCGGCGGGAGCGCGTCGCGTACCGCACGCAGCCCCGGGACCAGGCGCTGCATGCTGGCCGCTGCCGCCCCGTCGCGCATCTCGGCCTCCACGGCGTCGAGGAGGGCGCGGGCGTCGGCGAGGATGTCCGCGACGGCGTCGCGATCGGCGACGGATCCGGGGGTGCTGCCCCAGCTGCCGGCGTCGTCGCGCGGCTCGGCGCTCGTCGGCGGCTGGACCAGCGATGTCGTCGGTGCCATCACGGCAGGAGTCATGGTGAAGGTGGCGGCGTGAGGGTGGGGGGCGGTGCGGCGCGGGTGCGTCGTTCGGATCGCTCGGGAGCGGCGGCAGGCGGGCGGTCGGCGGTCATCCGCGCCAGAGCGTGGCGGCCACGGCGCTGCGCGTGCGGACGCCGAGCTTGCGGAAGACGTGCTCCCCGTGGTGGCGCACCGTGTGGACCGACCGTCCGAGCCGCCCGGCGATCTCCTTCGTCGTCAGCCCGGCGGCGATGAGGCGCGCCACCTCGTGCTCGCGCCGCGTCAGCGCCGGATGCGGGTCGCTGTCCGACGCGCGTTCGGGCGCCGGGTGCAGGACCACCACCGCGCGCACCGGCTCGCCGGCGCGGCAGGCGGGCAGGTAGACGACGAGCACCGTCCCGGCGATCGCGCACGGGCGCTCGGCGACGCGCGCCCCGTGGCCGATCGCGACCACGGCGCTCCGCGCCTGCAGCGTCGAGCGCGCCAGCTCGTCGGCCTGCGCCAGGACGACGGCGCCCGCGCCGGCCGCCTCGAGCAGCGCCCCGGCCGCCGGCGACGTGCGCACGCGCCGCCCGTCGGCGGCGTAGCAGAGGCAGGGCACGCCGAAGTGCTCGAGGGTCTGGAGCCAGGATGGCTGGGTCGCGGCGTGCGAGGGATCGTCGGTCGAGCGCAGGGCGACGGCACGGGGAGGGGACATCGGCAGGGCTCCGGGAGGGGACGCACGACGGGGTGAGGACAAGGTCGGAGCGCTCCGTCCCGCCGCCGTCCCGCCGCCGTCCCGCCGCCGTCCCGCGGCCGTTCCGCGGGTGCCACCGCCCGGCGGCCGCCGCACTACCGCATGCCGTCGCGCGGGGTAGCTTCGTGCGCTCGACGCCGCCCCGGCGACGCGACCCTCCCGCTCCTCCCTCTCTCCCTCGCGGCATGCTCCGCCTTCGGGTCCTCGGCACGCTGCAGGTGGACTGCGACGGCCCGGATCCGGCGGACGAGCTGCTCGCGCAGCCCAAGGCCACGGCGCTGCTGGCCTATCTCGCCGTGGCGCGCCCGCGCGGTTTCCACCAGCGCGACCGGCTCGTGGGGCTCTTCTGGCCGGAGTTGGACCAGGAGCGCGCGCGCGCGGCGCTGCGCAAGCTGCTCAGCCGCCTGCGGCAGGTGGCCGGCGAGCGCGTGGTGGCGACGCGCGGCGCCGAGGCGGTGGCGCTCGCGCCGGACGAGTGCTGGTGCGACGCCGTCGCCTTCGACGAGGCGGTCGCCCAGGGGCGGCTGGGCGACGCGCTGGAGCTCTACCACGGCGAGCTCCTCCCCGGCTTCTACGTCCCGGAGGCCGACGCGTTCGAGCGCTGGCTCGAGGACGAGCGGGCCCGACTCGCCGACGCGGCCGTCGTGGTGGCGTGGTCGCTCGTCGAGCGCCACGTCGCGCAGGCGCAGCTGACCAACGCCTCGCGCCTCGCGCGCCAGGTCGCCCGGCTGGCGCCGACGGACGAGCGGGTGCTCCGCCGCGTCCTGACGATGCTGAGCCGGCTCGGCGACCGCGCCGGGGCGATGCAGCTCTACGCGCGCTTCGCCGACCGGCTCTGGCGGGAGCTCGCCGTGCGCCCCTCGCCAGAGACGCAGCAGCTCGTGGCGGCGATCCGCGACGGCCCGGGGCTCGGAGCTCGCGCCCCGGGGTGAGGCCCGCCGCGCCGCTCGCCCCGGTCGGCGCTCAGCGGGCGCGCGCGAGCCGCTCGAAGGCGGGACGTCCGCGGAGCGTCGCGAAGTCCGGGTCGCGGTGCACCCAGAGATCGTACTCCAGCCCCTCGCGCATCGCCTCGCCCAGCCGCGCGAGGGCCTCGTCGGGGCGGCCGAGGAGGGCGGCGATCCGTGCCTGATGCCAGCTCGCCCGTCCCATGCCGTAGCGCCGTGGCCGCGCCGCGAGGCGGCTGGCGAACCGGTCGGCGCCGGCCCGGTCTCCGGCGCGCGCCGCCGCGGCTCCGGCGAGCCCGAGGTAGTCGTCCACCGCCGGCTGCTCGGCGGCCAGCGCCGCGGCGCCGTCGGCGGCCTCGCGCCACCGCCCGAGCGCGTAGGCGAGCGCCGCGCGCGTGTGCCGCCGTCGGAAGTCCACCCCGCCCACGTCGTCCCCCTCGTCGGCGAGGGCCGCCACACCGGCGAGCAGGATCGCCGGCGCGTCGCCCGCGTACCCGTGCGCCCGCAGCTCGGTGGCGGCCTCCAGCGCGAGCTCGCCCGTCGTCGTCCCGAACGGATCGGCCGGCAGCCGCCGCGCGGCGGCGAGCGCCGCGTGCAGCGCCTCGACCTGCCCGCGCGCCGCGAGCGCCCGCACGGTCGCCGCGAGCGCGTAACGCCGGGTGGGGAAGAGGACGCGGGCGCTGTCGGCGTCGGCGCGCTCGCGCGCGTGCCGCCCGAGCAGGTGGTGCACGCGCGCCCGCACGTCCCAGTACGGCGCCCAGTCGCGCATGGCGCCCCGGTCCCCGGGCAGCTGGTCGAGGGCGCGCGCCGCCTCCTCGAGCGAGCCGTTCTGCATCGCCTCGACCGCCCAGTTGTAGGTGGCCTTGGTGCCGGGGGCGACCGCGGCCAACCGGCGCACCGCGGCGAGGGCGTCGGCACGGCGCCCCGCGAGCAGGTGCCGTCGGAAGAGGAACCACTGGCGGTCGGCGACGTCGAGCGCCGCCTCGTGCGGGGCGAGCCGCGCGAGCAGCGAGTCGGCGGCGGCGTAGCGCCCCTCGTTGGAGCGGCTGATGCTCGCCATGAGCAGCGCGACCGGGAGCGTCGTGTCGCGCTCCCAGGCGCGGGCGAAGTGGATGGCCGCCGAGGCGAAGTCGTTGGCCACGTAGTCCTGCAGCGCCTCGCTGAACTCCCGGTAGGCCTCGAAGGTGGGCGGGCGGCGCCCGCGATCCGGCGCGGCGGCGAGGCGCGGATCGAGCGCGGCGGCGAGCAATCCCATGACGCGCGTCCGCGCCGCGTCGATCACCGCCGACGGGTCGTCGAGCGTGCCGCGCAGCGGCCCCACGGCTCCCAGCAGGCGCGAGGTCGCCGCGTCGCTGACCTGCACCTGCACGGCGAGGCGCCCGCCGCGGTCGACGTAGTAGGATCCCGTGACGACGATCGTCGCCCCGGTCTCGCGGGCCAGCGTGCGCACCGGGTCGGCGTCGACGGTGCGCGCGTAGCGCCAGCTCTGGAGCGCAGTGACGGTGGGGACGACCTCGACGACGCCCGTGCGCTGCACCCCCTCGCTGATCCAGTCGGCCGCCATGGTGCCGAGGAAGTCGAGGTCCGCCCGATCCCCGGGGTTGGCCAGCGGCGCGATGACGACGCGGCGGGTGGTCGGCGCCGCTGCGC
>ERZ1066118.1156-NODE-1156-length-18220-cov-20.323589_pt1 | contig 18220 bp, 15 predicted proteins | sample MGYA00382765_ERZ1066118 | MGnify/ENA primary metagenome ERZ1066118 (study PRJEB33369, sample SAMEA5778348) | biofilm metagenome | biome: Industrial cooling water; feature: Water cooling tower basin; material: Biofilm | place: United Arab Emirates | collected...
CTGCACGGCATCGCGCGCGGGCGGGGCGTGCGCGCGCCCGGCCCGCCCACCGCCGCCGCCGTGTGCGCCGCGCTCGCCCCCGACGAGGCGGCGCTCGCCTACTACTGGGTGGCCGACGACCTGCTCGTCGCCGTCGCCGCGGACCAGGCGGGGCTGGACGTGGCGCGCGTGACGGTCGACCGGCGCGAGCAGCGCGACCTCGCCGCCTACGCCGCCGCGTTAGGCCGCGGTGAGCGCTCCGCCCGCCCCTTCGCCGACTTCTTCCGCCGGCTCGGCCCCGTCCTCTTCCCGCCGGAGGTGCGCGGCCGGGTGGAGGGGAAGCGGCGGCTCGCGGTGTCGCCGCACCGGGCGCTGCACCTCGTCCCGTTCCACGCGGTCGACTGGGACGGCGAGCCGTTGGTGGAGCACGTGGCCGTGCGCTACGTGCCCAACCTCGGCGCCCTCCTGCGGCCGTGGGCGGGGCCGTGCGCGGGGCCGGGCGCAGGCGCGGGCGGCGCGCCGGTGCTGAGTGTGGGGTGCGGCGCCTTCGACGACCCCGACGCCGCCGCGCGCCCGCTCGCCGACGCCGAGCCCGAGGCCCGGGAGGTGGCGGCGGCGTACGCGGCCGCGGGCCGCGCGGCCGACGTCCTGGTCGGCGCCGACGCGACGCGCGCCGCCCTGCAGGCGCTCGGCGACCGTCTGCCCGCCTACGGCGTCGCCCACCTGGCCACGCACGCGCTGTCGGTGCTCGCCCCCGAGCGCGCCGACGACCCGCTGGCTGCGCGCCTCTACCTGCGCGACGGCCCGCTCGACGGCATCGGCGTGGCCGCGCTCGGCCTGCGCGCGGAGCTGGTGGTGCTGGCCGCGTGCCACTCGGCGCAGCGCGCGGTGGCCGGCCGCGGCTTCGCGGCCGTGCCGGGCGACGAGCTGTTCGGCTTCCCGGCGGTGCTGTTCGAGGGGGGCGTGCGGTGCGTGCTCGGCGCCCTCTGGCCGGCCAGTTCGGAGCCGGCGCGGCCGATCATGCGCCGGCTGCACGCCGGGGTGGCCGCCGGCGATCTCCCGGACGTAGCGTTACAGCAGGCCCTGCGCGCGCACCGCGCCGCGGGCTCCGAGGACGCCTTCGACCTGCTCCACTGGGCGCCGTACTACCTGGCCGAGCTCGGGCGCCCGTCACCCTCCCGCCCGTCTGCCGATGCCTGACCTTGCGCTCCACTTCACCGTCCCCGCCGGCGCCGACGCCCGGGCGCTGGCCGACGCGCTGGCCGAGCAGGTGGCGGCGCTGCCCGAGGTCGCGGCGGCGCGGGCGCACGCGGACACGACGCGGGCGATCGGGCCGCAGGAGATCACGGTGATGCTCACCACGGGCAAGGAGCTGCTCACCGCGGCGGCCGGGGCGGCGACGGCGGGGGTGGTGCTGGTGAAGGCGGTGCGGGAGCTGATGGAGCAGGTGAAGGCGCTGGCGGCGGCGCGGGGGATGGGCGGGGGGCGGGTGGAGGCGGGGATGCGGCAGGTGCCGATCGAGTCGGCGACGGACGAGGAGGTGGGCGAGGCGGTCGGGGCGGGGTGAGGGGATGGCGACTCTGCTCACGGCCGAGGAGTTCCTGTCGGTCCCGTCCGACGACGGCGTGCGTCAGGAGCTGGTGCGGGGCGAGGTGCGGCACGTGAGCGCGGCGGGCGGCGCGCACGGGCGCGTCGGCGCCAACCTCTACGACGCGCTCATGCCGTTCGTCCGGTCGCGGCGACTCGGCACGTGCTTCTTCGACGGCACCGGCTTCCTCCTGCCGCTGCCGCTGGCGTTGCAGCGCCGCAGCCCGGACGGCGCGCCGCGCGACACGGTGCGCTCGCCGGACGTGGCGTTCGTGCGGCGCGCGCGGGTGCCGGCCGGCGGGTTCGGGCCGGGCTGGGTTCCGCTGGCGCCGGACCTCGCCGTCGAGGTGCTGTCGCCGAGCGAGACGGCGTCGGACACGCAGGAGAAGCTGGCCGACTACCGGGCGGCTGGGACGGAGCTGCTGTGGGTGGCGGACCCGGCGCGGCGGCTGGTCACCGTGTACGCGTCGGACGCGCCCACGCGGTGGCTGCGCGAGGGGGAGGTGCTGGAGGGCGGGGCGGTGGTGCCGGGGTTCGCGCTGCCGGTGACGGCGCTGTTCGAAGACGTGGCGCGGGAGGGGTGAGGGACATGGCGACGACTGCATGGCCCGGTGCCGCCGGGGACCAAGAAGGAAACGGTGTCGTCCTTCGACTCACCGCGCCGAACGGCCAGCCGATCATCGGCACGCTGGAGACGCTGCCGGCGCGGTCGCACGTCCTGGGGTTCACGCGCCGGCCAGGGGGCGGCCTGGAGCCGGCGTTCACCGGCCAGACCGACGTCTTCTGGGACGACCAGACGACGGCGCGGACCGGCGGTGGCGTGATGCTCGTCCTCGACGCGACCGGTCAGGCCTGGCCGATCACGGCGTGTGCGGTGGACGGAGCGGTGGAGCCGGGCTGACCGACCCGCCGGGTTGGCGCGCGGCCGGGCGGCGGGCGATACTCCGCCATGCTCGCCTGCCCCACCGCCCCGGACCTGTTCGACCTCGTCGAGTCGGCGCGGCATCGGCATCGCGCGGCCGTCGACGGGGACCACCAGGCGGCGCTCGGGCAGTTCTTCACCCCGCCCGCGACGGCGCTGCGCATGGCCGCGATGTTTCGCCTGTGCGGGCCGGTGGTGCGCGTCCTCGACCCCGGGGCCGGCGTCGGCGCGTTGACCGCGGCGCTCGTCGCCACGCTGGCCGCCCGCGACGTGCCGCCCGCGCGCATCGAGCTGACGGCGGTCGAGACGGACCCGGTGCTCCTGCCGGAGTTGCACGCCACGCTCCGCGCGTGTGCGGACGTGTGCGCCGAGCGCGGCATCGCGTGCGCCTGGCGGGTCGCATACGAAGACTTCGTCGCGCAGGGCGTCGCGTCGCTCGACGGGTCCCTCTTCGCGGGCGGCGCGGCGGCACAGTACGACGCCGTGATCACCAACCCGCCGTACCGGAAGGTCGGCGCCCGCTCCGCCGAGCGCCGCGCCCTCGACCGGCTCGGCGTTCCCGTCACCAACCTGTACGCCGCGTTCGTGGCGGTGGCCGTGCGCCTGCTCGCCCCTGGCGGCGAGCTGGTGGCGATCACGCCGCGGAGCTGGTGCAACGGCACGTACTTCCGCGCGTTCCGGGAGGCGCTCCTGGAACGCGTGTCCCTGGAGCAGTTCCACGTGTACGGCAGCCGTACCGCGGCGTTCGCGGACGACGCCGTGCTGACCGAGAACGTCATCTACCACGTCGCCCGCCGCCCGCAGGGTCCCACGGTGCACGTGTCGGAGAGTGAGGGACCGCTCGCCCCGACCACGCGCGCGGAGGCGGTGCCGTTCGAGCGGGTGGTGCGGCCGGGCGACGCGCAGCGCTTCATCCACCTGTCGGCCGGCGACGCCGAACGGAACGTGGCGGACCAGATTGCGAGCCTGCCCGCCACGCTCGCCGCGCTGGGCCTGCGCGTCTCGACCGGCCGCGTGGTGGACTTCCGGGCGCGGGCGTGGCTGCGGGCGCGGCCGACGCCGGGCGCGCACCCCCTGGTGTACCCGGCGCACTGCGGCCGCGGGCACGTCCGGTGGCCCAACGACGGGGGCAAGAAGGCCAACGCGCTCGCGGGCGACGCCCCGGCGGACCTGCTAGTGCCGTCTGGCTACTATGTGCTCACCCGCCGGTTCTCCTCCAAGGAGGAGCGCCGGCGCGTGGTCGCCACGGTGTTCGACCCCCGCCACGTGCCGGGCGAGAAAGTCGGCTTCGAGAACCACCTGAACTACTTCCACGCCGCCGGGCGGTCGCTGGACCCCGCGGTCGCCTACGGGCTCGCGGCGTACCTCAACTCGGAGCCCGTGGACCGGTACTTCCGCCAGTTCAGCGGCCACACCCAGGTGAACGCGACCGACCTGCGCGCGCTCCGCTACCCCACCCTCGCGTCGCTGCGCGCGTTAGGCCACGCCGCCGGCGAGGGCGCCCCCGGGGACGCCGACCGGCTGCTCGGCGCGGTGTTCGCGGGCGCGGACGTTCCGGGCGGGGGCGTCCACGGCGCGGACGCGGCGGCGTGAGCCGCGGGCCGGCGGCCGAGGCGCTGGTCGCCGAGGCCCGGCAGGTGCTTGCCGCACTGGGTCTGCCGCCGGAGCAGACGAACGAGCGGGCGGCGCTCACCCTGCTCGCGCTGCTCAACCTGACCGGCGGCTCATCATGGGCGCAGGCTGCCCAACCGCTGCGCGGCGTCACGCCGATCATGGAGCACGCGGCCGAACACTTCGGCACGCGGTGGGCGCCCAACACCCGCGAGACCGTCCGCCGCTTCACGCTGCACCAGTTCGTGCAGGCCGGGCTCGTGGTGGCGAACCCCGACCAGCCAGCGCGCCCGACCAACAGCCCGCACTTCCGCTACCAAGTCACCTACCAGGCGCTGGCCGTGCTGCGGGCGTGGGGCACGCCGGCGTGGGAGCCGCGCCTCGCGGCGTACCTGGCGGACGCCGGCGCGCTCCGGGAGACCTACGCCCGGCGCCGCACCCTCGCGATGATCCCCGTGCACTTCCCCGATGGTAGCCGCATCGACCTGACGCCGGGCGGCCAGAGCCCGCTCGTCCGCGACATCCTACAGGAGTTCTGCCCGCGGTTCGTGCCCGGCGCGCACGTGGTCTACGTCGGGGACACGGGGCGCAAGTGGCTCGTGCTCGACGAGGCCCACCTCGCGGGACTCGGCGTGCGCGTCGAGGCGCACGGGAAGATCCCGGACGTGGTCGTACACGACGTGCGGCGGAACTGGCTGGTGCTGATCGAGGCCGTGACGAGCCACGGCCCGATCGACCCGCTCCGCCACCGCGACCTCACGGCGGCGTTCGGCGACAGCAAGGCCGGCCTGGTGTTCGTGACCGCGTTTCCAAACCGCGCCACCTTCCGCGAGTACGCGGCACGGATCGCCTGGGAGACGGAGGTGTGGACGGCCGATGCGCCGGACCACATGGTCCACTTTAACGGCGAGCGGTTCCTGGGCCCCTACCCGCCCACCGCGCCGGTCGGTTGAGGGGCCGGGCGGTTGAACCGTTAGCCGAACTCCCGGTACTCCCGCCCCACGTCCCGCGTCGCCGCGTAGACCACCCGGTCGAACTCCACGCCGTCCTTCACCCCCGCCCGCCGCAGCACCGCCTCCCGCGCGTAGCCGGCCTTCTCCAGCACCCGCATGCTCGCCCGGTTCCAGGCGAACACCCCGGCGTGCACCCGCGACACCCCCGGCTCCGCCCACGCCGCCGCGGTGACCGCGCGCAGGGCGTCGGTGGCCACGCCGCGCCCCCACGCCGCGCGGCCGAGCCAGTACCCCACCTCGTACGCGTACGCCTCCACGTCCTCCCCGCGCACGAGCTCGATGCACCCCACCGCCTCGCCGCCGACCTCGATCGCCCACAGCCCCTCGGGCGGCGGGTCGGCGGCGGCGTGTGCCAGCCAGGCGTCGGCGGCCGCGGCCGTGTAGGGGTGCGGAAGCAGCCGGAGGTTCTCCGCCACGCGGGGGTCGTCGGCGTGGCGGAGGAGCGCCGGGCGGTCGGCCCGGCGCCAGGGGCGGAGCAGGCAGCCGGCGCCGAGGAGCGTGGCGGGGAGCACGGCCGCTGCCGCCGGACGCCGCGCCGTTAGGCAGCCTTACGGCGGGCGGCCTTCTTGGCGGTCGACTTCGCGGCGGACTTCGCGGCCGTCTTCGCGCCCGACTTCCGCGCCGCCTTCGCGGGCGCGGCGGCCGTGGCCCCGCGCTCCTCCAGCAGCGCCACCGCCTGCGCCAGCGTCACCTGGTCTGGCGCGACGCCCTTGGGCAGCGTCGCGCGCACCGGCTTGGCCTTGCGGTCGGCCGGCGTGGCGCCGAGCTGCACGTACGGGCCGTAGCGCCCCTCGAACACCAGCACCGGCTGCGCGGAGCCCGGGAAGGCGCCCAGCTCGCGCAGCGGCTGCACCGCCGTCCCGCCGGCCGCGCCGCGCCCGCGCTTGGGCTGGGCGAGCAGCGCGACGGCCTCGCCTAACGTGATGGTGAGCACGTCCTGCCCCGCCGGCACCGAGCGGAAGTCGTCCTTGCCGTCGGCGCCGCCCTTGGCGTGCACCACGAACGGGCCGAAGCGGCCGACGCTCGCCTTCACCGCGTTCCCCGTCTCCGGGTGCGCGCCCAGCGTGCGCGGCATCGCCAGCAGGCCGAGCGCCTGCTCCAGCGTCACCGTCTCCGGGGTCATCCCCTTGGCCAGCGACGCGCGCTTGGGCTTCTCGTCCTCGCCGGCGTCGCCGAGCTGGACGTAGGGGCCGTACTGGCCGCTCATGAGGTAGACCGGCAGCCCGGTGGCCGGGTCGGTGCCTAACGTGGGCGGGCCGTCGGCGCGCTGGCGCAGGAGGTCGCGCGCCATCGCGTCGGTGAGGTCCGCGGGGGCGATGGTGTCGGGGAGGTTGGCGCGCACCGTCTGGCCGTCCTCCTCGAACTCCAGGTACGGGCCGTAGCGGCCGATGCGCACCGCCGCGCCGAGCCCCTCCAGCGCGATCCGGCGCGCCCCGCCGGCCTCCTGCTTCACCACCTTCGCCGAGTGTTGCACCATCGGCTCCAGGCCGGGGCGCGCGGGGTCGCCGAAGTAGAACTCCTTGAGGTAGGCGAGCTGGTCCTGCTCGCCGCGCGCGATCTCGTCGAGCTCGGTCTCCATGCGCGCGGTGAACTCGGTGTCCACCAGCGGCGCGAGGTGCTCCTCCAGCAGGCCCGTGACCGCGAACGCCGTGAACGTGGGCACCAGCGCCTTGCCGTCCTTGCGCACGTAGCCGCGCGCCTGGATGGTGTCCATGATGCTCGCGTACGTGCTCGGCCGCCCGATCCCGAAGTCCTCCAGCGCCTTCACCAGGCTGGCCTCGGTGTAGCGCGCCGGCGGCTGCGTCTCGTGCCCCTCGGGGCGCAGCCCCTTCACGTTAGGCCGGTCGCCCTTGTCGAGCGCCGGGAGGATGACCTCGCGGTCCTCCAGCGCCGCGTCGGGGTCGTCGCTCCCCTCCACGTAGGCGCGGATGAAGCCCGGAAACTCGATGCGCTTGCCCGACGCGCGGAAGCGGGCGACCTGGTTGTCGGCCGCGGTCGCGTCGATGGTGACCGTGACGCGCACCTGGCGCGCGTCGGGCATCTGGCTGGCGACGGTGCGCTTCCAGATCAGGTCGTAGAGGCGCAGCTCGCGCCCGTCCAGGCCGGTCTCGTCGGGCTTGCGGAAGGTGGTGCCGGACGGGCGGATGGCCTCGTGCGCCTCCTGCGCGTTGGCGCTCTTGGTGGCGTAGCGCCGCGGGTGCAGCGGCACGTACTCGCGCCCGAACTCCGCCGCCGCCGCGCGCGCGGCCTGCACGGCCTCGTCGCTCAGGTTGACCGAGTCCGTACGCATGTAGGTGATGAAGCCGCGCTCGTAGAGCGCCTGCGCCGTGCGCATCGTGTCGCGCGCGCCGAGGCCCAGCTTGCGGCTCGCCTCCTGTTGGAGCGTGCTCGTGGTGAAGGGCGCCGCGGGCTTGGTGGTGAACGGCTCCTCCTCGCGGTCGACGACCGTGAACGGCCGCCCCGCGAGGCGCTCGGCGAGCCCGCGGGCGCCGGCCTCGTCGAGCAGCAGTGCCTCCTTCTGCGCTGCCGCCGAGAGCTGCCCGGTGGTCCGGTCGAAGTCCTTGCCCGTGGCCAGCCGCCGCCCGCCCAACGCGACGAGCCGCGCCTCGAACGCCTGCCGCCGGTGCTCCAGGTCGGCGATGACGTCCCACCACGTGGCGCTCCGGAAGGCGCGCCGCTCGCGCTCGCGCTGCACCACGAGGCGCACGGCCGCGCTCTGCACGCGCCCCGCGCTCAGCCGCGGCGCCACGGTGGTCCAGAGCAGGGGGCTCACGGTGTAGCCCGTCAGCCGGTCGACGATGCGCCGCGCCTCCTGCGCCCGCACGAGGTTCTCGTCCACGTCGCGGAACTCGCCTAACGCGCGGCGGATGGCGGGCTCGGTGATCTCGTGGAACACCATCCGCCGCACGGGCACCTTGGGCTTGAGCTCCTGCAGCAGGTGCCACGAGATGCTCTCGCCCTCGCGGTCCTCGTCGGTGGCGAGGATGAGCTGGTCGACGTCCTTGAGGGCGGCGCGCAGCTCGGTCATCACCTTGCGGCTGGTGGCCGGCACCACGTACAGCGGCTCGAAGTCGCGCTCGACGTTCACGCCGGTGCGCGCCCACTTCTCCTTGCGGTACTTCTCCGGGATCTCGCTCGCGTTCTGCGGCAGGTCGCGCACGTGGCCCACCGAGGCCATCACCCGGAAACCGCGCGGCAGGTACTTGCCGATGGTGCGCGCCTTGGTAGGGCTCTCGACGATGACGAGCGAGCGCCGGCCGAGCGCGTCGGTGTCGGCGCCCGTCGGGCGGCCGGCGGGCGCCGGCTTCGCGGGGGTCTTCTTGCTGGGCATGGGGCCTAGTGTAACTGCCGGGCGTCACCGCCGGGGCCGCCGGCGGTGCACGCGCCGCGGCGCGCGCGGGCAGGCGCGGGCGCGCGCGGGCGCTAGTGGATGGTCTCGGGCGGCAGGTCGGCCGGGCCGGCGGCGTCGCCCAGGAGGGCGCGCAGCTCGGCCGGCCCCACCGGGCCGTCGACGGTGAGGAGCGCGCGGTCGACGAGGTGCTCGAACTCGTGCTCGCCCATCCCGGCGGCGCGGAGCTGGAGGAGCCGGCCCCAGGCGTCGGGCGTGAAGCGGGCCCGTTCGTGCGGCCCCCACGCGCGGAGCACGGGGGCCGGCGCCTCCGCGGGCGGCGCGCCACCGGCCGCATCGTCCGGGCCAGCGGAGGCCCCGAACGCGTCGTCGCCCGCCCCGCCCCCGGCGTCGTCCCCCGCGTCGTCCGCGGGCGGCGCGCCGGCCAGCTCGGCCAGGATGGCCGCCGTCTGCCCCGGGTCGTACCCGCGAGCGGCCAGGTAGATCGCCACCGACGGGCCCGCCGCCGCGTCCCCGAACCGCGCGCGCAGCTCGCGCACGATGGCCGCGTGCGACGGCGCCCGCCGGGACGGTGCAGGCCGGGGCGCGGCGCCCTCGCCGTCAGCCACCCGCCCCCTCCCGCGCCCGCAGGGCGGCCACCACGCGCTCCGCCACCGCCTCCGGCGCGCCGTCGGCGTCCACCGTCACGTCGGCCGACGCGTAGGCCGCGGCGCGGCCCTCCTGCAGGGCCCGCAGCGTCGCCAGCGCGTCGCCCGCCTGGGCCAACAGCGGGCGCAGGAGCAGCCCGTGCATCACCCGCTGGTAGGCGGCCTCGGGCGTGACCCGCAGGTACACCACGACGCCGCGGCCGGCCAGCGCCGCGCGCGCCGCCGCGTTGGCCGCCCACCCGCCGCCCGGCGCGAGCACGGCGGGCTCGGCGGCGGCCAGCTCCGCGCTCAGCCCTGCCTCCCCGGCCCGGAACGCCGGCTCGCCGTCCCGCGCGAACTGCGCCGCCACGCTGCGCCCCGCCCGCCGCTCGAGCTCGGCATCGAGGTCCACGAAGCCCCGCCCCAGCCGCTCGGCCACGAGCGGGCCGACCGTGCTCTTCCCCGCCCCCGGCAGCCCGACGAGGACGACGTGGCCGGGCGTCACGGGGCCGCACCCGCCGGCGCCGGCAGCCGCTCGGCCACGCGCGCCTGGTACCCGGCGAGGTTGCGCGTGAGCTCGCCGAGCGAGTCGCCGCCGCACTTCTCCACCAGCGCCTGCGCGAGCACGAAGGCCGCCATCGCCTCGGCGATCACGCCCATCGCCGGCACGGCGGTCACGTCGCTCCGCTCGGCGGCGGCGCTCGCGGCCTCGCCGGTGCGCACGTCCACGGTGCCTAACGGGCGCATGAGCGTGCTGATCGGCTTCATGGCCACGCGCAGCACCAGCGGCTCGCCGGTGGTGATGCCGCCCTCCAGCCCGCCCGCGCGGTTGGTGGCGCGCCGCACCCGGCCGGCCGCCGCGCCGGGCGCCATGGCGTCGTGCACGTCGGCCCCCGCGCGCCGCGCCGCCTCGAAGCCGAGGCCGACCTCGACCCCCTTCACGGCCGGGATGCTCATGAGCGCCTGCGCCAGCCGCCCGTCGAGCTTGCGGTCCCAGCTCACGTGCGAGCCGAGCCCCACGGGGAGCCCGCGCACCACCACCTCGCAGACGCCGCCTAACGTGTTGCCCGCGGCCTTGGCGGCGTCGATGCGGGCCACGACCTCGCGCTCGGCCTCGGCGTCGAGCATGCGCACGGGGCTGGCGTCGGCGGCGGCGTTGAGGTCGTCCGGCCAGGGGTCCGGCGCCGCCGCGTCGACGCCGCCTAACGAGACGACGTGGCTCCCGACCGTCACGCCCACGCACGCGAGGAGCCGGCGGCACACGGCGCCCGCGGCCACGCGGGCGGTGGTCTCGCGGGCGCTCGCGCGCTCCAGCACGTCGCGCGCGTCGGCGCGGTCGTACTTGAGGAGGCCGGCGAGGTCGGCGTGGCCGGGGCGCACGCGGGTGAGCGTGCGGATGCGCCCCGTGCCGCCCTCGGCGTCCTCGGGGCGCGGCGCGGGGTCCATGACCGCCTCCCAGTTGCGCCAGTCGGCGTTGCGCACGAGCATCGCGAGCGGCGAGCCGAGCGTCTCGCCGGCGCGCACGCCGCTCAGGAACTCGGCGCGGTCCGTCTCGATCTGCATGCGCCGGCCGCGCCCGTAGCCCTGCTGCCGACGGGCGAGCTCGCGGTTCACGTCCTCGGCGAGTAGGGGGACGCCCGCGGGGAGCCCTTCGAGCACCGCGACGAGGGCGGGGCCGTGGGACTCGCCGGCGGTGGTGAAGCGGAGCAGCGGCATGACCGGGGGCGGGGGGGGGCGGGTGGACGCGCAAGGTAACGGCGGGCGGCAGATTGGTCGGCGGTGGCCCGGAACCATGGGTTCCCGCTTTCGCGGGAACGACGACTCCATGGGCCGTCATCCCCGCGCAGGCGGGGACCCCTCGTTCGCCCTTTCCTGCCCGCCTTCCCGCCCCGTGAAACGCGCCCTCCTCGCCCTCGCCGGCCTCGCAGCCGCCCTGCTGCTGGTCTGCGTCGTGCGCGCGGCGCGCCTGACGGTCCCGGCCGTCACCGTCCCGCCGCCCGCGCCGTTCACCGTGCCGCCGGGCGCCGTGGAGCGGCTCGCGGCCTCCGTGCGCATCCCCACGGTTTCCTCGGCGGCCGACACGGCGCCGGCGGCGGTGGCGCGGCGGGACAGCGCGTTCGCGCGGCTGCACGCGCACCTCGCGGCCAGCTTTCCGCGCGTGCACGCCGCGCTCCGGCGCGAGGTGCTGGGGCGGCACGCGCTCCTCTACACCTGGCCCGGCACCGACCCCGCGCTCGGCCCGCTCGTGCTGATGGCGCACCAGGACGTGGTGCCGGTGGAGCCGGGCACCGAGGGCGCGTGGCAGCGGCCGCCGTTCTCGGGCGCGGTGGCCGGCGGCTTCGTGTGGGGGCGCGGCACGCTCGACGACAAGCACAACCTCATGGCGCACCTGGAGGCGGTGGAGGCGCTGCTGGCCGAGGGCGCCCGGCCGCGCCGCACCGTGCTCCTGGCGTTCGGCGACGACGAGGAGATCGGCGGCGGCGCGGGCGGGGCGGCGGCCATCGTCGCCCGGCTCCGGGCCGCCGGCGTGCGCCCGTGGCTGGTGGTGGACGAGGGCGGGGCGGTGACGCAGGGGCTGGTGCCGGGCGTCGCGCGGCCGGTCGCGGTGGTGGGCGTGGCGGAGAAGGGCTACCTGACCGTGGAGCTGGAGGCGCGCGGGGCCGGCGGGCACTCGTCGGCCCCGCCGCGGCACACGGCGGCGGGGCTGGTGGCGCGGGCGGCGGCGCGGGTGGAAGGCAGTCCGATGCCCGCGCGCACCGACGGCGCCGCGCGGCTGCTCCTCGACCACGTGGCGCCGGCGATGCCGTTCGCCCAGCGCGTGGTGGTGGCCAACCGCTGGCTGTTCGGGCCGGTGCTCGTGCGGATGCTGGGCGCCACGCCGTCGGGCGACGCGGCGCAGCGCACCACGACGGCGGTGACGATGCTCGAGGGGAGCCCCAAGGACAACGTGCTCCCCAGCCGCGCGCGGGCGGTGGTCAACTTCCGCCTCATGCCCGGCGACGCGCCCGACGCGGTGCTCGCGCACGTGCGCCGGGCGGCGGACGACTCGGCCGTGCGCGTCCGCGCGTTAGGCACGCCGGCGCCGGCCTCGCCGGTGTCGCCGGACACCGGGGCGGCGTGGGGGGCGGTGGCCACCACCGTGCGGCAGCTCTTCCCCGGCGCGCTGGTGGCGCCGTACCTGGTGATCGGGGCGACCGACGCGCGCTTCTTCGCGCCCATCGCCCCGGCGGTCTACCGCTTCAGCCCCGTGCCCATGACCCCGCGCGACCTGGAGCGCATGCACGGCACGAACGAGCGCGTCGCGGTCGAGGACTACCTCCGGGCCGTGCGGTTCTCGGCGCAGCTCGTCCGCAACGCGGCGATGTGACGCGGGGCGCCCTCGCGCGAGGCGATCGGTCGATGTACCGTACGAGTGCGGTCCGTACACGGCGGTCCTGTATGGCTCATCGCTGGTCGAACGCGGGAGGGGAGGGCGTGCCAACTAAGAAGGACGAGCGTGTGGAGCTTCGCACCACCGCGGACGAGAAGCGGCTGTTGGTGGCAGCGGCGTCGCACGAGCACCTCGACGTGACGGCGTTCGTGCTGCGGAGCGCGCTCCCAGCCGCCCGCGACGTCGTGGAACGCGCCAGCACGAGCCCGCTCAGCCGGCGGGACACCGCGCTGGTCCTCGATCTGCTGGAACAGCCGCCGGAACCGAACGACCGCCTGCGCCGCGCCGCCGTCGCACTCCGCGCGAACGTGGCGGCCGCGACGCGCGTGGCGCCTAGCGGTCACACGCCCGCGCCGGCCCCCCCGCCCGCGTCGCAGCGACCGCGGAACGCGCGGCGCCGGAGCGCCTGACCCAGTGCCGCGGGCCCGCCGCCGCGCACACGCGGCGGCGGCGCCGTGACGGTGCCAACGTGGCGCGAGGAGCCGATTGCGCGGGCGCACCGGCGCGGCGCATTCGACTGCGGCGTTCCGGCGCTCAATGAGTACCTCGCGCGTTTCGCACGACAGAACCACGAACTCGGCGGCGCGAAGGCCTTCGTCGCGGTGCCGGTCGAGGACCCCGCGCGAGTCCTCGGGTACTACACCCTGAGCCCCGCGTCTCTGGCGTACGACAGGGTGCCGTCCGAGGTGACGCGAGGCCTGGCGCGCTTCGACGTCCCCGTGTTTCGTCTCGGCCGGCTGGCCGTGGACCGCTCGGCCCAGGGGATGGGGCTCGGCGGTCAACTCCTGCTCGCGGCCGGCGGGCGCGCCCTCCGTGTGGCCGCACAGGCGAGCGGGGTCGCGCTCACCATCGACGCGAAGGACGAGCGGGCCGCCCGCTGGTACGAAGGACTGGGCGCGTTGCGCTTACTGGACGCCCCGCGCACCCTGGTGCTGCCGCTCGCGACGATCGCGCACGCGCTCACGCGGTGAGTGGTGTCACTCCGTCTCGCGGTCGGCGCGTCGACGCGCTCGCAATGCATCCGGGTGAAGTGACCGGGCGCGCGTGGTCACCCCGGTGGCGGGCCGAACGACGTCCCGGTGACCTGAGGGAGTGCCGCGCCCGAGCACACGGCCCGGCCGATCCCTTCGGCGACTGACCCAGGGACGATCGCTTGCCAGAGGCTCCCTGTCGCCAGGTTGGCAGGCAGCACCTTCCCGCCGGGATCGTAGAACGCAGCATGCGATTGGCGCACCCGTCCCCCGGCGCAGTCCAGCGCCCACTGGGAGATCTGGGCGGCGACGTACCCGACGCCGGTAGTCCGAGGCTCGGCGTATCGATACTTGACCCACACCCGAATCTGGCGAGCGCTCCGCTGCAAGGTTTCCGTGTCCAGCCACAGGGTATCGGCCTGATCGGAAACCGTACCGAGCCGCCACCGATCTAGCGGCTCGGCCGGCAACAGCTCGTCCACCTGGCCCCATACCGCCGACCGGAGCCAAATCGGACACCCATCCAGTAGAACAGCTCCCGCGGGCAGCTCGGTCCAGGAGGGCGACGGTAGCCGGGCAGATTGCGTCGAGGCGCCAGCCCCGTAGACGGTGAACCCGTGCGCCCGCATTCGGCGGCTCGCGCAGTCGACCTCGTGCAACGTCACCTGTCGGCGGCCTCCCGTGTCTGCGGGGGCGGAGAGCACGAACACCGCGACCCGCGACACGCCCAGCCGGCGTGGACCATACCCGCCAACGTCTGACCAGTAGCTGAGCAAGTACCCGGCTCGGGTCTCCCCAAGGGTCAGCCACGCACCGGACGCGTCACCGTCGGCGCCGGCCGCCCGCTCTGCCGCGTGAGCCTGGGCGGGGACCGCAGGCGCGACCGCGAGGGTACACGCCCCAGCCAGTACGAGGCTGGCCAGAAACGTCCGCCCTCCGAGCAGTCGTACGGGGATGCGGCGCAGGTGCGGGCGCACGAGGCGGGTCGGACGACCGAATGGCATTTACGGGCAGCTCGACGCGATGGGCTCGGGGATGCCGACCACCGTGACCCCGCGCGCGCTCGCCCCCACCACCACCAGCTCGAACCGCCCGCCGCCTAACGGCCGCCGGGTGGCGCGGATGGGCCCGACGATGGGCTCGCGCACCGGGATGGTCCGGACGCGCTGGTAGCACCAGGTGTCGTAGACCTCGATCTGCGGGAGCTGCGAGGCGCTGAAGGCGAAGCGCGCGCCGGCCGCGGCGCGCACGCCGCCGTTGAGCGGGTGGAAGTCGAACCCCGCGTTGGGCCCGCCGCTCGTCGGGAGCAGGCCCTGAAGGCGGAGCGTCGGGTCGATCAGGTACGTGCTGTCGCCGCGCACCGCCGCCAGCGCGCCGTCGAAGTTGATCGCCACGCCCATCACCCGCGAGAACGTGTTGGCGATGAAGTCGCTCACGTCCGTGGCGCGCGAGATCCCCAGGTCGAACACCGGCGTGTCGAGCCGGTACGTGCGGCCGTTGCGGGCGAAGCCGGTGGCGAGCCCCAGCGTGGCGTCGTAGGCGACCGCGCGGCTGCCAAGCACCGGGCCGCCCTCGCCGATGACGGCGCGGGCGAAGTTGCCCGAGTTGCGCACGTAGGTGGTGTCGCGGAAGGCGAGCTTGGGCACGTCCACCACCACCGAGTACGGCGTCGAGTCGGCGGGCGTCGCGCCGCGGCCGTACTGGACGTAGGGCACCAGCGCCTCGTCCCGGCCGACCCCCGCGGCGGCGAACCGCTGCACCTCGAGCGTGTCCTGCCGGCCGGCGGACTGCCCCACCGCCTGCTCGAAGAAGAAGTGCGACGTGTTCCGGCGCAGGTTCTCCCAGCGCACCGTGCCCATGCTCGGGAACGGCAGCGTCTGCCCCGGCGTCGGCGCGGTGGAGTAGACGAGCACCGGCTCGTCGCACCGCCCGTTGACCGCGTTGGTCGCGCAGGTCGTGGCGAGGTACTGCGGGCGGTCGCTGAAGTCGTAGACCGTGCGCTGCGGCATCAGCTCGCCGGTGAGCGTCGAGCGGGTCGTGGTCACCGAGTAGGCCACGATGTTGGGCAGCGCGTACCGGTACACCTCCGCCCCGCCGGCCGCCCCGCCGCGGGCGAGGTCGACGTAGCTCACGTTGGTGCCGCCGGAGTTCGCCACGAGCAGCGTGTCGCCGAAGGTGCCGTCGCGCCCGCCCGGCCACGCGGCCACGCCCCACGGCCGCGAGCCCACGGCCACGCCGCCCAGGAAGCGCCGCGCGCCCACCTCGAACACCTCCAGCCGGTTGCGGTCGATGTTGGTCAGGTACAGCCGGTCGAAGCGGGGCGCGTAGAGCCCGTCGGCCAGGCGGCCGCCGTCGGGGAGCGGCGTCGTCGCGCCGGCCACCACGAGGGCGGTGTCGGGCGCGCTGCCCGCGGACGAGGCCCCGCCGAGCGCGGCGGCCGTGCGGCGCCCGGCGGCGTTGGTCGCGAAGGCGCGCACCAGCACGCGCACCGGCAGCCCCTGGGCGCCCACCATCGCCGTGTCGAGCTGCATGGTGAACCGGCGCGCGTCGTTGGTCAGCGCCGCGTCCGGGAGCACCACCGAGTCGGCGCCGAGGCGGCGCGCGGTGTCGGCGCGGAGCAGCACCTCGTAGCCGTAGCTGCGGAGCCCCACCGGGTCGCTCGCCGTCACGCGCACGGTGTCGGTGACCTCCACGCGGGCGGTGAAGGCGGCCGAGACCACGGGGCGCGTGTCGGTGGTGCTCACGCTCTGGACGGCGTACGTCACCGCCGCGCCCTCGGCCAGCCGCCCGGCGCCGTCCACCACGAACGGGCGCACGGTGAGGATGCCGGCCGGCGCGGTGGCCGGCACGTCGAGCGTGTCGACCACCACCGTCGAGTCGCGCTCGGCGCTCGGCGCGAACACCACCGAGTCGGCCAGCGTGAACGGGCCGCTCACGCGGTAGCCCACCGTGCGCACCTTGAGCACGCTCGCGGCCACCAGCGTGAGCGTGGTGCGCTTGCCCGTGACGAGCAGCGACGCCGCCACCGGCGAGGTGAGCGCGACCGTCGGCGCGGGCACGTTGCCGACGCTCAGGCGCAGCGTGTCGCTCGTGGCCACGTTGCCGGCGCCGTCGCGCACGCGGGCCACCACATTGACCGGCGTCCCCGCGGCCACCGAGCCGGGCACGGGGAAGCGGAAGGCCATGCTCACCGCGCGGGTGCCCGTGGCGGTCACGGCGGTGTCGACCGTGGCCTGCACGCCGCCCGTGACGTCGAGCCGGACGCGCGCGATGTCGAGGTTGTCGGCGGCGCGGAGCGTGAAGCCGACGGCGCTGTCGCCGGGCGCGACGGCGGCCGCGGTGTCGAAGACGACCGTGGGCGCTTGCTTGTCGGCCACGAAGCCGGCGACCTCGTCGCCCTGGCTCGCGCAGGCGGAGAGGAGCGCGGCGAACGCCGCGAGGGCGCGCGCGCGCCGGGGGGCGGGGGTGGGCATCGCTCGGGCGGGTCCGGGGTCGCCTAACGGCGCGGGGAGGGCGGGACGGGCGTGTCGGGCTGCTCGCCCTCGTCCAGCACGTGCGGGGTGATGAGGATCAGCAGGTCGCGCTTGACCTCGGTCTTCGTCGTCTGCCCGAACAGCCGGCCGAGCAGCGGGAGGTTCATGAGCACCGGGATGCCGGTGCGCGTGCGGCTCTTCTCCGTCACCGTGAGGCCGCCGATCACCGCCGTCTCGCCGTCCTTCACCAGCAGGCGGTTCTCGGCGCGCTGCCGGTTGAACACCACGCCCACGTCGCTGCCGGCGATCTGGGCGTTGCTGTTCTCGGCCTTCACGTCGAGCACCACGCGGCGGTTGTTGGTCACCTGCGGCGTCACCGAGAGCCGGATGCCGGCCTCCTCCAGCCGCACGGTGGCGCGCGGGAACGCCGCGCCGCCCCCCGCCCCGCCGCCCGCGCCCCCCGCGCTCGCGTCGATGACGCGGATCGGGATCTGCTGGCCGACGAAGATCTCGGCCGTGCGGTTGTTGAGCGTCACGATGCTCGGCTCGCTCTGCACGTCGGCCAGCGTGGTCTGCTGCAGCGCGTTCACGAACGCGGTGAGCTGGAAGCGGCCGAGCGTGGCCGAGTAGATGAGGTTGAGCGCCGACGGCGCCATCGCGCGGTCGGCGTTGGCCAGCGCGCTGAGCGCGTTCCCGCCGAGCGCCACGCGGTCCGCCGGGAAGGGCGTGCCGCCGCCCAGCCCCACGACCTTGCCGTCGGGGCCGAGCACCGGGGTGCGCGTGGACGGGTCGACGCGCGGGACGAGCCGGTTGAAGAACTGGTCGGTGCCCGTGCCCACGTCGTACGAGACGCCGATGTCCTCGAGCCCCGTGCGGTTCACGAACACGATCTTGGCCTTGATGGCCACCTGCGGCGTGCGCACGTCCAGCTCGCGGAGCCGGGCGAAGATCTCGCCCATGCGCGACGGCACGTCGGTGACGAGCAGCTTGTTCGTCGCCGTGTCGGCCGTGACGGCGCCGCGCGTGACGCACCCGGCCGGCCCGCTCGCCGCCGCGCCCGCGCCGGTGGCGCCGCCCGACGAGCCGCCCACGCTCCCCGACGCGCAGTCGCGCGAGAGCAGCGTCTGCACGATGGGCAGCAGCGCGGCGGCCTTGGCGTAGTTGACGTCGACCACCTGCGTGGTGAGCTGCTCCACCGAGCGCGTGGTGGCCAGGTTGCGCCACGAGTCGACGGTGATGATGCCGTTGCGGTCCTCGCT
>ERZ1066118.1161-NODE-1161-length-18148-cov-12.754933_pt1 | contig 18148 bp, 19 predicted proteins | sample MGYA00382765_ERZ1066118 | MGnify/ENA primary metagenome ERZ1066118 (study PRJEB33369, sample SAMEA5778348) | biofilm metagenome | biome: Industrial cooling water; feature: Water cooling tower basin; material: Biofilm | place: United Arab Emirates | collected...
GGCAAGGAGGTCGAGTTCCTGATCCAGCGGCTGGCGCAAAAGGCGCGCGCGGCGGGCATCCACCTGATCATGGCGACGCAGCGGCCCTCGGTCGACGTCATCACCGGCGTGATCAAGGCCAACCTGCCGACCCGCATCTCCTTCCACGTCACGTCCAAGATCGACTCGCGCACCATCCTGGGCGAGCAGGGGGCCGAGCAGCTGCTGGGCCGCGGCGACATGCTCTACATGCCGGGCGGCAAGGGCATCGTGCGCGTCCACGGCCCCTTCGTCTCGGATGACGAGGTACGCGCGGTCGCCGACCATTGGCGCGCGCAGGGCCAGCCGGACTATATCTCGTCCGTCACCGAGGAGCCGGAGGAGAGCTTCGCGCTGGAGGGCGCCCCGACCGGCGAGGATACGGCCGAAGACCAGCAGTATCGCGCCGCCATCCAGCTCGTGTGCGAGTCGCAGAAGGCCTCGACCAGCTGGCTCCAGCGTCAGCTCCGCATCGGCTACAACTCGGCCGCCCGCCTGATCGAGCGCATGGAGAAGGACGGCATCGTCGGCCGCCCCGACCATGTCGGCCGCCGCGAAGTGCTGCGCGACGCCGAGGGTCACGCGATCTGAACGCGCAATTCAGAGCGCGTTCAAGCAATCGCTGACAGGAGCGCGGGCATGTTGAAGCCGATCATCGCCTTGTCCGCCGTCGCCCTGGTCGTCCCTGCCGTCGCGCAGACGCCCGCGGCCGACCTGCAGCAGGTGCAGCAGCATCTGCGCGGGCTGACCACCATGACCGCCGACTTCGTGCAGACCGACCGCACCGGGAAGTCGCTGAGCGGCACGCTAACCCTCAAGCAGCCGGGCAAGATCCGGTTTCAGTACCAGAAGGGCGTGCCCTTGCTGATCGTGGCGGACGGCGGCGCGCTGACCTTCATCGACTATCAGGTGCGCCAGGTGCAGCGCTGGCCGGTCAGGAACTCGCCGCTCGGCGTGCTGCTCGATCCGTCGCGCGACATCGGCCGGTTCGCGCGCGTCGTGCCGGGGGATGCGCGGCTGCTCTCGGTCGAGGCGAATGACCCCAAGCACCCCGAATACGGCCGGATCACGCTCGTCTTCGCGCGGGGCGGCGCCGGCCCGGCGGACCTGGCGCTGCAAGGCTGGGTCGCGATTGACAGCCAGAACAATCGCACCACGGTTCGCTTGTCGAATCAACGCTTTGGCGGGCCGGTTTCGGACAGCAGCTTCCGGTGGAACGACCCGCGACGGCGGTGAGCTGCAATATAAACGTCAGTGTTCATGTACGCGACAGGTTAACTTTGCTAGTGACCTGGCTGCGGAGACGGTCCGTCCGGGATTTCCCCCTGTTGCCCGGATGTTGTCGTTTCCCGCCTGCGTGACGAACGCTAGGTCGGCCCTCGCTCCAAGCCCCCGGAGCGGGGGCCTTTCTGCGTCAGCGTGGCTTGCGACAGAGCGTTGCAAGACTCACGCAACCGCGGCCGGGATCGCGCCAGCGATCGTCGACGCCGGGACGCGGCTTTGCCGCGGCCGCCGATTGGCCCTAAGCCGCCCGCGTGAAGATCGCGTCCTGGAACATCAACTCGGTCCGTTTCCGTCTCGACATCGTGGAGCGCTTCCTGCGCGAGGCCGACCCCGACATCCTGTGCTTGCAGGAGACCAAGGTGATCGACGCGGACTTCCCCGTCGCGGCCTTTCACGCGCTCGGCTACCCCCACGTGATCCTGCACGGCCAGCGGATGCACCATGGCGTCGCGATCGTCAGCCGGGTGCCGATCGCCGAGGATGACCGGTTCGACTGGCAGGCGAACCGCGAGGCGCGGCATGTCGGCGTGCGGCTGCCGAACGGAGTGCGGCTGGAGAATGTCTACGTCCCCGCCGGCGGCGACGTGCCGGACCGGGAGGTGAACCCGAAGTTCGGGCAGAAGCTCGACTTCATCGAGCGCATGACGCGCTGGTCGGACGGGCTCGACGGCCCGACGCTGCTCGTCGGCGACTTCAACATTGCGCCGCTCGAATGCGACGTCTGGAGCCATAAGCAGCTGCTGGACGTGGTGAGCCACACGCCGATCGAGGTGGACGCGCTGGCCCGGCTGCAGCACTCCAACGATTGGGTCGATCTCGGCCGGCATTTCACCCCGCCGCCCGAACGGCTCTTCACCTGGTGGAGCTATCGCGCGAAGGACTGGGCGGCATCCGATCGGGGCCGCCGGCTCGACCATCAATGGGCGAGCGCGGACGTGGCCGCGACGGCGCACGCGCACACCACGTTCGAACCCTGCCGGAGCTGGCTCAAGCCGTCCGACCATGTCCCGATCATGACCGAGTTCGCCTGGTGAGCGACGGTCGCGCCGCCGCCCGCGCCATCGACGCGCTGCGGCGCGGGTGGCCGATCGCGGTGGATGGGCTGGCGCTGCTCGCGGTCGAGACGGCGGACGAGGAGCGTCTCGCCGCGTTCGATCCGGGCGGTGAGGCGGACCTGCTGATCTCGGCCGGGCGCGCGACGACGCTGAAGCTTTCCAACCAGCTGGCCGCAGCCGACCCCGACCAGCCGGTGCTCGTCGCGCGCGCGCCGTGGCTCGACCTCAGGGGGGCGGTGGCGCTGGCCGACCCGCAGCTCGACCTCGCGACGCCCCTGAAGGGTCCGTACCGCACCCTTCCGCCCCCGCCGGCTGCCACGGCGGCGCTACGGCTGGCGCGGATCGCCGGGCTGCTACCTGCCTTCTTTGTCGGCGGTTCGGGCGCGGAGGTGGACGTCGCAGCTTCCGACATCGACGCGCACGAGGATGCGTGCCAGCTCCGGCTAGCGGTGCGGGCGCGCCTGCCGGTGGAGTTCGCCGAGGACGCCGAGATCGTCGCTTTCCGCTCGCCTGATTCGGCGGACGAGCATGTCGCGCTGCTGATCGGCCAGCCGAACGGTGGTCCGCCCCTGGTGCGGCTGCACAGCGAGTGCCTGACGGGCGACGTGCTCGGGAGCCTCAAATGCGATTGCGGACCGCAGCTCCAGGCGGCGATCCGGGCCATCGCGGCGGAGGGTTGGGGCATCCTCCTCTATCTGCGCCAGGAGGGGCGCGGGATCGGGCTCATCAACAAGCTGCGCGCCTATCAGCTGCAGGACCAGGGCTTCGATACCGTGGACGCGAACACGCGGCTGGGCTTCGCCGTCGACGCGCGCGACTTTCGCGTGGCGGGTCGGATGCTGGAGCTGCTCGGGCAGCGCGCAGTGCGGTTGCTCACCAATAATCCGGAGAAGGTAGCGGGACTGGAGAGCGCCGGCGTCGCGGTGGTGGAGCGCGTCCCCCATCAGCTCCCGCCCAACCCGCACAATGCACGCTATCTGCTGACCAAGCGGGATCGGACGGGTCACCAGCTGTAACCGGGGCGGACAGCCGCGGATCAGCTGAGCAGCGCGGCCACTTCGTCGAAGGATCGCGCGATCGCGTGGACGCCCAGCGTCCGTAGCCGGTCGGCGTGGCCGTCGCCGCAATGCGAGCCCGCCACGAACCCGATCACATGCCCGCCCGACGCCACCGCGCCGGTTGCGCCCACGCGCGAGTCCTCGAGGATCGCGCAGCGCTCGATGGGCACGCCGAGCCGATCGGCGGCGTGGAGGTAGAGGTCGGGGGCGGGCTTGCCGCGCGCCACATGTTCGCGGCCCGAGTAGATATGGTCACCGAACGCGCCCTCCAGCCCAATATGGGCGAGGTGGCCGCGGATCCACTCGGTCGAGCTGGAGGAGACCACCGCCTTCGGCAGCGTCTCCGGCAGTCCTCGCACGAACGCTGTCGCACCGGTGACCGCGCCGACGCCTTCGGCGAGGGCGCGCGCGTCCTCCTCCTTTCGGGCGGAGTGGAAGGCCTCAGGAAGAGGCCGGTCGATCCAGCGTTCGATCGCGGCCAGGAAGTCGCGCCCGGCCAGCCCCATGAAGTTCTCCATGGCCTGCTCGACCGTGGTCGGGTGCCCGTTGGCGGTCAGCCATTCGGCGATCTGTCGATTGCCGGCATACTCGCTTTCGATCAGCACGCCGTCGAAGTCGAAGAGGATGGCCGCGAATTTCATGCGCGCGCTCCGAACAGGGCGGAGCCGACCCGGACATGGGTGGCGCCGATCGTCACCGCGGTCTCGAAGTCGTTGGACATCCCCATGCTGAGGCCGGCGAGCCCGTAATGGCGCGCCAGCTTGGCGAGGAGCGCGAAGTAGGGCGCCGGCTCCAGCCCCGCGGGGGGCAGGCACATCAGCCCCGCGACAGGCAGCGCCGCCGCCCGCGCCTCCTGCAGCAGAGCGGGCAGAGCGGCGACGGCGCAGCCACCCTTCTGCGGCTCGTCGCCGATATTGACCTGGACGAAGCAGGACGGGCGTCGGCCGGTGCGGTCCATCGCGCGGGCGAGCGCGGCCACCAGCGACGAGCGGTCGACCGAGTGGATCATGTCGGCGATCGCGACCGCCTCATCGGCCTTGTTGGACTGGAGCTGGCCGATGAGGTGCAGGCGCGCGTCGGGGTAGCGCTCGCGCAGCGCCGGCCATTTCGCCATCGCCTCTTGGACGCGGTTCTCGCCGAAGTCGCGCTGACCGGCTGCGAGCAGCGGGGAGATCGCGTCGGCGGGATGCGTTTTGCTGACCGCGATCAGCGTCACATCGGCGGGCGAGCGCCGGGCGAGCGCCGCCGCCTTGGCGATGGGGCCCTGGATGTCGGCGAGGCGGCTGTCGGGGGACATGGCGGGCGCTATAGGCTGCGGCGATGCGCGCGCGCCACCCTGTGGTCTGGCTGATGACCGACGAGCGTATGGGCGCAGGACTCTGGCCGGCGTTGCGCCGCCTGCCGCCGGGCGCGGGCGTGGTGTTCCGCCATTACGGAACGCCAGATCGGGAGCGGCGCGCGCTGTTCCTGCAGGTGCGCCGGATCGCCAAGGCTCGTTGGCTGGTGGTGGTGGTTGCAGGCGGCGCGCTGCCCGGCGCGGACGGCGTACATCGCGCGCGGGGACGGGGCCTCGTCACCTGGCCGGCACACGACCGGCGCGAGGCGATCGCAGGCAAGCGGGCGGGCGCGGCTGTGCTATTCGTCTCGCCCGTCTACCCCACCCGCTCCCACCCCGGCGCGCCCACGCTCGGCGCCATGCGCGCGGCGCGGATCGGATCGGGGCTGGGGCTGACCGTAATCGCGCTGGGCGGAATGGACGCACGGCGGTGGCGGCGGGTGCGGGCGTTGGGCTTTGATGGCTGGGCGGCAATCGACGCGTGGCAGTCGGCCAGGCCCGCCGCCGCAAAGCCGCGTCGTCGGACGTAGCTGGGCTACGCCGGCCGGGTGTTCCGCATCTTATTGGATCAGCGCGAGCGCTGATCTAGAATCGGAACGCCGTCCCCACATAGACCGCCTGGCTGTCGTGGCGCTCGTCCTTGGCCCGCAGCAGGCGCTCGCGGTCGCTGCGGTACCGGACGCCGGCGGTCACGTCGAGGTTGCGGGTCAGGCGATAGGAGCCGCCGACGTCGATGCCGTAGCTGCGCTCCCGCTCGCCCGCGAGCGGAACCGGGGTGAGCGAGCGGTCGACGATGCCCTTGACCCGGCCCGTCACGCGGTCGCCCGAGTAGGTGACGGTCAGGTCCGCCGCCTCGCGCCCGCCGGGCTGGCCGCCCAGATCGACGCGGGTGATGTCGCCGGAGATGCCGACGCGCCGCCAGCCGACGGACGCGCCCAGATTATAGGCGATCGGCGCAAGACCGATGGTCGGGGCGACGGCCACGCTCTTGCCCGTATCCGGCCGGTTAGTGCGGGCGCGGACCACCACGGTGACCGCGCGACTGTCGCTCCGAGTCTCGACCGGCGTGAAGCGCAGCGCGCCCGTGTCCAGGCCGCCGCGCGCAAAGGTCGCCGCAAGGCGCGGATCGGCGGCAGCCGGGGTGAAGGACAAGGCGGCGCGAGGCGCCACACGCTTGGTCGGCTTGGCGCGATCGCCTTGCGCGGGCATGGCGATGGCGCCGGCGGTGACAAGCACCCCGGCCGCGATCCCCAGCATGATCCCCTTGATCGCCACCCGCAAATTCCCGACGGACTCGTGCCCTACGCACCATATAGCGTTTCGGTCGCAAAGGGGCATGGTGCAGGCGCAAATTCGTCCAAACTGTGGCAGATACCGCACACCGGGCCGCGCTTGCCCGCGCTCCCCCTCGCCTGTAGAGCCGCTTGGGCGTTTTCCCCCGATCCGAAGGCCGTTTGCGATGTCTCGCCCGTTGCGTTTCTCCCTCCTCGCGACCGCGTTGGCCGCGCTCGCCGCCTGCAGCGGCGGCGGTGGCCGTCCCAAGGCCGATCTGGCCGCGTCGCGCATCACGACCATCGGCGTGAACTCGTATCTGTGGCGTGCGGCGCTGGAGACGATCTCCTTCATGCCGTTGGTGCAGACGGATTCGAACGGCGGCGTCATCGTCACCGACTGGTATGTGAACCCGCAGGTCCCGACCGAGCGGATGAAGGTGACCGTCTCCATCCTCGACCAGGACCTGCGCGCCGACGCCGTCCGGGTCGCGGCGCTGCGCCAGGTGAACCAGAGCGGCCAGTGGGTCGCCGCGCCCGTCCAGGCCGCGACGACGCAGAAGCTGGAGGACATCATCCTGACCAAAGCGCGCGACCTGCGCCGCGCGGCCGTCACGGACTGACGTCATGGCGCAGCCCCCGCGCTTCAACGCGCTGAAGGCCGACGCGCACTGGCAACGGGTCTGGGAGGAGCGCGGCGCCTTCGCCGCCGACGACGCCTCGCCCAAGCCGCGCACCTACGTGCTGGAGATGTTCCCCTATCCCTCGGGGGCCATCCACATGGGGCACGTCCGCAATTACACGATGGGCGACGTGCTCGCGCGTTATCGGCGTATGCGCGGCGATGAGGTGCTGCACCCGATGGGCTGGGACGCCTTCGGCATGCCGGCCGAGAATGCCGCGATGGAGAAGGGCGTTCATCCGGGCACATGGACGCGGGCCAACATCGCCAACATGAAGGCGCAGCTGAAGCGGCTGGGCTTTGCGCTCGATTGGGGCCGTGAGCTCGCGACCTGCGAGCCCGACTACTACGGCCACGAGCAGGCGCTGTTCCTCGACTTCCTGGACGCCGGGCTGGTCTATCGTAAGGAAAGCTCGGTCAATTGGGACCCGGTCGACCGGACCGTGCTCGCCAACGAGCAGGTGATCGACGGGCGTGGCTGGCGGTCTGGCGCGCTGGTCGAGAAGCGCAAGCTGAACCAGTGGTTCCTGAAGATCACCGCCTTCGCCGACGACCTGCTGAGCGGGCTCGGCGAGCTGAAGGACTGGCCCGACAAGGTCCGGCTGATGCAGGAGAACTGGATCGGCAAGAGCGAAGGCCTGCGCTTCCGCTTCCAGGTCTCGGACGGCGGCGAGGTCGAGGTCTTCACCACGCGGCCGGACACGATCTTCGGCGCGAGCTTCGTCGCGGTCGCGGCGGACCACCCGATCGCGCAGGCGCTCGCGGCCCAGTCTCCAGAGGTCGCCGCGTTCGTAGCGCGCTGCAAGCAGGGCGGCACCACCGCGGCCGAGCTGGAGACGGCGGAGAAGCTGGGCTTCGACACCGGCCTGACCGCGCGCCACCCGTTCGACTCCGACTGGGCGCTGCCGGTCTACATCGCCAACTTCGTGCTGATGGAGTACGGCACCGGCGCGGTGTTCGGCGTGCCGGCGCACGACCAGCGCGACCTCGACTTCGCCCGCAAATACGGCCTGCCGGTCCAGCGGGTCGTGTCGGAGGGCGACGACGAAGCGCCGCTTTTCCTGGGCGACACCGCCTGGACGGGCGCGGGGACGCTCTGCAACTCGCATTTCCTCGACGGGCTCGATGTCGCCGACGCGAAGCGCGAGGTGATCGCGCGCGCCGAGGCCGGCGGCTGGGGCCAGGGCACGACCGTGTTCCGCCTGCGCGATTGGGGCGTGTCGCGGCAGCGTTACTGGGGCACGCCAATCCCGGTCATCCATTGCTTGAGCTGCGGCGTCGTGCCGGTGCCGCGCGACCAGCTGCCCGTCGTGCTGCCCGAGGATGTCGACTTCACGACCCCCGGCAACCCGCTCGACCGCCACCCCACCTGGAAGCACGTCGCGTGTCCGAACTGCGGCGCGGCGGCGCGGCGAGAGACGGACACGCTCGACACCTTCGCCGATTCGAGCTGGTATTTCATCCGCTTCGCCAGCCAGCCCAAGGACAAGCCGTTCGACCGCGCGGTCGCCGAGCGCTGGCTGCCGGTCGGCCAGTATATCGGCGGGGTCGAGCATGCGATCCTGCACCTGCTCTACGCCCGCTTCTGGACCCGCGCGCTGAAGCATATTGGCCGGCTGGACGTGGCCGAGCCCTTCGCCGGGCTGTTCACCCAGGGCATGGTGACGCACGAGACCTACAAGGTCGGCGACCGCTGGCTCGGACCGGACGAGGTTCAGGACGGCAAGGAAATCGCGACGGGCGCCAGCGTCGAAGTCGGCCGCGTCGAGAAGATGTCCAAGTCGAAGAAGAACACCGTCAACCCGGTGCCGATCGTCGACCAGTACGGCGCGGACGCGGTGCGGTGGTTCATGCTCTCGGACTCGCCCCCGGAGCGCGACCTGCCCTGGTCGGAAGCCGGCATCGAAGGCGCATGGCGCTTCGTCCAGCGGCTGTGGCGGCTGTTCGCGACCAATGGGGACGCTGAGGGCCAAGACAAGGCGCTCGACCGCAAGCTCCACCAGACCATCGCCGGCGTCGCCACCGACATCGAGGCGCTCGCGTTCAATAAGGCAGTCGCCAAGCTCTACGAACTAGTGAACGCCATAGAACGCGCCGCCCCCTCCGCCTCCCGCGCGATTGCGGTGCGCACGGCCATGCTGCTCGTCGCCCCCATGGCGCCGCATCTCGCCGAAGAGGCCTGGGCCGCGGCCGGGGAGAACGGGCTGATCGCCGACGCGCCCTGGCCGGAAGTGGACGCCAGCCTGCTTGTGGCGGACGAGGTCACCATCGCGGTGCAGGTGAACGGCAAGCTGCGTGATACGCTGACGCTCCCCAAGGGGCTGCCGCGTGAGGATGCCGAGGCGGCGGCGCTCGCGTCGGAGAAGGTCGTGAGCTTCCTGGCCGGCAAGGCGCCCAAGAAGGTGATCGTCGTTCCCGACCGTTTGGTGAACCTGGTCGCGTGAGGCGGCTCCTTCCGCTCGCGTTGCTTGGGCTTTCCGCGTGCGGGCTCCGGCCGATGTATGCGGGCGGCGGCTCGGGCGCGGTCGCGAACGCGCTGGCCGGGGTCGAGGTCGCCCCGATCGAGGGCAAGGCGGGCTGGCTGGTCTCGAACGCGCTCCGGGATCGGCTGCAGTTGAGCGGGACGCCGCGCTATCGGCTCCAGGTCCGGCTCGACGACCAGATCGCCGGCCTGGGCGTGCGCCGCGACGACTCGGTTGTGCGCGAGCGTAGGACGCTCAGGGCGCGCTATCAGCTGCTCGACGCCACCTCCGGCACGGTCGTGCTCGACGCGACCGCCGGGTCGGACGCAGGCGTCGACGTGGTCGGCTCCGAATACGCCACCATCGCCGCCGAGGCGACCGCGCTCGAAAGGCTGTCGGGCATCGTCGCCGACCAGATCGTCGCGCGCGTCGCCCTCTTCGCACGCCGCACGGCGACCCCGTGAAGGGGAGTAACGGCCAGCTTCCCAGGCTCCGGGACGACGTTCGCCTTTACCTGTTCCATGGCCCCGACGAGGCGGGCGCGGCCGACCTCGCCCGCCGCCTGATCGCGGGCCTGGGCGAAGCCGAGCGCGTCGATGTCGAGGGCGCGAGCCTGAAAAAGGATCCCGGCCGGCTCGCCGACGAGGCCGCGTCGGTGTCGCTGTTCGGCGATGCGCGCGTGATCCGCGCCACGGGGCTGGGCGAGGACGCGGTCGAGGCGGTGACGCTGCTGCTCGACGCCGCGCAAACCGGCGCGCCCGTCGTCGCGACGGCCGCGCCCTCGCTCAGGAGCACCGCCAAGCTGGTGAAGCTGGCGCTCGACCACCCCCGCGCGCTGGCGGTCGCCTGTTATGCCCCGACCGGGGCGGAGCTGGAGCGGCTGGTCAGCACGATGCTCGGCGAGCAGGGCCTGCGTGCCGCGCCCGGCGTCGCCCAGCAGATCGCCGAAGCGGCCGGCGAGGACCGCGCGGTGATCGCGCGCGAAATCGAGAAGCTCGCCTTGTACCTGGACGCGTCGCCCGATCGGCCACGCGACGCCACCACGGCCGACCTCGCCGCGATCGGCGCGGATCTGGGGGAAGCGGCGCAGGGCGAGGCGATCGAGGCGCTGGTGGCCGGCCGCGCGGGCGAGCTCGGCGCGGCGCTGGCGCGACTCGACGAGGGCGGCTCCGCCATCCCGTGGCTCCGCGGCTTGGGCCGCCGACTGATCGCGCTGGGCGAGATGCGCGCGCAGGTCGATCGCGGCGAGCCGGTCGAGCGCGTGATGAAGGCGAACCGCGTCCACTTCCGCGAAGAGGCGAGCACGGCCGCGGCGCTGCGCCGCTGGACGCCGGGCATGCTCGCCGAGGCGCTCGCCCGCCTGCGCGAGGCGGAGCGCGCAGTGATGGCCGCGAACAATGCCGGTGCGGTCCTCGCCGAGCGCGCCGCCGTCGGGCTGGCGCAGCGGCTGGAGCGACGCGGCTAGGGCGTGTCCTTGACCCCGGCACGGGTCAGGATTGCCCGGAGAGGCTGGCTGGCAAGAAGCGCGGCGCAGACGCGTAGCCAAGCTACGCGCAAGCAAGCGACGTAGCCAGCCAGCCTCTCCGGGCAACCGCGCGAGCGGCGGGCGTGTTTTGGCCCATGGCCACGTTGCTCGTCGGTCGCGATGCGTGGACATCGCTCCCTCCTCGCGCCTCGCCCTGGGCCAAAACACGCTCCGTCATGACCCGTGCCGGGGTCAAGGACACGCCCTAGATCGTCTCGCCGGTCAGGCGCTGACAGAGCATGTCGAGCTGATCGAGCGTCGAGTAGCTGAGCGTCAGGCTGCCGCCGTTCGGCCCGTGCGCGATACGCACCGTCACCCCGAGCAGGTCCCCGAGCTGCCGCTCCAGCGCCGCGGTGTCGGCGTCGGGCGCCGCACGATCGCGGGCCCTACCGTCAGACTTGGCGCCCTTCGCCTCGCGCGCCAGCCGCTCGGTGTCGCGGACCGATAGGCCGCGCGCGACCACCTGCTCAGCCAGGGTCTCGATCTCGCGCGCGCCGAGCAGGGCACGCGCATGGCCCATCGACAAGGACCCGTCCGCAACGCGAGCCTGGACGGTGTCCGGCAGGTCGAGCAGGCGGAGCAGATTGGCGACGTGGCTGCGCGACTTGTGGACGATCGCGGCCAGCGCCTCCTGCGTATGCCCATACTCCTTTGCAAGCCGTTGATAGGCTTGGGCTTCTTCGATCGCGTTCAGATCTTGGCGCTGGATGTTCTCGACCAGCGCGATCTCCAGCGTCTCCGCTTCGTCGAACTCGCGCACGACGACCGGCACCTCGTGCAGCCTCGCCCGTTGCGCCGCGCGCCAGCGCCGCTCCCCGGCGACGATCTGGTAGCCATGGCCGTGCGGGCGCACGACGATGGGCTGGATCAGCCCGCGCGCGGCGATCGAGGCCGCGAGCTCGTCCAGCTGCGCATCGTCGAAGAAGCGACGCGGCTGATCGGGATGCGGAGAGAGCGAGCCCACGGGAAGCATCCGGACGCCCTGCGCCGCCGCGGCCTCTCCCCCGACCGGGGCTTCGCGCGCGATCTCGCCCAGCAACGCATTGAGACCGCGGCCGAGCCCGGTCGCGCGGGGACGCCGCTCGCTCATGCCGCCGCCGCCTCGCGCGGCAGCCGCGCGATCAGCTCACGGGCGAGCGCGATATAGGCTTCGGAGCCGCTGCAGCGATGGTCGTAGATCAGCGCGGGCAGGCCATGGCTCGGCGCCTCGGACAGGCGGACGTTGCGCGGGATTACCGTGTCGAACACCACCTTCCCCAGCACGGCGCGCACATCGGCGGAGACCTGTTCCGTCAAGCGGTTGCGCCGGTCGTACATGGTCAAGGCGACGCCCAGGATCGACAGACCGGGGTTGAACCGGCTGCGGATGCGCTCGACCGTGGTCAGCAACTGCGACAACCCCTCGAGCGCGAAGAACTCGCACTGCAGCGGCACCAGCAGGCGATCGGCCGCGACCATGGCGTTGATGGTGAGAAGCCCAAGCGAGGGCGGGCAGTCGATCAGCACGATGTCCCACCGCTGCCCCGCGCGCCGTAGCGCTTGATCCAGGCGGTGGGTCCGCTGCTCGAACTCGACCAGCTCGATCTCCGCACCTGACAGGTCGACCGTCGCGGGGATCAGGTCGAGACGGGGCACGCGGGTGGTGATCGCTGCTTCATCCACGCCGACATCGCCGACTAGGACGTCATAGGATGTGCGGTCCCGCCCGGACTGGCCGATGCCCAGCCCCGTCGATGCATTGCCCTGAGGATCCAGGTCGATCAGCAGCACGCGACTGCCCGTCGCGGCGAGGGCCGTCGCCAGATTGATCGCGCTTGTGGTTTTGCCGACGCCGCCCTTCTGGTTCGCGACCGCAATGGTGATCATCGGCGGCTCACCCCATCGAGCACGAGGATGGACGACTCCGGATCGGTCAGGCTGTGTTCCACGTGGAACACCCCTCGCCAGCCCCGGCGCAATGTGGCCAGATCCTCGGCGGCGGAACGCCCCCGCGGCAACAGCCAGCGCGTCGTCTTCTTCGCGCAACCCCGTGCCATCTGCAAAAGGTTTTCGACCGATGCGACCGCGCGGGCGGAGATCACATCTGCCGGTTCGGAGAGACCGTCCACCTTCGTCGCGAAGACACGGACGTGATGCAAGCCCAGCGCCTCAACGCAGTGCTGCAGGAACGCGGCGCGCTTGCGGCGCGGCTCCACCAACAGCGCCGGGGCGTCGCGTAAAGCCGCCACCACAACACCCGGAAAGCCGCCGCCCGTCCCGATGTCGAGCCACATTCCGCTCTGATCCCAGGCCATAAGCTGCGCCGAGTCGAGCGCATGACGGACCCAAAGGTGAGGGACGGTCGACGGCGAGACCAGATTCTGCCGCGTATTCTCTGCGCGGACGAGGTCCAGAAAAGCGTCGATCCGATCGGCCGCGGCCGCGCCATGACGCTCGACGACCCAGGCTCGCGCCTGCTCCTCAGTCACGCGGCGAGCTTGCGCGCGTGCAGCAGAACCGCGGACAACGCCGCGGGAGTCACGCCCCGCACCCGCGCTGCCGCGGCCAAGGTCGTCGGCTGCGCCCGGCTGAGCCGATCCACCATCTCGGCCGACAGTCCGGGGATCGTCTCGAAGGCCAGGTCCGCCGGGAGCGGCACTCCCTCCTCGCGCCGCAGCTTCTCCACCTCGTCCCGCTGCCGGTCGAGGTAGGGCGCGTAGCGGGCATCCTCCAGCACTTCGGCGACAACATCGCCGTCCGCGAGGAGCTGCACCTCAGGAGCCACATCATGGAGCGTGACGCCCGGGGTCCGCAGCCACTCATAGGCCGTTCGCCGCGAGCCATCCTGACTAACGGCGACGCCCCTCATCGCGAGGGCGGACGCGGTAGTCTCGACGTCGAGCGCATCCATCACCCGCGCCCGCGCCTCGGTCCGCCTCTCCTGGTGCCGCCGACGCTCGTCCGACACGCACCCGGCGGCCCAGGCGATCGGCGCCAGACGCGTCTCGGCGTTGTCGGCTCGCAGCGACAGCCGGAACTCGGCCCGGGCCGTCAGCATCCGATAAGGCTCGCTCACCCCCTGCAAGGTCAGGTCGTCGATCATCACGCCGAGGTAGCTGGACGCGCGGTCCAGCACGACCGGCGCCAGGTCGAGCGCGTAAGCGGCTGCGTTCAGTCCGGCGATCAGCCCCTGCCCCGCCGCTTCCTCATACCCCGTCGTCCCGTTGATCTGCCCGGCGCAGAACAGACCCGGCATGGCGGGCAACGCCAGCCGGCGGTCGAGGCTACGTGGGTCCAGATAGTCATACTCCACGGCATAGCCGGGCAAGGTAATCCGCGCCCGCTCCAGCCCGGAAATGGTCGCAAGCATCGCCTGCTGGACCTCGGTAGGCAGCGAGGTCGACAGGCCGTTCGGGTAGATGGTGCGATCATCCAGCCCCTCGGGTTCGAGAAATAGCTGATGCCCATCGCGGTCGCCGAAGCGCTGCACCTTGTCCTCGATCGAGGGACAATAACGCGGGCCGCTCGCCTCGATCGCCCCGGTGAACAGCGGCGAGCGGGCGAAGTTGGCGCGGATCACCTCATGGGTCGCCGCGGTGGTGCGCGCGATGGCGCAGGATAGCTGCGGCGGACGCGGACCCACGGACATGGGCGACATGCGCCAAGGTTCTACATCGCTCGGCTGCTCGGGCAGACATGCCCAGTCGATCGTCCGGCCGTCGAGCCGCGGCGGTGTTCCCGTCTTTAGCCGTCCCATAGGCAGCGCGAGCGCCCGGAGCTGGTCCGCGAGCGCCGTCGCGGCGCGCTCGTCCACGCGCCCGCCCTCGGCCCGCTCCTCGCCGCGATACAGTCGTCCGCCCAGGAAGGTGCCCGTGGCGAGCACGACCGCCCTCGCCCCGACCACGCTCCCGTCCTGCAGCCGGACGCCGGCGACCTGCTGCCCTGAGATCTCCAGCGCGGCCACCTCACCTTCGATCACGGTCAGCCCGGATTGGGCCGCGACCGCCGCCTGCACTGCGGCGGCGTAAAGCCGGCGATCCGCCTGGACCCGTGGGCCCTGCACCGCCGTTCCCTTGCTCCGGTTCAGCATGCGATGGTGGATCGCAGCAGCGTCGGCGGCCCGCGCCATGACCCCATCGAACGCATCGACTTCGCGCACGATGTGGCCCTTACCCAACCCGCCGATCGCCGGGTTGCACGACATGGCTCCGATCTGCTTGGCAGCGAAGGTGACGAGCGCCACACGCGCGCCCCGCCGTGCGGCGGCGCATGCCGCCTCCACGCCGGCATGGCCGCCGCCCACAACCACCACATCGAACATGCTCGCGCGCCTAATCGCGACGGGCGAGCGGGTCAAAGATGTTCCACGTGGAACGGCTCACTTACCGATGCAAAAGCGCCCGAACAGCGCATCGAGCATCGCCTCCGTCGCGTTCAGTCCCAGCACGGCCCCGAGCGCACCCGCAGCCGTGCGGAGCTGCTCGGCGGCGATGAGCGGATCGCGATCAAGCGCTAGTTCACCGGCAGCCACTCCGCACGCCTCCCGTTGATGCGCCTTGAGCGGCAAAGCATCGGCCGCGGGCAGAAGCTCAGCCGCGCGTCGGCCCACCTCTGTCCAAAGCTGGGCGATAGTGTCGGGCCTATCCTGCCGGATCGCGATGTGCCGTCCAGACGGCAGCATCTGGCGGCCGGGCAGGTCCGCGCGCGCGTGAACCCATAGCGCATCCCCTTGCGCCGGCGCCTCGTCGCCAAGCCATAGGAGCAGGTCGGCTGCCGCGATCGAGTCGACGGCACGGGCGACGCCGATCCGCTCGATCGGGTCGACGGCGTCCGTCAGCCCGGCGGTGTCGGTTAGCAGAAAGGCGACGCCGCCGCGCTGGACGGGCGCTTCGATCCGATCGCGCGTCGTCCCCGACACCGGCGACACGATCGCCGCCTCGCGCGCGACCATCAGGTTGAGCAGGGTCGACTTGCCGCTGTTGGGGGGGCCCGCGATGACGACGCGGATACCATCGCGCACCCGTTCGACCGGCGGGTTTGCCAGCGCCGCCTCGATCTCCCGCGCCAGGACCGCTGCGTCCTGGCGCGCCCGGTCGAGCAGATCGGCCTCCCGCGCGACGTCGCCCTCCTCGGCGAATTCCAGGCTCGCCTCGACGGCGGCGGCCAGCGCGAGGATCCGATCGAGCCAGCCGCGCACCGCGCGGCTGACCTGCCCTTCGCTCGCCATCAGCGCGGCGCGGCGCTGCCCCTCGGTTTCCGCCTCCAGCAGGTCCGCCAGCCCCTCCGCTTCGGCCAAGTCGATCCGTCCGTTGAGCAGCGCGCGCCGGGTGAACTCCCCGGGCTCCGCGCGCCGCAGCCCCGGCCGGGCGACCAATGCCGCTTCCACCGCCGACACCACGGCGCGCCCGCCATGGCAGTGCAGCTCCACCAGATCCTCGCCGGTCGCGCTGTCCGGGCCGGGAAAGGCCAGCACCAGCGCCCGGTCGAGCGGCCGGCCCGTGGCGTCCCGCAGCGAGCGCAGCCCCGCCCTGCGCGGCTTCGGCAGGCGACCGGCGAGCGCCGCTCCGGCGGCAAGCGCATCCGGCCCGCTCACCCGGATCACCGCGATCGCCGCCGGCGGCCGCCCGCTCGACAACGCGACGATCGTATCCATCTCAACCCTGCGGCTTGGTCCCGCTTTCCAGCAGGCGACGCCATAGCGTCAGCCCGGCCTCGCCCATCGGCGCCCAGCTCTTGAACAACGCCTCGACCATCTCGGGCTTCACCGCGTTGCCGCTCATCGTGTCGAGCAGCATCTGGACATAGCGCTCATGAACCGGGGACAGGTCCGGCAGCCCCATCGCGCGCCGGGCCTCCTCGGGCGTCAGGTCGATGTCCACGGTCACCTTCATGCGGGGTTCCTTGAGCGGCCCCGAGCGTCAGGGCAGGATCAGCGGCATGTATGAACCCGAACCCGCCGCGGTCGCAACGCCGATCGGGCTGATCGTCATCACCGGCGACAACGATCGGCTCACCAGCATCCGGTTCACGCGCGCAGGTCCGGCACGCCCCGGCGAGGGTCGCGCCGCTCGCGAGGCCGCCGCGCAGGTCGCAGCCTGGTTCGAGGGCCGCCTGACCCGGTTCGACCTGCCGCTCGCCCCCGCCGCCACGCCGCGCGGCCAGACGTTGCGCGACGCCATCGTCGCGATCGGCCATGGCGAAACGATGAGCTATGGCGCGCTTGCCGCCCGGATCGGTTCGTCGGCACGCGCGGTCGGGCAGGCCTGCGCGCGCAATCCCTTTCCGCTGGTCGTGCCCTGCCACCGCGTCGTGCAGGCCGGCGGCGCGCTCGGCCCCTACTCCGCCGGCGACGGCCCGGCCACCAAGGCCTGGCTGCTCGCGGCCGAGCGCCGGTTTACCGGAACAGGCTCATGAGGCCCTGCGTCTCCTCGCTGCCGATCCAGCCTTCGTAGATCATCCGGAACGCGACAAAGACGATTATGGCGAGGCCGATATAGGCTACCCAGCGATGGCGGTCGATCAGTCGGGCGATGAAGTTGGCCGCCAGCCCCATCAGCGCCACCGACAGCAGCAACCCGACGACCAGGATGCCCGGATGCTCCCGCGCGGCCCCCGCGACGGCGAGCACGTTGTCGAGGCTCATGGAAACGTCCGCCACCGCGACCGACCAGGCGGCGGCCGCGAAGCTGCGCGCCGGCCTCAGGCCGGAATGCTCGTCGCCTTCGATCTCGGCCGATCCCTGAGAACCGCCGGTTCGCAGCTCGCGCCAGAACTTCCAACTCACCCACAGCAGCAGCAGGCCGCCGGCAAAGATGAGACCGACGACCCCCATCAGCCAGCTGACGATCAGCGCGAAGCCGATGCGGAGCACCAGCGCCGCGCCAATGCCGATCAGGATGACCTTGCGCCGCTGATCCGCCGGCAACCCGGCCGCCAGCGCGCCCACCACGATCGCGTTGTCGCCCGCGAGCACCAGGTCGATCATCAGCACGGACCCGAACGCGGCAAGCGCGGACGGGTCACCTAGATTGCTGAAGTCCTTCAGGATGTTCGCCCAGATATCGGCGGGCGAGCCGAGTCCGGGCGCATGCGCCGCGGCGGCGGAGAGGAACGTCAAGAGCATCGAACGCGCTTAGACGCAAGGCGCGCCGCGGCAAAGCCGCGCCGTGACGTCGAACGAGCGAAGCTCGCCGGCCGAGCTTGCGCGCCTCGCGGCCAGCTCGGCTGGCCGCGTGCGCGCCACGCTACTGGTTCATGGATTCGAAGAACGCATCGTTCGACTTCGAATCCTTCATCTTGTCGAGCAGGAACTCCATCGCGTCCGTCGTGCCCATCTGCATCAGGATCCGGCGCAGCACCCACATCTTGCTGAGCTTGGCCTTGTCGACCAGCAGCTCGTCCTTGCGCGTGCCGCTCTTGCCCACGTCGAGCGCCGGGAAGATGCGCTTGTCCGCCACCTTGCGGTCGAGCACGATCTC
>ERZ1066118.1162-NODE-1162-length-18148-cov-9.303322_pt1 | contig 18148 bp, 17 predicted proteins | sample MGYA00382765_ERZ1066118 | MGnify/ENA primary metagenome ERZ1066118 (study PRJEB33369, sample SAMEA5778348) | biofilm metagenome | biome: Industrial cooling water; feature: Water cooling tower basin; material: Biofilm | place: United Arab Emirates | collected...
GACAGCACGCGCGCCATGCGCCGCGCCATCTTCGAGCGCGAACTCAAGCCCGTCTGGCGGAATCGGTTGCTGACCGAGATCACGCCTGATGACCTGCGCGCACACTGCGCCAAGATCGTGGAACGGGGCGCGCCGGCGACAGCCATCCATGTGCGGGATATCCTGAAGCAGATCTACGCCTTCGCCATTCTGCATGGCGAGAAGGTCGCGAACCCGGCCGATGATGTCGGTCCTGCTTCGATCGCCACCTTCACGCCCAAGGACCGGGTGCTTTCGCCGACCGAGATCCGCATCATGCTCAAGCAGCTCGAGCATGTCGCGACGTTGCCGACGATCCGTCTCGGCATGAAACTCTACCTCCTCACCATGGTCCGGAAGAGCGAGCTGCAGGACGCGGTCTGGGATGAGGTCGATTTCGAAAACGCCGTCTGGACGATCCCGAAGGAGCGCATGAAGCGATCGAAGCCGCACAATGTCTACTTGTGCCGGCAGACCCTCGACATCATGATTGCGCTCAAGACCTGCGCCGGCAATTCTCGGTATCTGCTGCCGTCCCGCTACGATGCGGACGCGCCGATGTCGCGCGCGACCTTCAACCGGGTCACCTACGCTGTTGTCGAACAGGCAAAGAAGGAGGGGCTGCCGCTGGTGCCGTTCACCGTCCATGACCTTCGGCGCACGGGGTCGACGCTGCTCAACGAGCTGGGCTTCAACCGCGACTGGATCGAGAAGTGCCTGGCGCACGAGGATGGGCGTTCATCGCGCGGCGTCTACAACAAGGCCGAGTACGAAGTTCAGCGTCGCCACATGATGCAGGAATGGGCTGACACCGTCGATGCCTGGGTCGAGGGCCGGAAGTATGTTCCGACGCTGTTGCCGACAGTCATGCCGCCTATCGCGCTCGATCCTGCCCTTTGACTGGCCGGGAATGGCGTTTGGTCACATCGGGATGCTGAGCGCGGGCGATCGGTTTCGCGCGCCGTGCCAGCAACCAAGCCTGGACCTCCGCAAGATCCCAGACGATGCAGCGCGGCGACAGCGCGAAACGCCGCGGAAAGTCGCCGCGCTGCTCCATCTCGTAGATCGTGCTGTCGGCCAGGGGCACCATCTCTCGCAGTTGGTGCCGCCTGATGGTCTTCCTGATCTCCAAAGGCTCGCTCTGACCCATTCGCAATCTCCTTCGCGGCTGTCGCCGGCGATTGAGAACGATAGGTGCCGATACCGGAAGTCCCTTCTGCGTGGCGTGCGGCAATTTCGGGCTCTGGCGTAGAAATCGGCGGGTCATATTCAGTCTTGGCAGGGCAGCCGGATATCCATCAGCCTACAAAATCTGCACGACTCGCCGCAGGCGTTGCGCGCCGTAATTGCGCTGTTCAGATCACGCACCATTTACTTCCTGCACCGGCGAGATGCGATCCGGAAGTCCGCAAGCGACGTAGCAAAAGTCGACCGTGCGGCACTTAAGGATTTCGTGGGCGGCGGTAGCGAGGAGACGGAGAAGATTCATAATCTGATTGGAACAGTTCTCGGGGGCTGACGGGGCTACGTTGCGAAGACCTTTGCATCATGGGGAACCATCGTGCCGAGACCGAAGATCGAGCTACGCCACGTGCGTTACATCATCGCCGCTGCGGAAAGCGGCAGCTTCCGGCGCGCGGCTCAAGATCTCGGCGTCGAGCAGTCAGCTATCAGCCGCCGCATCCGCGATGTCGAGGATGAGATCGGCGCTCAGCTGTTCCGCCGTCATCCTGCCGGCGTCGACCTGACGGACATCGGCAAACAATTCCTGAATCAGGCGGCCCCTGGGGCTCGCCAGATCGGATCGGCGCTCGACGGCGCAAGAACGGTGGCGAACAGAGGGCGGCATCTTCGGATCGGCGTGTTCGGGCCTCTGACTATGGGCTTCCTGTCGGAGCTCTTCGGGGCCTTTCGGGGTGACCGCCCGGGGGTCAAGCTGCGGTTCAGCGAGGGCAGCTGTCCCGAACTGATCGCGGCCGTGCGGCGGGGGCAGCTTGATGTTGGTATCGTCGCCGAAGCATTGCCCGCAAAGGGCTTTGACGTGACGCATCTGTGGGCTGAGCCTGTTTACTTGGCAATGCCGGACGGCGACCCACTCGCCGATCAGAAGGCGCTCCGGTGGGATAACTTGCGGCATCGGCATTTTGTGGTGACCGATTTGCCGACCGGCGACTTCGCGAAGAATTACCTGATGCGACACCTCCAGACGTCGCCCGGGGACCTCCAGATCGAGCAATTGTCAGTCACGCGGGAATCGCTGATGCAGATCGTCGCGCATGGGGATGGCGTCACCATCGCAGGCAGCGCGCATGTCCGTCACGGAGTGCCAGGCATCACTTTTCGCCTGATCGAGGATGCTGTTCTCCGCTATGGTGCTGTCCACCCGCGAGGTGCGCTCCATCGGAATCTCGAGCGCCTGCTGTCGCTGGCAAAGTCTTTCTCGGAGCGAGATGACGCTTGGTTCACCCGGCAACGGCTCATGCGCCCTGAGCATCGGCGCGTGCCGCACGCTGACCGCCATCGCGGCGCGCGCGGGCAAACCCCCGATCGGTTGCAATGAAGCGCTCGAGCATGGGTACGATCAGCCTCAATGGGTCGCCGATGGTCTGGCCTTGTTCGCGGCCGAGGGCTGCCGCGTAGGCGACGAGGTCGCGATGCAGGGGCGCAGGGAGTTCAATCGTCACCTTCACCGGCTTGTCGTCGACGATCGGGCCGAGCTTCAGCTTGGTCATCAGAACCCTCCATAAGGTTCGAGCACGAGGTCGCGGGTGACAATGACGCGCACGGGAAATCCCGGCCGGATTGTGAGGGTCGGCGCGACATTGAGCTGCCGTCGGATGATCTGCTGGCCGGCGTCGTTGATCGTGTCCTGCGCACCGTTCCGGATCGCCCGGAGCAGCCGATCCTGATCGTCGACGGCCAGTTCGGCGCCGACGGATAACAGGGTCGAAAGGCCGGCTGCTTTGGCGAGATCCCACCAGTGATAATCGACGCCATCTTGAAGCCCCGCATAACCCTGTGCGTCGGCTCCGGGCTGACGTTCCAGGACGATCGAACGGCCGTTCGGGAGGATGAGCCGCTTCCAGACGAGCAGCACCCGGCGCTGACCGAAGCCGACGTCGTTGCTGTACTCGCCGATCAGTCGCGTGCCCTGCGGCACAAGCAGGATACGCCCGGTTGGGCTGTCGTAGACATGCTCCGTCACCTGCGCGGTGATCTGGCCCGGGAGGTCAGACCGGATGCCGGTGATCAGCGCCGCGGGGATGACGGCGCCGGTCTGGAGGACATAGGGCGATGCCGGCCCGACGACGCGATCCGGCGAAACCGTGCGGCGGTCCACGCCCGCATTCAGGAATGCGAGCTGGCGATCCTGTGCCGTGAGTGCACCTGGCTGGCCCGGAAGACCCAGCCCAGTCAGGCTCGGGTTGCCCGGTCCGCCAACTGTGCCGATCGGAGCTGCGACGCGCGCCTCGGTCTGGAAGAAGACGCGGCTTGTTCGGGCCGCTTCTTCCTCCGCGCGCCTGCGCTGCTCCGCCGGATCGACGGCGGGCGCTGCCGCCATCGGCGGTGTGACGGGCTGGCCGCGGTTCTGCGCGTCAAGAATGGGGCGTCCGAGATCCCCGGGCAACGGAGGCCCGAGCACCGGGCCGGTATAGTCGCGTGGCAGGCCGGCAAGCCCGTCTGCGGTTCGTCGGTTTTGCGTGGAGTAGAGCTCCTCACTGCCCGGGCCGATATTGCGTGTCTGAAGCGCATAGATGAGCGCGCCACCGACCCCGAGGGCGGCAACGAGACTTATGCCTTCCAGGACCTTGCGCGAGAGTCGGGTGACCTGGGGCGGTTCGGCGCGCAGCCGCATGGGCGCAGCGGCGTCGCCGGAGTGTGTGCCGACCAGCGGTGCGTCGACTTCGCCCTGCGTATCGCGTTCGCTCATGACGCGGGCCTCCCATCGGTGCGAACGATCCGGACCGTCTGCTGGCGCTCGCCACTGCCGAGACGGATCTCGGCGGCGCCGAACAGGCGGTCGACGATCAGGATGTTCTGGTGGATCCGGCTGTTGGCGATCTGCGGTTCGCCATCGGCGCCGATGACGAAGAGCGGCGGCATCTCGCCCTGAACGATCCCGCGCGGGAACTCGACATAGACGCGGCGCCCGTCGTCGTAGACCGAGAGCGGCCGCCACGGCGGCGTGTCGCCCGTGAGGCCGTAGCGATAGTTCCGTGCCGCAACGGCTGGGATCACTGGCGTAGCGGGCACTGCCTGTCTCTGCGAGGCGGGCGGCTGCGGATAGGCCCAGGCGACGGCGGGCATATAGGGGCGTTCGCCCGAGCGCAGCTCGATCATGTAGATGCGCCGGTCGGTGGTGATGACCAGATTCGTCGTGATGTCCGGCCGTGTCGGCTTCACAAGAACATGGACGCGACGGGTGATGCCGGATCCGCTCTCTGTGTCGCCGATGATCCAGCGCGCCGTGTCGCCCGCAGCGATCGGTCCGGCGCCCGTCAGGTTTTCGCCAGGCTCCAACGCGATGTTGGTGATCTGGCCAGGGGCGGCATAGACCTGATAGAGCGCGCCCTCGCTCCAGGGGTAGATCTGGATCGAGTTGTAATAGCCCTCGCGGCGCGGCTCGACCCGCGCGGCGGCATTGGCATTCTCGACACGACCTGTCGGCGACCCCGCGGCAGCGCCACCGCGCGCCGGTGTCCAGGCCGGCGGTGTGTGAAGCGGCCTTGGTGGCGCCTCTGTGACCGCGGCCGGCACAGGGGGAAGCGGCGGCACCTCAGCGTCGTAGCTAATCTGTGGCGGTCGGTTGGTCGCGCAGCCGGCGAGCGCCAATCCGGAGATCAGCAAAAGCGCAGAGCCGGATGTACGGAAGCCATAACGAGCGGGTCGACGGAGATGATCTTTCATTGCCCCATCTCCCGCGACCAGTTGATGGCGTTGACGTAGATCCCGAGCGGGTTGGCCCGCAGCCGCTCGGCGTCGCGCGGGGGCTGGATCACGATGGTCAGGATCGCCGTCCAGCGCTGTGTCGTGGAAAGCTGGCCGTTCTCGTACTGGCGTTCGGTCCACGCGACGCGGAAGCTGTCGGGCGAAGCGCGGATCACGCTCGACACTTCGACCGACACCTGCTGCTTGCCGACGCGGGTAAAGGGGTCATTGGCGCGGGCATAGTCGTTGAGGGCGGCCGCGCCGCGGTCGGTCGTGAATTCATAGGCGCGCAGCCAATTCTGCCGCACGACGATGGCGTCGGCCGGGATCGAGCGGACCTGGTCGATGAACCGCGCCAGATGCCAGGCCACCTGCGGGTCGGTGGGGCGATAGTCGGCCTGCGCCGGCGCGACCGCCTGCGCCTGGCCGAGATTGTCGACTTGCACCACCCACGGGACGATGGTCCCGCGCGCCGACTGCCAGACCAGCGCGGCGGCGAAGCCGGCAGAGAGGATCAGGCAGCCAAAGGCCATGAGCCGCCAGTTTCGGGCCTGGACCCGCGCTGAGCCGATCCGATCGTCCCAGATCTGCGCCGCGCGCTGATACGGCGTCTCGGGCTCCGGCGTCTTTCCATAGTGGGTTGCAGGTCGCTTGAAGAAGCTCATGTGCGGTCGCCTCCGGAGAGATTGATGGAAGAGCCGCCGCCATGGCTGTCCCCCGATCGGATCGCGTGTGCCGCGAGCGTGACGCCGTGGCTCATGGTCTGCCCGCGCCGCATGCGTTGCGCCCACGCCGGGGGGCTGGCGGCAGCGCCTGAGGCAGCCGGTGCGGCATCATTCGCAACCGTTCCCATGCTCGAGGAGCCGCCGGTGGCGCCAAAGCCGGTCTTGACGCCGTCGGCGAAGCTGGAGCGAACACTTTGCGCGGCCCGGCGCAGCGGAGATGCTGCTGCGCCGCCGGCCGCTCGTGCGACGCCCCCGAGGCCTGACGCGACGCCGGCGGCGCCCGATTGGCCGAGGGAGCCGAGACTGTAGGCAGCGGAGGCGGCACCCGCCGCGGTGGCTCCACCGCGCACGGCAGCAGCGCCACCGGAAATGGCGCTCGCTCCACCGCGCAGGGCGAGCCCGGCCGCGCCGCCGACAGCCATGGCTGCGCCGCCCGCGACGAGGCCGGTGCCGATGGCGGAACCTGCGCCGAGTTGCGGGCCGCCGGAAACGATGCCGTTGGCGATACCCGGACCGAAGATGCCGAGACCGAGAAGCGACAGCGCCGCCAATACGACGGCCATCGCGTCGTCGATGGTCGGTGGCTGACCGCCGAATCCTGCCGTGAACTGACTGAACAGTGTCGAGCCGATGCCGATGATGACGGCGAGCACCAGTACCTTGATCCCTGACGAGATGACGTTGCCCAGCACGCGCTCGGCCATGAAGGCGGTCTTCCCGAACAGGCCGAACGGGATCAGGACAAAGCCAGCCAACGTGGTCAGCTTGAATTCGATCAGCGTGATGAAGAGCTGGATGGCGAGGATGAAGAAGGCGAGCAGCACCAGCGCCCAGGCGAAGAGCAAGCAGGCGATCTGGATGAAGTTTTCGAAGAAGGCGATCCAGCCCATCAGATTCGAGATGGATTCGAGCAGCGGCCTCGCCGCATCGAGGCCCGTCTGCGCGACCCGGCCCGGCCGCATCAGGTCCTGGATGGAAAAGCCCGTGCCGGAGGCCTGGAGGCCGAGGCCGGCGAAGCTTTCGAAGACGATCCGCGCGAGGTTGTTCCAGTTGCCGATGATGTAAGCAAAGACGCCCACAAACAGCGTCTTCTTCACAAGGCGTGCGATGATGTCGTCGTCCGCGCCCCAGCTCCAGAACAGGGCGGCCAGCGTGACGTCTATGACGATCAGCGTCGTCGCGATAAACGCCACCTCGCCGCCGAGCAGGCCGAACCCGCTGTCGATGTAGGAGGTGAAGACCCCAAGGAAATTGTCGATGACGCCGCTGCCGCCCATGGTTCACCGCCCTTCGTCGGCGCGTCGCGGCACGGTGCGGCTGCCAAGAAAGCGATCGCGGGTTTCGGCCCAGATGTGCAGACACTCGCTGTCTCTGGCTGCGGCTTCCCCCATCTGCTGGCACCGACGCTGGCCCTCGCGCAGCGGGTCCGCCGCCTCCTCAAGCACGGGCGTCGGCCGAACCGCTGGCCTTTCCTCTTTCCGGGTCATCTCGATCGCCGTTGCGGTGATCGCGAAGGAGATGAAGATGATTGCGCCCACGCGGGCCAGCGTCTTGCCGTCCATCCTGCTGTCCTCAGTTGCCGTTCGGGAACATCCGGGCGTTGCCGGGCTGATAGCCGGAGCCGGGCGTCAGGAACCGGCGGCGCTGTTCACGGCCTTGTTCGGCGGCTGCGGCGCGCTCGGCATCGACAAGCGCCTGCGCTCGGCCGCTCGCAGCGACCACAGCGACCAGGTCTGCTAGTTGCTGCGCCTGCAATGCGAGCAACTGGTTGCCCGCTTGGGTTGCCTGAAGCGCGCCGGTCGCACCCTGGCTCTGTCCGACCAGACCCGCCATCTCGGCGCGGTTGGTGTCGATATTGCCCACGACACCGGCCTGCACGCGCAGCGCGTCTTGAAGGCCGCCGACCGTGTTCTGCCAGCGCGATCGTGCATCGGAGACGAGACGCTGATCCGAAGTCGACAGCGAGATGTTGCTGTACTGGCTCTGAAAGGCTTGGTCGATCTGCTGCACGTCGAAGGCGATGCGCTGTGCCTGACCCAGAAGCGCTTGCGTGCGCTGCACCGATTGCTGGAGCTGCTGAAGCGAGGAATATGGCAGGCTCGCAAGATTGCGGGCCTGGTTGATCAGCATCTGCGCTTCGTTCTGGAGGCTCTGGATCTGGTTGTTGATCTGCTCGAGCGCCCGCGCGGCCGATAGGACATTCTGGACGTAGTTGGTCGGATCATAGACGACCCATTGCGCCGCAGCCGGGGTTACGAATACCGGCGAGAAGGCGACGGGCAGCGACAGGATGGTTGCGGCGAAAAAGGCTGCGCGAGAGCGTCGGATCATCATGGCTTGGGCTCCAGGTTGGTGAGATCGGGGATGAGGTCGGCGGCCCATCCGACATCGCGGGCGCGCAGCCAGGCGGGCAGGAAGCCGTCGCGGCCATGCTCGGCGAGGATCGCCTCGATGGTGGCCTGATCAGCTTTCGAGGATGCCGCACAAAGCGCGAGGGCGACTTCGGAGAGCCCCAGCTCGAACAGCCGGTTGCCGCGCCGCGACTGGCAGTAATAGTCGCGCTTGGGTGTCGCCCGGCTGAGGATCTCGATCTGGCGGTCGTTCAAGCCGAAGCGCCGGTAGATTGCGGTGATCTGCGGTTCGATCGCGCGTTCGTTCGGCAGCAGCAGGCGCGTCTGGCAGCTTTCGATGATGGCCGGCGCGATCGCGCTCCCATCGATGTCAGCCAGTGATTGCGTGGCGAAGACGACGGACGCGTTCTTCTTGCGCAGCGTCTTCAGCCATTCGCGCAGTTGCGCCGCGAAGCCGTCATCGTCGAGCGCGAGCCAGCCCTCGTCGACGATCAGGAGCGTGGGCCGCCCGTCCAGACGGTCGCCGATCCGATGGAAGAGATACGCAAGGACGGCCGGCGCCGCGCCGCCGCCGATCAGCCCCTCGGTTTCAAAGGCCTGGACCGCAGCTTCCCCCAGCTGCTCGCCTTCGGCGTCCAGCAGCCGTCCGTAAGCACCTCCCACGCAATAGGGTCTCAGCGCCTGCTTGAGATCGTTCGACTGAAGGAGGACGGCAAGGCCGGTCAGGGTGCGCTCGGGGAGCGGCGCAGACGCCAGCGAAGTCAGCGCTGTCCAGAGATGTTCTTTCACCTCCGGCGTGATCGTGACGCCCTCGCGGGCAAGGATGGCGGCGACCCAGTCGGCTGCCCATGCGCGCTCGTGTGTTTCGTGAACGCGCGCGAGCGGCTGAAGGGACACCGACGACGCGGCGCCGTCCGTCAGGCTGCCGCCGAGGTCGTGCCAGTCGCCCCCCATCGCCAGCGCGGCCACCCGAATCGAGCCGCCGAAGTCGAAGGCGAAGACTTGTGCATCCGGATAGCGCCGAAACTGAAGCGCGATGAGCGCGAGCAGCACGGACTTGCCGGCGCCGGTCGGCCCGACGACCAGCGTGTGGCCGACGTCGCCGACATGCAGCGAAAAGCGAAACGGCGTGCTGCCTTCGGTCTTGCCGTAAAGCAGCGGCGGCGCACCGAAATGCTCGTCCCGTTCTGGCCCGGCCCAAACCGCCGAGAGCGGAATCATGTGGGCGAGGTTCAGGGTTGAGATCGGTGGCTGCCGGACGTTGGCGTAGACATGGCCGGGCAGCGAACCGAGCCAGGCATCGACGGCGTTGATCGTCTCGGACATCGCGATGAAGTCGCGGCCCTGGATGACCTTTTCCACGAGGCGCAGCTTCTCGTCGGCGGTGCGCGGATCGGCATCCCAGACGGTGACGGTGGCGGTGACATAGGCCTGACCGGCATAGTCGGCTCCTAGCTCCTGCAAGGCCATGTCGGCATCGGCCGCCTTGTTCGCAGCGTCCGTATCGACGAGCGCGGATGCCTCGTTGGTCATCACCTCCTTCAGGATCGCGGCGATCGACTTGCGCTTGGCGAACCACTGCCGCCGGATGCGCGTCAGCAGCTTGGTGGCGTCCGTCTTGTCGAGGAGGATCGCCCGCGTGGACCAGCGATAGGGAAAGGCGAGCCGGTTGAGATCGTCGAGAATCCCTGGGGTCGTCGCCGTCGGAAAGCCGTTGATCGTCAGCACGCGCAGATGGGCGCCGCCGAGCCGCGGTTCGAGGCCGCCGGTCAGCGGCTCATCTGCGAGAAGCGCATCGAGGTAGATCGGCGTTTCCGGAACGCGCACGCGGTGGCGCTTCGTAGACACTGTCGCGTGCAGGTAAGTCAGAGTCTCGGCGTCATCGAGCCACAGGCATTCCGGCATGAAACCGTCGACGAGTTGGAGAACCCGGTTTGTGCGGTCAACGAAGGCCGCGAGGGCTTCATGGGGATCGACGCCGGACTGTTGGCGGCCCTCGTAGAGCCAGGTCTCGGCCCGTGCGGCGTCCTCGGCGGGCGGGAGGTAGAGGAAGGTCAGGAAGTAGCTCGACTCGTAATGCACGCCGGCTTCCTCGAAGTCGGCCTTGCGCTCGGCATCGACGAGGGCGGAGGCGGCATCGGCGAAGCGGCTTGCCGGATAGGAGGCGGCCTCGTGACGCTGCGCTTCGACGAATATCGCCCAGCCCGACCCCAGACGTCGGAGGGCGTTGTTGAGGCGACCGGCGACGGCAACCAGCTCGGCGGCCACAGCGGAGTCGAGATCGGGGCCACGAAAGCGCGCGGTGCGCTGAAAGCTGCCGTCCTTGTTGAGCACGACCCCTTCGCCGACCAGCGCCGCCCAGGGCAGGAAATCAGCGAGGCGGGTCGCGGCGCGGCGATATTCGGCGAGGTTAATCATGGCCGCGCCTCAGACTGCGAGATGACCCGGAATGCGCAGATGCCGGCGGCCCACCTCCACGAAGAGCGGATCGCGCTTCGCCGCCCAGACGGCGGCGAAATGGCCGATCGCCCAGATGAGGAGACCGACCAGCCACAGCCGCAAGCCGAGACCGACGGCGCCGGCGAGTGTGCCGTTCATGATGGCGATGCTGCGTGGTGCGCCGCCCAGCAGGATATGTTCGGTCAGCGCGCGGTGGACAGGAACGGAAAAGCCCGCGACCTCATCGGGATGATGCAGGAGGCCCGCCATCAGACGAGCGCCCCGCCGCCGAACGAGAAGAACGACAGGAAGAAACTGGACGCCGCGAAGGCGATCGACAGGCCGAAGACGATCTGGATGAGGCGGCGAAATCCCCCGCTCGTGTCGCCGAACGCCAGCGTCAGACCGGTGACGATGATGATGATGACCGCGATGATCTTGGCGACCGGACCCTCTATCGACTGGAGGATGGACTGCAGCGGCGCTTCCCAAGGCATGGAAGAGCCGGATGCATGAGCAGCGGGCGCCAGAAGAAAGCTGAGGGTCAGCGCCGTGGCGGCGGTCGCGAGGCGCTGACGGCCGCGCGCGATGTGTCGGATCATGCGGGATCTCCTTGTGGGTCTGGAGGCTGGGTTGCAGGGGAAAGGCGGTAGTCGGTGCCCGCTGCGAGCCCATCGACGCGGGCGAGTTCGGCAAGGCGCCGCGCGCTGCCACGACCGGACAGCACCGCCACGAGGTCGATGGTCTCGGCGATCAGCGCTCGGGGGACGGTGACGACGGCTTCCTGGATGAGCTGCTCGAGGCGGCGTAGCGCGCCGAGCGCAGTGCCCGCGTGGATCGTGCCGATCCCGCCGGGATGGCCGGTGCCCCAGGCCTTCAGGAGATCCAGCGCCTCTGACCCACGCACCTCGCCGATCGGGATCCGATCCGGCCGCAGCCGCAGCGACGAGCGCACCAGGTCGGACAGGGTCGCGACGCCGTCCTTGGTGCGCATGGCGACGATGTTCTGCGCCAGGCATTGCAACTCGCGGGTGTCTTCGATGACGATGACGCGGTCGGTCGTCTTCGCGACCTCGGCCAGCAGAGCATTGGTCAGGGTGGTCTTGCCGGTGCTGGTTCCGCCGGCCACGAGGATGTTGGCGCGCGATGCGACCGCCTGCCGGAGAATGGCGGCCTGGTCTGCCGTCATGATGCCAGCCGCGACATAGTCGTCGAGCGTGAAGATGGCGACGGCGGGCTTGCGGATCGCGAAGACCGGAGCCGTCACGACCGGCGGCAGCAGGCCCTCGAAGCGCTCGCCGGTTTCGGGCAGCTCGGCCGAGACGCGCGGCCGACGGTCATGCACCTCGGCGCCGACATGATGGGCGACGAGGCGGACGATGCGTTCGCCATCGGCCGCGGAAAGTCGCTCTCCCGTATCGGAGAGGCCGTCAGAGAGCCGGTCGACCCAGAGCCGCCCATCCGGGTTGAGCATGACCTCGACGACTGCAGGGTCTTCCAGGAATCGGGCAATCGCAGGCCCCAAGGCGGTGCGCAACATGCGTGCGCCGCGTGAGGCTGCTTCCGATTGCTGATGGTTGACCGCCACGTCGTCCCCGTTCGCTTGCGGGCCCGCGCGACGCGCGGCCCTGGATCGGGGATGAGTAAGAAAGGCAGGAATTGGGGCGTTGCAACAACGCTCAGGGGGTCATCGTACTGTGGCGAAGAAAGACAGGTGATCGGCGGACTGGCGTCGAGCCACGGCAGCGTCTGAGGCTCCCGATCGGCACGTTTTCCCGAGCGGGAACAATTCAGGCCCGGGAGCTACCCCGAGACGCAGGCTTTCCCGAGCGGGAAATTCTGATAGACATTCTCCAGGAATCCATGATACTTTCCCGTTCGGTAAAGATCATGGCCAAACGCAACCTCACCACCGCCGAGATAGGCGACATCGTCCGAACCACCCGCAAAGCCGCTGGCCTGCGGCAGGACGAGCTTGCGGGTGCAGCGGGCGTCGGCCTGCGCTTCATCGTCGATCTCGAAGCGGGCAAGCCGACCGCACAGATCGGCAAGACGCTTCAGGTCCTGTCTGCGCTCGGATGTTCGCTCGATATCACGCCGCCGTCCGACACCAAAGGAGCGCGGCCAAAGGGTCCTCAGAAGGCATGACGCGCACCCTCGATATCTGGTGGGACGGGCGCCTGGTGGGCCAGTTGACGCAGGACCGGCATGGTGAACTCGGCTTCGCCTATGCGCCGGATTGGCTTGACGATGAGGCGGCGCAGCCCTTGTCCGCTTCGCTGCCAAAGCGGGCGGAACCATTCACTCGCCGCGAGTGCCGCCCGTTCTTCGGTGGCCTCCTGCCGGAGGAAGGCCAGCGCGACGCGGCGGCTCAGGCACTCGGCGTGTCGCGCGCCAATGATTTCGCCCTTCTCGATCGTCTCGGCGGCGATGTCGCGGGCGCGCTCCAGCTTCTGCCGCCCGGCGAAGTACCGGCTACTCTTGCCCCCGATCAACGGCCAACCCCGCTTGACGATGCAGGCCTGATCCGGGTGCTGGACGCGCTGCCTGTGCGCCCGCTGCTCGCGGGCGAGAAAGGATTGCGCCTCTCGCTCGCCGGCGCGCAATCGAAGGTGCCGGTGGTTCTGCTGGATGAAGAGGTGGCGTTGCCTGCGCCGGGCCAGGCCACGACGCATATTCTCAAGCCGCCGATATCGCGTTTCGCGGCCACGACCGAGAACGAAGCGTTCGTGATGCGCCTTGCCGCCGCGATCGGTCTCGATGTCGCGCAGGCAGAAGCGCGCACCGTTCAGGATCGAACGTTTCTGCTGGTCCATCGCTATGACCGCGCCATCGGCGCCGATGGCATTGTGCGCCGGATCCACCAGGAGGATTTCTGCCAGGCGCTCGGCGTGCCGCCGGAAACCAAATACGCCAGCGAGGGCGGCCCGACCTTCAAGGATTGCTTCGCGCTGCTCCGCCGCGTCGCCGCCAGGCCCGCCGTCGATGTGCTGAAGCTTCTCGATGCGGTGATCTTCAATGTGATCGCCGGGAACGCCGACGCACACGGCAAGAATTTCTCGATCCTCTACGACGCCGAAGGCCCACGCCTCGCCCCGCTGTATGATTTGCTTGCGACCGTTGCCTATCCCGATCTCTCGCCGAAATTCGCCATGAAGATCGGGAAACGGGCGACGCTTGCCGAACTGGACGCGAAGGGGTGGGCAGCATTCGCGGCGGACACAGGTCTCGGTCTGCCGCTGATACGACGACGGGTTGCGGAGATCAGCAAAGAGGTCCTCGAGAAAGCAGCCGCAGTCGCAGAGGAACTTTCGCGCCCTGAGTTGGACCGAACGGCTATCGAGCAGTTTGCCAACATGATCCGTGACCGCGCCGATCGCTGTGCTTTGACGATCGCGGGAGCCATGCGATGACGCGGTCGAGAAAGAGCCGCCCATCGTCGGTTAAACCCGGGGAGTAATACGCGCTGCGGTACGGATATCGGCGATCTGGATGCCAAGAGCCTGCAGATTTTGACGCATATCGTTGAAAACCGGTTGCTCGGCGTCTGGATCACTGATGGTCACGATCACTGTGAAGGGCACGCCTTCTTCGGGCATGACCTCGCCCGCGCGCGTCAAGTATTCAACGAAGAGACGCCAGTTCGACGAGGGACCCACGCCCTGAGGGAAGGTTTTCGCCAAGACCTTTACCGGGCTCCATTTGAGGTCATGTTCGATGCGCTCCGCCTCAATCGGAGGAGCCTCCCGCCGTGACGGGAGATAAAGTGGTTCAAGCCGTCCTTTCCACCCGCCATTGGCTTGTTCCTGCTGGAGGACAGCGTTGATGTTGACCCGGACGAACTCCGATCCAAAACGGGCGTCTAGCGGGGGGGTGGAGACGAGCGTGATCTTTGCGCGACCACGGCACTTGCCTTCGGGGCCGACCAGTGACGCCGGCCATTGGAAACGGAAGTTGATCTGTTGGTCACGTTGGATGCGCGATGCGAAAACGAGAGTAATCGTGTGGTCGCCCGTTTCCAGGATGCGATCGGCCGAAGGCGGCATTCCGAATCCGACCATATGTTTGGCGATAGGCGCCAGCGCCTTGTCCTGCAAAAGGGTCGGCATTTCGGCATGGTGAACAAGCAGACCGATCAGGGTTTCACGAGAGACCTCGCCCTCAATAGCGTGATCCAGGACAGCGGCGGTCTTCGCGGCAAGGGGCGCGGCATAGCTAGTTCCACAGCCATCGACGATGGTGCCGTCGGGCAGGATCGAGAAGAGCCCGTGGCCAAGTTTAGGGTGCTGGGACCCTGCGCCTCCGATGTGAGCCAAGTCGGGCTTAACACCTGCGCGCAGTCCGGGGCCACGTCGGCTGTAGCGCGTCGGAGCGAACGGAAGGCATCCATCATGGCCTGGCGGGTTGAGAGCTCCCACAGCGACGTTGCGCGCGCTCTCGGCCGGCGTAAGGAGGCCATCGTTGCGTGCGGTGGCAAGGTTGCCGAGCGCCGCCGTGGCGTCAGCAGGCCATTCAGGGCGCAGGTCTTGCGGTTGTATGTTGCCAGCTGAAATGAAAACGATGGCGTTGTTGCTCTCAGCGATCTGATCAAGCCGCGCTGCGTGAGGACTGTAACGATCTGGCGCCGCAGGCTGAAGGATGTTCAGGCTCATGTTGAACACGCGCACCCCATGTCGAGCGCGAGCGTCCGAAATGGCTGTCTCCATTTCGTCGAAGAATTGCGGCAAGCCATCGGGATAATAGGACGCAAAAGCTCCGGCTTTGCGTTCGTTCGGGAAGACTGCAACGTCGACCAACTCCGCGCCGTCGGGCTCGGGGCAAATCTCCGCGCCGTTAAGCGCGCCGCCCAGGGCGGCCAATCCGCCGATGAACGTCCCATGCGCAAGGTCGGTATCTTCCTCTGCGAGAACGTCCCACCGGTCGATGATCCAGTCTGACAGTGCTTCGCCGATTCCGCCGTCGATGATCCCAAGCCGGGGATGACTGCGGCGGCTGTCTCGGACGGGAATAGTGACATCGGTAGGCCGTGCGCGGGCGACTGCCGTGCTGGGTCTTGTGGCCCGCACGACGATGCCAGGAAGTTCGATCCGGCGCACAAGCGGATGGCTGTCAAGGAAGGCGAGCAGCCGGAGGTGTCGACCCACGTCGGGATTGAATGCGGCAAGCTCGCGCCGCCGTTCGCTTACCGGGGCATCATTCAGCCGCAGAACCGGCTGATCTCCGGACTGATCCAGTCGGACAGAGAGGATCGGCTGTTTGTGGCGACGGTTCGGCAAACGCTCGACGACGAGGCCGCGATCTAGTGCGGCGAAGCCGGCAACGAAGCTCTCGACTAGGCGCCGATGGCTCAGGTCGAGGCGGTCCCACTCCGAGCGCGGCGGCGGGCTGTCAAACAGCTCGACTTGATAGCTGCTGCCCGTCATCGGATTGGAGAGCCACGCTACTGCCTCATCGACCGAGAAGCTGCGCCGATCACTTGGCCCATAGAGTTCGATCCGGTCGATGGCACCGACCTCGCTCTTTCGGGCAGACGGATAAGGTTCGTCCTTCTGCTTTTGCTCGTTGAAGCGCATTTCGGTGTGGGTTTCGGCCTTGGCAATCTCTGCTGCCACCTGGCGCAGCGTGCTAGGCCGGGCTTCGACGAGCATAACTCCGAGATCTCCGCCGCCAACTACAGGGGTGCGATCGTGCCGAAACAGGCTGGCGATCGGGCGATGGCTTTTAGCCCAAGCCTCACGACGAAGAATAACCTTCACGAAGCCGATATCGCCCTGTGCTTGCGCGCTGAGAACGCCAGCAATTGTGTCGATTTGGCCCATCAGCGCGGCGCGATGGGCGGTGAATTCCGCATCGCGGTGGGCAAAGAAGTCCTTCCGACCGCCTCCACCACCAGCGTCACGCGCTTCCTCATAGTTTTCAGGATTGAGGACGATCTGGATGGGACTAGCCATTTAGCGTCTCCGCCTCGCCAGACCTGGCCGCGCGGCCGAGCTGACGACTGACCGTCGATTTGTCCTTGCCGGCAATCTCACCGATGTCGGCCATTGAGAAGCCGAGGATCGGATCATCCCGCATCGCCCGAAATAGATTGCTGGAGTCGTCGAATAGCAACGCGCGGCGTTCGCTTTGGACCCTAGCCGCGTTCAACGTGGCGAATTGGCGAAGCGTATCGAGTAGCCCGCGCTTGTCCTCCTCACGAACGGTGGTGGCCTTCTTGTATGTGCGCACAAGAGACTCGATCTCAGCGCCAGTCGAACCTTCAGTAAACCATGCGATTAGCCGCAAGTGGATGTCCGGGGCCTTTACTGGTGGCATGAAATGCGCGGCGATCGACTTTCGTATCTCGAAGTCCGGCTTGGGAATCTCAAGCTGAACCTCGAAACGCCGCCAGACGGCGGTGTCCAAGAGCTTCGGGTGATTGGTGATGCCAATCGTGAAGCCGACATCGCGGCGTGTATCGAGATTCTGCAGAAGTGCGTTTACGACGCGCTTGATCTCGCCAACCTCCTGGGGATCGTCACGAACTTTCGCGATCGCGTCAAATTCGTCGAGTAGAAGGATGCAGCGGTGACGGTTCGCGAAGGCGAACAGGTTTCCGATATTACGCGCGGTCGTGCCGAGGAACGACGAAACGAGCCCGTCCAGCTTCACCAGCACGACGGGGAGATCGAGCTGTTGCGCGATCCAAAGCGCCAGCCTTGTCTTTCCCGTCCCTGGAGCTCCGTAAACAAGGCAGGTTTTGGACGGCCGAATGTCGATCTCTGATAGTGCGTCGAAGTTGGCCCATTCTTCGATAACTGTCTCGATGGCACGACTGACGGTCGAGTTGAAGAGCGGCGCGGTCGGTTGAATGTCCGCCGGGAAGATAATCTCCGCCAACGGTGCGGCTGTTTCACGGTCGACCGGAACAGGCGTGTTCCGTGTCAGCGGCTCACCCGAGATCTGTGCCTTGGAGCGCTCGATCCGGCTCGGCGAAAGCTCCTTCGTCCGATCAGCGGTCGTGAGAATGCTGGTCAGAGCAGCGGACTGCTTCGCCTCCCCATCCTTAGCCAAAGCGTCGCGAAGTCGCTCGATCTGCTTACGTAGGGCAGGTGAAGCGTCGGCCATTGCCGCGCGACATAGGGCCTGAATGATCGAGAAGTGGTCCATTGGTGATTCCTGGCGGCGCGATGCGCTATCTCATGTAGATGATGCATGTAGGCCCTTTTCTGGTGCGCGTCAAGCGCGTTCGATGCGTTCTGAGTGCTATTTGTTGCATTGAAAGGCCGCTGCGTTGCGTCCATGTCGGCCTCTTGCGGCGGCTGAGTGTGGAATTTCCTCTTCAATGATCGGGATCATTTGCACCGGCGACGTCTTGTGGGATCTCCCGAAGGAAACTCTGCCCCTTCTGCAGGCGCCGCCCCAGCGTTTCGATAAAGCCTTCGTAGCGCTCCCGCCCTTTGGCCTGTGCTGACGCCTGAGCATCGTTCGGCAGGGGCGGCGTAATCGTCAGCCAGAACCGGACGAAGAGGGCCAGTGTCTCTGCGGTGACACCGAGGTCGCGTTCCAAGCGCTGGACCTGGCGCGACAAGCGATCAAGGCGGCGCGCGAACGCGGCCTCGCGCTTGTCCGCGCCATCGGGTGACAGGAACGACGCAACCGCTGCCTCGACGATCGCGGAGCGGGAGAGCTTCTTGCGGTCGGCGA
>ERZ1066118.1164-NODE-1164-length-18134-cov-6.885724_pt1 | contig 18134 bp, 11 predicted proteins | sample MGYA00382765_ERZ1066118 | MGnify/ENA primary metagenome ERZ1066118 (study PRJEB33369, sample SAMEA5778348) | biofilm metagenome | biome: Industrial cooling water; feature: Water cooling tower basin; material: Biofilm | place: United Arab Emirates | collected...
GTGCTTCACAACCCGACGAATGAAGCGGTTACGGCCTCGATTTGCGGTAGTTTTTCCAATTTTTTGGGAGGCGATGGCGTGCAATCCGGGCCGCACGATAAACACAACCACTTTCTCGAAACGCCGGATTTGCGCGCGGTTTGCGCGAGTGCAAATTTGGAAACCGATTCGCCATTTTTTGGCAGTTTCGCGCTGGGTTTGGTGGGCTGCGACGCGCAAACGACGCATCGAACCGCCTGGAAAAAAGGCGGTTGGGGCAATTCAATTCTCGATTTCTGGGACGATTTTTCGCATGATGGCCGCCTCGAAGAACGCCCGCGCGACGGCCATTCCATGCCAGTTGGTTCGCTGTGCGCGCGAGTTGTTTTGGAGCCGCTCGAAACGCGCGAATTGACATTCGTTTGGGCGTGGCATTTTCCCAATCGCCTCTCTTGGACGCCCGATGGCCGCGCGCAAACGCCGCCCGATGGCGTCGGCTGCTGGTGCAACGCGCAAGGCGGCGAGATTGTCGGCAACGCCTACACGCAACGCTTCGCCGATGCCGCCGATGTTTTGCGACAATTCGCGCCCGCTTTGCCCGATTTGGAACGCCAAACCCTCGATTTTGCGCGCGCTTTTTACGGAAGCGATTTGCCGATGGAAATCAAGGAAGCGGCGGGTTTCAATCTTTCGACGCTGCGTTCGCCGACGCTTTTCCAAACCCGCGACGGCCATTTTTTCGGTTGGGAAGGCGTCGCCGACAAATATGGAAGTTGCTACGGCAACTGCACTCACGTTTGGAATTATGAACAGGCGACGCCGTTTCTATTTCCCGAAATCGCGCGCGACTTCCGGGAAACCGAGTTTTTCCACGCGAGCGATGACACAGGTTTGATGGTTTTTCGCGTCGGTCAGCCGCTCGAAAAATACGCGCGAAGCGGCGATTTAGTCGCCGCCGCCGACGGGCAATGCGGCGCGATTCTCAAAGTTTTGCGCGAATGGAAACTGGGCGGCGACGCCGATTGGGTGCGCGCGATTTGGCCGCGCGTCAAGCAGGTATTGGAGTTTTGTTGGATAGAAAACGGTTGGGACGGCGACCGCGACGGCGTGATGGAAGGCTGCCAGCACAACACGATGGATGTCGAGTATTTCGGGCCAAACCCGCAAATGCAGTTTCTCTATTTGGCCGCGCTCAGGGCGGGCGCGCAAATCTCAGAGTTTTGCGGCGACACCGATTTCGCGCATGGTTGCCGCGATTTGGCGAAAAACGGCGCGGCCTGGACGCTCGAAAACCTATGGAACGGCGATTATTTCGAGCATCAGATTCGTCCGCCGCTTGCGGCTGAAAGTATCGCGCCCGGACTGCGTTTGGGCTGGGGCAGCCAGGAAGTGACGGAGCCGGAATATCAACTCGGCGCGGGCTGTTTGATTGACCAACTTTTTGGCGTGTGGCTGGGCCAAATCTGCGGCGCGGGCGAAGTTTTGGAAGGCGATTTCGCTCGCCAAACGCTGCAAAATGTGGTGCGATTTAACGCGCGCGAACGAGGCGCCTTCAATCCGCTGCGCTCCTTCGTTTTGGGCGATGAAGACGCGATAACAATGGCCTCGTTTCCGCGCGGCGAGCGGCCCATCGTGCCGTTTCCCTACTACGGCGAAGCGATGACCGGTTTCGAGCATTACCTCGCCGCGCACCTGCTTCAACTCGGCGAGCGCGACGCGGGTTTGAAAGTGATTCGGGACATTCGCGGGCGCTACAACGGCCAAAATCGCAACCCGTTTGACGAAGCCGAATGTGGCCGCCACTACGCCCGCGCGATGGCAAGTTGGGGCGAAGTTTTGGCGTGGAGCGGCTTCGATTTCGACGCGCGAAACGGCGTATTCACCCTTCGCGCATCGAACGAAAATGTGCGCTGGTTTTGGAGCGTCGGGCGTGCGTGGGGAACCGTTTCGCAAACGCCAAACGCCGAAAAAATCGCGGTTGAAATCGCGGTTTTGGGCGGTGAACTCGCGGTTCAAAAAGTGGTTTTAAGCGATTTCGGCGCGCGCGATTTCGGCGAACGCAGAACTTTTCGCGCGGGCCAAAAGTTGGCGTTTGAAATTTAAACGCCGCGCCGCTTTATCGCTATTTTCTGATTTTCGGTTTGGATTGTCTATAAAGTCGGTAAATTAAAATCTGTTTCCCAAAATCCATGCTTCCATCTAAGTCATTTTTGCGCCGTCGTTTGGCGCTTGTCATCGAAAACCAGCACGAGCAGGGCCACGATATTCGCGGCCTCGAAGAACAGCTCGCCGATTTGCCCGATTCTTACGACGCGCTGATGGAGTTCGGCGAAAAACTCGCCGATTTGCCCCTGCGCGCCGATTGGAATTTCGTCGAACCGAGCGGCGACGATTTGGCCGAAATCGAAGCCGAAATGCACCCCGACAGGCCGCGCGGAGAGTGGCGAAAAGCGCCCGAAAATATCGAAGCGCGCATCGAAACCGCGTTTTTAAGTTCGGTTTGCGGCTGCGTCGTCGGCAAACCGTTGGAAATTTCGACGGATTTGGCGCACATCCGCGCGGCGGCGATTAAAGTCGGCGCTTGGCCCATCAACGATTACATTCCAACGGCGATGCTCGATGAAATCGGCGGGCGTCACGGTTCGTGGGTTAATACCGTCTGCGAAAACATCCATTTCGTAGAGCCGGATGACGACATCAATTACACCATTATCGGCATGATGCTCATCGAGCAATACGGCGCCGATTTTGGCGCGGCGCAGGTGCGCGATATGTGGATGAATCACCTGCCGGTTTCCACAACTTGGGGGCCAGAACGCACGATGATTGCGCGCGCCGCCGTCAATCACCTGGCCGAATGGACGGAATTTGCCGACCGCAACCCCGAATTTTGGGCGCGCGCTTGGAATCCGTCCAACGAGTTTTGCGGCGCGCAAATTCGCGCCGATGCTTATGGCTACGCCTGTCCCGGCAACCCCGAACTCGCCGCGAAATTGGCGTATGCCGACGCGAGTTTTTCGCACCGTCGCACTGGAATTTATTCGACAATGTGGACGGCGGCGGCGATTGCAAGTGCGCCCGTCGCGCAAAATGCGCTCGAAATTTTTGAGGTCGCCAACGGGTTTGTGCCGCAAAACTCGCGTTTTGGCCGCGCGATGCAAACCGCGCTCGAAGAAGTCAGAAATTCAACGGATTGGCTCGATGGCTACGAACGCTTGCGCGCGCACTTTGGCGAATTTGGCCATTGCCGCGTTTATTTTGAAAGCGCGACGCTCATCAACACGCTCTTTCACGCGCAAAATATCGGCGACGGGTTTTGCAAACAGGTGATGCAGGGCAACGACACCGATTCCTACGGCGCGACTTCGGGCAGCATTTTGGGCTTGTATTTCGGGCCGGGACATTTGGAGCCGCGCTGGTTGGAGCCGTTTAACGACGATATTCACACCGCGCTTGCGTGGTTTTTCGAGCGCAGCTTATCGAAATTGGCCGCGCGAATGGCGCAGTTACCCCTCAAATTAGCGGAGAAAATGGCCTCATGAAACAACGAAAATTAGGGCCGGACGGCCCGTTTGTCGGCGCGATAGGAATTGGCGGAATGCCGATGTCAACGCGCGAAAATCGCCCCGAAAAAGCAGACAGCGCGCGGGTTTTGCTCCATGCCTTCGAGCGCGGCGTCACGCTTTGGGACACCGCCGATTCGTATTCCCTCGGCGACCATGAACGCGGACACAACGAAGAAATTTTCGCGCACGCTTACGCTCAACTGAGCCAAAAAGAGCGCGAAACCGTAACGATTGCCACCAAAGGCGGTTGGAAAAGGCCGGATGGAAATTGGGTTTTGGATGGCCGCCCCGACGCGCTGCGCGAAGCGATTGAAGGCTCGCTGCGGCGGCTTCAAACCGACTGCATTTCGCTTTATCAATTTCACTGGCCCGACCCGCAAACGCCCTTTTCCGATTCGGTTGAAGCCATCGCAAACGCGCAAAAAGCCGGAAAAATTCGCTTTGTCGGGTTGTCGAATGTTTCAACCGAGCAAATTGAAATCGCGCGTCAAATCGTGCCAATTCAAAGCGTGCAAAATCGCTATTCTTGGACGCATCGCGCGCCCGAAGAAGACGGCGTTTTGGCGCTTTGCAACGAGCTTGGAATCGCGTTTTTGCCCTGGAGTCCGCTCGGCGGAATCGGCGCCGCCAAGGATGCGGGCGAGGATGGCGAACTATCGAAACTCGCGCAAGAATGGGGTGTTTCGCCGCAACGCGCGGCGCTCGCATGGCTGTTGGAAAAGGGCGAGCGCGTGATTCCGATTCCCGGCGCGACGCGGTTGGAATCGGTCGAAGATAACGTTTTGGCGGCGGAGTTGGTCTGATTTTTCGCCTGTTCCCGTCGCTTTAGCGTCGGGAACCTCATGATTTCCCCATCCCAAATTTCCCCCATTCGCGCCCGCGCCAATCGCGGTTTTTCGCACGTTTTTCTCAAAAATCCGCTCGCGCAGACGCCCGACGCGACGACCGTTGAAGCCGGAAACATCTTTTCTCCGGGCGCGTGGAGTTGTGGCATCGGCCCGATTTGGCGCGCTCAAGACGGCTGGAAAACGCCCGATGATTTGCCGCTCGAAACCGTTTTTTGGCGTTTTGAAGACGGCGAAAATGGCGGAATTGCGCCGGTTTTAGAATCGAAATGGCGCGCCGATGAAGTTGAATTTCATTCGCGCCTCACACACATTGGCGGCGAAGGCGCTTCGGGTGTGGATTACGCGACTTTGCAAATTCACGCGCCAAACGACGCTGAATTTGGCGTTTTGGTGCGCGACATCGGCCCCGCCGGAGGCCAAATTTCGGGTTTGGGTTGGGACGAAAACGGCGCGACTTTGCAAATCGAGGGCGGCGCGAAAATCGTGTTTCAAACGTCGCCGATTCGCGCGCAGATTTTTGAAAAAGACGCGGATTTCGATTCACCTTGCGCGCTGTTTTTGTGGGAGGGAAACGGCGCGAAAACCGAGATTTCGTTTCGCGTCGAACACGGTTTTGGCGCGCGTTCGTTGGGGAATTTGGCCGCGCCCGCGCCGCATGGCCCGCCGCGTGTCGAAGAGGGTTTTGCGCGCGCGATTTTAGAATGGAAAACGGCGGTTCCAACGCAAATTTGCGCGCTTGTAAACGCGGGTGAATTGCCCGATTCGCCTCGTTTTGAAGCGGCGAAAAACGGAAGTGACGCGCGAATTTCGCGGGTTTGGGAGTTGGCTTGCCATCATCTTTTGGCGGCTTCGGAAGCGGGGACGGCGCGCATTGGCGCCATCAACTACCCGCATTTATGGCTGCGCGACGGCGTTTTGGTGGCGCGCGCCTTCGACCTCATGGGCCGCGCGGATTTGGCGCGGGTTGCGTGTGAGGAAATCGCGCCGCAGATTTTCGCGGGCGGTTTCGGCGCCGAATCCGACGCGCCGGGGCAGGGCATTTGGGCGCTGGTTTCTCACGCAAAGCACACCGGCGATTGGGGTTGGCTCGAACTCCAATGGCCGCATATTTTGGCGCGTTTGAGTTGGATTGAAAAGATGATTTCAACCGACAAACCTCTGCGCGCGGTTGGGTCGGGGCGGATTCCGTTTTATCTCGAAACGCCCGCGATTAATGTGGTGTGCAACGCGGCGAAAAACGGCGTGATTTCGGGGCGAATGGACTGGCACGCGCCCGATTTTTTCATCAACTGTTGGAGCGTTCGCGGTCTGCGCGACGGCGCTTTTGCCGCGAATTTGCGCGGCGACCAAGCGGGTTTTAATCGTTGGAATGAGTTGGCCGACGAATTGGAGCACGCGGTTTTCGAGCACCTTTTGCCGCATTACGGCAATCCGCGCGACCCGATTATCACGCCTTACCCGAGTGAAACGCTGACCGATTCAGAATTTTTGCCCGCTTTGCGCGAACGGTTCACCCTTTGGTTTCGCACGCACCGCTTGGATGAAAACGGCGCGCGAAAGCGGGAGGAGTTATGGACTTATTTCGAGGTCGCGCAGATTCACAACGCTTTTCGTTTGGGTTTGGTTGAGGAAGCGTGGACGGCGTTGGATGCGCTTTTGGATGATGAAATCGAACTCGGCGCGTGGCGCGAAGGCTGGGCGGGTGGCAACGAGAATTTGCCGTTTGGCAACGGAAATGGTCGGCGCGGTTGGCTTGATGAAAAAACCGCGCAGGCGGGCAATATGCCACATGGTTGGACGTGCGCGGAAATCGTAAATTTGCTGCACTTTTTGGGGGCCGACGAAAAAAGTGTCTATAAACTTGGAAAAAATGTTTGAAATGGCGTTACGGTGGGTATAATCATAAAGCCTCCCGCGCCGCAGGTTCTCTTCATGGACACAATTTCTTCTCCACGCCCCTCGCTTTATGGGCAAATCGCCGATGATTTCCGCGAGCGGATTCTCAGCGGCGAATTAAAACCTGGCGAAAGATTGCCGTCTTTCACGGAAATGCGTTCTCTTCACCGCGTTTCGCAAGCGACCCTCAACCGCGTTCACAGCGTTTTGGAAGCCGAGGGCTTGATAACACGGCGGCGCGGAGCCGGCACTTTTGTCATTGATTATCACACGCACGCCGTTCCCAATGGCATCAACGGCGGCACTTCGCGCGTGAATTTTTTGAGCAACGCGGTTGTAATTGTCACGCCGTTTGGCAAGCCGGTTTCGGTTCACCGTTCGACGGGTTGGCTCGAATGGATTGCCCAGGGCGCGACCGAAGCCGTTCAGCAAAACGGCAAACACGCGGTTTCAATTAGCCCCGAAATCAGCGAAGTCGAAATCGAAAGACTGATTGCGGAGCGGCCTTTTGGCGCGCTGATTCCGGCGAATTTGTCGGATGCGTCGCTGCCGCTCAAAGTTTTGCGAAAGCTCAAGCGTCACCGCGTTCCGGTTGTGGCTTTTGGCAATTCGCCAGCTTTGAACGAGTGCGACCATGTGTTGAGCGACCATGAGGATGGCGCTTATCAACTGACGAAATTGTTTTTGGAGCAGGGCAAAACGCGAATTTTAATGGTTCAACCGCAAGGCTTACAGCAAGCGTGGTTGGATGAGCGTTTTAACGGTTACAAACGCGCGATGCAGGAAGCGGATTTGCCGGTTGCGGCGCCGCTCCTCATTCCGCAGATTGATTTGCTGCTTTCGACAAATTTGCTGGGCGCGGGACAGCTTCACGGCTTTGAATCGCCAAGTGAAATGCGCGATATTTGGGCGCAAGACCGCGCGATTTTCCAAAACCAAGTGCGTTCCATCGCCGGTTTTTTCGTCGAGCAAATGACGGGAAACGCGCCGCCCGAAGCGATTTTGTCCACCACCGACCGCGAAACTTTTGCGCTCGCTGAAGTGTGCCGTTTGTTTGGCAAAACGCCCAACCGCGACGTGCTAATTGCGGGCTACGACAACTACCACGCCGATTGCGAAGAGCGTCTCATCGCGCCCTTCACACCGTTTGCAACGATTGACAAAAACAACCGCGTCATCGGTTCGAGCATGTTGCAACTTTTGCTCGACCGCACAGGCGGAACGTTGGACGAATCGCCTCAAACCCGCGTCATCCAACCCAAATTAGTCGTTCCCGACGCCAAATAATTTTTTCGAGTCCTCGAAACTCACGGAAACCGTCACATGAAATTCACCAACAAGGGCGCGTTCACGCTCATCGAATTGCTCGTTGTCATCGCCATCATCGCCATTCTCGCGGCAATCTTGTTTCCCGTCTTCGGACGCGCGCGCGAAAACGCGCGGCGCTCTTCGTGCCAGTCGAATCTCAAGCAAATCGGTTTGGCGCTCGAACAATACACCCAAGATTTCGACGAACGCTATCCCTTTGCCGACCATAGCGGCGGCAGCTGGCGCGCTGTGATTCAGCCTTACCTCAAAAGCACACAAGTTTTTCGTTGTCCTTCCAACACAGCCAACACGACGCAAGATTCTTACGCAGCAGTTGTGGCGCGTTGGGGCGATTACGCTGGGGCGATGAATGTCAACTGGATTGGTGGCGGCATTCGCCCCACCAGCTTGTCGCAATTCCCATCTCCCTCAACCACTTTGGTGACGGTTGAAACTCGCAGTAGCGATTCTTGGTTCATGTTCGACCGCGATTTGCCGACATCTAACTGCCAGCAATTGTGGAGTGGTCATATGGGCACAGCGAATTACCTTTTCGTAGACGGTCATGTCAAGGCGCTTCGTCCCATCACTTTGGGAACGCCCAATGTTCTATGGTATCGCAACAATGACACTAGCACAGGGATTCCTAATACGGGCTGTGCGCCAACCATCATCAATCGTGCGATTGCCGACTTCAGCTAAACGCCAATGCAAAAACAATCTACAGAAAAAGTGAGCGCCCCACTTCAAAAACTTCTCTACGGTTCTGTTGTTCTGGGTGCTTTTACAGCCGGATTTTTCGTGGGGAAAATAGAGCCAAAAGGCGAGGAAGTAAAAGTCTCAACAGTGACCTCTGTTGTAACTCGCCCACAAATCGAAGAGCAAATTCAGGTCATTCAAGCCTCTAACATCCCACCGGAAGCCAAAGAGATGGCTTTACAGCACTTGGCTCGCCAAAAAGCCTCTTTGGGCCAGTAACGTTTCAAAAGCAGTGGGAGATTCAAAATCCCTCTCACTGCTTTTGAAAAGTGCCACCACACGATGAGCAAAGCGCGCTTAAAATTTTGGAAGAGCAACTGGCAACAACCCGACAATCCGTCTCGCCTTGAGAAGTGGAAAAGCTAATCAACTTTTTTCCGCTTCGCAACTCGTAGAAACCCAACATTCACAGTCTTCCCATGAAAAACATCCGGCGAAAAGCCTTCACCCTAATCGAATTGCAACATTCTTTTCACTGACGGTCACGTCAAGTGGTATAAGGGAGCCAGCGATTTGCGCTCATCGGTTATTTTCGCGCCCGATACACCTTTCGCCACTTCGGGTGGAAATCCAACATTTCACATCAACGATGGCTTGAATTACTCGTGAACCTTTTGATAAAGTCGCTTTCTCTTTTGCCGCAGTTTTAATTTTTCGTTCGAGAGTTTCGCCCCAAAAACCTTTCAAATTCCCGTCGCACCGCCCTTCTGAGGGAGTGACGGTTTTTTGCACCCAAAAAACGTTGATGAGCAATTCAATCAACGCTTTTTAGGTTGTATTTCCGGCCCCCTCATCGGGGCTTTTGTGAGAAGAAAATGACACATTTTCCGAAAGTGACGAATCATGTTCGTCCGGTTGGCGCTGCGCCAGCTTTGTTGCTTGGCGCGTTTTTGTGCGCTTCGTCGAGTGTTTGGGCTGCGCCTGTCACGCCTCAAAAAGCTGACCGCTTTGTGGATTCGATGGGCATTAATACCCATTGGAACTATTCGGAGTATGGCGCTCCGGGAACGACTCGCTACACGCAGGTCAAGGCGAAATTGCAGGAGTTGGGCTTGCGCCACGCGCGCGATAACGCGCTTCAACCTTCGATTAACGCCTCGCTCGATTTGTGGAACACCATCGGCGTTAAAACCACCTTCATTTGCGGGCGTAAAAGCGGCGGTTCGCTCGTTTCCTCCCAAATTGATGCGGAACTTGATAGTCTCGAACCAGTAGCGGCGGCAATCGCGGCTTTGGAGGGGCCAAACGAATACGACGAACAAAGTCCTGATTCGGAAACCAACTGGGCCAGCAAGTTGGTGGATTATCAAAAAATTCTGTTCACGCAATCCAATAATTCCACGCTTCATGCACCCTTGAATGCGCTACCCGTTATCGCTCCTTCGGTGACTTCGCCCACCGCTGCCAACGCGGTTTATGCGGCCAACGGCAACGCGAATCTGGGGCCTTGGATTGATTACAACTGCTTGCATATGTATCAGTCGAGCCGTTGGCCGGGAACTCCCGGCTGGGGCGCCAACGGTTACGGCAGCATTGATTGGGGCATCAATCTCATTGGCGCTCCTTTGGGCGGCTCCAAAACCATTCAAAGCACCGAAGGCGGCTACAACACGGGCCGCACCTCGGAAGACCGCTATGTGATTCCCGATGTCGAAGCGCGCTATCTGCCGCGTATGTTTGCTGAGTTTTTCCGGCGCGGCTTTTTCCGCTCATTCAAATATGAATTGGTGGATGCGGCAGGCGACAACGGTTTTGGTTTGATGGACGCCTCGCTCAATATCCGGCCCGCTTTTACTTCGGTGAAGAATCTGGTGACCGCGATGAAAGACCCTTCGCCCTTGACAAATTTCACGCCGACCGCGCTCGATTTCACGCTTTCGGGCGTGGGAAGCGACACGCGCCAACTCTTTTTTCAGAAAAGCGATGGCTCGTATTATCTGATGCTGTGGCGCGAAACATCGAGCATGAATCCCGACACCAAAGCGCCCATTACGGTGCCGACAGACACGGTGACTCTGGCGCTGCCCGCTTCCATCACGAGCGTTAGCACCAACCTGCCCAAAAATAACGCGACGTTTTCTTCGGTTGCAATTTCGAGCGGGCAAGTGACGCTCGAGGTTCCCGACCACATTTTGATTGTGCGTTTGGGCGGTTCAGCCACCATTCGCTACGAAGCCGAAAATCTCACGGAACTGGCGCTTTCTTCGGGCGATACCGTGACCGATTTCACCGAAACTGGACTCAGCAACAACGCCGCCACGCTGCTCAACGCCAACGCCAGTGGCGATTTCGTGACTTACCGCGTCAACGTGCCGCAAGCGCGCAGCTACAAAATCTTTGTGGGCGTGAAAAAGAAAAACAATCGCGGCATTTTTCAAATGGCAACTGCCGCGAGCCTGACCAGCAACTACAATAATCGTGGCTCGGCGCAGGATACCTACAACTCGACTTCAACCACGAATCGCCTGGAAATTACCACGATGACCTTCGATTCGGCAGGTGACAAAGCCTTTCGCTTTCTCTGCACCGGAAAAAATGGCAGCAGCAGTGGCTTTGGTTTGTGCTTTGATTACATCGAACTCGTGCCGCAGTAAAAAACAAATTGCAAGAGCTGCAAGCCGCATGAAAACCACAGGGCGGCTTGTGAGTTCCCGTCGAAAAATCAGGACAACGCGAGCATTGGAGAAACCAAATTTTCTGAGGCTTGCGTTGTCTGAACTTTTCAAAATTCCAATCAATTTCCCGAAAAACCGGTATGAAATCAAATTTTCGCGCGCTCATTAAATTGCATTTTGCTCTGCTTTTTCTGAGCGTTTTGGCCTCCAATTCAACGCGCGCCGCCGATTTGACCTACGCACCCGGCCCCGCCGACAATCCGATGAAAGGCTTTGTCGCCGAATCTTGGAACGGCGCTTCGGCTCGCCCGCACTCGCTCGAACACGTTTACGTCGCTTTTGCCGACGTGATGACCGGCCCTTCGACTTACAATTGGAGCGTCATTGACAACCAGCTCAGCGCGACTAATGGGCGCGGCAATCATTTGGTGGTGCGCGTTTATCTCGATTATCCGCGCTACGCCAGCACTTTCCGCAATCGCGGCGTTCCGCAATGGCTGATTAATGCGGGCGTGGCGATGCGCTCGTATGACGACGGCCAATCGTTTTCGCCTGATTATGAAAACCCGACGCTTCGCACCGCGATGAGAAATTTCATTGCCGCGATGGGCGCGCGCTACGATGGACACGCGGGCCTCGGCTTTGTCGAACTTGGACTTTTGGGAATGTTCGGCGAATGGCACGTTTTCATCAACCCAAGTTGGGAAGCCTCGACAACGGTTCAAGACGAAGTTTTCGCGGCCTATCGCGCGGCGTTTACGCGCACGCGAATCCTGGTTTCGGGCGATGCCGCGCCGCGTCAAGTCGGCGCGATTGGCTACCATACCGGGGCAATAATCGATTTTCGTTGCGCTCCAATGCGAGTAACTTTTACGTTTCTCGCCACCTCAGCCGAGGCAGTGCCCTGTTTGCCAATTTCGCAACGGGCGTTGACGACTGAGAAAATTCACCTGGCAAAGCCCGCCGTAATTTAAAAATCCCAAATGCCCGGAATCAACCATGATTCGGGCGCTTCGAGATTTACCTTTCCCATGAAAAAACTCGCAATTTTCGCCCTCGCTTTGAGCTGGATTTCGATTGCTCACGCCCAAAATTTCACGACTTCGGGCGCGCAAATCCTCAAAGACGGCGCGCCGGTTCAGCTGCGCGGCGCCAACGCTCTGCACGAATACGGCGTCGGTTCGAGCGACATGAACGCTTGGAAAATCGACATCGTGCGCGAAACGATTCACAATTTCGGGTCGCATCCCATCACGGGAAATCCGGTGCAAATCGGTGGCGTTTGGAAGCACTCGCTGCAAAATATCGTGAACGACAACCGCGCCAACGGCAAAGTTACGATTCTTTGTCCCTTCAACTGGGACGGCACCCCAAGCACCGACTTTCTGGGCAAAAACCCGTCGCAGCAGGGGTGGTGGAACGCTTACAAAACGCGCTATCAGGCCGTTGCCAACCAGTTCAAAAACCAGAGCGATGTGTGGTTCGACGTGTGGAACGAGCCGTATTGGTGGGACGCGAATGACCCGCGCGGCTACTCGGAATCGCTGTGGCTTTCCGATATGCGCGCGATGGCCGACAACATCCGCGCGACGGGCGCGCAAAACATCATCCTCATTCCCGGCTCGCGCATGGGCCAAAAAGAAACCGTGATTCTCAATCAGGGCCGCAATTTGTTGTCGGGCCGCGCGAATTTAGTGTTTGGCCTGCACGCTTACGAGGATTGGCTCTATGGTTCGCAAAGCCAAATCGAAGCGCGCATCGCGGGCGTGCAGAATTTGGGTTTGCCGTTTTTGTTCGGCGAATACGGCGCGCAAAACAACGACACGATGGATGTGGCGAATTTGCTCGCCGCGTGTCGCGCCAAACGGGTGGGCGCGCTCGCCTGGATTTGGAAGAAATCCGATTCCGAACGCGGCGCCTTGCTCCGCAGCGATGGCACAACGCCCAACGACGTGGGCAATTTTCAATACGGCACCAAAGTCAAGGGTTTCTGCCTGGAAGCGCGCTCGACTGAACTGGTTAAAAATGGCGATTTTCCGGTTGATTTGTCCAACTGGTCGGTGTTTTCGGCGACTGGAACGGCAACGGTTTCGGGCGCGCAACTGCGATTGGGAACGGGCAGTTCGGGCGGCGGTGTTTCGCAGAATTTGGCGCCTAAAGCTAACACCCAACACGTTTTGAGTGCCAAAGGCCGCGTTGGAATCGCGGGCGAAAAAGTCACCGTAACGGTTAAGGGCGACGGGTTTTCCTACGCGCTCGATTTTAATACGGCGACGATGACCACCAAAACCTTGAATTTCACGACACCCGCAAGCGCGACGTGGTTTCAGGTGCAGGTTTGGAAGAGCGCCGGAAGTTTCGGCTATGCCGATGATATTTCCGTTGCGCGCTGACGGTTTGGCGAATTCTCATTCGCCCTTAAATTGAGTTTTTCGGTCGCGCGGTTTTTGCCCAAATCGCGCGACCGTTTCCCAAAACAACCATGAAAATTTCAACTCGAACAACTCTCGGCGCAGCTTTGGCGGCGCTGGGCTTTGGCCTGACTTCGGTTCAGGCGCAAACGGCGACCCCGACTCCCGTGCCGCTCAACTACAAGGTCTCTTGGTTGGGCAACACCTGGGGCAAGGAAAACTCCGGCAATTGGGTGCAAAACAACATCGCCGGAATGTATACCGCGCCCGATGGCACCTGTTACACGATGAGTAACTGGGACGAGGGGAAACGCGAGGGCGGCATTTACAAAAACGGCGATTACATCGGAAAAATCGCCGATTTGCACGCCGATTACTGGTGGGGTGGCTTCGCTGTCGCCGGCGATGCCAGCAACCTTTATGTGGGCAACGGCGACCAGCTGCGCCGCCACAATCTCAACGGTTCGCGTGGCTCTTGGACAGCCACAACAGGAGGCCGCATCTTCGGCTTGTGCGTGGATAAAGTCAACAACCTCATCTACGTTGCCAATGATGGTTACGGTTCGGGCGACACGGGTTTAACCAGAGATTACGTCGGAAAAATCGAGGTTTACAATCTGGCAACGCAAACTTTCGTGCGCTCGTGGAATGTGAATAATGTCTACCGTGTGGCGGTTGATTCCGATGGAAGCGTTTGGGTCGCGCAGCGTCCGTCGGGAACCGTCGCGGGCAAAGTCGCGCATTACAGCGCAACGGGAACCTTGCTTTCGCAAAGCATCGTGGGTGGAACTGGCAACCCTGGATTTGACCCAACTGCGCTGGTTTTCGATGGGAGTGGAAGGCTTTTGGTGGCCGATAACGGCCCGCATCAGCAAGTCAAGATTTACAATAATCTGGGCAATACTTCGCCAACTCTGACCGCGACTTTTGGCGCGCAGGGCGGCATTTTTAGCGGTGTGGCGGGCGAAGTCGCACCGCTCAAATTCAACGGCATTACTGGTCTTGGCGTGGATTCGGGCGGCAACATTTATGTCGCGCAAAATCGTTTTGGCCCGGATGTCAACTATAAATCCACCGGCGGCGGCAGCATTCTGGAATCCTATACATCCAACGGTTCGCGCAACTGGCAACTGCTCGGTTTGGAGTTTGTGGACTGCGGCGATTTCACGCCCGGAACCGATGGAACCGAGGTTTACACCAAATACTCGCGCTACACACTTGACTATTCCAAAACCAATCCCGGCGGCGAGTGGACTTACAAAGGCCACACCCTCAACCGCTTCAAATATCCCGACGACGAACGCTATGCGCGCCGCCTGGACAACTACAGCTTTTCAACGGGCTATTTGGTGCGAACGATTGGGGGCAAAAAATTCCAGTTCAATACCAGCATGCACGGTTATCGTTTGGAGATTTACCGCTTCAACGCTGCCACCGATGGCGAAATCGCCATTCCCAGCAGCATGGTGCAAGACAACAATTTGTGGCGCGACCTCAATGGCAACGGCGCCAGAGATGCCAACGAATGGTTCAGCACGCCCACGCCTTCGGGCAACGGCGTGAGTTCTTATTGGGTGGATACCAACGGCGATTTGTGGCAAAGCTTTTTTAGCGGCCCCAACGGGCGCACTGGCGTTCGGCGCTACGCTTCGCAAGGTCTGGACTCGATTGGCAACCCCGTGTGGAACCTCGCAAGCCCCGTTGTCGTGGCGCCGATTGCGGAGTTCAACGAGATTTACCGCATGGAATACGTGCCGCAAACCGACAGTCTTTACCTCGCGGGCTATGGCCCCGCCGACCCCACGCGCTATTACAACGGCCCCAACTTCAACGACAAAGGCATCGGCTCGATTTTGGTGCGCTACGACAATTGGAGCACGGGCAACCGCACGCCGCGCTGGGTGCAGATTCTGCCCGATTACAACCGCACCCCGACTTCAATGTCGGTGGCGGGCGACTATGTTTTCATCGGCTACGACGGCCTCAGCTACTCCAGCGATTCGGGTGATTTGCGCGTGTTGCGCGGCTCGGACGGCGTGAATCTGGGCCGAATGTGGGCCGGGCCACCGGCTTTTGGCGGCGAGTCGAACCTGGGCCGCATGGACATCGAAAACGGTGTGCGCGCCATGAAACGCTCCAACGGCGAATACATCATTCTCACCGAAGAAGATTGGTATGGCCGCTTGATGGTCTATCGCTGGACACCGCCAGGAACAACGCCTACGCCGACACTAACTCCCAATCCAACGCCAACACCCGCGCCAACGAGTTGGAATCCGAGTTTCGAGGACAACAATTCCTACACCCAAACGCCCCTCGCGTGGAGCGAATACGGCGCGAATCCTGAAGCCGCTTACGTCGAAGCGGGCGCGCCCAATACCGGCACTTACAAAGGCGTGCATTGGAAAGACAGCGCGTATACGATTTTGACTTACCAAACCCGAACCGGCGTTCCCAACGGAAATTACCAAGCCTCGATTTGGGTCAAAAGTGGCGGAACGGCGACTTCGCGCTACTTTGAAGTCAGTAATTACGGCGGCGCGATTCAGCGCGTTGATTTGCCGCTTACGACGACTTGGACGCGCGTGTTTTTGAACAACATCAACATCACCAACGGCCAAATTGCTTGGGGCATCTCGTCCAATGGTGCGAGCGGCGGCGCTTGGGCCAACTTCGATGATGTCGCGCTCGTGCCAATGGCTTCGCGTTTTGAAGCCGAAAACTTGAGCGAACTGGCGATTTCAAGTGGCGATACCGTCGGCGACTTCACCGAAACCGGCACCGGTTTGAGCGGAACAGGCGGCACGGTTTTCAACGCCAATGCCGCCAATGATTTCGTGACCTACGGCGTTAGCGTGCCGCAAGCCGGAACCTACCGGATTTTGGTGCGCGTTCGCAAAAAGAACGACCGGGGCATTTTCCAACTCGCGACGGCGGAATCTCTGGGCGGCACTTACACCAATCGCGGCGCCGTGCAAGACCACTACAATACGGCCTCCACGCTGCGAACGCTCGATTTGGGAACGGTGACGTTTGCGAGCGCGGGAACCAAAGCATTCCGCTTCACCTGCACCGGAAAAAATAGCAGCAGTTCGGCGTTTAAAATGGTTTGGGATTATCTCGAACTTGTCGCGCCGTAAGCAGTTATCAAAACGCAAAACGGGGCGCGCGAATCGAAGATTCGCGCGCCTCGTTTGTGTCTCGCCATGAAATTTTCTCTTCCCGCTCTCACACTTTGCGCTTTTCTTCTTTGGCTCGCGCCGGTTTGGGCGCAGCCCAAAACCATGACCCAACCCACTTTTCCACTTTCCGTCAGCCCAAACAAACGCTTCCTCGTTGACGCGCGAAATCAGCCGTTTTTCTATGGCGCCGACACGCCCTGGATGCTGATGCTGAACCTCAATTTGCCCGAAACGCGCGAGTATTTCGCTGCCAGAAAAGCGCAGGGATTTTCGGCGTTGCAAGTCATGTTCACCGGCTTTTACGGCATGAAAAACCGCGACGGATTTTTGCCGTTTGAAGATGACGATTTTTCCAAGCCAACCGAAGAATTTTGGGCACACAGCGACAAAGTTGTGAAATTAGCCGAGGATATGGGCCTTTATCTGATGATTGCGCCGCTGTGGTCGGGCTGCTGCGGCGAAGGCTGGGCCGGAGCGAAAAAAGAAGGCGGACTCAAACCTTTAAACATCAATGGCAACGAAAAAGCGCGCGCATGGGGCCGATGGTTGGGCGCGCGTTATGGCAGCGCGAAAAACGTTGGTTGGCTTCTGGGCGGCGATAAAAATCCGGGCGAATCGCACGAACTGATTCGCCAAATCGGGCAGGGTCTGCACGAAATCGCGCCCACTCAACTCAAGGCCGTTCACAACGCGCCCGAAAATTCCAGCGCCGCGTTTTATGACGACCAACCTTGGCTTAGCCTCAACGCCGCCTACACCTACCGCGAAGTGTGGGCGCACGTTTTGGGCGAATGGAATCGGCCCAACGTGCGCCCGATTTTCCTGTCGGAATCGGGTTACGAAAACGAGGCCAACGATGGGCGCTGGGGCAATCCGTTTCGGATGCGTCGCCAAGCGTATGGAGCAATTTTGGCAGGCGCGCTCGCCGGTCACGCCTACGGCCACCGCGATGGGTGGCGCATCAACGACCGTTGGCGCGAGGGTTTGAAAGACGCCGGAAGCGCGCAAATGGGCCTTGTGCGCCGGTTTTTCGAGAGTGTGAATTGGTCGGATTTGCAACCACAAAGCGGCGAAACCTGGGTGACATCGGGCCGAGGCGAGGTAGGCAAAGACGACTTCCTGCCCGCCGCCAAAACGCCAGACGACGATCTGGGAGTGGTTTATGTCCCCGTTTCGCGCGCATTTTCGCTTGATTTATCCGGCTTTCAAGCGCCGATTCAGGCGCAATGGTTCGACCCGACAAATGGCGAGTTTCAAGCGATTTCCGGTGTTTCGGGCGGCGAAACCCAGGAGTTTTCGCCGCCCGAAACCAACGCGACGGGCGAAAGCGACTGGGTTTTGGTGGTGGAAAACACAAAGTGAGGCTGTAAAACCGTGCCTTGTGTGCGCGCCAGACGGAAGCTCCAATGAAATTTTAAACCTTCAAAATCGCCGCCAAATCATAAATTTTCGTGTTAAATTGCCGATGCCGCGCGCAACTGTTCGACATCGCGCATGGGCGGTGCGCCGAAAAAGCGTTTGTATTCGCTCGTGAAATGCGAAGCGTCGTCGTATCCAACGCGATAGCCAG
>ERZ1066118.1165-NODE-1165-length-18125-cov-6.798783_pt1 | contig 18125 bp, 32 predicted proteins | sample MGYA00382765_ERZ1066118 | MGnify/ENA primary metagenome ERZ1066118 (study PRJEB33369, sample SAMEA5778348) | biofilm metagenome | biome: Industrial cooling water; feature: Water cooling tower basin; material: Biofilm | place: United Arab Emirates | collected...
GCATTCCGTCGCGGCGCTTGAAGTGCCCGCCCCAACGAAACCCCCACTTTTGAAAAATCGGCACCAAGTCAATCACCGAGCCAGTCGCGCCGCGCGGTGCGGGCGTTCTGCCCAATCCGTTCCACGCGGCATTGATGTCAATGGCCGTAGCGAAAGAGTGATTGGACGGCGTTTTCGAGGAGCCGCGAATCATGCGCGGCACGAAACTGCCGCCCCACGTTTTGACCAAATGACCGAGACCGCGCGCTTCAATTTCGTCGAAAGCGCCGAGCAGTTGGTGCGTCACAGCTTTGTGAAAACGCACGCGGCCCTCTTTGGGCGCGCCCTCTTTGCCGATGAGAAGCGGAATCGTGACGCTGGCCACGTTTTGCGCGGCCCAGTCGTCGAGCAAAACCAGCGTGGGAGTGCCGTAGGCATCGCGCGGGCCAAGCGTCCAGCGCACCGTTCCGGCAATCGCGTGTTTGGTGGAAAAAACGGTCATTTCAGGTCAGCGGGGAATCGTCGCGGCCTGCTGCCTGTTTCGAGAATTGAGACTCCAAAAACTCTTGCGTGGTTTCCAGAATCGAGGAGTTTTCATCCTCTTCGACGGCATCGCGCCCATCGTAGAATCGCGGATCGAATCTATCAGGCTCGCGGTCGAAAAGCCTTTGGCGCGCGTCCTCGTCGTTGAAATGAAAACTTTGCACCTTGGCATTGGTCAGGTCGAGGCTGCGTTTCACGAACCCCCAGCCGTTGAGAACCGAAACGCCCGATGCCGAAGTGCCAATGGCGACCGAGAAAAGCGATTTCAACATCTTGGCGTCCTCGGCGGGCAGCGCCCAGTTCACAAGCGCGAACGCCGCGACGACGAGCAGCACCGCGAACACGAGCGAGAGCGGAATCATCCAAAATACGGACACTCGCCACTGCGAAACGGGTGCGTCTTTGAGATTTTCGTGTGTGGTCACGTAACCACCCCCGCAAACGGAGATTTAAGCGGACACTGTGGCGCGAGGGCCGGACGGATTTCGCTTTGGGCGCGGCCTCGGCCCAGCGATGCGACGATCAACAAAATGACCAGCGCGAGCAAAAGTAGGGTAAGGGTGTTCATCGGGCCTCCAATGGCCCTTCTGCGCGACGGGGCAAAGCCTTCACGGGGCAAAGCCTTCACGGGGCACGGCCTTTGCTGCACCTGCGTTTGGCTGCACTTGCGATTCGCCGCAAAAAAGGGGAAGGGAACGACGCGGCCAGAAGTCCGCGCGGATGCACGACATTTTAACTTGACATCTCCGTGTCGTCAGGCCGCGACTCCACAATCAAAAACGGCCCGCCAAGAAATTGGCGGGCCGTTTTTCTTTTTACCCCGAAACACCCATCAATCGCGGGACTCTTGGGATTCCACCCGTTCCAGCGCGGCCAAAATATCGCGCATTTTGGCCGCGAACTCGTATTGCTCCGTTGCGACGGCGTGTTCCAAAAGTTCGCGCGCCGATTCAATGGGCGTTTTCGATTCGACAGACTTGCCCGCCAACCGTTCTATTTCTCGCTCCTTGCGCCACAGTTCGCGCTCGGCTTGTTCTTCTGCGAGTGTTTGGCACCACCGGCGCGACGCCCAGCAGTCGCGCGTGCCGCAATCGGCTTTCGGGCACGCGACGATATGCGCGCTCTGATGCGCCGCGTAAGAGAGATTGTGGGCGGTGGACGAACACGCGGCGCCTGTATCTTCGGGCGTTGCTTTGAAGATGCGCGCGAAATGCCGCAAAGCCTGAGAACGAGTGAACACGTCGGCCAGCGACTCGTAGCGCGGCGAAGGACTGGCCTCGCACTGATCCGCCAGCCATTCGAGTTCCTCGGCCACGATGCGCCACTGCCCCAAAATCAAACGGCCTTGCAGCTCAGTCGCGCGCGGCAAAAACGGCGCGCTGTTTTGGTCGATTTCAGAAAGCGCCTTGGCGACTTGGGAGAGCGGTAAATTCCACTCCTGCCCTTTTTCGCAAAGCGATTGCAATTCGGCCTGGAGCTTTTCCAAACCAGCGGCGCGCATTCCGGCGCGCCGCGCGCATTCGAGAATAGCCTCGATATTGAGAATGGCTTTGGTCATTTTTCCAACTCGCGCGCGATGGCGAGCAATTCGCGCCGCGTCACGCGCCAGGGGCCGCAGTGGTGCGGGTCTTTCTTGCGAAGGTGACGCTGCACGGTGCGCTCGCAAACGCCCGCGACGTGCGCGATTTCGGTCGTCCCAAAACGCGGCGTGTCGGATAGCAATTGTTCGAGACGTTCTTCTGGGGAAAGCATGACGTTTTCAAACGGGATGGTGGAAGAGTTCCGATTTGGATTCTCCTGCGTCAATGGCGTGGCTTGGCGCGAGTCCCAAAGCTCGAATCAAGGCTTCGCATTTTTGAGCGGGTGTGGCGAGCATGGCGGCGTCATACTGACGATTGAACATTATTGAAAGGCTTTCGCAGTAAGAATCTTTTTCGAGTTCGTTCATGGCGTTCAAAATCTGGCGAATGGAGTCGTCAGAATCAGAAAAAGGGGCGCAAAAAATCACGGCTTCGTGAGATGCAGGCGCTGAACGAGTGAAAACGACTCCACAACACGTTTTTGATTCTAACCAAAGTTTCAATACTTCGTTTGCCTCAATCTCGCGGAGGCCCGCGATAAGTTTTTCGCTCATTTCAGCTCCACCTTGGCCGCGCCTTCGCCCGTGAGTTCAAAAATGCGGTAGGCGTGGCCGTTGCGCTCGAACGTTTCTCCGGTCGCGCGAATCAAGCCTTGCGTTTCGAGGCGGTCAATGGCGCAGTAAAACCCGCCGACCGAATGGCCGACGCACTGGCGCAGATGATAGAGCGAAGTCGGACGCCGCGACAACACCGACAAAATCTGCGTTTCGAGCGAGATTTTCCCGATTTTCTCGCCATCGGCGGCGCAAAATTCTTCGCTCGCACCGCGAAGGGCTTTGACCATCTCCACGAGGTAGTGCGCGGCCAGCAAAAACAAAATGACGATGCCCCAGAAAACGGCGGCATCAGAAAACAGAAAACGAAGAAATTCCATCATGGTTTACGGCTCCAAATCTTTGTGGTATTCCCCTTTTGAACGGACGGTGCCGAACTGTTTCAAGAACTCCAAGGTTTTATCGCTGAGGCCCAGGAGTTCAGCCACCGTTTGCGGCTTTATAGCGGGAATGATTATGGGTTCGAGTGACTCGCCCTGCTCAAGGCGCGCGATTTCGCGGTCGAGGTAGTAGCGAGCTTTGCGCAAATCGTCGAGCGGATCGTCATGTTTATATCCGCAGCGCCACAAGTATTTGAGCGCATTTCCCAGCGAAAACGACAAGCCCAAATCCTCGATGATGTCAATGCACTCGACGCGCGCTTGCTTGTAGTATCCCGATTCGGGTTCGTTGGTCATGGCGATTTCTCCTCCTTTTCGCAAACGGTTTTCAATGCCCTCACCAAATCGGCGCCGACATCGTGCAGCATCCACTCGAAATGGACGCCCTGCCCCATCGCCTCGCGCAATACCTCCATCGCCAAAGGCGAACCATCCACAGACGCGACCGCGTCGTAATCGCCCACTGCGCCCGGCGAAGTTTCAAACCAATAGGCGCCGTCTTTTTTGCAAATCGCGCGATAGCCCATTGCCCCGGCGCGACGCAGCAAAGTCGCAACGGCGGCTTGCGACACCTCGAAAATCGGCTCCGGCTCGGCAGAAGGCGACGATTCCGAGAAGGACGACTTTGAGGGCGGCGCTTTGGGTTTCGCGCAACCTGGTTCCAAGTCCAGCATTCGCAGAATCGTATCGCTCATACCCGCACGAGCTTCGGGCGGCAGCGAGGGCCAATCCAACGCGCATTTCAGCAGATGACACGCCAGCGTCGTGCGCTGGTAATCACTGCCGTAATTCGCCGCGCTGATGAAACGCTGCGGCCCGCCATCGGCATGGGCAGCCGATGAAACCACGACGGCCACGTCAGCCAAGCCATACACTTCGCGCAGCGCGCTGACGGCTTTGAAAAAAGCCTCGATGTTGCTTTCGAGCGCCTCGAACGATGCGTGAGGCTGAACCAATTTTCTGTAAAGTTCGGGATTGTTGGTGTGAGTTGTCATTTTTGGGTTTCCTCTGGCCCATCGGGGAGCGGACGCCAACGATTCTGCTCGCGCAACGCTGCAAGTTCAGCCTCTAACGCGAAAATCGCCGCGTCTCTCTTTTCGCAGATGGTCTCAAGAAACACTCGTGCGTTCAAATTCCCCATTGCTTCGGCTCGCAAATATTCGATGTCGTTGCTCGTTCCGATTTTTTCGAGCCACTGTATTTCACTCTCTTCTGCGGGCGCTTTAAATCGTTCCAATTCCGCGCGCGTTTGAGCGAGCAACTCTTCGGAGGCGCGGCGCAGTTGATGGGGCGTCGGTTTGTCGCCGCGTCGCACCGTTACGAACCAGCAGTGCCCGCCGCCCGATTGGAGCGAGGGCGAAAACTCCACTTCGAGTTCCTCCTGACGCGGCGGCAAGTCGAAGCGCGTTTCGGTGTAGTTGGCCTCTCCGTTGAGTTCCTCGAAGGCCGCGATGCACCCTTTCATGAAATCGTGTGCAACGGAGAGGCGCGAGCCTTCGCCATCGAGCGACAGCAAGCGAGGCTCGAACGGTTCGAGCTGTGCGATACGCGCCCGTAGCCGCGCCAATTCGCCCGCGTGGTCGTCGTCGCACAATCCCAACACACAAAGATTGTCCGGCAGGCCCCACTGCCCACCAGAGGTTTTGCACGAGACGCGGCGCGCGATTTTTTCGCCGGAATAGGACGCGCTTTGCGGGTCGAACTCTTCGAGGATGAGGGTGTCGCCCACCGCGAAATTGCGGTCGTCCACGCGGACTTCGTAAGGCTTGGCGCCGCTTTTCACGAGCGCAAACGGTTCGGGGTGAATTTTGAGGTAATGAATCATGAAACTGCTCAAAAAAACAGACTTGTTTCCAGATCGACTTGCATTCCCTTTTGCAAGCACTGCTCAGTGAATTCTATGGCTCCAGAAGAATCTATGGGCCAACAAACAGCGTATTCGCTTCTCGGCGAGAGGTCGTTGTAGCGCTCCAACCAAATGCGATCTTCGCGTTGGCAAACCGCAACGAACCCTTTCTTTTTGGCTTGGGCCAAAACGACCACAGCTGAAATTTTCGGTTTTTGAAGCGCGGCGAGTTCGGTTTCGAGACGGGCAATTTTGTCTTCGAGTGCCATTCGGTCGTTGTGGTGAATGTCTGCGCGCCACACCAAAGCCGCGATGCAATCCGCAGCAAGCGCAGGCGCAGCGGCAACCGCCTCTTTGAGCGTTTGCGTGTGCAAGAGTTCGTATTTGCCTTTCCCGGTGAGAGGCGTGTATTTGTCACCGAAAATTTGCTCGAAGCAAGTTTTTTCGGGTTGTTCTGGTGTGATTGGAGTGTCGTTCATCGTTGAATTATTTCATCTCCCCAGTGCCAGCAGTGCGGCCTCTCCTTCGGCTGTTAACTGCCAACGATAATCAAATTCCTCAACCAGGCCAAGAGGCTCTAAAAAGTTTTCGGCAGTTTCCAGCAAACCCAATCGAAACAAGGTTTTACTCGTTGGGCCAAACATTTCGGCGGGCGGATTGGCGATTGCACGTAGCGTTTCGATCTCTTTTTCGTTGAGTTCAATCTCCATTTCAAGTTACGCCCTTCAAAAAATCTTCTTCGTTCGTTTCCATTACTTCGCTATTTCGTCTCCCTGGAACAATGACAATGGCGCAAAATAAACCCCTCGGAGTCGTGAACAAACGCGTTACACGCCCAAAATTTCGCCAGTTTTTCGGTTATTCCACAATGTTCGCAGTGTCCCGTTTTCGCACCCTGATCGAACACCAGATGCGGATGCCAAACATTGCGAACCACTTCGCGCGCCGCCAGCTCGTCAACTGGCGTAGACCAAAATTCGGGGCCGTGCCCACTCAAATCGAGAATTCCAATTTTCATTTCGCTGCAACCTTTTGTAACGCTTCGGGGGAAAGGACATTGAATATCTCACGTTTCCGACTCCGGCCCGGCGGGAGACGGGCGCCATTTCAACGGCACGACTACCACAACTTCAAACAGCCCCGTGTCTGCACGGCACAACCAGTAGGAATTGCCTGGTTCGCCGTGTTGAATCATGCGATACCAATTATCGTCGGGCGCGCACACGCCAAGAACCTCAACCCCAAACGGCGGCGGTTCACTATTGGCATCTCTCCACCGATTCTGCTCCCTCAACGCCGCGAGTTCTTGAAGTAAATTGCTGACGATTTCCGGCTGCTCGGCAGAGGTCGTTGTCGCCACATCCGCTGAAACTTCAGGAATCATAGCTCACCTCTGGAAAGTCGTTGTGTTCCACGCCATCAAGCAATCGCCCCGCCGCCTTTTTGCCGACCCTCTTCCACGCCACGTCAGAAAATTCGCTGTCGGGATGCCAGCTTTCCTCAAACGGTAGATATTCGCCCCACTGTTTCCAAAAGTAGGGCACTCCCGCTGCCGCGCATTGATCTCGTAAACCGCGCGCCCACTCGGGGTGGCAGGGGCGGGCGTTTGGGCCTGATTCACCGCCCGCAATCACCCACGAAATTGAATCTCGCAACCGCGCAAACTTCATTGTGTCAGGCCCGCCAACGTATTTCGTTCTGTCCGTAGGCTTTTCAATGCTGTAGGTTTCGGCGAACAAATATGGCTCTAAATCCACTGGCCCCAAGAGTGGTTCGCACGAAAGAAAACGAACCGCTGCGGGCACTTTGAGCAGTTCAGGAATCCGCTTGTTGGCGGCGTCCTGATTCTCGACCGAAGTGCCAATCCAAACATTTCGAGGTGGGTTGCCGCCCAGCCAATCAAAGATCCAGTGCCAAAAATCGCCGCTGGCTTGATTCTCCATGCCCCACATCTGCGAAAGAATATTTTCGGGCCGTTTCGTCAAAATCAACCAATCCAAATTCGGCGTGCGGGCAATCAAAGCAAAAAGTTCATCGCGCCATTCATCGGGCGCCTCGGCGTCGAAAACATCCGCCATCGAAGCACAGAAAACGCGCGGTCTCGTGCCGGTTTTTTCCGCTTGGCGATTCCACAAAATCGGTTTTTTCCAATTAGCTTCGCTCGTGCGGCGACGAGGGATTCCCGCTTTGTAGGATTGCCCGTGAAATCGCTTGTGCAACGCCGAAGCGTAACAATTCGCACACCCCGCACTCACGGGAGTGCATATTTCCCACGGATTGAAGGTGTGCGTCGTCCATTCTATCGCGCTATTTTGCCCCATTTTCCTCCTCTTCGGCCAACTTTTCCACTTCGATATCTTCGCTTTGCGACAACTCACGAACAGTGATGTCGATCTGCGATTTCTCGTTGCCGCCAAGGAATCGGCCCTCTTTTTTGAGGTATCCGTAGCCTTCGACGAATCCATCCCACGACATTTTCCCCACTGCCACCAGCACGGCGATATTTTTCAAATGCTCTTCGGCGGTTTCGATGTCGTAAAAATGCCGACTGAACTCGTCCAAAAATTCCGGTGTGAACACACCTTCGCCCGCCACGACCTCGACACAACAATTCGTTGTGATTTCAACTTCAAATTTCGCCATGAATTTCTCCTTCGGGCGCTTCGCTCACGCGAAAATATCCCAGAACCGAGCACCCGCGCTCGGTGAGTTGATAATGACCGCGCGACGAAATCTCAAGCAGAGGCGGCTCGAATTGGTCTTTGATGGACTCCAAAACGTCGCCGAGCGGATCGTCGTCGTAGACCTCGAACTCCTCGCCGTCATCGTCGGCATCCTGAACCTTTTGCAACGCCTGACGCTCGCTCGGCGTAATCGAAGGCAATTCCGAAAACGCCTCGCCGGGCTGGGGTTTGACTGCGTTGGGCGCAGCGTTCCACGACGAATGACCGAGCGGTTTGAGTTCGGGGTCGGAAAGCCCGCTCGCTTTTTCCCGTGCGGCTTGCGCCGCGCGGCGGTCAATGCACTCAATCCACGCCAACGCCACTGCTGCGACCTGCACGAGTTCGGCGCGCACCGTGCCCGCCGATTTGCCGCCGAAACGGTCATGCAAAATCGCTTGCTGCACTTCGCCGAACTCTTCGCCCAGGATGAGCGCCCACGTCGAATCGTCGTGGTTCTGCTCTCCCCATTTCGCACGCTGGCGCCAGCGCTCGCTCAACATGGCGCTTTGCGCGCCAGACATGGACTCGAAGATTTCCAGCACGCCCAAAATCGAGCGCAGATGGTTGCGGGTTTGCGGCCCAAACGCGGCGTAGAGATAGCCATCGTCGTTTAGCGGTTGCCCCAAAATAGCGCGAATCAAATCGGCGCCTTGCGGCGTTCCCAATTCATCCGTTCCCGGCTCAGCGAAGTTCACAGCGTATGTTTTGTTTTTGTTCATTTTTTTCCTTTCGATGCGTAGCGCACGAAATCTTGCCAGCGCAGCAGCGGCATTTCTTTTTCCGCCAATTCTTTCAACGACTCCTGTTTTTCTCGCAGATAGGCTTTGCGCGCGGCTGCCAAATCGAAAAAGAAAGATTCATCCGGCGGATTTCCGTTTTCTTTGATGAGCGCCGCGATTTCGCGCGCCACTTCGGGAGACAGTGGACGCCCCTGCAAATTGATTTTCGTCTTGCTCATGGCGTTTTCAGTAGCTCGGCGCGGCGATGCGAAAATCGCTCGTCACGCGCCCGGCTTCGCTTGCTCCGCGCACGTGGGCGGACTTCCAAAAAGTGCCGACGATTCGACCAAAAAGCGGCTTGTCCTGCGTGTAAGTCACGAAATGGCCGCGACACAGATGCATGGCCTTTTTCAGCCCGTTCTGCGCCAGTCCGCCCTCGTTTTGCAAGGTGGTTTTGATGGGCGCGATTTCAATCGTGTGGTGCTTTAGCAGCGGCTTTTTTCCGCGCCGCACGCGCGCTTTCGAGAGCTTGGGAGGCGGCTCATGGGTTTGCAACACCACGTTTTTGCAGTGCATGAACTGAAGCGCCAGCATCACCGGAAACACTTCGCAACCGATGGACGTGCTGGCCATCTCCTTCGATTCTCGGTAAAGCGCCTCGGCTTCGGCAAAACGCGAGCGCGGCACCTTCTCCGCATCGAAAATCATCGGAAACACGCAGCACGTCGAAATCGGTTTGCCATTTTCGTCAATGAACAGCGTCGCCGTGCCGTTGCGCTGCAAAACTTCGCCGTCTGGCACTTGGGGCGTGCGATACAATTGGAAGACATGAAAAATCAGTTGGTGAATCGCTTCGCAGGGTTCGGATTCGTCGAGCCAGCGCACATCGCCTCTGACATCGTGGCGCTGCACGCCCTCGTGACACGTCACCAAAACTGCCGAGCGCACGGGCAACGGCCCAAGTGTCGGGCGCAAGTGGCTGTTGGATGTCTCGAACCACATTTGCCCGAACGGAGGCCGGACGCAGAAAAAATCGGTCAGCGGCCAGCGTTTGGGGCCGCTTTCCTCGAAATAGCGCGAAATATTGGAAATGTCCACGCGCGCAAAGTGCGGAAGCAGATCGCCCAAAACGCGCACTTTTTGCGCGTCGTAGAGCGAATACGGAAACCGTTCGCCGTCAATGACGCTCGCGCCGTTGCACAAGCGGTCGGCAATCGAAATCGCGTAGGGAAAAGATTGGTTCATGGTGCGGCCCTGTGCCTTATGGTATTTCGCTTTCATTCACGCCGCGCGGCGGCGTCTGGTCTCGAAGAACCCGGCCAAGTCTGGCTCGCGCTCCATCAGTTTTCGCGCGTAGAGCGCGGTGAAATCGTTGTTGAGCTTGAACTCCTCGTCGGAGTTCACCTCGAACTCGTAGTGCCAACGCACGCGCTCGAAAAGCGCCTTGATGCCGTATTTGCGGCGCTTTTTCTTGCGGGCGAAACGCATTTGCAGCGCGAACTCGCGCAGCTTCTCGTAGATGTGCGGATTGGCCGCGTGAAACAGCTCGAACCGCTCGGAAATCGTCAGCGATTTCGTCGGCGCCGGATAACCGGAAACCGAAACCTCGGAAACCGAAGCTTCGGAAACCGAAACGCCAGACGGCAGCGCGCCGCCTTTGCTCTTTTGTCGCGCCTTGGCGACATTGGAATGGGCAAGAGTATCGGACGGCGCGAGAACGTCGTCAATGGTGATTTGCCGCGAAATCGTCGCCTGACGCGAAATCGTTTGGCGCGGCGGGATGCGGGCGGCTCGATCCGAGCGGACTCGATTGGGGGTGAGAGACATTTTTCTCCTGTTTTTCAACTTCTGTGACCTTTGGCGCGCCTTCGTGCGGGCGCTTCCAAGGGGGCGGCTCGATGCCCAGGCGTTTCAGGGCGCAAGCATCCGATTCGTGGAGCAGTCGCAAATCGGAAAACGGCACTTCGGCGGCCAGTTCGAGCGATTCGGTGATTTTCGCCATCGTCGTTGAGCGATGCGCTCAGTTAGCGGCATGGTCGCTTCGAGCTGTGGTTACGTGACCACACCCGCCGATTTTGGCCGCTCTAAAAACTCATTCCACGCCGGAGCGAAGGCGTGGCGCGTGAACGTGACGCCGGGCCGCGTTTGCAGCCAGAAGCGGCAAAACGCGCGCAAATCCACCAGTTGCGAAGCGTTCATGCGGCCCATGTCGATGTTGAGTTCGCGCACCATGCGCTCCAACAGCGCGTCGAACCGTTGCAATTCCTCGCGCGCAGCTTCGCGCTTCGCTTCGATGCTCTGCTCGTCTTCGGGCGACGGTTTTTGCCTGATTCCGAGGCGCCGCTTGAGTTCGGCGGGTTCGATTTCGAGCGCGACGGGCGCTTCGGGAAGCGCGGGCGCATCGGTGCGCTCCCACAAAACGTGAGCGCAGGGCGCCAAGCGCGGCTGGTTTTCTTCTTCGTAGCGCCGCAGCAAATCGGCGGTGCCAATCAAAAAACTATGCGGTGGACGGCGAAACACGCGGTCGGCGAGCGATTCGAGCTGCGAAACGGGGATGTCGCTCAGCGTGTGCGCCCAGTCGGTCACGAGGTCGTCCCAATTGGTGCCCGATGGCCGCTCCATGCCCGGCACTTTCATGTAGGCGCGCGTCAAAACCCGCTCTACCACGACGCGGCGCAATTGCATCTGCGCCGCGTTTTGCGCGCGCTCCACGCGCTGGCGTTGCTCGTCGCGCTCGCTTTGGGCGTCGCTATCCGTGCCGTGCGAGCGCCTCGTCGAGGCTGTCCACTCCGAGCTGTTCGAGCAGTTCGCGCTCGTCTCGTGCGAGTTTGGCCATGTGCTGCTCGTGCGCTCGATTGCGCCGCTCTCCGGCGCTTTCGTAGCGCCGTGTGCCCGCTGGGGCCGCGATATTTCGGGTCGTGTCATTTCGGGCAAGCGCGCCAGAATTTGCGCCACGCCCTCCGGCGCTACGCCTTTCGGCGTTTTCGTTTGGTTCATCGAAGTGGTTCCCTTGCGCCCAGTGCGGCGCGGTTGTGGTTGCGTTTGCGTTTGTGGGTTCGGGCGGACACAGCGTGTTGTCCCAGAACTGAAAAACTTGTGACGGATAAGGGCGCGTTTTGCCCGATGCGCGCCACGCTTGCCCGAAGCGGCGAATGTTTTCCGGCGTCGCGGGCGGACTGTGAGGCGAAGTCGGTTTTTGGCGTAGCGCCAAAATCGTCTGGCGCAGCTTCTCGTCGTTCATCTTGCCCGAAACGCCAAACAAAATCCCCGTCACCTCGCACAGCGCCGCCATGTCGAGGTCGCTGTGCGAAATCGCATGAGGCGAAATCGCGCTGGACGAAGTTGGGGACGGTGAGGATTTTGTCGGTGAGGATTTTCGAGGCGAATCACAAACGGTTGCCGTCGCCGATGCCGTCGTCGTGCGCGCCGTCGCGTCAGCGACTTCCGGTTCTTCTTCTTGGTTCTTTCTTGGTTCCTCCTTATATGTCGCGTCGAAAATGTCACCCTTGGACGTCGAAAATGTCACCCTTGGAATGTCCAAAATGTCACCCTTGGAACCGGCGCAAGGGTGACATTTTGTCACCCTTGGAGCGGGCGTTTTGTTGCGCGAAACCCGGCGTCCGCTCTGGTCAGAGGGCGGCGCGGATTGCGCTGATTTGCCGACCAGATGGGCGAACGACACCGCGTTCGTCGAGCCTTGTCCGCATCCGCCGCGCTCGATTTCGATGAGGCCGTTTTCGCGTAGCGATTGCAGCGCGCGTTGCACCGTGCGCCGATTGATTCCGAGGTCGCGCTCGATGGTTTCGAGTTTTGGCCACGCCAAAAGCGTCTCGTTGTTGGCGCGATTCGCCAGATATTGCACCACGACTTTCTGGCCCGGCGTAATCGTTTTGAAGGCGGGGTGCCGATAAATCACGTCGATAATCTTCACGCTCATCGAAGGTTCCTGCGGCCTTGGCCTGGGTCGTCGGCGTTTTCGTCGGTCAAGGAAAACAACGCCAAATTCACGGGCGCGCGCGATTCGCACGCATCGTCGCCCAAGGACGAATCGCCCAGCGGCAGCTGCGCTTCGATGCGCGCCGCGTCAAGGAGCCAAAACGCATAAACCGACGGGTCGCGCCGCAACCACGAAAGCATCTGCGCGGCGCGCGTCTCGTCGTGACGAATCCAGCCACGCGCCTCGAGTTCGAGCAAGCGCGCCCCCAAATCGCGCGGCGTCGTGCAACACCGCGCCGCCAAACGCGCCGGATGGAAAATCACTTCGCCTTCGGGCGTCGAAGCGTCGCAAAGCTGCACCAACAACAATTTTTCGACCGGATCGTCGAACCGCGTTTCTTCCAAAACGCGCCAAAGCAAATTCAAACTCATGAAAAACACCTCCCCGAAAAACATTCTATTAGAAAGTTTTTTGGTTTGCCAACGGTTGGCGGCAAAATTTTCTGTTAGAATGTTTCGGGACATGGGAAAACGGGGGCCAAAGGCCAGTAAAAATCAGGGAAAGACGGTTTCGTTTCACGCGACGCCGCAAACGCTTGAGCGCCTCGAACGCCTTCGCGCGGCGCGGCGCGCATCGGGAGCGCAAAAGGCGAGCAACGGCGCCATCATCGAGTCGGCGCTGCTTCGCCTCGAAGCGGAGGAGATTGCGCCGCTGCCGGAGACTCCCGAAGCGGCGCCGCCCAACCATTAAGCAGGGCGATGGCACGCCGCACATCGCCGGGTGTAAGACCTTTGGCCGGATCGGTTTGCACGTAATTGGGCGGGTTGCCGGTGCAATCGTCGTCCAGAACCACGAAGCGGCGACTGCCCCACGCGTCGTTTTGCATCATCCACGTCACGATTTCCACCCATCGCGGCGGCGCAGTGGCAATGAAGCTATTTTCGGCGCTACACGTCAAATCGGGCGTGGTGCCGACAATGGGAATGCTGGAATGCAGACCAGCGCCACAGAGCAAATCGTCCATTTCGCCCAGCGTGAATTTGAACCGCCACGAAGAGGACACGACGATGTGCGCGTCCGTCGCCAATGCGATGGCGTTGAGGCACGCGACACAAGGCGCTTCAAGGGATTGGGATGGATCGGGATTGAACATCGTGGCGTGAGTGTTCAGCGTGCCGTCAATGTCGAGAAAAATGAGTGGGGGAATCATGGTTTTTTCAAACGCCGAAGCGTCTTGGAAAAGGCCGTTGGCGTTATGCCACACGCCACGAAGTTTTCGGCGCGTTTTTCTTCGAGCCAGCTATCGCGCTCGTCTTCATCGGTAAAAATCTCGCACTGCCTTTCGTGAGCTGTGAAGGCTTTGGCGCAAAAGTATTTGCGACCGGGAAACCGCGCCCCAGTGCGGCGTGTGATGTCCAGTAATTCGGATTCGGGCACCAGTTCAAATCGGCCATCGAGAAACTGACATTGCGGGCGCACCCATTGCGGGCCGCCCTCGGTTCTGTAGATGACGACGGGTTCGCGCGTATTTTCGAGTGTGGCGCAAGGGTCGGTGACGACATACAAATCGCGTGTTTTGAGGTGTCGCCACACCTGATTCTTTTTGAGTTGTTCGGGTTCAATCATGAAAAAAGCACTCCTTGGGCGACATTGAGACGTTTGCGCTGAATTTCGATGTAATCGGGGTTGGAGTCGCACAAAATCGCGCGGCGATTGTATTTTTGGGCAACGAGGCCGCTCGTGCCCGAACCAGCGAACGGATCGAGGACAACGCCGTTTTCGGGACAGCCGGACAAAATGCAACGGCGCGCGAGTTCTTCGGCCATCACCGCGAAATGCGCTTCGCCGCAGGGTTTTGTAGGGATTGACCACACGCTGCGCGCATTGCGTTTTTCCGCGATCAAGAACTCGCGCGAGTAGCCGTTAAGTGCCGCTTTCGCTTCGTCAGCGAGGCGCTGCGTTTCTTCGGCATTGCGCCCAGAGCCGCTTTGAAGGTGCTTCGCTTGCCCTGCGTCCGAAACGCCAACGGCACGAAGTGCGGCGAGATGGTCTGGGGTCAACGATTTTTCCCGCGCGATGCGCTCAGCGGCCGCGCGCTGCGGACGGTTTGCAGCGGCGCATGATGGCTCGGCAATCGCGTCACAATCATAGAAATACCGCTCCGATTTCGTGAGCAGAAAGAGATATTCGTGACTGCGTGTTGGCCGGTCGCGCACCGATTCGGGCATGGGATTGGGCTTATCCCAAATGCAATCGCAGCGCAGATACCAGCCCCATTGCCGCAGCGCAAAAGCGAGCATCCAAGGCAAGCCCAAAAGATCCTTGGGTTTGTAACCTTCGATTTTCATTCGGTTCGGCGCGGTGAGATTGCCATTTGCACCACGCTCACGCCGCCAGCGAACGCCCTGCGCGCCGCCACCGGGCGAGTTTCCGACCTGCCCTTTCTGCGTGGAGTAGCAATCGCCCATATTCAGCCACAAAACACCATCCTCGTGCAGCACCCGGTGGACGTGAGCGAAAATCTCGACCAGATTCTCGATGAACAGATACGGGTCTGGCTCTAATCCCAACTGCCCCCGCCATGCACCGCAACGAGTGCAAAACGGGCCGGTTGTCTTGGGCCGAGGCCGCGTCTCGGTCGGGTTTTTGTTTGCGCCGTTTGGCCCCGGCACTCGGTTCGCCCAAGGCGTGCGCTCATTGGCGCCCCATTCGTGGGCGCAATCCGCGTCCCCGCCCCAGACCAATGAAGGGCCGTTGTAATCACGAAGCGCCCAGTCAGTAAGGGGGACTCGTCACGACGCAGTTCACGCTCTGTTCGGGCAGTGATTGCAAAATGTCGCGGCAGTCCCCCAGATACGAAGTCACTCCGTTGTGTTCAAATTGAAGCATTCTTTTTCACCTCCTCGTTCGCCAATCCCAATGCGCGAATCGCGGCTTTACATTTTTGAGCGGGTGTTGAGAAATTGATTCGCCTACCCAATGGCCCAATTTTGAACAGGGCAAAATCGTAAGCCGCGCGCTCTTCCTCAGTCATTGCGTCCAAAACGCGATGGATGGGAGCATGGCATTCGGTAAAAAGTGGCATGTCTTCTGGTTCAATACCAACATTCCGAGGGAACTTTCTGCGAACTTTCCACAATCCAAATTCAAGATCAGGGCGATAGTTACAGAGTTGCCATTCGTGGGCAATATGAAAAGACGGCTCGCCATCAATTCTGGGCGTTATAGATTGAAGGCGCTCGCGCTCAGTCATCCACTCACACAGTTTTTCGTTCGCTTCAAGCTCGGCGAGGCCGGCGATTCTGGTTTCGTTTGTCATTTTTCCTCCTCGTTCTCGTTGGCCATTTCGAGCAAAATATCCGCGTGGCACGGCTCGCCCTCTTTTGAGGCATCCGCTTCATTTTGGACGCAAGGTTCTCCCAAGCGGCGATAGAACTCCTGCACGCTGACGCCTTCGTAGGGATTCAAAAGCGTGCCCCGATTGTGGTGCTTGCCAATGTTGCAGTTGTAGCACAACAACTGAAGCGAATCAGGAAAGCCATTCTTGCAAGCCCACAGAAACAGCCTGTTCTCGCTTATCTGTTTGCGATGCTCATTCCCATCATTGTTCACATGGTCAAGAGTTAAAACTGCACTATGAGCCACCCCGCAATTCGCACACTTGCCGCCGTAAACATCAATAGCCAACTGCTTGTATTTGATAGTTCGACGAACAGCACTTCGCCTGTCCATCGCTTTCACCATCTCTCTATCGGCAACTTTGCGCCACTCTCTCAACCGTTTGTTGCGACGCTCTTTGTTCGCAGAGCCATACTCCCGGCAATAAGCATTGCTGCAAACTCGGCACACCGTAGCATATCGGAAACCCAAGTGGGAATTTTTGCATTTTGTGCGATGGAAATCGGCAAGTTGCTTACTCTCACCACATCGTGCACAAGCGCGAATCCCCTTCTCCAAAATGTCTTTTAAAGGCGTCACGAGCTTAACGGCGCGCCCCACTTTTTTGGCGTATTTCTCTTTTTGCTGTGCCGCGATACAGCTTTTGCATCTTTTCCGAAATCCACCATTCGATTTGTAGAACTCAGAAAACGGCTTTTCCTGTTGACAAAGATTGCACTTTTGCATTTTCAGTTTTCCTCATTTGCCATTTCCAGCAAAACATCGGCATGGCATGGAAAAATTTTACCGTTTTTGTCGTGAAGCGGGCACCAGCAGAGCAAAGTTTTTCCGCGAAGTTCGGGCAATCGGCGTAGAATTTCGGCCCGGCGTTCAGGCAGAACGTCGCTCAACCTTACAGACCCGCACAGCCATTGATGAAACGCTCTCATTACCCAAAAACGGGCCTCGTCTACGGAGCTGTTTGGATTGGCTTTTAATGCGTTTTCAATCGTAAACGGATTTCCAAACACCGTCGGGCGACCGACATAGACGCTATTTTCCGGCGCTTTCCAGCCGCGCGTGCGTTTTCGTTGAATTCGTTTTGCCTTCATCCCGTTTTTCCCGCTTTCGCTTTTTTCTGACGATAAACGCGCGCCGCGTAGCGCGCCCGCTCCCGTTTGCGTTGCGGGCCACCCGGCGCGATTTCGCGGGCCACGAACGCATTGATGGCGCTCCAGCTTTTCGACTCGCCGCGCATCGCCACGCCCTGGATTATCGCGTCGCGGCGACGGGCGTTTTCCGCCGCGTGGTGCCCTGCTCCGCCCATCAGCAGCCAGCGCGCATCGTCGAAAAAACACTCACGCAGAAATTCGATTTGCGCCGTATTCCACGCGAAACGCGCCTCTTTACGTCTCGCCGTCAGTCGAGCGCGCACCGCTTTCGCTTGTCCGCTTCCATAGCTGCTGATGCGATTTCGGTAAGCATGGCTCTTAATCGAATCCGGCGTTTTGTGCAGCAGAGCCGACAAAACGCGCATCGGAAGCGAGTCATATCTCGCGCGAAGCCATTGCGTCGCCACAGGACTCCAGCGCGGAATGCGGCGGTTGTTGTGGGGCATCGCAACGGCTTGCGGGCATCCGCCCAGATTCAAAACGCGGCGCCCAACGGGTTCGCGCCCCGCGATTGCGCCACAAAAAATCGTCGGCGACTTCTGCGAAAAATCGGAATCGCGTTCGAGCGAGCAAAGCCGGCACGTCAGGCAGTTCAAGCCCGCCGGCGCGCTTTCTTGGTTTGGTTTCATCTTCAGTGCGCGGGAGTGGTCACGCGACCACTGCGCTTGTTTGCGATTCGCTCGAATCGAGGTGATTTTCGGCTGGGGCGGAGGGAAGTTTCACGGTGATGACGAAAGTCGTTTCGAGAGCGGGCAGGTCGCAATCGGGATTCAGCTCGTAAAACAAAGCGGTGCGAACGGTGCGAGTCGTGACGGACTCCAAAATTTGGGCGTTCAATCGAGAAGCGTGTTCCAAAACCGCGCGCGAGTTAGTTTCCTCCAAGGCATTGCAAGCCCCTTTTTGGACTTCGGGTTCCAAATCCAAAAACGATTTACGCACCATGAAACGAGAAACCCCGAATCGCTGAATCGAAGGGTCGAGCGGCGTTGCTTCGGTGGCATCAGAAATGGCGCTGGCCGCATCTGCGGCGAAATTTTGGTTTTCCATGAGAGTTATTTTTGTGTCCGCGAGGCGGATTGGGCGGGTTTGGTCGTGAGTTCGAGGAGTTCGGTGAACGAAAACAGCGTTTCGCTTTGTGTGTTTTGTGCTTCGAGTCGGCGCAGAAATTCCTCTGCGCCAAAAATTCCGAGCAGATAACCCCGCTTTTGCAAGGCGAAATCGCGCCACTCGCTTCGCTTGTAAAGCCACAGCCAA
>ERZ1066118.1166-NODE-1166-length-18124-cov-7.391057_pt1 | contig 18124 bp, 20 predicted proteins | sample MGYA00382765_ERZ1066118 | MGnify/ENA primary metagenome ERZ1066118 (study PRJEB33369, sample SAMEA5778348) | biofilm metagenome | biome: Industrial cooling water; feature: Water cooling tower basin; material: Biofilm | place: United Arab Emirates | collected...
CCGGCCTCGCGATGGCGACGATGGACCTGGTGAAGTACTACGGCGGCGAGCCGGCGAACTTCCTCGACATCGGCGGCTCGTCGAACCCGGAGAAGGTCGTCAACGCGCTCAAGATCATCACCTCTGATCCGAGCGTGAAGGTCATTCTGTTCAACATCTTCGGCGGCATCACGCGCTGCGACGACGTTGCCAACGGAATCGTGACCGCCACCAAGCAGATCGATATGCAGGTGCCGATCGTCATCCGTCTCACTGGCACCAATGAAGAGCTTGCCGTGCAGATCCTCGAGGGGGCCGGCTTCAGCGCAATGACCGACATGGACCAGGCCGTCGAGCGGGCCGTCAAACTCGCAAAGGGAGAAGGCAAGTGAGCATTTTTGCGAATAAGGACACCAAGCTCGTCGTCCAGGGCATCACTGGTCGTGACGGCTCGTTCCACACGAAGCAAATGATCGAGTACGGCACCCAGGTAGTTGCGGGTGTTACCCCGGGTAAGGGTGGTCAGATGTTCGAGGGGACGGTGCCGATCTTCGACACCGTGGAGGAAGCTGTGAAGGCGACCGGCGCCAACACCTCCATCATCTACGTCCCGCCAGCGTTTGCGGCCGATGCGATGTTCGAGGCGGCAGACGCCGGCATCGAGTTCATCGTCTGCATCACCGAGGGCGTTCCGACGCTGGATATGACGCGCGTTCGCCCATTCATCATCGAAAAGGGCGCTCGCCTCCTCGGTCCGAACTGCCCCGGCCTCATCTCGGCGGGCCAGGCGAAGGTCGGAATCATCCCCGGGAATATCACCATTCCGGGACCGGTCGGACTCGTTTCGCGCTCGGGCACGCTCACGTATGAGGTCGTGCACAAGCTCAAGCTCGCCGGCATCGGCACAACGACGTGCGTCGGTATCGGCGGCGACCCGATCAACGGCACCAGCTTCATCGACTGTCTCGCTGCGTTCGAGGCGGACCCGGAAACCAAGGCGATCGTCATGATCGGCGAGATCGGCGGAACCGATGAGCAGGACGCCGCGCGTTTTGTGAAGGAAAAGCTCAGCAAGCCTGTGGTCGGATTCATCGCGGGGCAGACGGCGCCTCCCGGGCGCCGCATGGGTCACGCAGGCGCCATCATCTCCGGCTCCTCAGGCACCGCTGAGGAGAAGATCCAGGCTTTCGAGGAGAACGGCATCTCGGTCGCCAAGCGTCCGCTCGATGTCGTCGGTCTCATCCAGGAAGCGCTCGGCAAGGCATCCTGAGCACAATTGGAAACCTCTTCTGCGGGATCGAGAGGTAGCAGCATCCGGCTGATGGACGTGCTCCGACCGGAGCACGTCATCGCCCCCCTCGCTACAGATACGCTGCGTGGAGCGATGGTAGCTCTCATACAGCGGCTCCAGGAGACCGGCGCGATCGTGCGGCCGGACCGCCTGGAGAAGGTGCTGGCAGACGACCGGATTCGTGATGTTGTGCACGTGGGCGATCACGTGCTGCTCCCGCACCTCCGCACTGACGCGGTCGATCGGCTCATCGTGGCGATCGGCGTTGCTGAGCGGCCACTGCAGATGCGGCCGGCCGCGGAGCGGGGAGATGAGCAGGTGGTCGTGCTCGTCCTGGCGCCCTTTGAAGCATCGAACCACTACCTTCAGATGGTCGCAGCGCTAGCACGGGTCCTCCGTCAGGAGGGCACGGTGGAGCGCCTGGTTGCAGCTCGATCGCCTCAGGAGGTGATGGAGCTGTCGGACCTCCGGGAGCTCACGGTTCAGCCGCGCCTCGCAGTTCGCGACGTCATGACTCCGCGCGTCTATCGCGTTTTTCCGGAGACGCCCGTCCGCGAGATCCTGGACCTCATGGGACGGCACCAGCTCAAGGCGGTGCCGGTGGTTGGGGAGAAGCGGGAGGTTCTCGGCGTCGTCACGGATCGCGATGTCCTGAGACACCTGCTTCCAGCAATCGGGCGCGCGGGCGGTGGCGACAAAGCCGGACCCGGACCGGACGACAAGGCGCTCTACGCCACCACCGTTCGAGAGATCATGTCGCGCTCTGTCATGTGCGTGTCGGAAGACCAGCCGCTGTCGGAAGTCGTCTCAACGATGATCAACAAGGACGTGGAGCGTCTTCCGGTCGTGCACGAGGGTCGCCTCACAGGCTTCCTTTCCCGCGCCGACGTTCTACAAAAGTTGTTCAGCAGTTAGCGGGGCAGGCTATCAGGTATAAGTCATCAGCTATCAGGGGGAACCTGCTTCGCCCCCGGTGAGTCCAGCTGGATTCTGGCCGATAGCTGATGGCCGTTAGCTCATTGTAGCGGGTTTTTCTTTTTCTTTACGGGGACACGATCCATGGCACGTACTCTTGCGATTATAAAGCCGGATGCCGTTGCAACCGGGTATGCAGGTAAGATCATCGCGCACCTTCAGGAAAAAGGTTTCAAGGTGAAGGCGCTTAAGATGACGCGCCTCACCAGGGAGCAGGCGGGTGAGTTTTACGGGATTCACCGGGAGCGCCCGTTCTATGGCGAGCTCGTCGAGTTCATGACCTCGGGCGCGGTCATCCCTATCGCGCTCGAGCGGGACGACGCAGTGCCCACGCTGCGGGAGGTGATTGGATCCACCGATCCGGCCGAGGCCGCCGAGGGCACGATCCGCAAGCTGTACGCTGAGTCGAAGGGCCGGAACGCGATTCACGCGTCCGATTCGGATGAGAACGCCGCGAACGAGATTGCATTCTTCTTCACCGCGTCGGAGATCGTGGCGAACGGGATCTGACGCGCGGGAACAGGATGCCAGATTGACCGCTCGCTGCAATCGGCATTTCGGCAAGTCCCGTGTCTACTGACGGGAAGATTAGAGCCGCCTCAGCATTTGCTGCGGGCGGCTCGAGTTTACGGGTGAGTCGCTGGCATCTTCGGCTGCACTAGCATCCACCCCGCTCACCGCGCATACTTGCAGCGGCAAGCCGCTCCGGAGCAGCCACGTGTGCCAAGCATCTTCGCGTACGAGTCTGGTATCTGGCATCCGGCATCCTGTTTAGCGCCTCTCCTTCAGTCCTCGCATGAGCCTCCTAATCCGGTGGGCGATCTCCGCGTTCGCCGTCTGGGTCGCGGTCAACTTCGTACCGGGAATCAGCATCGAGCAGGGTATAGCGCCGCTCTTCGCGGTGGCGCTGATCCTCGGACTGGTCAACGCGATCGTGCGGCCGATCATAAAGATGCTCGCGTGCGGGCTCATCTTTCTGACGCTCGGGCTCTTCCTCCTGGTCATCAACGCGGTGATGCTGCTCGTGACCGAAGCGATCGCCGGCTCCTTCGGCGTCGACTTCAACGTCGACGGGTTTATTCCGGCTTTAATCGGGTCCGTTGTGATCAGCGTCATTTCAGCTATCGGATCGATGCTGTTCGGCGGCAAGGACGGCGACGGGGACTGAGGCAGAAAGCCAGCTTCCGGGCGTTGACACCCCCCGGAGCTGACGCTATTTTTTAGGATTATGCTGATTCTGAGTCTCGCCGAGGTCGAGCGCGAAGTCGTACATCTCCGCAAGGAGATCGCGCCGGACGATCCGATCTGGCAGGACGCTGATCGTCGGCTGAGCGAGCCAATCCAGCTCGATCTGGAAGCTCGCACTGTGGGAGACGGGGTTCTGGTGCGGGGCGAGATGCAGGCCGAGGTAGTCGCCGAGTGCAGGCGGTGCCTGGCAGAAGTGCCGGTTTCCATCAAGGATGACTTCGGCCTTCTTTACGAGAGTTTGTCACCGGAGGACGAGGTCGAGTTGGGTGGGGAAATCTACCCACTTCCGGAGCGCGGGGATGAGCTGGATCTGGCGCCCGCGATCCGTGAGCAGTTTCTGCTGCGGGTACCCGACTACGTTCTCTGTTCCGAGTCTTGCCGCGGGCTTTGCCCCAGGTGCGGCACTGACCTCAACCGGATGACCTGTGACTGCGTCACCGAGGAAGAACCAACTTCCTGGGACGCGTTGAAGGACATCAAGTTCGACTGACCACAAGCTAAGAGGCTACATGGCTGTACCGAAAAGACGTCAATCGAAGCAGCGGCAGCGGAAGCGCCGTACGCACGTCAAGGCTTCGATGCCGGCGATCTCGACCTGCCCGCGTTGCGGCGATCCCACGGTTCCTCATCGTGTCTGCGCGTCGTGCGGCTACTACCGCAACGTGCAAAGGCTCGAAGTCGAAGAAATCTAGGCGCGTATCTCCGCCATGCGGATCGCGCTCGATGCCATGGGCTCCGATCGCGCCCCTACCGTTGAGGTAGAGGGCGCGATCGAAGCTTTACGCACGCTCCAAAGCGACTTACAGCTCGTTTTCGTCGGCGACAGGGAGCTCATCGAGGCGGAGCTCGACAAACACCCGGACGCTCCCCGCGGCCGGATCGAAGTCGTGCACGCCCCTCAGAGGATCGAGATGGGCGAGTCGCCCGCGCATGCTATCCGCCGCAAGCCTGAATCGTCGATTGTCGTAGGCCTCAACCTGCACAAGCAGGGAGAGGTCGATGCGTTCATCAGCGCCGGTTCGACAGGCGCAGTGATGGCAGGATCCCTCGTTATCCTCCGCCCGCTCCCGGGTGTGGATCGACCATCGGTCGGAGCCATCCTCCCCACGTCCGCCGGGCACACCCTCCTGCTCGACGCCGGGGCGAATATCGACACCCGACCCCAGCAGCTTCTCCAGTTCGCCCTGCTCGGCTCGATCTACGCCCAGGACCTCATGGGCATCGAGCGGCCACGGATCGGGCTGCTGAACATCGGCGAGGAGCCGGAAAAGGGTGACGAGCAGACGCTCCAGACCTACCAGCTGCTGAGTGAGTCCAATCTGCACTTCATCGGCAACGTCGAAGGCCGCGACATCATCGCGCATAAATGCGACGTACTCGTCTGCGACGGCTTCGTCGGTAACGTCCTCCTGAAATTCTACGAGTCTATCGCGGGGTTCATCCTTCAGCTCCTCCGGAAGGAGATGAAGGCGTCGAACATCGACATCGATCTCACCCGCATCTTCCAGGCGCTCGACTACACGGAATACGGGGGAGCGCCCCTGCTCGGAGTGAATGGCGTCGTCATCATCTGCCACGGCGGGTCGCCTCCCAAGGCAATCACCAACGCCATTCGTGTTGCGGCTCAGGCAGTCGAGCGCGACATGACCTCGCACGTCCTGAATCGCCTCGGGCAGCTGCAGCCGACCCGCGCAACGTGAGGGATTCGAGACGGGCTCCCATCGCCCGCATCGCGGGCACCGGGCGCCATCTTCCCGAGCGGGTGATGACGAATGCGGAGATGGCCACCATCATCGAGACTTCCGACGAGTGGATCCGGACGCGAACCGGCATCCGGGAGCGCCGAGTAGCCCCCAAAGGCAGTGGTGCGGGTGACATGGGTGCCGGTGCGGCAGCTTCAGCACTCGCAGCTGCAGGGCTCGCCCCGGATGACGTGGACATGATCCTCGTCTCCACAGCCACTCCGGATCGACTCCTCCCCTCGACGGCGTGCGACATCCAGGCGATGATCGGCGCCCGCAACGCAGCCGCATACGATTTCGCGACCGCCTGCTCGGGATTCCTCTACGGCCTCGCGATGGCCGAGGGGCACATAGCCGCTGGTCAGGCCGAGAGTGTCCTGCTCATCTGCACCGAGAAGATGAGCTCCATTATCGACTGGGGAGACCGGACCACGTGCGTTCTCTTCGGGGATGGCGCTGGGGCGGCGGTTGTCCAACGTGCCACCGAGAACAGCGGGATCCTCTCCTCCTTCACGAAGTCCGATGGGACTTTGGCCGAGCTCCTCTACAGACCGTCGGGGGGCTCTCGCTTTCCTATGGACATTGCGGTGCTCGACGAGCGCTCACACTACGTGAAGATGGCGGGACCCGAGGTGTTCAAGTCTGCGGTGCGCTCGATGTGCGAAGCTGCCGACGAAGCTCTCCGGCGGGCCGGTGTGACTTCGGACGAGATCGATTTGCTCGTCCCCCACCAGGCCAATCTTCGCATCATCGAGGCGACTGCGAAGTACGCCAGCATTCCCATGGAGAAAGTTTTCGTCAACGTGGACCGGTATGGGAACATGAGCTCCGCATCGCTGCCAGTAGCTCTCGATGAGGCGATCGAGCAGGGGAGGCTCGCATCCGGCTCGCTCGCTCTCATGGTCGCTTTCGGAGCCGGTTTTACCTGGGCCGCAAATGTGGTGAGGATATGATTGGTCTGCTTTGCCCGGGTCAGGGCTCGCAGTTTGTCGGCATGGGACGCGATCTGGCCGATGCGTTTCCAGTTGCGAAGCAAACGTTCGAGGAAGCTGACGAGGCGTTGGGCTTTTCGATCTCGCGCCTATGCTGGGAAGGCCCGGAGGATGAGCTGACGCTGACGAAGAATGCTCAGCCCGCAATCCTCGCCCACAGCATTGCCGTGTGGCGGATTCTTGAGGCCGAAAAGCCACTCACCGTTGCGCTCGCTGCTGGCCACTCACTGGGTGAGTTCAGCGCGTACACCGCCGCGGGCGCGTTTGGCCTGAGCGACGCACTCCGCTGCGTTCGCAGAAGGGGTGAGTTGATGTACGAATCGGGCACTGCCCGCCCCGGAACAATGGCTGCTGTTCTCGGCCTGGATGATGCAGCCGCGGAAGCCGCATGCCAGCGTGCTTCCGCCGAGGCGAACGGGATCGTCATCCCCGCCAACTACAACTCTCCGGGCCAGCTTGTCATCTCCGGTGATGTCGAAGCGGTACGAAAAGCGGAGGATCTGTTGAAGGAAGCTGGCGCCAAGCGCGTCCTTCCCCTCAATGTCTCAGGAGCGTTTCATTCGCCGCTCATGGAAGTAGCGGTGGAGGGGCTTCAAAACGCTCTGGACGGCTTTACCCTTCGCGATCCCGCCTTTCCCGTAGTATCCAATGTCACCACAGAACCCGTGGCAGACGCGACCACAGCCGTCGAGCTCCTTCTCCGTCAGCTGACCTCGCCGGTTCGGTGGTCTGAGTCGGTGCAGCGGATGCGAGCGGACGGCGTCGAGCGGTTCATCGAGATTGGACCGGGCAGCGTTCTCACCGGTCTGCTGAAGCGGATCGACCGAGGAGCCACGGGTCGATCTCTCGGCACAGCCGCCGAGGTAACCGCATACCTGTCGGAGGAGAGCTGACGTGGAGCTGAACGGCCGTACTGCAGTGGTTACCGGAGGTTCACGCGGGATCGGGCTCGCGATCGCACAGGCACTCGCGGAAGGGGGTGCACGCGTAGCGGTTGTGGCGCGTGATCAGGCCCGAGCTGAAGCCGCGGCCACGGGTCTGGTGGGAGAAGGGCATCGCGGCTACAGCGCCGACGTGGCCGCCAGCGGCAGTGTGGACGCCCTCATCAAGCAAATCGAAGCGGACTTCGACGCGATCGATATTTTGGTGAACAACGCGGGTGTAACTCGCGACAACCTGCTGATGCGGCTGAAGGACGACGATTGGGATGTGGTCGTGGATACAAATCTGCGTGGCGCCTTCAACACGATCCGGGCGGTATCTCGCGGGATGATGAAGCGTCGGTATGGCCGCATCATCAACATCACCAGCGTCGTCGGGATCACCGGAAACAAGGGTCAGGCCAACTACGCCGCTTCCAAGGCAGGACTGGTCGGCCTCACCAAGTCCGTTGCGCGCGAGCTCGCCTCACGCGGAATCCTGGTGAACGCGCTTGCGCCCGGGTACATCGAAACCGACATGACGGCTGATCTCCCTGCAGCGGCGCGTGAGGGACTTCTCGGAGAAATTGCCATGGGGCGCCTCGGGCAGCCTGAAGACATTGCCGGAGTAGTACGTTTCCTAGCCGGACCTGCTGCATCCTACATTACGGGGCAGGTGCTGGTGGTGGACGGCGGGATGGTCATCTAGTAGTATCACGCGCGCGGACACACCCGGCGTGCACCTGTTTCGAACGCGAGGTACTCTCGCGCTTTCACTTCTCAAAGGAGAGGCTTCCGATGGCGGACATCGATGCGAGGGTCAAGGACATCATCATCAACGAGCTCGGCGTCGAGGCCGAGAAGGTTACCCCTGACGCTTCGTTCGTTGAGGATCTGGGCGCCGACTCGCTCGACACTGTCGAGCTGGTGATGGCATTCGAGGAGGAATTCGGCATCGAGATTCCCGATGAGGACGCCGAGAAGATGCAGACCGTTGGCGACGCGATTAAGTACATTTCGGAGCAGCAGAGCTGATCGTAGCCGGTAAGAGGTTCTTGAGAAAAGTGACTTTCCGGACGCTGGGAAGAAATTGCGCAGATCAAGGCGCACTAGGGAGCGGGGCGACGTGCAACGCCGAGCTGCACAATTTCCTCCCGGCGTTCAAGAGGAGAAGGTAGATGACGCGCCGTGTCGTAATCACCGGTACCGGTCTGCTCACGGCGGTGGGGAAGGACGTCCAGTCTACCTGGACGTCCCTTCTTCAGGGTCGGAGTGGTATCGCAACGATCCAGAGCTTCGATCCGAACCCTTACCCCGTCAAATTCGCTGGCGAGGTGAGCGATTTCGATGCTTCCGAATACATCGATCGGAAGGAGGTCAAGCGCACTGACCGCTATTCCCAGTTCGCTATCGCGGCCTCGGTGCAGGCGATGCGGGAGGCGGGGCTCGAGAAGGACTCTGCTTCGATTGACCCCGACATGTTCGGTGTTATCATCGGCAGCGGAATCGGGGGCATCTCGACCTTTGAAGAGCAGCATGGACGCTTCATAGAGAAGGGGCCTGATCGTGTCTCGCCCTTCTTCGTCCCGATGTTCATTGCAGACATTGCGGCGGGACTGGTTTCAATCCGCTACGGTGCAAAGGGGCCGAACTACGCGACCGTGTCCGCATGCGCATCGGGCGCCCATGCGATTGGCAGCGCGTTCCGCTCTATCCAGGTCGGTGAGGCGGATGTCATGCTCACGGGCGGCACCGAAGCGTGCGTGACGCCGATGACGCTGTCAGGCTTCGCTGCATTGACGGCGCTCTCCGAGCGCAATGACTCTCCTGACACCGCCTCCCGGCCATTCGATCTGACCCGGGATGGTTTCGTCCTCGCCGAAGGGGCGGGGATGGTGGTGTTGGAGGAGCTAGAGCACGCCAAGGCGCGTGGTGCGAACATCATCGCCGAGATCAGCGGTTTCGGGCAGACGGGTGATGCATACCACATTACCGCACCCGCAATGGGTGGTGAGGGAGCGGTCCGTGCGATGCGCGCCGCTGTTCGCTCGTCGGGAGCCCAGTTCGAGGAAGTTGGTTACGTGAACGCTCACGGTACGTCGACGCCCGCCAACGACCTGAACGAGACGGCTGCCATCAAAACGACGTTCGGCGAGCATGCGTACAAAATGATCGTGAGCTCTACCAAGTCGATGACGGGGCACACGCTTGGAGCGGCTGGCGCGATAGAGGCGGTGATCACCGCGCTGATCGTGAAGAATGGCATGATCCCGCCAACCACGAACTACTCGACGCCTGATCCTGACTGCGATCTGGATTACGCGACGAGTGGCGCCGTTCAGCGTGAGGTCAACCTGGCGCTGTCGAACAGCTTCGGCTTCGGGGGGCACAACGTATCGCTGGCTGTGAAGCGCTGGGCGGAGTAGCCCACCGCGCCACGCCGGCCGATAGATGAGAACAGCCGGTTCATGCCGGCTGTTTTCATTTGAGGAACTGAATCTTGCTGGGAGCGGCTCCATCACGGCTTCCAGCACAATGGCTTCCACGACAGATCCAAATGCGCATCGGTCACGGCTACGACTCGCATCGTTTCGCAGAAGGTCGGCGATTGATTCTCGGCGGAGTCGAGATTCCCTTCGCGAAGGGCCTCGACGGCCATTCGGACGCGGATGCTGTAGCGCACGCAGTCACCGACGCGATCCTCGGAGCCGCCGGCCTCGGCGATATCGGCACACACTTCCCTCCGTCAGATATGGCGTGGAAGGATGCCGACTCGATCGATCTTCTCAAGCGCATCGTCCGCGTGGCGGAAAGCGAGAACTACCAGATCGTCAACATCGATGTCACAGTAGTCGCCGAGCAGCCCAAAATCGGACCTCACGCCGGGGCGATCCGGCAGAAGCTGTCCGAGGCGATCGGTATCGCCCCCGCGAGCATCTCCATCAAGGGAAAAACCAACGAGGGGATGGACGCGATCGGTAGGGGGGAAGGTATCTCCGTGCATGCAGTGGCGCTCGTAAACCGGATCGAGGACCAGGACCGGGTGCACTCGCGGCACTCGCCGACGCTCCCTCCTCTCTAGACTCCACAGTTAAAGAGCTCACATGGCGGATCGCGCGGGAGCGCTTCTCGAGTGGCTGCTGTCGATCCCCGACGTCCTCGTCTACCTCATCCTGGGGATCGCCTCGGCTCTCGAGAACATCATTCCGCCGATCCCCGCGGATGTGATGGTTGTCGCTGGAGGGGTTATCGCGGGTGCAGGCGGTGTGGATCCAATCATTCTGTTTGTCGCGGTTTGGCTGGGAAATGTTGGGAGCGCGCTCGCTGTCTATTGGCTGGGAAGGCGATCTGGCGAGCGGTTCTTCGAGGGCCGGATTGGCCGGGCGCTGCTGGCTCCCAGGCAAATCGAATCTCTGAACGCCGCATACCAGCGCTTCGGCTTCCCGATCATTTTTTTCAGCCGATTCCTCCCGGTTTTTCGCCCTGTCGTGCCGGTATTCGCCGGCCTCACCCGTCTCGGCTTTTGGCGGACAGCGATTCCAGTCGCCACCGCCTCGGCGGTCTGGTACGGCTTCCTCGTTTATGTCGGAACGATGGCAGGTGCGAACTGGGAAAGTGTGCTCGCGTATCTGTCGCGCGCGGGGGCGTGGCTCTGGGCCATCGCGGGCATCCTGATCGTGCTGCTCGGCTTGCTCTGGTGGCGAACCCGCGGTGATCATCCGGGTAAGGGAGCGGCGGATTGATGACTGGTGGGACGGAGCTGTCGGACCTGGACCGGTTGAAGCGGATTTTCCAGCTGAACCGCTTCATCGACCACCTCAGGTTCGAGCGGGGGGTGTCGGACCAGACGCTCGATGCATATGAGCATGATGTGGTGCGGCTCGCAGTCTTCCTCCGCGCCGCAGGACGGGAGGGCCCTGCAGCAGCGACAACCGCCGATCTACGCGCCTTCGTTCTTCGGCTGAAGGACCTCGGCCTCGAGCCTAGCTCGATCGCGCGGAATATCTCGGCAATCCGAAGCTACTTCGGCTTTCTACTCGCGGAGGACCTGCTCGTCGCGGACCCCAGCGAGCGCATTCAGGCACCTCGCGGCTGGCGCACTCTTCCTGGTGTGCTGAGCGTTGCGGAGATCACGAGGCTCCTGGAGGCGCCCGATCTCTCCCATCCGCTCGCATGGCGCGATCGCGCGCTGCTCGAGTTCATGTACGCCTCGGGTGTGCGCGTCTCGGAGGTTATTGGGGTGCAGCTCCGCGATCTCGCGTTGGACGAGGAGGCTGCACGAGTATTCGGCAAGGGCAGCAAGGAGCGGCTCGTCCCGATCGGCCGGCGAGCCATCGGAGCCCTATCGATATACCTGCGGGAGACGAGGCCACGGCTGGAGAAGGGCAAGGGAGAGGGGAGAGTCTTCCTTAACGCCCGCGGCGCTCCGTTGACGCGGATGGGGATCTGGAAGATTCTCCGGGGACATGTGGAGACGGCCGGCATCAAGAAGCCCGTGAGCCCGCACACCCTCCGGCACTCCTTCGCAACGCACCTGCTCGAAGGCGGCGCCGACCTTATCGCCGTCCAGGAGATGCTCGGCCACGCCGACATCTCCACCACGCAGATATACACGCACGTCGACAGGCGCTATCTGGCCGAGGTGCACAAGAGCTTTCATCCGCGCGCATAGTCGCGGGCCTGCCGCCGCGATTGCCGGTTACTGCGGGGCTGTGCTGAGGGCGCGGCGAGGCAGCACGAGTGGAGCTTGCGGGATGTGAATTCGCACCCGGGTAGATGCGATCGCCACGTCGCGTAGGGGCCGAAGCGCGAATTCGTTGCCGTTTACCGGCAACTGGTACCAAGCCTTTGTAAGTTATGATTTTAGTCATAGACAACTACGATAGCTTCACCTTCAACCTCGTTCAGTTCCTCGGTCAGCTCGGAGCTGTGATGGAGGTGCGGCGGAATGATGAGCTCACGGTCGAGCAGATCAGGGAGATGGATCCGGAGGGAATCGTGATCTCCCCGGGGCCGTGCACTCCTTCTGAGGCCGGTGTTTCGGTAGATGTGATCAAGGAGCTTGGGCCCACGACGCCGATTCTCGGTGTTTGCCTGGGTCATCAGTCGATCGGCGCGGCGTACGGTGGGAAGATCATCCGCGCGCAGCGCCTGATGCATGGAAAAACATCACCGATCAGCCACAACGGCGAAGGCATATTCGAGGGGATTCCTTCCCCCTTCCGCGTTGCGCGCTACCATTCACTGGTGATCGATCCGACGGAGGTCCCCGCGGAGCTGGAGGTTACCGCGACAACCGATGAGCCGGGTTACGAGACCGAGATCCAGGCGGTGAGACATCGGGAGTATCCGGTCTGGGGAGTTCAATTCCACCCCGAATCCATCGCCAGCGAGCACGGCCTGGCTCTTCTTCAGAACTTCCTCGAAGAGATCTAGCCGTTGCGGCTGATTCAGCTCCTCCTCTCGCTTCTTCTGCTGTCGAGCTCCACTCTCTTCGCGCAGACCCTGACGATAGAGGGCGATTCTGATGATCCGGCAGCGCTTGTGTTGTCAGGTATTCTGGAGCGCAACCAGTACCGGCTAATCGATCGCGACACCGTCATCGCCTCGCACGAGACGGTGCGTGGCGACATGATCGTAGTGGATGCCCGGGTGGCTCTCGAAGGGGTGGTTGAAGGGTCGGTTGCGGTCGTTGGCGGCGACTTCTTCGTCCGGCCGCGGGCCGCGGTTCGGGGAACGATCGCAGTCATCAGGGGTGGCGCGTACCCGTCGGGCCTCGCAGAGGTAGGGGAGGTGATCTACCTGAGTCCCCGGCTTTCCCCGCAGCTTACTCCTGACACAGGCCCGACCGCAGTCTCGATCGTCGCTCCCTCCGAAAGTCTCCTGGAGCTGCCAAACATCTACGGCTTCGGCCCAGCGGGCTACGACCGCGTCAACGGGCTCTCCCTCTTCTGGATCGGCCGTCTGGCAAGCAGAGGTGACACGGCAACTGTCAGCCTCAACGCTCGTGCAGGCTATCGGGTTGAGCGAAACACCGTCGACGGCGTCCTCGATATTCGCTACGTCCCGGCGTACAGGACGCTCATCACGGCAAGTGCCGGACGTGCGACGCGGACCTCGGACGCCTGGATCCGCGGCGACATCTCCAACGCTCTGTCGTCGCTTTTCCTGCGCTCCGATCTGAGGGACTACTTCGAGTCCGACGAAGTCTCGTTATCAATCGCCCGTACCCCGCCACCAGCGTTGACGGCGGGTGAACGGTTCCTGATCCCCCGGATCACTCTTCGAGTTTCTGAGGATCGATCGCTGGAGACTGGCAATCCATTCTCGTTTATCCGTCGGGACGAGCCGTGGCGGCTGAACCCCGGGATAGATGAGGGTGTCCTCGCGTCGGCCATTTTCGGCCTCTCCGGTTCCTGGAGGGGTATGTCCGCTCGCTCCGACGGAACCGCCGCTGTCGAGTGGGCTCCGGGCGGAATAGGGGACTTCGACTTCGCTCAGCTTCGCGCATACGCGAACTTTGGAATGATCTCCCTCTATCGGCACCAGATCCAGGTCACGGGTTACCTCCAAACACCCCTCACGAGCAGCGAGGCGCCGCTGCAGCGCTGGACCTTCGTGGGGGGTGCCGGCACTCTGCCGACGCTGGAGACTGCGCAGATGCGGGGCGATCACGCACTGCTGGTGAGCTCCGACTACACGATTCCACTCAACCGGGTGCATTTCCCGTTGGCCGGGATGCCTTCGCTGAAGCTGACGCACGCGATCGGTGGAGCCTGGCGGACAGGGGCAGACTTCCCGAATCTCAAGCAGAACCTCGGAGCCGGTATCCAGGTCCTGCTCTTTGAGGCGATGCTTTACGTTGACCCTTCCGAGCGTCCCCTCCACCCCAGGCTGGTCCTGGGCACCCAGCTCCCCCTTTCGACAGTGCCTTTGTTTTGACAAAACCCGCTCCACGCAATAGCTTGAGTGGCGTGATTATTGCGAAATCGGCCCGTTTTTACGCCCTCCCTTTCGTTTCATGAGCGGCGCGACGCTAGCGGTAATACCCGCCCGGCTCGGCTCGACCCGCCTCCCCCGAAAACCTCTCCACATCATCGCCGGCAGACCCCTCGTTGAATGGGTCTGGCGCCGGGTTACCGCTGTCCCGCTTTTCGACACTGTCGTCATCGCTACGGACAGCGAGGAGATCGCCGAGCATGCACACTCGATCGGTGCCGCAGTCGAAATGACCTCGCCGCTTCATCCCTCCGGCACGGACCGGGTGGCGGAAGTGGCGCGACGGATTCAGTACCGATCCTGCTCGGTGGTCGTAAACATCCAGGGGGACGAACCCTTCATCGACACGTCGCACCTTTCCGAAGCAATCCGGCTGGTTCGCGACGGCGGATGGGATGTCGGAACCGTTGCTTCTGCGATCGAAACACGCGAGGAATGGAAATCTTCCTCCGTGGTAAAAGTCGTTCGAGGTTCGGACGGGGCGGCGCTGTACTTTTCCCGTGCCCCCATCCCTTATGTGCGGGATGCGGAGCCCGGCTCCGCCGACTTCCGCACAGGGGAGTTCCTGCGGCATATCGGAGTGTATGCATACCGACCCCACGCGCTGCAAAAGTGGGTGGCGCTGCCGGAGGGGGCTCTGGAAAGACTGGAGCGGTTGGAGCAACTTCGCCCCCTGGCAGCCGGACTGCGGATCGGAGTCGCCGTTATGCAGGGAGCTCCAGGGGGGGTCGACACGCTGGAGGACGCTGCGCGCGCCGAGCTGCGCCTGAGGGCTAGCTGAGGATGAGCATCACTAACGCCACAACCATCGAGCAGAGTGGGATCCGATGAGCGAACCGACATCAGCACCGACCAAGTACATCTTTGTCACCGGCGGAGTGGTCTCTTCTCTCGGTAAGGGCATCGCAGCGGCATCGCTCGGACGCCTGCTGGTCGAGCGCGGGCTGCGCGTTACGATCCAAAAGTTCGATCCCTACATAAACGTCGATCCGGGGACGCTTTCCCCCTTCCAGCACGGCGAGGTTTACGTCACCGATGACGGGGCTGAGACCGACCTCGACCTGGGGCATTACGAGCGCTTCATCGACATCTCGCTCTCGCAGGCGAACAACATTACTACTGGTCGTATCTATCAGGATGTGATCACCAAGGAGCGTCGCGGTGACTACCTCGGCGCGACCGTTCAGGTGATCCCGCACATCACGGATGCGATTAAGACAGCGATCCGCCGTCTCGGCCCCAACCACGACGTGGTGATCACCGAGATCGGTGGAACGGTGGGTGACATCGAGAGCCTCCCGTTCCTCGAGGCGATCCGGCAGTACCGCCAGGAGATCGGCCGCGAGAACACGCTCTTCATCCACGTCACCCTTGTGCCGTACATCGCTGCGGCCGGCGAGCTGAAGACCAAGCCGACCCAGCACTCGGTCCGGGAGCTGATGGAGATCGGTATTCAGCCGGACATCCTGGTGTGCCGTTCCGAGCATCGGCTGGAGCCGGAGCTCCGCCGCAAGATTGCGCTCTTCGCAAATGTCGATGTGGGCGCCGTTGTCGAAGCTCCGGACGTCAAATCGATCTATGAGGTTCCTCTCGTTTTCAGAGCGCAGCACATGGACGACCTGGTGCTGTCAAAGCTGAATCTCGAGGCCCCTCGGACGGACCTCGCGGACTGGAATTCTCTGGTAAAGCGCATAAAGGAGCCGACGCAGGGCCGGGTGAGGATCGCTGTGGTCGGGAAGTACGTCGCGCTCGTCGACTCGTACAAGTCGGTGCAGGAGGCCCTGATCCACGGCGGGATAGCCAACGACGTCGGCGTCGACATCGACTGGCTTTCCTCGGAGGACTTCGAGAATGGTGGGTCGGCCGACCAGCTCTCGCAGTACCACGGTTTGCTGATTCCGGGCGGTTTCGGAGTGCGGGGGGTCGAGGGAATGCTGAGCGCGATCGGCTGGGCCCGGGAGAACCAGCTCCCCTTCTTCGGCATCTGCCTTGGACTGCAGACGGCGATCATCGAATTCTCTCGCAGTGTCTGCGGCCTCCACCGCGCCCACTCGATGGAGTGGGCCGGCGATACGGAGCACCCAGTGATCTGCCTGATGAACTCGCAGCACGAGGTGACAGATCTTGGCGGCACGATGCGGCTGGGTGCGTTCAACGCTCGTGTCGTAGCCGGCTCCAACGCGGCGAAGATCTACGGCTCCAACGAGATCAGTGAGCGGCACCGTCACCGTTACGAGGTCAACAACACGTACCGCAACTCGTTGACTGAAGCAGGCATGACGATCAGCGCGACATCTCCCGATGGCGACCTGGTTGAGATGATCGAGCTCACGAACCACCCCTGGTTCCTGGCGACCCAGTTCCACCCGGAGCTCAAGTCCCGTCCGAACCACCCGCATCCGCTGTTCGCATCGTTCATAGCGGCGGCAGTGGCTCGCCTGAACAAGGCCGGTGAAGGGGTGACGCATGCCGCCCCGGCGCAGGTAGTGTCCTGAGCAACGTTTCCAGCTTGTTCGGCAGGCGCGGAGGCTTCTTTCTGATCGCCGGGCCGTGTGTTCTCGAGGACGACCGGCTGAATCTGATGATCGCTGAGAGGCTTGCCCGGATCGCGGGCGACCTCAAGATCCCGATCATCTTCAAGGCATCGTTCGACAAGGCAAATCGCTCGTCTGACGGCTCTCCGCGGGGGCCCGGCATCCAGGAGGGGCTCGAGCGCCTCCGAAGGATTGCCTCGGATACTGGACTCCCGTTGCTGACCGACGTTCACGAAGCGTCCCAATGCGCCGCTGTTGGTGAGGTCGTGGACGTGCTCCAGATCCCAGCGTTCCTCTGTCGCCAGACAGACCTCCTCAAGGCGGCTGGTGCCACTGGTCGTCCGGTGAACATCAAGAAGGGGCAATGGATGGGACCGCTGGAGATGAAGGGCGCGGTCAAGAAGACGCTCTCTGCCGGTGCTGGCGGTGTCGCCCTCACGGAGCGAGGCACCTTCTTCGGCTATGGGAACCTCGTGGTTGATATGCGGAGCTTCCGGGAGATGAAAGCTGTCTGTGACGGCCCGATCATCTTCGACGGAACACATTCCGTTCAAAGGCCCGGGGAAGGGCAGGGAGTCAGCGGCGGGGAGCCGGAAAATATCCCCCCCCTGGTTAGGGCATCTATCGCGGCTGGAGCGGATGCCCTCTTCCTGGAGGTTCATCCGGAGCCGGAAACGGCACCTTCGGACTCAACGAACATGATGCAGATCGACAGCCTCCAGCCACTTCTGGAGCAGGTTCTGGCGATCCGCTCAGCGATCGGGATAACCTGAGATGATCTCGAGCTCCTCCACGATCTCTGCCGATATCGCCAGCCGCATAAGGCTGGTGATGCTGGACGTGGATGGTGTGATGACCGACGGGGGGATCTATCTCGGCTCCACCGGAGCGGGCGAGCGCGTGGAGATGAAGCGCTTCGACATTATGGATGGTCTCGGCATCCGGCTCCTCAAGGAGGCGGGAATCGAGGTCGCCATCATCACGGGCCGCGAGTCCGGAGCAGTTCGGCTACGGGCGGAGGAGCTCGGAATAACCGAGTGTCATCAGGATCCGTCGGCTTCCAAGCTTCCAATCGCCACCAGCCTGATCGAGCGGCTCGGGCTGACCTGGCAGGAGTGCGCCTTCGTAGGCGACGACCTCCCCGACCTGCCGGTGCTGACCAGGGTCGGCTTGCCCGCTGCCGTCGGAAATGCCTCCGCGGAGGTTCGTGCGGTCGCGACCTGGACCGCCAGTCGTTGCGGCGGCCGCGGTGCTCTCCGGGAATTCGCCGCAGCGCTGCTGACGGCCAGGGGTGAATGGAGCGCCAGAGTCGAGGCTTACCTGGAGGCGCGCGGAAGGTGAACGGCCTCACCGTCGAGACGAGAGACAGCGCCGCGACGCTCGCGGAAGCCCGCCGCGTCATCGGCATCGAGGCTCGCGCAATTGCGGCGCTCGAGCATCGCCT